>ERZ1669249.190-NODE-190-length-34734-cov-15.645318_pt1 | contig 34734 bp, 26 predicted proteins | sample MGYA00579293_ERZ1669249 | MGnify/ENA primary metagenome ERZ1669249 (study PRJEB41166, sample SAMN08046057) | hot springs metagenome | biome: hot spring; feature: neutral hot spring; material: thermophilic sediment; isolation source: thermophilic sediment from... | reverse complement strand
GAACTTTGCTGGAGTCGGCGAGCGCTTTTGCCTCATTGTTGAGCATTTGCGCTTTTCATCCGCCGTTTCTGCAGCATCCACTCATCCAACGCTGCAGCCAAAACCGAAGCAGCCTTTTCGCGAAATTGCGGGTTGCTTAACCTCATCGCTTCCCTTCGGTTGGACAGAAAGCCTAACTCAATAAGCACCGCTGGAATGGACGACCAGACCAAAACCGTAAAGGGAGCAATGTTTGTTCCCCTGTTTCGCAAGCCGAGTTTCTCGCTGAGCCGTTTTTGAAGCAATTCCGCCAAAGGTTTATCCTCAGGTCGCCAATGGAACACAATCAACCCGTGAGCGCGCCGAGAGGTGTGGCTGTTAAGGTGCAACGAGACGAAAACATCGGCTTGAACTTCGTTGGCGAGATTTGAGCGTTGTGTGAGGCTAAAAGGTGTCCAATCTCCATCTCGGGTCGTCACCGCAATCCAGCCGCGAGACTCAAGGTGCTTTTGCGTCCGCACCGCTATATCCAAAACGATGTCGGCTTCCTTCAAACCAAAGTGACTTGCGCCAACATCAATGATGCCTAAATGTGTAAAAGCGCCGTGTCCAGCGTCTATGACGGCTACAGGTCTGTCCTTGACAAAATTTTCAGTGTTTCGGTGACGGGTGATGACGAGGGCAAGCAATACAGTTGCAGCAAGCAAAACGGTAAAGGGCACAAGCCCTTTGAGAGAGCGCGTTTTGCGAACCTTTCTACTGACCCCTTTGCTTCTCGCCATCGGGTGCTTTGCTGGTTGCATGTTCTTCTCACCCACGAGACGAGCCGTCAACGAAGCACTTGCTTGGCAAAGAGTCGCCGAGCAATTGAAGAAAACTGACCAAGCAGGTTTGAAAGGCGACCTGAACAAAATTTTACGGCTTGTAAGGCGCAGTGGGAGTGTTGAGCGTTTTAGCCAATTGGCGCAAGCGGTTAATGACCACCCAGAGGGCAAGGAGTGGCTCGTTGGTCGCGCTTATCTTTTTGCGGGCGTCGTTTGTATCTCCGCCGCTAAAATTGCCTTAACAAACCGAAAGACCGAGGAAGCCCGCCAATTTTGCCTCCTCGCTGCGGAAAACTTTGTCAACGCATCTCGTCATCTGCCCCTGTGGGAGCGGAAAAGTGTCCTTCGGTGGACATCGCAACTCAAAGAAGTTGCTGGCAAACTGGACAGCGAACCCTTTTACGCCTTGACGCACCTGAAGGCGTTGGAAATCAAGGCTAAGGCTCACGCGAAATTCGTGCCGCCAATTGAGGGGAGAAGGTGATAAGGCTATGGAAAGACGGAGAGCCATACTGTTGGTTTTGGACGGTGTTGGTGTTGGCGAATTGCCGGATGCCGCTGACTACGGCGATGAAGGGAGCAACACGCTTGTCAATACGGCGAAAGCCGTCGGCGGGTTAAATTTGCCGACATTGCAAAAGATGGGTTTGGGCAACATCGCACCGATTGAGGGTGTGCCGCCAAACGGTGAGCCAATTGCTTGCTATGGCAAAATGCGTGAAGTTTCTGCAGGCAAGGACACCACAACGGGGCATTGGGAAATTGCTGGCGTCATTCGCACAAAGCCTTTCCCAACCTATCCCAACGGTTTCCCGTCGGAAATCATTGAAGCCTTTGAACGAGCCATCGGCAGGAAAGTTTTAGGCAATAAGCCAGCGTCGGGAACGGCGATCATTGAAGAGTTGGGAGAAGAGCACCTGAGGACAGGTTACCCGATTGTCTACACGAGCGCTGACAGCGTGTTTCAAATTGCCGCCCACGAAGAAATTGTGCCTGTTGAAACCCTTTACCGTTGGTGCGAAATCGCTCGCGGGATTCTTAAAGGCGAACACGAGGTTGCCCGTGTTATTGCGCGCCCTTTCATCGGAACGCCCGGAAATTTCAAGCGAACACCCCGACGGAAGGATTTTTCAGTCCCGCCACCATACCCAACGCTGCTTGATGTTTTGAGCGAAAAGGGCTTGACAGTTGTCACGGTCGGCAAAGTTGACGACATTTTCGCTGGTCGTGGTGTGACTTACGCTGTCCACACTTCGGACAATAACGACGGAATGGAACAGGTTGAGAGACTGACGGCTCAGGACAAATTTGACTTCCTTTGGTGCACCCTTGTTGACTTTGACACCGTTTACGGTCACCGAAACAACCCGCAAGGCTTCGCTCAAGCCCTTGAGGAGTTTGACCGCTGGCTTGGAGGTTTTTTGCCTAAGTTGCGCGATGGCGATTTGTTGCTCATCACTGCCGACCACGGCAATGACCCTACGACACCGAGCACCGACCACAGCCGCGAATATGTCCCTTTGCTGGTTTGGACGCCGACCTTGAAAAGGGGCAAGCCTTTGGGCAAAAGGGAAACTTTCGCCGATGTCGCCGCAACAATTGCCGATTGGTTCGGCATCAATTGGCAAGGTGCTGGAAAAAGTTGCTTGACATTGATGAGCGAACGGTAAGGCTTAAAGAGTGCGATTGGGGATGCGCCCCTAAAAGGTCAACAGCCAATTGGTAAGCGGCGTGCGGGCTCGTGTCATTGGGGGCTTTCAAGCATCACAATTGTGAGCGAAGTCGCGGGAAGTTGTGACGAAGGCACTTAGGGAAAAATTGGGTGGTGAGGGCAGTGAGTTGGGGCGCTAACGATTACCTTTTTGCAGCGCTTTTCGGTTTGAGCGTTGTTTCAGGGATCGCATGCGGCTGGCAATTGTTGAAGGTCAAACGACAGCCGGAAAAAGTAAGCCTGCTCGCCCGTTTCCTGACAGCAACCATCGTGTCAATTCTCATCTCCTCAGCGACGCTTTTGTCAACCCCACCGTTTCAAGTCGGTCACGCCCTCGGCATAGGGTTGTTGGGCAGCGTGGTTGGTTCATCTCTGGCGTTTTGGCTTGGAGTGATGGGGACGAGATTTTGGCTCGGTCACTTGTGCGCTTTGCTGCCATTCGCCATCCCGCTCACCTTCCACGCAGGAAACCCGTTCCCATCCCTTCTGGGCATAATGACAGGAACATTGCTCGTTTGGTTCTGTCTGGGCAATGTTTGGAGTTCATACGGCTTGACAGTTATCCCATTCATCGCCGCTATCGGTTTGGCGCGACTTCACGAGCCACCAACTGGGATAGGGAAGCACTTGTGGCAAGCGTTGCCTTTGTCTTTGACACTTGCGGGTTGGCTTGGCATCGGCGGGTTAGCGGCGTGGCGAAAGTATTGGCGAACCAACGCCTCTGGTTCAGCCTCAATGTTCATCACCTCAATCCTTCTCCTCATCGGGGCAGCGTTTATGGGCTATTGGGGCAATGATTGGAGATTCGTCGCCATGACCCTGCTCGCTTGTTTTGCTGCTGCCATAGCCCAAGAAATTCAGCGAACCCGTTTTCGTGACTTGACAGTTTTACTCTGGATTGGGTTGATTGTGGTTTCCTTTACGGTCATCCCCGTTCAGGGAGACTTGCAGTTGCTCAGCGGTTACGGCGCAGCGCTCGCTTCAGTAGCGCTTGCGTGGCTGGCTGTGGGGCAAAGTGATGGGCAGGAAACTTTGAGGCAAGGGGCGAACTTTTTGGCGACTTTCGCTTTGTTTCGCCTATTCGCCGAAATTTACCCCCTTCGGACCCCTCGCGCCGACCTTTACACCCACTACACTTTCGTTGGTTTCTTGCTTGGGATGACTGTCCCCGTGTTGCTGGCACGATGGATGGAGCAAGAGCGAAACCTTATGCGAGACCTTGAAGGTGGGTTTTGGGCAGCAGTGACGCCACCGGTTCTCGGAGCAGTCTGGGGAGTTAAGGCTGTGGCTGGCTACCTCGCTGGCGGAATTGCAGTATCGCTCCTCGTCCAGACAATTAGCCCGACAACGCTGTTTGCTGGGTTCACCACAGCACTTCCGTTAACGGCTCTGGTTGAGCCTGCTTCTGACCTGCCCAGAAAAGTTAGGGTGTGGATTTTGGTCGGGGCTGCGGTAGCCTTTGCCCTCACCTTGTTGCTTGACACTTTCGCTCAAAGGTTGAAAGCGAAACCGTCTGAGCAGACCCTATCCGACAGGGATTTTCCGAACTTGTAAGTCCGCCGAGACGCCTGCGTCAAGGACAATCGCAACGCCCGTCAACCCGCGAGCCTCATCGCTGACGACCCAAGCGACCATGTTGGCTACATCTTCAGGCTCAAGCAACAAGCCGAGCGGCGATGCTTTTTCCCATCGCACAACCGCTTGAAGGTTTTCCTCTTCCGTTGGTTTGTCCCTAAGCATTGGCGTATCAACAGCGGCTGGGCAGATTGCGACCACTCGGATGTTCCACTCACCCAAGTCAAGGGCTGCGGCGCGGGTCAACCCAACCAAACCCGCCTTTGAAGCAGCGTAAACTGAAAGGTTGGGCAAAGTAGAAAAGGCGTGGATGGACGAGATGTTGACAATCACGCCACCGCCCCGCTCACGCATGATGGGTGCGACATATTTCGTGCAAAGGAAGGGACCTTTCAAGTTCACGCCGATGACAAGGTCAAAATCCTCAGCGGTTGTGTCAACGATGTGAGAGCGCCAAACTATGCCAGCGTTGTTGACCAAAATGTCAACTCCGCCGAATTCCGCAACAGTTCGCTCAACCATCGCTTTGATTTGCAACTCGTCGCGGACATCAACTGTCAACGCCAACGCTTTCCCACCTTGTCGCCTCACCAGTTCTGCGGTTTCGTTGACTTGCTCGGTCAGGATGTCACACGCAACAATGGCGCATCCGTCTTTTGCAAGCCTCAGCGCAATTGCCCGTCCAATCCCACGAGCAGCGCCAGTTACGATGGCAACCTTTTGCATCACACTGCCCCCTTTTCGGCTTCGTTGCAAGTGGTCTTTGGTTGACAATTGCAGAAGCAACATCGCCAAAATCATCTCGGCAAAATCGCCGAAAGCAGATAGTCACTTGCGTAGATGAGCACGAAGGAGATGACGACGGCTTCAGTCGTGGCTCTTCCGACCCCCAGCGCACCGCCTTCAACCTTCAACCCGCGATGGCAACTGACGAGCGCAACGAGCATCCCGAAAGGAATGGCTTTGACCATGCCCCAGAATAGGTCGCCGAAGTCCATGAAGTGCTGTATTGACAACAGGTAAATGCTCGGACGAACCCCTGCGTTGACCGAAACAAAATAGCCGCCGGCAACTCCTGCAACATCGCCGAGCAGGCAAAGCGATGGGGTAATGACCATGCAGGCGAGCAATCTCGGTAAAACGAGGAAAGCAACTGGACTTATCCCCATTGCCCTCAAAGCATCAACTTGTTCGGTTACCTTCATCGTCCCAATTTCAGCGGCATAGGCAGCGCCGACCCGTGCGGCAATGACCAAGCCCGTCGCCACAGGGCTAACCTCACGGAACACTGTGTAGGCGACAAGCCAACCGACAAACCTTTCGGCACCACGAGATGCCAATTCGTGGGCGGTGTAAAGGGCGAGGACAGCACCGGCGGCGGAAACTGTAAGCAGAACAATGGGGAGCGACCTCATCCCGTTGGTCGCAATTTGGTCAAGGGTAAGCGCCAAAAGCCAACGCCTCGCCCTCAACTGCCGAAAGCACTCAACCAACAAAAGCCAGATTTCCCCCAGCCACGCAACGAAGTTTTGAAGCAACTTGAGAATAGGCATTGCCACCTGAAGGCTCATTTTTCGGCTCGCCTCAAACTTGAGCGAAAATTTTGTCAAGCCCTGCCTTCGCTTTCGCGGCGAGTTCGTCCTTTGAAAATTGCTGCGGCAAAGTTTTGCTCAGAACCTCAACCGAAACTGCCCCTTCGTAACCTGCCGCTTTGAGCCCTCGCAAGAACCCAACCAAGTCAATGATTCCGTCGCCGGGCATTATGCGCTCGTTGTCAATTTGCTCTTCCACAGGGCGGTCGGGTGCGTCGTTGATGTGGACATGGACGATTCGCTCTTTCGGCACAGCCTTAAGTTCGTCAACAGTGTGCTGAGCGCAGAACCAATGGAAACTGTCAACGAGCAACCCAGCGTTGGGAGCGCCGATTTCGTCGCAAAGTTGAAGGGCTTGGTCCATCCGCCACATGACGGGATTGCCGCTTTTGCGAAAATGAGATGGACCTACCCACTCAATTCCGAGCCTGACACCGTAATCGGCGAGAACAGAGCAAATTTCTCGGAAGCGGCGAACCATCATCGCCCAGAAATCCTTCGGGTCGCCGTCAATTGACGGTGGGACATAAGTGACGCAGGATGTGCATCCGACCACTTGAGCGGCTTTCGCTTTCGCTGGAAGCGCTTGCAAACTCTCGCGATACTTGCTCTCCTCATCTCTCCAAGCGACCGGCAGCCAAAATGCGGCGTGCTGAATTCCTTGTTCAGCGAGCCATTGGCGAGCAGCGTCTTCGCCCTCGCTGGCGATTTTCTGTTCAAGCCAATCAATGCCGAACTCAACGGCAGCGAACCCGTGCCGCTTCGCCAACGCCACAAACTCATCATAAGCCAAACCTCCGCCAACTGTCCCAGGGTTAAGGCAAGGAATCACGACCGACCACCTCCAAGACAGAAATTGACGCCGCTGAAGGATTATGGCGCAATGGCAAAGGCGCATGAAATGCGCTCGCAAAAATTTTCGGTAAGTTCAACCAGCCTCAACCCATCATTGCCCATTGCAGGTTGTGCTTGAGCGTCTTAGGCACATCATTTGTCAACCCGCCATTCAGTCAGCACAAGTTCTGGCGGGACATCAAAGTGCAGCCAACCGTCTTTCGCCTGAACCTTTCGGCGCAAGAGGACTTTGCCCGTGACCAAATCGCAAACTGTCAAAGTCGCCAATGGTTCAGTGCAGAACAATTTTACTTTGCCAGCGCCAAGTGGGATGAAGCGCATCGGCAGGCGACCAATCCACACTACAGGCGTCTCACCCCAGACCATCACAGGGCTGTCCGAGTATGCCAAAAATTGCCCCCTATACCCAGGTCCAACGCCCCAGAAGTCACTTGTGAACAAAACTGCTGCTGGTTCGCAATGAGTCCCCACCGACAAAAATCCAGCCCATTTGGGTGGAAGCGTCAGGCGCGACGGCTTTATGCCGGTAGCACTCTTCACGAATGAGTGGATGATTTGCGCCCTGTCTCTCAAATTTGCGTAGACGAAAATCCAGCCGACAGAACCATCGGCTCGTCCAAATTGCAAAGTGTCAAGTTCTTCCCCAAAATCAACCCAACCGCCCAAAACCCACTTGACTCGCTCTGGCTTTATGGCAAGTTCTGCTGCTCGTTTGAGCAAGGCATGGTAAACATTCACTGTTTCGGCAACGCCCCTAAACTCAGGTGCATCGGCGCAGAAAACCACCAATCCTTTGCCCAACCTGCGAGCGACAACCATCGGCTCACCCCTCTCCGTCACCGCAATCACTCGTCCATCGTCCCGCATCCCTCGTCCCATCACGACACATGGCTTCCCCCACCATTCCTGCAACTCAAATTTTTCGTCGGTCGCCACACAACGAACCTTTTGGGAGGGCGAGGCTCCCGCCGAGCCAATCCTTTCATCAAGTTCAAACGGCGAAGGGACGCCGCTGACAAACTCCAAACCGATTAAGTCTCGCAGTCGTCCCATTTTCGTCCGCTTGCGGTCAGGGTCAAAGGTGAAGTCGCCCGTGATTATTGCGATGCCACCTTGCTCCACATAGCGCTTGACCGTTTCGTAGGTCTCATCACTCCAAACGAACGGGATAGGGAAAACGGCAATTTCTGTCTCAGTCCCCAACCCCAAGTCCTCAGTCCCTCGCCTCCCCAATTCCCACTCACGAACGACATGGAACGGGACTTTGAGCCTCATCAGGGCTTCAACGGCGTTGAACACGGCGGCGCTAATTCGCCCCGCTGGACCAAGCCCGCTAAAGCGGACTTCGCCCTCAGCACCGAGCAAATGTTCGTCAGGGATGACAACGGCGACTTTTCGTGGCTCATAAGTCTTGAATGTGGCTTCCTCCAAAAACTTGGCGACGGCAAACTTGGCGACGGCAGCGAAAGTTTTGCCTGAAACCTTCAACGCCGCTTCCACTTCCCAAACCTTCATTTTTCTCCCCTCGTCCCTCGTCCCCCGTCCCTCGTCCCGCTTTTTCCGCGTCCCTCGTCCCGCGTCCCGTTTCTCTCGTGTCCCGTGTCCCATGTCCCGTGCAACCGCATAAATGCCGTGTTGATGCACCAGTCCCCAAGGGAAAATGCACGCTTCCATGTCCTTCCAATCCCAGTTGAGCACCATCGCCCCTTGCAGCCCGAAAGTCAAAAGCGGCACATTGACGAAATGACGGATGACTTCTTCCGTTGGTGCGTAACCCCAACCGCCGAAGCGAAAACTTGGATGGTCGCGAGCGCCGAATTCGCCGACGGCTAAACCCTGCCCGCGAGCCGAACGGTCGTGGAATTTCAGGTAAGTCGCAATCGCATTTGGCGACCTATCGCCGTAGTAGTGCAGGTTGACAAAATCAAGCCACCTCGCAGCCTCGTAATGGTCGCCGCAGACTTTCCAATCAATCTCGTCAGTGACAGGTTGTTTTGCCCCGCTTTCGCGCAATGCTTGGACATTCGCTTTAACCCATCGCTCAATGAGCCAGCGTCGGAAGTGCTGGATATCGCGAAACTTCAAATCGTCCCAACCTCGTGGCTTGTGCTCGGCGTAGCGGACTTCGCCCAACTTGACATTTTCTCCCCAAGCCTGCTGCAACTTTTCGTCCGAGCCGTAGCGTTTTCGCAGCCAATCGTTGAACAAGCGGTGCAAGTCGGGATGGTCGCGAAACTCAACCCAAGCCTCGTTTTCAATGTCCCAAAGGATGCGCGGCGCGTTTTTGTAGCGAGCGCCGACGAGCCGAACGAAAGCGCATTGCTTGCGCAAAGTTTCATCGCTAACGCTCACGCCCATCCACTCGTGCAATGTCGGCATCAAGACGAGACCGTGCCGATGCGCCATCAGCACCAACGCATCGTAGCGGCGCCAGAAAGTTTCCGTCGGCTTTTCCAAATCGCCCGCAAAATGGCTGATGTGAAGGACACGCAAAATTTTCAAGCCCATCTTGCGCATCAAGGCAAACTCCAACTCCCATTGCAGTGGGTTCTCCCAAGTCGCTTCAGGCGCAAACAGAACGCCTGTTTGGTTCGTGCCGAGCCAAAACTTTGGCTGCCAAAACTTTTCGTTTTTGTCCCACTCGCACAAAGCGTTGTTTTCCCAAGCGATGGGCGTTGCGTTCCGCAAGAGGCTTTCCTCCCAAACGCAAAATCCCGACCAAATTTCGTCAAGAGGCGTGGAAGCCGAAGCAGTTTTCGGGAGGGCGAGGCTTCCGCCGAGCCATGCTCGGACAGCGTAAAGCGGAGCGGCATTTTGTGGGATGCGCCACTGCATCGTCACCGTCGTTTGCTCCCGTGGAGAGAGCGTGACGGTTCTTTCGCCAATCGCAACGGGCTTGCTCATCTTCAGCGGTTCGGGCATCGGCGCAACTTCCATCCGCACCGTCACCGTTTGCGGTGCAACCCCGTCGTTGCGAACCTTGACTCTTACGCTTGCCGTTTCGCCCTTGCGGTAAGTCCAGAACGAAGGTTGCAAACTGTGCAAGTAAACGCCGCGCAGCATGCGGCGGATGACTTGCACCAAAACTTGTTGGAACTTCGGAAATTTCGTCAAGTCGTGGCTTTCAATCCCGCAAAACGCCCATGTGCTTCCCGCATAAGGACCGGCAAAGTGGTGCATGACGCTGAAGGCTGGACCGAGGTAGCGACCGAACTTATCGCGAGCAACCAACACAGGCACAAACCTTGCCCACGCTTGCGGGTTGACAGGATTGTTGCTTCCAATCAACCCAACCGCTGCGTAACCCTTCATCGGCTCTTTCATCCGCAAAACAACCTCGTCCCTCGTCCCCCGTCCCGCGCCCCGTTCAAGGACAGTTGCTCCGTCAATGCGAAACGATGGGTCAAAAATCGCAAACTGCTCAGGGTCAATGTGCATCCAGTCGCGGGCGTCGCCCCAACGGGTGTTGATGACGGGCTTGACATCAATGTCGGAAAACTCCGCCGAGCCGTGACCGTGCACGATGGCGTTGATGGCGACAGTTGCGGCGTTTTCGGGAACCCGCAGAACGACGCCCAACTCCCGCCAACCTTCCGTGCGCTTGACAATTTGCGTTTGGTGGAACGAGATGCGGTTGCCGTCGGCATCAAAGTAGTCGGCGGCGAGGTAAGCGCCGTGACCGTCAACGATGCCGTTAGTGCGCACTTTGCCCGTCAGCAAGTAGCGCCAGCCTGCCCGCAACGGCACAAAAACCCGAACACGATGCCAGTCTACGGGCGCATCCTCGGGAACGACAATGCGGATGCGGTTTCGTGAAAAGTCAACCTGCACCTTTTCGTGAGCAACCTTCTCCCATTTCCAAATCTCCCGTGTCCCGTGCCACATGTCCCTTGTTTCGTCAAAAGTGTAGCCGCCCAAACTGACGAACCGACCGCCTGCTTTCAGGTAGCGACGGAAGTTATCAACGGCTTCGGCAGGAAAGTGAGCACCGTAGGGCAAAATGACGATGGCGACTTTTTGTGGCGTCAAAACTTGCGGGTTCGCCAAATCGCTTGAGGAAAGCAACATCGTTTTGAAGCCGTGCCGATGTAGCAGGGTTGACAACTGTTTGGGGTCGGAGTGTCCCGCTCGCTTCGGGATGGTCGGGTCATGCCAGACGCCAACGACAACTTGCCCGAATGCCCAACTGCTTACCAGCATGGTCATTGACCCCAGAAGCCAAAGTTTCATTCCGCACCACCCGAGGTCACATTGTAGTGCAAGGAGTTGTTGAGTGAACTGTGAAGGCTGTCTCGCTGGATGGTGAACGCTCAACGCAAAGCCTACAACGCAATTCACCTTTGCACAGCGGCAAAATCAGAGTAAGGTGATGGGACATGAGATACGACTTGCACTCGCACTCGCTTTTCTCCGACGGGCGCGACAGCGTTTGGGACATGCTCAAGGCTGCGGAAGCAGCTGGACTTGACACTTTTGCTATCACCGACCATGTTGAGTCTGACAAATGGGGCAACCCGATTGTTGACTGGCTTGATGGGCTTATGCGCGAGGTGGAAGCGATAAGGGGAAAAACGAAAGTCCGATTGCTCGTCGGGATTGAAGCCAGTTTGCTTGACCTAAAAGGGCGTGCTACGGTTACGCCCCGACTTTACGAAGCCGTTGATTTAGTTCTTTGTGGGGTTGAGTGGGGGACGGTCGGTATCGCTCAAAACCCGCCTGAAAACAAAGTCGCTTTGCAACGCAACCTTGTGACCGCTTACGGCAACTTGGCGCTCAACCCCTGGGTTGACATAATTGCGCACCCGTTCAACTTGGGGCGTTTTCCCACGCCCTTAAGACTTTCTGAACTTGCAACTTCCGCCATCCGTGAGATTGCTGCCGCCTTCCGTGAAGGAAACAAAGCCTTTGAGTTGAACAACACCCTGTGGTGGTGGTTTCCAAACCAAACGCCTGACGAAGTGATGAGGGAGTATGCCCGCATCGTTGAAGAGTTTGCCGTTGCTGGCGTCAAGTTCACATGGGGCAGCGATGCCCACAGTTTGCACGGTGTCGGAAACCTTCGTTGGGCTGAAAGGCTCGCCCAACTTGTCGGCTTATCGCCCTCGCACTTTCTGACACCTGAACAACTTCGGCACCAAAGGTTGCAAAAATTGCTGTGAGCGGCTCAGATGTGCGAGCCTTGGAAAAAATCGCAAAGGCAAATGTGGCAAACTTTCGGTGGCGATCGGGATGAGGTTCACCAGCCCTTTGTGGATTTTGCTTCTGCCAATTTTGTGGGGAGCGCTGTGGTGGTCGGGAAAGTTTTTGCTGGGCATGACGCCAGCGAGAAAAAGGTTCGTCACGGTTCTGCGAGCCATCATCGTCACCCTTCTGGTTTTTGCGCTGGCTGGAGTCCAAGCCGTTCAAGTCCACAGGAGAGTTTGCACGATTTTCGTCTTTGACGCATCGGAAAGCGTCGCCGAAACCGAAAAGCGAAAAGCAAGGGAGTTCGTTGAACGGGCGATAAGGCATGCCAAGTTTGACGACTTGACAGGCATAATTTTGTTCGGTCGCGACCCGATGGTTGAAATTCAACCGACGAGGCTTCAAAACCTGCCAAACTTCACCGCTTCACTTGACAAAGCGGCAACCGATATTGCTTCCGCTTTGAGGTTGGCGATGGGCTTGTTCCCGGACGGATACTCCCGACGGATTGTCCTGCTTTCTGACGGGAACGAGACTCACGGCGATGGGTTGAGCGTTGCATCTGTCGCCCGAACTGAAGGGATTTCAATTGATGTCGTGCCGCTGCGAACTGCCGAAAAGAAGCAAGAAGTCATCGTCACCGATGTGTTGATGCCTTCAGAAGCGAAAGTTGGTCAACCCTTTCCCGTCCGAGTCATCTCTGAGGTGACAGTGGCTGCGTCGGGTGTCTTGCGGATTGACCGAGACGGAGTTCCCGTTAAGGAAGTCGCCGTCAACCTTTCGCCCGGCAAAAATTCGGTCGTGACGAGTTTGCGAATTGATAAGCCGGGCATAAGCCGATTTCGGTTCGTCCTTGACGCTGCCCCCGACACTGACCCACGAAATAACATCGGCATGGGATTAGTAACTGTCAAGGGCAAGCCGAAGGTTCTGCTGGCTGAAGGTGAGCCTGACCCGACAGGTGCTTTGGTGAAAGCGCTGAAAGCGAACGATTTGGAAGTCGTCCGTGTCAGTGAAGGAGGCTTGCCTTCTCGCCCTGAAGAGTGGCAACAATTTGATGCTGTCATCCTCTCCGACTATCCAGCATGGGCAATGTCCGAGCAACAAATGAAAGTTGTCCGAAGCGCTGTCAGGGACACGGGCATAGGCTTTTTGATGATTGGCGGCGAACAATCTTTTTTGCCCGGAGGTTACTACGGCACACCCATTGCTGAGATTTTGCCCGTTGACTTGGATGTCAGGCAGCGAAAAGTTTACCCAGCGGCGACCATTGTCATCATCATGGACACTTCAGGGAGCATGGCTGCGACGGAAGGCGGTGTCCAAAAAGTCCACTTGGCTGCTCACGCAGCGATTGAAACACTGAAAATGCTTCGCCCCATTGACAGGTTCGGCGTAATCGTCAGCGGCACAGGGACTGATTGGCTTGCCCCAATTCGCCCAGCGAAAGACGCTCCGAAAATCATTGAGCAAATCAGCCGAATTTACGCAGGTGGCGGCGGAATCTATTGCCGACCGAGTTTGGAACTGGCTGCAAAGGCGATAGTCGCTGAAGCGACTCGCGTTCGGCACATCATTATGCTTGCGGACACCGATGACTGCGACGAGCAAGAGGGTTGCTTTGAAATTGCCGCTCAACTACGCAAGTTGGGGGTTACTTTGACAGTTGTTGGGATTGGTCGTCCCGACGGGATTCACGCACCGTTTTGCCAACAACTTGCAAAAATCGGTGGCGGCAACTACTATGTCGCTCGTTCCGCCCGCGACTTGCCCAAACTTTTCACCGCCGATGTCAGCATCATGACCCGTTCGGCAATTGAGGAAGGTGCGTTCATCCCAAAGATTGTCGGCGACGATGAGATGCTTCGCGGTGTTGATTGGCGAAGGACACCACCTTTGCTCGCATACTGCTTGACTTCCGACAAACCCCTTGCCCGAACCTTGATGCGAACCGACAAAGACGACCCGCTCTTGGCGACTTGGCAGTTCGGACTTGGAACCTCAACGGCTTTCACTTCCGATGCGAAACCGAAGTGGGCAAGGCGATGGGTTCAGTGGAGTGACTTTGCGACTTTCTGGGCAAATGTCGTCAGAAGCGCTTTGCGCAAAGCAACGCAAACCCGCTACGCTGTGACGACTCAGGTTCGTCAAGGCGAGGCAATCATTGAACTTGAAGCCTTCACCCCTGAAGGCGAACCGATAAACTTGCTTCAGCCGAAAGTCACCGTTGCAACTCCGACAGGCGAAAGCAGAAGCCTCGTTTTGCAGCAGGAAGGTTTGGGACGCTATCGCGGGAGAGTCCCTGTCAATGAGACGGGCGTTTACATTGTGACCGTTCACGAACAGGACGAAACAGGCAAGCCGAAAGTTTTCACGACAGGTTTCGCAGTTCCTTACCCGACCGAGTATCGGTTCACCAGAACGAACTTGCCTTTGCTGGAGCGAATTGCTGAAATCACTGGCGGCAAAGTCAACCCTGAGCCGAGCGAAGTTTTCAGGTTGCCACCGCAGCCAAGTGCTTCGGTCAGCGATATTTGGCACTTGTGCGTTGCGCTGGCTTTGGCGCTCTTTCTGTTGGACATTGCGGCTCGCAGGTTGGCAATCGGTGTCCCTGAAGTTGTCACAGCGTTGGCAAAGAAGTTGGCGGAAATTTGGCAGAGGTTGACGGCTCGCCGCCCTGCCCCTGCAGTGGAAACTGGAACTCGCCTGCTTTCTGTCAAGCAAAAGGTTAGGCAGCGGACGAGTGTTGCTACACCTGTCAATCCTACCAAACCCGCTGAGCCTACGGAAACTGCCCCCAAGCCTGCCAAGCAACCCACTTCAGGGCAAGTCACTCAAACGACTTCAAGGCTTTTGGAAGTCAAGCGGAAGAAGCGGGCAGGGTCGTGATAGCCGCTCTCAAACCGCAAAAATTGTCTGGAGGGCACAGGCAATCAACCCGCTTGTTCCTTCAGGAATTGAACAAAGAGGTTGCACAGCGGCGAATTCGTTCTATCCGTTGGGACGACAGCGTAGAACTGGCGGGTTATTCTCCCTTCTCGCAACCGGACGATTTTCAGGCGCTTTTGTTCCTCATCGCTTATGGCGCGAATTGAAACGAACCCAACGCCGCCTCCTGCGGCGACAAATTGTTTGACCGCTTCTGTGCTCCCGACTTCAGCGACGACCGTCAATTGATGGGGCGGGAAACCGCTTTGGAGTAGGAACTGCTCAAAAATCTTGCGAGTTCCAGAACCTTCTTCTCGGAAGACAAAGGGCTGAGTTGACAGTTCGCTGATTGGCACGAAACTTCGCTTTGCCCAATCATGCTCTGGGTGAACAATCAGCACGATTTCGTCGCTCCAAAGGGGGACGAACTTCAAATTCGGCGCATCTTGCTTTACGCCAATCACTCCCATTTCCAATTCGCCACCAAGAACACTTTCCAGAATCTGGATGCTGCTGCCAACTTGCATGAACAGACGGGTTTGAGGGAACTGGCGGTGGAACTTAGCCATAAGCGGGGGCAGCAAGTAATGAGCAGGGATTGTGCTTGCTCCAAAAAACAACCGACCCATCAAACCGCCTTGAAATTGCGAAAGTTCTTGCAACATGGCTTCGTGTCCCATCAGCAGCGCTTTTACGCGTTTGTAAAGGAGTTCGCCTGCGGGAGTGGGTTTGACTTTTCTCGTCGTTCTGTCAAACAGTTTTACTCCCAACCGCTTTTCCAGCGCCATGATGTGAGAGGTCACTGTCGGCTGGCTCAAAAACAACGCTTCCGCAGCACGGGAGAAACTTTTCAACTCCACCACAGTGCAGAAAATCTCCAACTGCCACAAGTCCAACCGGATTTTCAAGCGCTCGTCCATAACCTGCCCTATCGCCCCTTTCAGGAGGAAATTTTGCCACCTTTGCGGACAACGGCAATTTTAAACTGTCGGTGTGTTGTGCTTTGTTTTGGAGCGATGGCAAGATATGACCTGATGTTGCTTCATCGGCTTTTGGCATCGCAATTTTGAGGAAACGCCTGCACATTGGAGGGCGGTGAAAGTGTCGCTCGCTCACTATCGCGCTGTTGTCCGCAAAAAACGATTGCCGTTTTGGCAGCAAAGCAAACTTTTGATCTTTGTCGGTGATTTTTCATCGCTCCAAACCGAACAGTTGTGGGAACTTCACGACGAACTTGTCAAGTTGCTCCACGCCAGCAAAGCGAATGTGAAGCGAAGTTTGCCTCAGGAAAATCAAAATTCGCTTCTTGACTTGAAGTTAGAACTGACCAGCCGCATTTACAAATCCTGCACGCTTTGCCCCTTGTATTGCCGAGTTGACCGCTTGAACGGGGAAGTGGGGCGGTGCGGCTTGGCGAAGGGGGCGTGGGTGTTTAGGGAAGGTTTGCTGGTCAACGAAGAACCGTTTGTAGTTCCAACTCACGAAATTTTCGTCTCAGGCTGCAACATGAAGTGCAAGTTCTGTCAAGCGTGGGAAGGGGTCGTCAAAACTCGGGTTGGAGTTGAACTTTCCCCTTGTCGCTTCCTACAACTCGTTGAACTCAGGATGGGTCAAGGCGCTATCAATGTCCACTTTGTTGGCGGCGAGCCCACTGTCAACCTGCTGGCAATACTTGAGGGGCTAAAAGTGCTGAAATCGCCCCTGCCTTTGGTCTGGAACACAAACTTGTTCGCTACCGATGAAGCGATGAAGTTGCTTGACGGCATCGTTGATTTGTTCATCGCCGATTTCAAGTTCGGCAACGACGAATGTGCGTGTCTCATCAGTAGCACAAAGAACTACACTGACACTGTTCAGCGCAATTTAGTCAAGGCGAAGGAAACTGCCAGTTTGGTCGTCCGACACCTCGTCATGCCTGAGCACCTTGACTGCTGCTTGAAGCCGGTGGTTCTCTGGCTCGCTGAAAACTTACCTGATGTGACCTTTCACCTGATGCTCAATTATGTTCCCGATTGGAAGGCATGGAGCGAGCCGAAATTGTGCAGGCGGTTGACCGAAGCCGAGAAGAGGAAGGCGAAAGAAATTGTCAAGGCGGTTGGGCTCAAACGGGTGATTGTAAGCGAATAAATTCGCCGCAGCCAAAAACCTCATCCACTTTCGCCATCAACCACAGCCTGAAGCCAATGGCACGGCTGCAAAGGCTTCAAGGGTGTAGAGAGCGGCGTTGATTTGAGCGCTACTTTGCCGCTCCCAAAATTTTCAGTTGCTGGTCCAATCTCCCAGAGTGGGTAAGGGCGTTCTCAAGATTGACCGAGTAAATCAGTTTTGCTGGGTGATTGCGGAAGGTGGGTTGTTGCGGCATTCCTGGCATACCGGGTGCTCCGGGCATTCCAAATCCTCCCGGCATAGTTGGTCCGAAAGTTCCTGTGCCGAGCCTTCCAAATATGGCAGGCGTTGTTGGTGCCCCGCCTCCAAGACCTCCAAGGAATCCGCCACCGTAGCCTCCGTAAAATCCACCTTCACCGCCGGGCATACCAAATTCACCGCCGGGCATACCAAATCCGCCCATTGGTCCTCCCCACATTCCGCCCGGACCAAAGCCTATGCCGCCGGGCATACCAAAGCCGCCTATTGGTTGTCCTCCCCACATTCCGCCCGGACCAAAGCCTGCGCCGCCGGGCATTGTCGGGCTACCGGGAGCGCCGGGCATGCCAGCAAGTTGTTGGGGTGGGACTAACTGAGATTGGACAAATGGGAAAACGGTTAGAAGGTCAGTGTCAAAAGTCGCCTTCAATGTCACCTTGACATAAACTACCCGCCCGTTTTCAATGTCAAAGAGCAAAGTTCGCGAGCCCTCCGCTTTGCCTGTGAGTTTGGTCTGAGGAATTTGTCCAGCAGGACCTGCAGGTGAACCCGGCATACCGCCTATTCCCGGAGCGCCAGGCATCATTTGTCCACCCATCATCCCTGGCATTCCTGGTGCGCCCGGCAAACCGCCCATTCCCGGAGCGCCAGACATCATCGGACCGCCAGGCATGCCGGGTGCGCCACCAGGTCCCATTTGCCCCATCCCAGTCGTCGGGGCTAAGTCAAGTTCAACAGTCACGCCTTTGAACTCGCTAACTATTCGTGCGCAGAGTTGGTCATTCCAAAATTCAAAACCGTCAAACCTGTGAGTGGCAGGGATTGTGACTACTGGAGCGTCGGCAAGGAACGCTTCCGGTTCTTGAGTTGCTCCTGGCATTCCCGGCAATGTCGGCGCTCCAGGCTGCATGGGCATCCCCGGCACCGCAGGAGCACCGGGCATTCCAGGTCGCCCCGGCATTCCCATTGCTGGACCGCCGGGTCTCATTAGTCCACCTGGCATCATTGGTCCACCCATTGGTCCGCCCATCATTCCGGGCATCCCTGAGACTTCTTCGCCGGGCATGCCGCCCATCATTGGCATACCGCCCATCCCCATGCCAGCCGTTGCAGCACCAATGATTGTCAAGTTCTCCAAGTTTTTAGGCAGAGTGACGAAACCAATCCATCGCTCGCCAACTTTCAGTTCCCTTTCGGGCACGACTATGTCTACTGAACCGGTTGCGAACTTGACAACATTTGGCATTTCTTCACCTGTCACGATGTTGCCGTTCGGGAAGAGCACAAACAAACTGACTTTTTGGTTGTCTGTTGGGCGGAGGCGAAGTCTCGTGAATGTAGTGGTGAGTGATGAGACTCCCGGCGTGGTAGGTGCGCCTGGTGCTCCCATCATCCCCATTTGCCCGGGCATTCCAAACCCCATCTCACCCATTTCGCCGCCCAACATACCCCTCGCTCCCATACCGCCCATGGGTGCTCCCATTGCCAAACCGCCGCCCGTAGTGATTGGAACTTCACGCTCTAAAACTCCGTCCTCAACGACGCGCATCATGCGGTATTGACGGTCAGGAGTGACATCGCGGACAGTTTGAAACCAGCGGATGATCAATTTCGTGCTCAACTGAGGGACTTTCTGGCGAATGGCTTTCGCTGGGACTTCAACGGTTGTTTCAGAATTTGCTTGAAGGGTGTAGAAAGTGAGTTCTCCCGTTCGGGGTTTAAAGACCAACCGAGTGCTTTCCGCTTCTGCACCGACCAAGTTCACTTGAAACTGAACCTGAGCCTCGCCTTCTTTTTGCCCCAATCTGTTGAACCCGGCGACCTTGATGGTGTGAGTTCCGGAGAAAATTTTTCGGTCGCCCAAGTCTATGCGGAATTCAAACGGCGGGGTTATGGCGGTGACGAATTTCCCGTCAAACCAAATCATCACATACCCCTCTGGAGTTGGCTTTTCAACCTTAAGAGTTAGCCAGCGGGAGCGGACGGTTTCGCCGTCACGGGGACTAACGATACTTACTTGCGCCATCCCAAGTGTTGCGAAAGCAGCAACGAAAACAATTGTCAAACCCAACCAAGCCCGTCTCATTTTCAAGCACCTCCTTCGCTTTCGCCACCGTTATTGTAGCATCAGCGTGTCAAAATTGAAAGTGCAACGAGTGAAGTGTTGCAAGGAGGGATGAGAAAGAACGATGACAGAGCCGATATGGGCATGGGGAGTTTTTTTGTTGGTCGTTTTTGCCATGTTGATGATTGACTTGGGAGTCTTTCACCGCAAGGCTCATGTGCTGTCTTTCAAAGAAGCAGCGATTTGGAGTGTCGTCTGGATTGTGGTGGCTTTGATCTTCAACGCCGTCGTCTGGGCATGGTTGGGACATCAGAAAGCCCTTGAATTCTTCACTGGCTATCTGGTGGAGAAAGCCCTTTCAGCGGATAACATCTTTGTGTTTGCTGTGTTGTTCAACTACTTTGCCGTCCCGCCAGAATACCGCCATCGGGTTCTGTTTTGGGGCGTTTTGGGGGCAATCGTCTTTCGGCTCACCTTCATCTTGGCAGGAACGGCTTTGCTCAAAAAGTTCCATTGGGTCGTTTACATTTTCGGCATAATCGTCATCGTCTCAGGCATGAAGTTGCTGACACGCAAAGAGGGAGAAATTGACCCTGAGCGTAACCCCGTCATTCGGCTGGCTCGCAAGTTCTTGCCCGTCACGCCCACTTATCAAGGTCAAAAGTTTTTCGTCCGCCTTAACGGCAAGTTAATGGCAACTCCCTTGACGCTCGTTCTCGCTGCTGTTGAGAGCACTGACATCGTCTTCGCCATTGATTCCATCCCAGCCGTTTTCGCCATCACTCGCGACCCCTTCATTGTTTTCACATCAAATGTTTGCGCCATCCTCGGGTTGAGAGCGCTTTATTTTTTGCTTGAAGGCATGATGAGGCTGTTCCGATACTTGGACGAAGGGCTTGCGGTCATCTTGGTCTTTATTGGCGTGAAAATGCTGGTGAGCGAGTTTTACAAAATCCCGACGAGCGTTGCTTTGGGGTTTGTAGCAGTAGTGTTGACAATCACGATTGCTTTGTCCTTGTTGGCAGAGCGCAAAGAACGAATCGCATCAAAAGTTGAGGCTAAAATGGCAGTAAACCCCGACCCCAAAGAGCACGGAGAGGAAAAGTAGAACTTAGGCATCAACTCGTGAGCATCTGTTGCGGAGGTGTCACACTTGCGCCGCCATCGCCGATGGTTTTTCGCCGCAGCGCTTTTGACGCTTTTGGTTGATCAAGCCAGCAAAGAGTTCGTTAGACTTCACCTTCCTTTGGGTGCGAGCATCCCCATTTTGCCCAACATCTTTCACATCACTCACACTCAAAACACAGGCGCTGCTTTCGGTTTGTTCCCCAATGCGACTATGTTGCTCATCGTCGTCGCTTTGTTCGTCAGTGCAGTGCTTTTATGGTTGGGGAAGCAAGGGTTTGACAGACGAAGAGTTGCGGTGGTGACCGGGATGATGCTGGGCGGTGCGTTGGGGAATTTGACGGACAGAGTAAGATTGGGTGCTGTTACCGATTTCATTGACCTCAGGGTCTGGCCGATTTTCAACCTCGCCGATACAGCCTTGACAATTGGTGCACTTTTGCTCCTTTGGTGGAGCGCGATTGCTCCAGCATCAAACGGTGTCCGAGGAAAGAGCCAACAAGACTTGCCGACAGCGAATTGAGTGGGAGGACACCAGATCAACGCTGAACCCTCATGCCCTCTCATTTCACTTGACGAAAGTTATATTGCCGTCGGGCTTAGCGACGATGGCTTGTCCTGCGGTTAATTCCAGTTCCTGCCCTTTCGGGGTTCTTACCGCCACAACTCCGTGCTCAACTTGCAAAGTTGTCTCACCGTCAGGCTTAACTTCAACTGTGTAGGCTGTTCCTCTCACTGCGGCGGTGATTGCAGGGGTTTCAAGTTCAAGGCGGGAACGAGGGTTGAGTTTTCGTTTCAGACGGACAAATACTGTGCCCAAATTCAACTTGAACAGGGCATCAATGGCTTTAGTTGCCTTGTTGAAAGACGAACGGGTGACCTTCAGTTCGGTTTCGGGACCGATTTTCATTTCAACTTCGTCAACCCAACGCAGAACGACAAAACTGTCCTTCCCAGTCTTGACAATTGTCCCTGCGAGGACTAATGAGCCGACTTTCAAAGGTCGTTCCACATTTTGCTTCCGCCCCAGCCTTGGTGGAATCACGGCTATGGCATTACCCTTCAACGCGCTCACCTTAGCCACAAGCGGCGCAATTCGCAAAGTCTCTATAGAGCCGAAAATCAAAAGCGTCAAAGCAACCAAACCGAGCAACAGCAGTAAAGAACCCAATCTCACGGTCTGGCACCTCCTTTGCGCCTGCTGAGGTTATTATGCCAGAAAACCTTGCCATTGCTAAACTGAAAACGGTGACGAGAATGCAGCGGACAAGGGAGAGCCGAAGGTTCATTTTTGTGGGCGTTTTAACGGCACTGATAGGTTTCATCGGGGTCAACTTCACGCCCCTCTATTGGCTAAGTGTGAGAGTGACAGACAGTTTGTGGAGAGCATATCGCTTCTCCCGCCACCCGGATTTGTTGCTCGTCGTCATTGATGACGAAACTTTGACGAAGTTGGGGAGATTTCCTTTTGACAGAACCGTTTACGCCAGAGCGCTTGACAGACTTAAAGAGGCGGGCGCTAAAGTGGTTGTGTTTGACATCCTGTTCGTTGAACCGACCCCTTCAGACAGGGCGCTTGCGGAATCAATGCGCAGGTTTGGGAAGGTCATTCTGGGGGTTAATCTGGCATCCGAGGCAGTGAAGTTGAAAGAGCGTTTCAAGTTGAGCATCAACTTCCCGCTACCGCTGCGAGCAACCGGCGTGACTTTGCCACCTGAGCCCCTGCTTTCAGCGTGCTCTGGATTGGGTTTTGTCTACCCCTTCCCAGACAAGGACGGCATTTGCCGAACTTTTCCCTTGGCAATTGAACTTACGGATGGGAAAACCGCTTTCCCTTCCCTCGGTCTTGCGGCTGCTATTGCGTGGTCGGGAACTCCTCAAATGCATCCCAACGCTATTCGTTGGCGAAACCGTTCAATTCATGTGGGCAGCGAATGGGACATCCCGGTTTTGGTCCCTTTCTCCGCTGAAAGGGTCGGTTTTCCATCCATCTCTCTCGCAAAAGTCCTTGAAGGCGATTTTGACCCAAAGGCAATTCAAGGCAAACTCGTTTTGGTGGGGATGGCAGCATCAGGTTTGTTAGACCGTTTGCCAACTCCCACTGACCCGTTAGCATACGGCGTTGAGATTCACGCAGCGGTGATTAATTCCCTCTTGACAGGGCAAACCCTCAGAAACGCCCCATATTGGCTTCAACTTTTGGTTGCCACATTGTTCTGCGTTTCGGTCAGCATGTCAGTTCTGATGCTGCCATTTCAACGCAGCCTTGCGGTCTTTGTGGGTCTGGTTTTCGCCGCTTACGCTCTACCTCTCTTCCTGCTGCAACGGGGATTGATACTGCCGCCGATGCTTCTTTTCGTCTCGCTGGTTTTGGCTTTCATAGCCGCGACTGGCTTGCTGGTGGAAATTCAGTGGTCGGCTCTGCAAAGGGTTAAGGCTTATGTGGTTCAACCCGTGATGGAGTCCCTCGCCTTTTCGCCTGAAAAGTTCCGCACAGGTGAAAGGTTGGAGGTGACTGTCCTGTTCTCCGACATCAGAAACTTCACCTCAGTCGCAGCGAACTTGTCGCCGTATGAAGTCGTGACACTCCTTGAGGCATATTTCAACCGCATGACCGAAATCGTTCACCTTTACGACGGGATTGTTGACAAGTTTTTGGGTGATGGGATGATGGTTCTGTTCGGTGTTGCCCCGAACCAAAACGATCACGCAAAAAGGGCAGTCCTTTGCGCTTGGCAGATGCTTGAAGAGTTGAGCACCGTAAATTGGGAGTGGGAACGAATAACAGGTTCACCGCTGAACATCGGCATCGGAATCAACACCGGTATCGCCATCATCGGTGAAATCGGTGCGGAATGGCGAAAGGAACTGACCGCCTTGGGGGCTACTGTCAATTTGGCGCAAAGGCTGGAGCAATTGACGAAAGAAGTGGGCGCAAGTTTGCTCATCAGCGAAAGCACTTACCAGCATGTCGCCGATTTGATCACAGCCGAACCTTTAGAGCCTTTGACTGTCAAGGGTTTTGAACAACCGATTTTAGCCTACAAAGTGACCGGTCTGACGGAGTTGGGACGGGAAACCCGTCGCTCAATTTTGGCGGGAAGAACATGACTGGGGGCTTGGTTGGTGATGAGTGATTTGTGGGTTTTCATTCGGTTGAGCGTTTGGTGGTTGCCTTTCAATTGCCTTTGGTCTGCACTTTTGACTCAGGGTTTGCAAGTCAGAGTTGAACACCTCGCCCCTCCTGAAACGAAGGGGGGAGCATTGGCGACATTGACCGCAGTAGGCGCAACTTTATCGCTGCTAAGCCAATTGGTTGCCGGTCCATTGAGTGACCACTGTTCGCACCCATTGGGGCGAAGGCGACCGTTTCTGTTGGCAGGGACTTTCCTCTCCTTGCCTTTCCTTTTGGGCTTTGCTTGGCTTGACAGTTTTTGGCTCGTCGTTTTGAGTTTTGCCTTGCTCCAATGGTTTCTCAACCTTTCCGCAGCGCCTACTCGCGCACTGCTCCCGGATTTAGTCCCACCGGAAAAGCACGGCGTCGCTTCCGCTCAAATTGGGCTTTGGTCGCTCTTTGGGCAGGTTGTCGGGACGGTGGCTATTGGGATTTTGCTTAGCCCGACTTATTGGCGAAAGTTCGGTTTTGAAATTGACAAAGTTACAGCCGAAACTTTGGGGCTGCATTGGTTTGTCAGTTCAACGGCGATTTTGCTTTTGGTTGCGACCGCTTTGACAGCAACTTTGCCCGACAAACCAGCACCTAAGGGTTCGCCTTCGGTTTGGGAAACCCTCGCAACAACATACCGTTTTCCCATCAAAGAACACGCTGACTTCCTCTGGCTTTTGGCTTCTCGCTTTTTACTCAACTTGGGCTTCTACACGGCTGTTGCCTTCATGCGTTGGTTTCTCGCCGACACGCTCAAAGTCCCTGACCCGGCGAAGGCGACAATGCAGTTGGTGTTGCTCGTTACCGTTGTGAGTGTGCCAAGTGTTCTCATCGGCGGAAAGTTGGCTGACAAAATGAGCAAGCGGAAACTTTGCCTTGCTGCGGCAATCGTCGCTGGCGTTGGCGGTTTGCTCTTCGTTGCGGCTCAGAATTTTGCGATGCTCCTGTTTCCAGCAGCGCTGTTCGGTTTCGGTTCAGGGGTTTTCGCAGTGGCAAACTGGGCTTTAGCAGTGAACCTGATGCCGAAAGGAGAGGGCGGCAAATTCTTTGCCCTTTGGCAATTTGCCTTCACCCTCCCCCAAGTCTTCGGTCCAGCGGTCAGCGGCAAGTTGGGAGATTTCGTCAATATCGCTTTCGGGCAAGGGCTGGGATGGCGCGCCATCCTCTTGCTTTGCGTCGTTGAGATGCTTGCAGGGACAATTTTGCTGCTCAAGGTTCGTGAAAGGGGCTAACCACGCTCAAAGCGTTTGTCAAGTTCGGATTTTGTCAAGGCGATGATGATGGGCTGACCGTGAGGGCAAAGGGTCGGGTTCTCAAGGGAAAGCAAATCGTCAAGGAGTTGCTGCATCTCCTCAAACGACAAAACATCGCCAGCCTTAATTGCAGCCTTGCAGGCTACCCCCGCTAAAAGGTCAAAGAGAAGTTCGCCCGTCGTCGGAATCTCGCCTGCTGTCAACTCGTCAATCAAGTCTTGCAGGAGTTGCTCGTAATCTCGCTGAGCAATCACCGCAGGGACTGTTCGGACAAGGAAAGTGTTGCGCCCGAACGGTTCCAACTCAAATCCCGCTTGCTTTAAAACCCGCAAATTAGCCTCAACGAACGCTGCTTGCCTTTGTCCCAAATTGAGCGTGAACGGCACAACCAGACCTTGCCTCAAAACCTCACCGCCTTCAGAGCGGCGAATCAACTGCTCAAACAAAACCCGTTCGTGGGCTCGGTGCTGACTGACGATGAACAAATCTCCCTGCTCGTTTTCGGCAAGGATGTAAGTCGCAGCGAGTTGCTTAATGGGCGTTAGCCCGACAGGACGGACGACGAGAGGCAGCGTCTTGGGTTGAGCAATTGATGTGGGTTGTGAAACCTCTGGCGTTGGGGATTGAGTGACAACAACGGGAGCAGGCTGATTTTGCTGTTGGGTTTTCGCATCAACTTGAGGGGCAGTCGTCTGCTCAATGCGACCGAAGCGAAGCCTCAATAAGGTTCTGAAATCGGCAAGGTCTCGTTGAACGGAACGAGCGATTGGTTGCGAACTTGGCGGGCGCAAGGTCAAAGTGCTTTCAGGTGACTCTACCTTCGTTCTCGGCTGAAACGAAGCGACAGGGATAACTTGACCTGCAACTAACGCTTCCCTCAATGCCCTTACGACCACTGCTTGAACTTCCGCCTCTTTTCTGAAACGCACCTCAATCTTTGCTGGGTGGACATTGACATCAACCAGTTCAGGTGGCAAGTCCAAAAACAGCACGACAATTGGCTGGCGACCTTCTGGGATGAAACCGTGATAAGCATGGCTGACCGCTGCGGCGAGGGTTTTGTTCCTGACGAAGCGGTTGTTGACAAAAAACCATTGATGGCTTCTCGTGGGTTTGCTCATTGTCGGCGGAGAAACGAAACCGCGAACGGTGTAAGGTGGCTCGTGGTAATGGACTGGGACAAGTTGTTGGGCAATTTCGCGACCGAGAACTTCAGCGATGGCGGAGCGCTCATCCCCTGTTGGGACATGGCGCAAAATTTCGCGGTCGCCGTGAAAAAGGGTGAAGGAGACATCTGGGAAAGCGAGTATGTATCGGCTCACAACTTCAGCGATGTGGGCGAATTCCGTTGACGCAGCCTTTAGGAACTTGAGCCTCGCTGGGGTGTTGAAAAACAGACCCTTGACAGTCACTGTTGTGCCTTGGGGGCAGCCGATTGGCTCAACGGTTTGCAATATTCCCCCCTCAACCACGACCCTTGTCCCCTTTTCGGCGGTAGGTGGTCTCGTCACGAGTTCAACATGGGAGACGGAAGCGATAGAAGGCAGAGCCTCACCCCTGAACCCCATCGTCGTGATGCGCCACAAATCATCGGCGTCCTTGATTTTGCTCGTGGCGTGCCGTTGGAACGCCAAAACCGCATCTTCAGCGTCCATGCCGCAACCGTCGTCGGTAACGCGAATTAATTTCTTGCCACCTTCCTCAACTCGGATAGTTATTCGGGTTGCGCCTGCATCAAGGGAGTTTTCAATCAACTCCTTGACGACAGACGCTGGTCTTTCAACCACCTCTCCCGCAGCAATTTGGGATGCCACATCCGGCGGCAAAACAACAATTCGCCCCAAATTCGTTCGCCTCCAAAAGCAAATTTTCAGGCAAGTTATCAGGTCGGCAAATCGGCAGCCGCAACAGTTTTCCTCAAATGTTGTCTTCGGAGTTGACCGCAAGCGCCTTGGATGTCCGTCCCTCGTTCATGCCTGACGGTGACGGGAATTCCTTGCTTTGCGAGGACTTGTCGGAACCGCTCAATCGCACTTTCGCTCGGTCGTTCAAAATCTTCAACCGTCGGGTTATACGGAATCAGGTTGACATGGCAAGGCATGTTCTTGAGAAGCCTTGACAGTTCAACGGCATGCTCAATTTCATCGTTAACGCCCTTCAAAAGCACATACTCAAAGGAGATGCGCCGTTTCGTCGCTTGGAAGTATTCCCAGCAAGCCTTCATGATTTCGGAAATTGGTGGCAACTTGGCTGGGATGAGTTTTCGGCGCAGTTCATCGTTGGGGGCGTGAAGGGAAATAGCCAAGTTGACCTGCATGCCCAACTGAGCCAATTTGCGAATGCCTTGGACGATGCCGACCGTTGAAACGGTCATCCGCCTTGCACCAATCCCGACCTCTCGGTTGAGCAACCTCAATGCCTTGACGAGATTGTCAAAGTTGAGCAACGGTTCGCCCATGCCCATGAAAACGATGTTCGGGTTGTCGCGACCCTTGGCGATGAGCACTTGCCCGACGATTTCCCCAGCAGTCAAGTTACGGGAGTAACTTTCGCCCGAAGCGCAGAACTTGCATCCTATTGGGCAGCCGACCTGAGTGCTAACGCAAATTGTGTCCCAATCGCTGTGCGGGATGAAGACAAACTCAACGGTCTCACCGTCAAGCAACTCACTCAAGTATTTCGTCGTCCCGTCGGATGAAACTTTGACATCCACGACTTGAAGGGGATTGATGATGGCGATTTCACTCAACTTCTCCCGCAGCGCTTTCGGCAAATCGGTCATCGCATCAAAAGTCAAGACGCCTTTGCGGTAAATCCACAAAGCGAGTTGGCGACCGCGATATTTGGGTTCGCCGATTTGCTCAACAAACGCTTCCAACTCTTGCGTCGTCATTCCAACCAAAACAGTCTGTCCCGTCATGGCGGTTAACCCCTCGTTCACTGATTGTCAAACAAGGAAGCCAAGAACTCCTCGGTGTCCACTTCCCGCTGTTGGCTCGGCGAAGCCTTTGCTTGGGAGGCAGTGTCAATGGGAGTCCCGACAGAAGGTTGCGCCACTTGCGAGGAAAGGGTCGGCTTGATTTTCAAGTCAGGCATGTTGAAGACATCCCGCAAGCACTGCTCAATCGTCTCCCGATAACTTCGGTCGTTCACGCATTCGTATGAGAAGGCGTGCTGGAAGGTCAAAACGAGTTGGTTGTCCTGCAAGTCGGTCGGCTCGGCGTTGAGCAAAAACGAGTAAGCGACCATTGATGTTCGCTTCAGTTGCTCCAGAAAGATTCCCCAGTGCTGGCGGATGTAGTCAAGACCTGAAAGTTCCCCTTGAACGGGCAGAGTCTCTTCTGGTTGAGGCTCAACGGAGATGGAAGGTGCAGCGGTCTCCGCAACTTGAGGGGAAATTTTAGGGGCAGCGACGGCAGTTCTCACCGTCATCCCTTCCGCAAGGGCGCTCTCTCTGGCAGGGACTTCTTCCACTGCCCTCAAAATCATCGCCATGTTCAAAAGCCCTATCTCAAGCAGCAATTGGACATCGGCGGCAGCCCTTAAATCTCGCTCCAGTTCCCAACAGGCGCGAATCAAGCGGGTCAGTTCGTGCTCGTTGAAAAGTTCGGATTGTTGTCGTATCAAACTCAAGCGTTCTTCGGTCTCATCGGCAAAGGCGCCGATTTTGTAATTGAGCAACTCACGCAGGTAGGTTGCAAGGTCGTGAACCAGTTGGTGCAAGTCACGACCTGTCTCAACAGCCTCGGAAACCAAACGCCACAAGGCAGGGATATCGCCTCCCCGCAACGCCGTCACTAACCTTGACAAAAACTCGTCATCGGTAACGCCAAGCAAGGAACGGACCAAGTCAACGGTTATTTTTTCGTCGGCGAAGTTCATCGCTTGTTCCAACATAGTCAAGGCATCTCTCAACGCTCCCCTTGCGGCTCGTGCGATGAGCGCCACTGCCGCTGGGTCAAATCGCCCTTGCCAACCCTCATTCTCAAGGACATAGATGAGCCGTTGAGCAATGTCTTTTGTGGAGATTGGATGGAAATCAAACCGAAGGCAGCGGGAGCGGATGGTGGCAGGGACTTTGTGAGGGTCAGTGGTTGCCAAGACGAAAACGACTTGAGGCGGTGGCTCCTCAAGGGTCTTGAGCAAAGCGTTGAATGCAGCAGTTGATAGCATGTGGACTTCGTCAATGATGTAGACCTTGTAGCGGAGGGAAGCAGGAAGGAAAGAGACACGCTCAATGATGACTTCTCGGACGGAATCAACGCCCGTGTGGGAAGCAGCGTCAATTTCAATCACATCCATCGCCGAGCCCTTGACAATGCTTTGACAAGCAGCGCAAGTCCCACAGGGCTCTGGCGAAATCCCCTTTTCACAGTTCAAAGCCATAGCAAGCAACCGAGCCATAGTTGTTTTCCCCGTCCCGCGCTGTCCGCAGAAGAGGTAAGCGTGGGCAATTCGCTTTGAGGCGATAGCGTTTTGGACAGCCCTGACGACATGCTTTTGCCCGACGACATCAGCGAACTTGCGTGGTCGGTATTTGCGATACAGCGTCTCATATGCCATCCACGAAATCCCTCCAACCGCAAGAGTGTTTTTCTTTCCGCAAAGATGATAGCAGCGTCGCTGGGTAAAGGGAAAGGGCAAAAGGGGCGATTTTGAGGCGAATTTTTCAAGTCCAAAAAAAACCGCTTGGTGGGCGCGGAGGGATTCGAACCCCCAACCAACCGGTTATGAGCCGGCTGCTCTGCCGTTGAGCTACGCGCCCACATTGCTATCTCACACGAGTCTTCAACCGCTTCCCGCAAGTCGCAATTTAATTTTAACACCGTCAGGCGAGAAGTTCACTGAGCCGTTCAAGCAATTTCCGATAGCGAGGTCGTCTCAGTTTAGCGAGGGCTCTTTGTTCAATGTGGCGAACCGCTTCTCCAGAGATTTTCAGCATCCGTCCAATCTCGTCAAGGGTGTAAGTTCGCCCGTCCAGAAGACCGTAGCGCAGTTTAATGACCTCCCACTCCCTCTCCGTCAAAGTCTCCGCCAAGATAGCCCTGATTTTCTCGCGAGCGTAAGCCTTAAGGTAAGCGTCTTCTGGCGAAACGGCGTTGGGGTCAGGCACGATGTCTTCAAGCACCAGTTCTTCCTCTTCATCAACGGGTGCATCCAAGGAGAGGGGAGGCGAGAGGAGGGCAGTCAACTCCTCAACCCTTTCAACGGGCATACCCAAAGCCTCCGCTATTTCTTGGTTAGAGGGCTGACGCCCCAGTTCTTGAGCAAGCCTTTGGGTGGTGGCAACGAATTGAGCCAATGTCTCCACCAAGTGGAAAGGCAGGTGGATGAATCGGCTGTGTTCGGCGATTGCCCGAACGATGTATTGGCGAATCCACCAGACAGCGTAAGTGCTGAACCGAGTGCCGCGCCGCCAATCAAATTTGTCAACGGCTCTGATGAGACCCAAACAACCCTCTTGCACCAAATCTTCCAAAGGCACCACCGACTTTTGTGCGAACTGGGAGGCAATGCTCAAAACCAACCTCAAATTGGACTCAATGAGTTGCTCTCGCGCTTCGGCATCGCCTTGGTGCATTTTCTGGAATAGAGCGACTTCTTCTTCAGGTGTCAAGAGCCTCGTCCACCTGAGAGATTTGAAGAGGACTTGGAGCGGGTTAATCAGTGCCGTGTCAGCCCCTTCCGTTTCCGCTTCTGCGATTTCCCACTCTTCCCCTTCCTCGCCCATAAGGGTTTCCTGAGCGAAATCGGTTTCAAGCAAGGTTGAGTCATTGTTTTCGTCATCGGCGAGAACCATTATCCCTTCCTCGTTCAGCCACTCAATCAACTCTTCCAAAGGCGCACCAATCGCTTCCGCTGTAGCCTTGACATCCGTTAGGAAAACCGCTTTTGTTTCCTGAGCCGTTGCCCAAAGTTCTTGCAACTCTGGAACATTGAACGCATCCGACGGCAACGGCATTTCAAACACCTACCTTGCTTTGGGTTTTCAGAGCCTTCAATGTTTCCTGCCAGACTTTGAAAGTCGGGTCATCGGGAGAAATTTGCCCTGTTGCCATTTTGCGCAAAAGTTCCGCCCGCTGATGACGGGCAATTTGCTCCAACTTGTATCGGCGCAACCTTTGAATTCTGTCCTCCAGAGCGTTTCGCGCGCTTAGGAATGACAAATCGGAGAGCAACAAACCACTTAAAGTTTGTCGCAAATCTTCGTCACCGAGTTCAGCGACCAGTGCAGGCAAGTCAGCAAAACTTTCGTCTTCCAAACAAGCACTGACCAACCTTGCCAATTCTTGGTGTCGGGAGAGGAGAAACTCGTCAGGCGAAATCATGGAAAGAATTTTCCGAGCACATTCCTTGTCCTGAACCATCGCTGCCATCAAATCCCTTTCCGCTTGCATTATCCCTTGAGGGATGACCGAACTTGAAGCCAGCGAAGTCGCAATGGGGTCAGGAAAGGTTGACTTAGTTGTTTGCGAGGGTTGGCGTTGCTGGCGCATGTATTGAAGCAATGCCCTGTGAAGCGCTTGCTCAAGCGCACCTATTCGTTCTGGTTGACCGCCGCTCCATTCCTCGGCGAGCAATTGCAAGCAACTCTTTTGCTCAATGGGGTCGGTGACGGAAGCGAGTAACCTGACCGCTGCTTGAAGCCCTTCCGGTGAGGGTTTTGGGTGGCTTCTGACCAACCAAGTTACTCGGAATTTTGTCAATGACTCCGCTCGCTCAAGCAATTCCCTGAAACCAACGGCGCCGAATTCTCTGACGAAACTGTCGGGGTCACTGCCTTCGGGCAAGTCAACGAACCGAACCTCCAACTCGTGCATTCGGAACAAATCAGCGCTCCTCATCGCTGCATTTAAACCTGCTGAGTCGCGGTCGTAGGCGATGACAATTCGGTTTGTATAGCGTTTGAGGATTTGGACGGTATCGGTGTTTAACGCTGTCCCCATCGTTGCCACAGTGTTCGTAAAGCCCGCTTGGTGCAAACTGATTGCGTCCATGTAACCTTCAACGAGGATGGCTTCGCCCTTTTCGCGAATAGCGTTGCGGGCTAAGTTCAAAGCATAAAGGACTTTTCGCTTCTGGAACAGAGGTGTTTCTGGCGTGTTGAGGTATTTGGGTTCGCCGTCTCCCAAAACTCTGCCGCCAAAGCCGATCGGCTCGCCTTGTGGGTTGAAGATTGGGAAGATTAGTCGGTCTCGGAAACGGTCAATGAGACCTTGCCCCTCCCGGGTTTTTTGAGCCAGACCTGATTGAAGCAACTCGTTTATCTGGAAACCAGCCTCTTGAGATTCTTTGACGAGGACATCCCAAGCCGCAGGTGCGTAACCGAGACGGAACATTCTGGCAGTTGCTGTGCTGATTTGACGCTGAAAGAGATACTGGCGTGCTTTCTCACCGATCTCCGATGCCCACAAGACTCGTTCGTAGAACTCAACTGCCCATTGGTTCAACTGCAAAAGTCGCTCCCTCGCCCATTCTTCCCTTCTCGTCGCTGGAGAGGGTTGCCATCGGATTCCCAACTGGCGAGACAACTTCGCTATTGCCTCAGTGAATGTCAAGCCCTCAATCCGCTGAACGAAATCAATGACATCTCCGCCTGCATTGCAGCCAAAGCAATGCCAAAGCCCTTTTTCCGGGCTGACATAGAAGGAAGGGGTCTTCTCTTGGTGAAAGGGACAAAGAGCCTTGTAGTTTTTGCCCGATGGAGTGAGCCGAACATATGCACTGACAACCTCAACGATATTCGCTTGCTCACGAATGAGGCGGACAATGTTTGTGTCCGGCATCGGACTGTGCCGCCTCCCATTTCTTCAGCGCGTGAAAGTCACTTGCCCCGGCTGGAAAATGAAGATGCGAACAACCTTGTTCTCAAGCAAAGTGAACTCAATGTTGCTGCTGCGGTGGTAACGCAAAATCAAATTGCGCGTTGGGGTGTTGACAACTTGTAAGGTAAGCGGGTTGTAGTAAACGATTTCGTCAGGTTGACCGTAGCGCAGTAAAACTCGCTGCAAATCGTCACCCAACTTGATTGACTTGAACGGGTCGCCTTTCGCCGTCCTCGCTCCGTCGTAGCGACGACCTGCGACGGTGATGGCGACGACGCGCAATTCGTTACGACCATCAACCCCTCGCAACTCCATCAAAAAGTTCAAATGGGCACCTGGTCGGCGATAGACGAAGTAAATCTCGTCTGTCTCTAACTGAACGAAGGGTGGGATTGCCCAAGGGAGTTCTTCTGGGCGGGGGAAAGTCGGTGTTACTCCAGCGGTTCCTGCAGCACCCCCTGCGCCCGGCATCATCGGACCTGCGCCTGGGAATGCGCCAGCGGCACCCAATTCTTCTGGCATGAAACCGCCAGGAGCCATTGGACCGCCGGGCATGCTTGGCATACCTGGTCTCCCCATAGGCGCACCTGCAAGTTGAGCCATCCCAGAAACGCCTGCCATCACACCTGGCAGCGTTGGTTGCCCACCAAAACTGCTTCCCATCCCAAAAGGACCTCCGGGCATCATCGGTCCGCCAGGCATCATGGGACCTCCAGGCATCATCGGTGCACCTGGCATCCCTGGCATCCCTGGCATCATGCCAGGCTGAGCGGGTGCAGTGCTCCGCCCAACGATGTAGTCGGGCATTCCGTAGATTTTGAACAAACAATTTGGCTTGAGTTCGCCTTTCTCGTCGTAGTCAATAAATGGCGCCCCCAATCGGACGCCTGCCAGTTGCTCCTCTAAGCCCCTTGAAACTTGAGCGAAGACAACAGCAACTGCAAGGCTCAGAACCAATCCCGCCACTAACTTGACAATTCTCCTGTTTCTCACTGAACTCACCTCCTGAAAAACTCTTTCCTGCTGCTAACGCAATTGAATGCGTTCGGGCAGGAAGATGAAGATGCGCACGACTTTGTTGTTGACGACGAGGAACTCAATGTTGCTGCTTTCGTGGTAGCGAAGCGAAATTGTGGAGAAGATGCCGACAGGTGTTGGCTGAATGGGTTGCATCTGACCGAAGAGGTGGGCTTCGTCAGGTGGACCGTAACGGAGCAAGACCCGCTGCAAATCGTCACCAAGTTCTATAGACCTGAACGGGTCACCAAGAGCGGTTTTCGCATAGGGGAATCGCTCTCCTGCAACCGCAATTGCAATCACAATTCCATCTTGCTCCAAGAAACCCAAAGCCGCTTGCTCACGCCGATAGAGCCAAAGTCGCTGATTTTGCTGAGGTTGTATGAAAACGGGAAGTGCCCAGACAAGTTCACTTGGGATTGCAGCAGTTGTTCCTGCTCCAGCACCCATGCCGGGCATCATTGGTCCTCCGGGCGTTTCACCTGGCATCGTAGGTGCGCCCGGCATTCCGTAACCCGTTGGGGGCATTCCTCCCGGCATCATCCCCGGCGCTCCTGCAGGTGGTGCACCGGGCATCCCGCCAGCGCCAGGTCCCATGAACGGCGGCTGTCCACCAAATCCGCTCCCCATTCCCGGCGGACCCATAAAGCCCGGTCTGCCGGGCATCATCGGACCTCCCGGCATCATTGGTCCTCCGGGCATCCCCGGCATCATAGGAGCGCCTGGCATCCCCATAGGTTGAACTTGAGTTGGGGCGGTAGGGACGATAATGAAGTCTGGGAGTCCCCAAACCCTCAACAAACATGTTGGCTTCAAGTTTCCGTTTTCGTCTTTGTCAATGACGGGAGAGCCCAACCTTATGCCCGCCAGTTGAACTTCCAAACGGCGTTGTTTTTGAGCGGGGGCGAGCAAAACGATGCTTCCAATCGCAACCAAAACTAAACAAGCCACTTGCCGACGCATTCCCACCAACATTTTTATCGCCTCCCATTTTGCGTTCGGCTGCTTCAAGTTTAACAGCGTCGTCGCTGATGTAAAGATGCGATGAGTGTGTTCGCAAATCAATTCCCGATTGGGAGCGAACCTTTAGGTGAGCCTAAGTTTCATCGGTTCAGCATTTTTGGCTTACCTGCCCAGCATTGAAATGCTGGGCTACTCTAACGAAGTCGGCTGAAGCCGACTGGAAATAGCCTGCTTTAGTGGGCTTTGTAGTCATAGCCCGCCAATTCATTGGTGGGCGACTTAATGGGAGGGCGAACCTCCTGGTGAG
>ERZ1669249.189-NODE-189-length-34868-cov-20.912475_pt1 | contig 34868 bp, 37 predicted proteins | sample MGYA00579293_ERZ1669249 | MGnify/ENA primary metagenome ERZ1669249 (study PRJEB41166, sample SAMN08046057) | hot springs metagenome | biome: hot spring; feature: neutral hot spring; material: thermophilic sediment; isolation source: thermophilic sediment from... | reverse complement strand
ATAGATAAGCTCCAAGGTATTAGGTATTATGAATAAATTCGATATAGAAATTCCCCCATATTTTTTCGAGTTATCCCCCATTAAAATACTTTGGATAGATTTAATGGAGAATTGGATATATCTTGAACTTGAGATTGAATGCCCCATGTGTTTTAGAAAACAACAATATCTAATTATTTCCCTAGTTAATGAATTAGATATTCTAAAGAATTATAAATGTACTAACTGTGGCTATGGTATTGGGGATTTGCTATATGCCTACATAAAGAAAGAAATTGATTATATAACAATGTCTCTTAAATAATTAGAATTAAATAATGTTATATAATGGTATTGAATCTGAATACTTCTTGCTCTATAAATAATGAACTTTTTGATGTAACATATACTCTACATTGGAATTTAGTGAAGTAATTGAATGTAAAATTGTTGTTAGCATTGAGTTCAATAAGTTATTAAAACTTTATAACATATTTAGCTGCATACTATTAAGCATTATAATGAAAACAATGAAATGGGTAAGTAACATTGGTTTTTAAAGCAAGTCATAGAGGTGATGATGGTTTTACTGATCTTGGCTCTAAAAGAGTTTCCAAGGATTCTATAGTTATAGAGTTTGAAGGAGAGGTGGATGAGCTTGTTTCATTGATAGGTGTTGTTAAGGCTTTTTTCAAAGAATATAATATTATGGATTTAGTTACTATTTTAGACGATATTCAGAGAAAGCTTATGCATATTGCAAGCTATGTTGCATTAATGGGTAAGGTAGATTCACCAATTGATGCTCAAAGTCTAAGTGAAATTGAAAAGCTCATAGATGATTTCTCTAATAAAGTCGTTATTTATCCCAGGTTCGTTGTTCCTGGTGCGTCAATTGGCTCAGCTCTGTTGCATTTTGTTAGAGCAGTTTGTAGAAGAGTTGAGCGAAGAGCAGTTAGAATGCTTAGAGAAGGATTGTTGGATCAAAAAACATATGTATATTTAAATAGATTATCGGATTTGCTATATCTTCTTGCTTTATATGTTAATGTTATTATCAATGTGAAGGAAGACCTGCTATAATTTTTTAAATATTATGGAAAAGAAATGCTAGTAAACCAGCAAAAGCTGCTATTTTTAAAAATCTTGTTGATTTCAACGCTTTGGATGGTTCAAGACTTTTAGCATTCATAAGAGCATATATTATAACAACATCTACAACTAATGCAAATATCATATAGGTAAGACTGTATTGCAAATAAAGTACGGGTAGTATGCTTAAGGTTAGAAGAATTGTATAAACAGCTAAACTAGCTCTAAAAGCAGTTGAGGCTCCATATTCTGTTGCAAGTGTTTTTACATTAAACTTTTTATCTCCTTCAACATCCTCTATTCCCTTCAAAAACTCTCTTCCAAGATTGAACAAGAATGCATATGTTGCTGTTAAAATGGTATGTATATTGCAAGAAGAAAAAAGTGATCCATATACTATGCTCAAAGCAGTTAAAAATGCTATTACAAAATTTCCAATAAGCAATATGCGTTTTAAACGATATGAGTACATGTAAACAAGAAAAATAGCAAATAAAGCAATAACACTACCGATATATGATGAGAGCACGGATATAAGGAAACCTATAAAGAAAAATAATAATGATGCTATATATGCTTTTTCAGGTTTTATTAAGCCCATTGGTATAGGTCTCCACGGCTTATTAACAGCATCAATATCTCTATCAAAGTAGTCATTTACTATATTTCCACCACCACCAATAAAAAATGCTGTTAAAAACACCTTAATCATATTAAAAATACTTGTCCCTCCACCAACAACATAACCAACTATAGCTGCTACTCCAAGAGCAATGCTATTTCCAATTCTTATTATATTTAACCAGGCTCTAATTCTCTTTATAAACATAGGAATTTTACACCTTCTCAGCAAGCCAACTTCTATACTCTTCAAAGAGCCTCTGTTCACTTTCAAGCCACCTAACATACTCCCCTGGTGTCGTTGGATAATTAAGATAAAGCTCCATAGCTTTGTCCATGTATTGCTTTAATTTATATAGCTTTGTTAGAAAGCCCGGTCTTGATGCTAATGCTATAAAGCCTTTCACTCTACTAATTATTGAGGTGCTTAACACGCCTTTGGAACCCATGTCATATACTTCAGATCCGTTAACAAGACCTGATTTGAACACAAAGTTTAAATCGCTATTGCTCATCCTTTGAAGAAACATTCTTAACACGTCCAATGAAGCTTGTTTTGCTCCATATGCTCTATGGAATTTTGTGTGATAACTCCAAAGATTGTCTATTGTTGCATCACCTTTCTCCAAAGCCTCTACAATAACATCGCTAGCTATTTTAGCACTTAGCATAGCGGAGCCTATTCCACCGCCATGAACAGGATTAGCAGTGGCTGCAGCATCTCCTATAACAACAAAACCATTCCAAACCATACATGGTATGGGCCTTCTTGTTGGAACAACACCTCCTCCACGATGAATAACCTCAGATACTTTGTTTTTGAATCTGCTCAAGATGTAATTGTTATACTGTGTTTTTGGGTTTGGCGCATTTTTCTTCCACTGAACCCCCAATCCTATGTTATAAATACCCCTACCTTTTGGAAATAGCCACCAATAACCTCCTGGAGCAACATCAACATTGAGATATATGTATGCATATCTTTCATCAACATCAATATCCCCAACAACGACTTCTCTATAGGTAATATTGTAATCCTCATTTGGAATATCAATAGAAATCCACCACTCGCGTGGAAGGCTTTTTCTAACAGCAGCTGCAGCACCAGTAGCATCTATCACAACTTTTCCTTCGAATTTCTTCTCAAAACCACTCTTATCTTTTGCAATTACGCCAATAACTCTTGATCCACTAACTAAAGGCTTTACAAAAAAGTGTTCAAGATAAGCTTCAACACCATTATTAATAGCCATTCTATAAAGTCTTAACCCAAAATTTCTTCTATTGAGGGAATATCCCCTTCCCTTAACAGAAATACTATATAGTTCATCAGGTGAAATCAGCATAACACCATCATATTCATGATCCTTATCAAATCCTGGGATTGGTGGTTCAAGATTCAATTCAACAAAATGATGCTCTCCAATAGCATCACCACAAACTTTATCACCAATGCTTTCCTCATTCTTCATTTCTATTAATGCAACTTTTAAACCATTTTTAGCAAGAGCATAGGATGCATATAAACCTCCAACACCACCTCCAACGACAATAACATCGTATTTCATAAATCTTCACCCATATCAAATACAATTTTTTCTTACTCAGCATTATTCAAATATTTAAACATTGATTAAGTTTTGACAAGCGAACATATAAAATATCCCTCCATAAAATGTCTATGAGGCCAAATTCTAATACACTTTGAAACTCTATAATCAAATGTTATATTCAAGAATTTTGTAAATCCGTTTGACCAGTAATTAAGTCTTGGTTCCTCAACCTCAATTCCATCATAATGTTCAAGTACTTTTGTAACAACATATTCATTTTCTTCTGGAGCAATACTGCATGTTGTATATACAACTCTACCGCCTCTCTTCACTAATTGCAATGCTGTATGAAGAAGCTTGATCTCTCTTTCTACAAGCTTGGCTAAAACCTCTATAGAAGTCTTGGTCTTTCTACTAGGATCAAACATTATACCTCCTTCAGCACTGCATGGCGCATCTAAAAGAACATAATCAAATTTCTCCTTTCCAAACTTTTTAACAAGCTCAATGGCATTCTCATTTATTACAACATATGATTTAAACCCCATTCTTATGAAATGTGAAAGTAGTGATATGGATCTTCTTCTTGAAATATCATTAGCTATAAGAAGTCCTGTATCCTCCATTAATAACATGATGTGAGCAGCTTTTCCACCAGGCGCTGCACACATATCTAGCGTTATTGAATTCTTCTCAGGATTTAGTATCAGAGGTGGTATGAGAGATGCTTGATCTCTATACACATAGTAATAGCCTTTCAAATACTCATGAGTTGATCCTATTGAAGGTGATGAAGGAGCTGTCTCAATATATAAGCAATAGTTACACCATTGAATGTTTTTCAACACGAAATTCATATTTTCAAGTTTCTTCGAAAGCTTATCACAGTCATATCTTAGGTAGTTGCAAAGTATTGCAATTCTTTTCCTAAAATTTTCAAAGGACTCTATTAATTTCAACGCCTCTTCATATCCTAACATTCTTAAATATCTTTCAACCATGTATGGTGCATATCCATATTTTCTAGCTAAATACATAGCTTCTTCAGATATGAAATCAATAGTTATGTCCTTCAAAATGTTATTGATACCTACAGATATTTCATGCATAATGCTCAGCCGATTTGCTTAAGACAATACTTTTGTGATCAGCCGCGGGTTCATCGATCATTGCAAAAATGCTCACTCCTTGTAAGTTTCATCATGTAATTGCTATAGTCTATTTCGCTTATTGCATACAGCAAGTCTTATTCTCATTTTCTTATTTTTGAGGCTATTTTACTTATAAAGTAATGGTATATTGGTGAGGGTGTTAACGGTCTGCTCTTAAACTCTGGATGAGCCTGTGTTCCAATGAACAAAAAGTTATTTCTAAGCTCCATAAACTCTATCACATTTTCATTATCTAAGCTAACACCGCTAATAACAAATCCTGTTGACTCAATTCTGTCTATATACTTTATGTTTACTCCATATCTATGTCTATGTCTTTCTGAAATAATTTCTTTTCCATATGCTTCATAAACTTTTCTATTCTTGAACAGTTTTATCTTTATAGCTCCAAGCCTCATAGATCCTCCTAAAAAATCTATTTCTCTTTGTGATGGTAGCAAATCTATAACTGGATATGGTGTCGAAGGATCTAATTCAGTACTATTCGCATTAGCAAGACCAGCAACATTTCTAGCTATTTCCACAACCATTAATTGAAAACCAAAACAAAGACCAAGTGTTGGAACATTATTTTCCCGTAGAAGTTGAACTGCCTTTATCTTACCCTCTGCACCCCTCTTTCCAAAACCTGGAAGTATTATAGCTCCATCAACATCCTCAAGCTCTTTTGAAATATCCACATATCCATTTTCAATATCCGTTGACTCTATCCATTTAAAAACCGGTTTTACACCTTCATATGCTGAAGCATGTTTAATTGCCTCGACAATACTTATGTAACTATCTCTAAGCTTTGTATATTTTCCTATCATAGCAATTCTAATGCTTTGAGTAGCTTTTGACAGTTTTTCTAAAAAGCTTAGCCATGGAGATATATTTGGCTCTACATAATTTAGTGAAAGCTTCGCTGCTAAAATCTTGTGAATATTTTGATGCATCAATATTATTGGAACTTCATAAATATTGTTCACATCATGATTTGATATAACAGCTTCTGGAGGCACATTACTAAAAAGAGCTATTTTCGCCTTAGCCTCATCATTCAAAGGTTTTTCACATCTAGCAACTATGATATCTGGCTGTATTCCTATTCTCCTCAACTCCTGAACACTATGCTGAACAGGTTTAGTTTTCTGCTCACCAGTAGTCTTTAATGTTGGAACTAAGGCAACATGAATAAATGCAACATTGTTAAACCCCTCCTCTAGCTTCATTTGCCTTGCAGCTTCAAGAAAAGGTAAACTCTCAATATCACCAACAGTTCCCCCAATTTCAACAAATACCATATCTGCGTTATACTCCTTTCCAACATCTCTAATTTTCTGCTTAATTTCATTCGTTACATGTGGAATAATTTGCACAGTTGCTCCTAAATACTCTCCTCTTCTCTCCTTCATGATAACAGCATAGTATATTTGACCTGCTGTAATGTTATTCTTCTTGCTCAAGTCTTTATTTAAAAATCTTTCATAGTGACCTATATCAAGATCTGTTTCACCACCATCTTCAGTTACAAAAACTTCTCCATGAGCATATGGATTCATGGTGCCAGCATCAACATTCAAATAAGGATCTATCTTAATAATGGTTGTGTTATAGCCCATAGACTGAAATAGCATCGCTATAGATGCTGTTGTAACACCTTTTCCAACACCACTTAGCACTCCTCCTGTTACAAATACGTACTTAGTCATAAGCCCTATTGTAAATTTTAGCAGCTAAAAATAGTTTTGAGCTTTTTGGAAAACAAGGAGATAGCCGAAACTATTGTTTTTCAATTCACCTATAGGAAAAACCTTTGCTTCACTAGAAGCACTAGTGGAAAATGCATAAGAATATTCTATGAAAATATCTGGATAATACATTCAATAATGTGTTACCTCTGTATTCTTTTGTAATATTAGATCATGCCCACCTCCATTTTATAAATCCAAAACTTTCAATAAATATCTATGGTGCTGTTAATGATAACATCAAACATGCTATTAATTGCAACTTTGGCTTTGTTAATAGCAGCTCTTTTAGTATCACTCAATAACTACATAAGCTTCAAGAGATCAAGTAGTGGAAACGACGTGAATTTACTATCTGTCTTAATGAAAAGTGCTCATATAAAGAAAGGGTATGCTTATACTGTTGATGTTGGCGATTCAATTGTTTTTGTTGCAGTAGTAAAGAAGAGGGTTAGTAACTCAGTTACAGATGATCTAGCTCAGGAAATTAAGGTTGAAACAAATTAGTAATAACAACTGTGTTGAATAAGATTTAGATATTATATTTCATGTTCTTTTGGGATATATGATATTACAACATTTGGCATTTTTGATGCATAACTTTCAATGCTTTCCTGAATTATTTTTCTCTCCCCATAGTTTATATGGAATTTTCTTAAAGCCCATTCAAGTGAATCTTCTGTTATTACACCTCTTCCCTTACTTGCAACAATTCTAACTAGTGAATCAAGTTCTGCAGCATTAAACCATTTAGTTCTTAATACCAAATCATTAATCAGAATCTCATTTGCTAACTTCACTCTATACTTTTTGCAAAGATTAGACACTATTTTCTCTCTCATCTTTCTATCTGGATACCCCATAAACACTGTTACATCTAGCCTACCTGGTCTCATTAGTGCAGGGTCCATGATATCTGGAGTGTTTGTTGTCATTATTATAAGAGGTCTCTCCCTATCCTGTAGTATATTTAGCCACATATTCATTTCAGCAATAAAAGCTTCGTGTATAGCATTAAACCTATTTACAAGGAAATCTGCATCATCAACAAGAATAACCACATCCTTTTTTCTTTTAAGTGAAGAAAATAGTGACAAAAGCATTTTCTCTGTCATTCCATACCACATAGACCTGTATACACCTGGGTTTATTCTCACAATCTTTTTTCTAAGTTCACTTGCTATAGCTTCAGCAGTTACACTCTTTCCAACGCCAGGAGGACCAATTATTATTATGCCACGTGGAGCATACTGTGCATTAGTATTTATAGGTTCTATTACAAGAGTATATAGATCTTCTTTTATGCGATCAGGCAAGTTGTCGAATTCCCATGATGGATTGTTAATTGGTATTGTGAGAGAAGAGTCTTTTCCATAATCATCCCTGAGTTTAATTTTTAAAACATTTTCGGTATCGAGACTTAGAACAATTATGTGAAGACTATTGAATTGTAGGTGTTTTGCTAACATTTTGTAGTATTTCTTTACATTGCTGTTTAGAAAATTAATGCTATTGCTTAATGCATCACCAGAATTAGTATTTCTATTAGTTAAAATTATGGCAATGCTATTAACATTTTGCTTTACATATTCTGTATATGAATTTACAAAACTTTGGTTGTATATTATTGATATAGCCGAAACACTATCTTCATTTAATATTGAAATCAGCGCCAAGTCTATATCTAACAACTTCATTTCAGATGCTATATGTAGAACAAGTTGCTTAAAGTTCGCTATAAGAGACTTGAAAACTCTTTGATAATATTCTTTATCCTTAAACATTATTATTTTCTTCTGCACACCCCTATAAAGTACTGACACAATTCTAGGAGTTAGTAGCAGTGTTGTTTCATCACCATCACCAAGAACATGTTGTGTTACAATAAACCCCCTTAAATCACTTGGTAATAATCTATCTATGGATTCTATCAATAGTTTACCTTCTCTCCTAACGTTATTGCTCATCAACTCCATATAGCCACAGCCACAAAATAGAACATACTGCTAAATCTTAAAAATCTTAGAGTTAATTTTTCTACTACCTATTCTTTCTCTCAAATATGATTTCATTATTCTTAACAATTTTTACTATTCTGTGAATAGGTATTGCATGTTCATAGCCACTAGAATCAATTACGTAAACATAGTTATTATCAATTCTAACAATTTTAGAGAAAGGTATTTTCCTAAATCCTGTTTCATCAATTCTATCAATTACAACTAAATAATAATCTTCAATGTTCTTCACACTCCACAAAATCTTATTAACAATATCTTTAATTCTCATCTTGATGTCACGTCATGCTAGTTTTGTTTAAAAGCTAAAATGTTCTTAACAAAGTACCCTAAGTTAATAAAACAATTATAGGTGTTACAATTAAAACTATGACACCTCTATAATAGAAGTATAATAAAGAAAATTTTAACCTTTTCCACTTCAATAAAAGCAAAGGTAACAGTTTAGAATAGGTGATATTCAATGGTGAAGTATAGAGTGCTAAGATTAAATGTTTCTACAGGTGATTGGAAAATTGATGAGTATAACGTCGAGGAGGTTTTAGGGCCTATAGATATTGCCTTAAAAATTCACGAGGAATTAGCAACATGGAGCAAAAATGTTTTTGACCCTGATAATGCAGTTGTCATAGGAACTGGCATTTTTGCTGGAAGCAAAATATTTGGAGTTCATAGACTTGTTGTTGTGTTTAGAAGTCCTGAAAGCAAAACTATTCATGTATCTGAAATGGGTGGTGCCGGCTATAGGTTTATTGGCTGTGGTGTTAATGCAATATCTATTGAGGGTAGAAGCAGTGAACCAGCCATAGTATTTGTTAAAGGTGGTGAAAAAGGTGTTGCAGAGGTAAATATAAGAAGAATGCAGTGGAATAAACTAGAGGAGATATACAGAGGATATGATGGTTACATAGGTGCATATGCACTAGAGAAGTACCTAATTGATACATTCTGGAATGAGATATCATCTATGAAGGCTAGGCCTATAGTTGTTGGGCCTGCAGCATACAAAACTGTTTATGGAGCAATTATTTCAGTAGATGTTGACTTTACTAAAAAGAAGTTTGTTGATGGTAGTGAAGAGTTTGCTGCAAGAGGTGGAGGAGGCTCAGTATTAGCACAAGCACACAATGTTGCAGCAATAGTAGCTGGAGGATCCTATAAACCAGAATTACCTAAGCAATTAACAGACCCTACAGAATTTCTCAAAAGCATGAAAGCTATTTTAGGAAAAGACTTTGTACAAAGTGTTAATGAAGCAACAGTGAAATATCGCTTTGACCCAAGCATAGGAGCTGGTGGAACATTTGGTGTAAATTATCCGCATTACAGAGAATTGCTACCTCTATTCAATTTCAACAGCATATATCTTCACAAGTCAATAAGGAAAAAACTTGTTGATCTCATCTTAGAGCACTTCTGGAAACCAGTTAAAATGGAGTCTTTTGATCTTGCAAAAAGCTGGACTACATGTGGCGAGCCATGCCCTGTTTCATGCAAGAAAATATGGAGAGGTAAGAAGCTAGACTATGAGCCATCAAATGCCTTGGGTCCCTCCATAGGAGTTTTCAAAATAGAATTATCAAGAAACTTGATTGATTTGGCAGATCAATTAGGTTTTGACGCAATTGGTATTGGTCATGTGGTTGCATGGCTTTTGGAAAGTGTTTATAAGGATCTTTTAAAACCAGAGGAGGTAGGACTTGATAGGAAACCTAATATGGATCCAATGCTAATGAATATAGATGAATGGTCTGTGAATGCGCAATTAGCTGAAAAAATCTTGAAAGGACTGGTGGAGGGTTCAACAGATGTGTTGAGAATTGTTGCGAAGGGAGTTAGATTCGCTTGTAAGCAACTAAATAACATGTTTAGTGATAGGGTTAAAAGCATTGGAGTTAGATTCGAAGATCTTGTATTATACCAGCCATATGGAGAAGAAGGATATATGACACCAAATTATTACTGGACTCCAGGCTTCCTCTTACCACTTCCAGTTACAGGTAAATACTGGACAAACTATACAACAACATTCTCAGAGCCAGAGGAATTTGCTAAAGTAGTTGCTACAAGAGCTATAAAGGAGCTGGAGATATCAAATACAGGTCTGTGCAGATTTCACAGAGGCTGGGCTGAGAAAATTTTGCCAAAGCTTTATGAACTAGTTGGAGCAAAAGTTGATTTAGATCAGCATGCAAAGAAATTGTATCGAAAAATAGCAGAGTATTGTATTAAGGCAAATGCAAAACCAAAGTTAGTTGAAGGCGAGAAAGCGAAAGATGTTATAGCAACTCTTGCTACAGAATTCAATGTAGAAGAATGGAATAAGAAGTTTCTGAGCAATAAAGAGGATGCAATCAAAGAATGGATTTCAAGAGCTATAAAAGCAATAGCAATGCAGATAGAACTTCCAGAAGCTTGGTATAAAGACATCTAATATGTTAAAAGGATAGTTAAATCAAATTAATTTTTATTGTATTTCTAACAGAAGATACCTAGTATCTAAAAAGAATAGAATTAAAAGTTTTAATCAAAGGCTAAACAGATTTTAAGTAAGATAAGATAAGTAAAATTGTGCTAGGTGTGAGGCTATTACATTAGAGTTTTCATTGCTGGACATATTATATTATTCAACACCTGTTAAGGTAATGATTCTAAAAAGTGTGCCATACATACCACTACTTGGAACTGCATTGCAGAAGGGCTCTGAAGAGAAAATACCGAGATGGGTTGCTCAAATTCTTGAAGAAAAGGGATTTGTAGAAATACTAGAAAAACCTTATAGTATTCAGGAAGTGACTAAGATAAGATTTTCTCATACTCAACAAAGACTTGGATTAAGCAAATTAGATGATTATTTCTATATCAATACTATTAACATGTTAAATAGGCTTGAGGAAAAAGCTAGAAAAGAATCAGATTTGCAAATGCTAAAAACTTTGGATAGAGCTAAAGAGGATTTCAATGAGATTTCAAATATTCGATTATCTAATATAATAAGAGCTGTACAGTTTCGCAGTTTAGAAACCATATTAAAATCTCTGAGTGTAGAAGAAAAGGTTCTTTCAATACTTATGCAGAAGACACTTATTACATGGCTTAGGAAATATACATTGTTAAGGTGATGGAGCATGGAAGAAAATATGTCAAGTGAAACAATTACAGCTGTAGTTGTTGATGCATTGCAGGAAATTGAAGAGTTTATAAAGAATTATAAAGTAGATGGCAGGCCTAAATATAGAGAACTTGTTAGAAGAATGATTCTTGAAAATAGATTTGACTTGGAAATAGATTTTAATGATATTATGAGTTATAATCCAAAATTAGCAGAGCTGCTAATAAGAAACCCTGAAAATACTATAAAAAAGTTCTCTAAGGCTTTAAGGAATGTAATTGAATATGAAGCTCCTGAATACTTAGAGAAGATTTATGAAGTTATTCCTCGTTTCAAAAATCTTCCGTTTGTATACAAGATACGTGATATTAGAAGTGATTTAGTAAATAAATTGATTGCTGTTGAAGGCATTGTTGTGAGAGCCTCACCTCCAAAGCAAAAAATTGTTGAGGCTGTTTATCAACATGAATGTGGTAATGAGGTTGTTGTGCCTGTTACTGGAGATGTTGTAGAAAAACCTGTTCTATGTCCTTATTGTCATAGATCATCTGGTAATTGGAAGCTTTTAGAGGAGAAGTCTAGGTTTAGAGACTTTCAGCGATTAGTTATTCAGGAAAAACCAGAGGAGATGCCTGCAGGGAGAATGCCAAGATCAATAGATGTTGATGTATATGACAATCTAGTTGATGTTGCAAGACCAGGTGATAGAGTTGTTGTAGTTGGTATTCTAAAGTTGAGAGGTTCTGGAAGTAGACGTGTTAAGAGTTTGTATGATTCTTATATTGAGGTGAATAACATTATTGTGTCTCAGAGAATGCTTGAAGAAATAGAGATAACAAGAGAAGATGAGGAGAAAATAAGGGAGCTAGCAAAAGATCCATTAATAAGAAGAAAGATTATTGCATCAATAGCACCTGCAATCTATGGTTTGTGGGATATAAAAGAGGCTATAGCCCTTCTACTCTTTGGTGGTGTACCCAAGGTTTTACCAGATGGTACTAGAATTCGTGGTGATATACATGTTTTGATGATAGGTGATCCAGGTACTGCAAAGTCGCAATTGCTTCAATATGTTTCACGAATAGCTCCAAGAGCAATATATACTACTGGTAAAGGTGCAACAGCAGCAGGTTTAACTGCTGCTGTTGTACGTGACAAACAAACTGGTGAATATTATTTAGAAGCAGGAGCACTTGTTCTAGCTGATGGTGGTATTGCCTGTATAGATGAAATAGACAAGATGCGTGAAGAGGATAGAGTAGCTATTCATGAAGCTATGGAGCAGCAAACAATATCTATAGCAAAAGCTGGTATAGTAGCAAGATTAAATGCTAGAACCTCTGTTTTGGCAGCTGGTAATCCAAGATATGGTCGATACTTAATAAATAGATCAATTGCTGAAAATGTTAATCTACCACCCACAATTCTTTCAAGATTTGACTTAATATTTGTAATAAGAGACGTGCCAAATATTGAAAGAGACTCGAGATTAGCAAGACATATAGCACAAGTTCATGCTGCTGAGGATATTACAAAACCTTTGATAGATGCTGACATGGTTAGAAAGTATATTGCTTATGCAAGAAAATATGTAAGGCCTGTTTTAAGTGAAGAGGCAAAGAAAATGCTAGAAGAATTCTTTGTTGAAATGAGAAAAAAGAGCTTAGAAGTTCCAGATTCTCCCATAGCAATAACTGCAAGACAATTCGAGGCATTAATACGTTTGGCAGAAGCACATGCAAAAATGGCTTTAAAACCAATCGTTGGTGAAGAAGATGCTGCAGAGGCTATCAGGCTTATGAAAAGCATGCTGGAAAGCGTTGGTATTGATGTTGAGAGTGGTGAAATAGACATAGATGTTATTATGACTGGAAAACCTAAATCTCAAAGAGATAAAATGCTCATTATTGAAAACATTATAAGAACTCTAGCTAAAGAAGAGGGGTGTGCAAAAATAAAAACAATTATTGCTAAAGCTAAAGAGCAAGACATTGAGGATAGACTTGTTGAAGAAGTTTTGACAAGGATGAGAAGAGAGGGATTAATATATGAAGCAAGAGATGGTTGCTATGCTCCTGTTATGTAATTACTATGTAAACTAAAAACAAGGTAGTTAAAATAAACTTAAAAATCTCACACAAATACAGTAGTTACAATAAAGAAATTAATGATGTTTTAGGGTAATGAAAAGTGTCAGTATGTAAGAAATATGTTGTTAGAGTTGGTGAGAAAGAGATAGAAATTGATGAAAAAGTTGTCAAGATTTTAAACATATATGTAAGAACTGAAATGAATTTAGAAAAATTAGCAGAGGAACTTGGATTAGATGGCTGGGCAGAAGCTTATGAATTTGTTAAAAAGATTCCAGCATGGATTGCATGGACACCTTCTATACTATGGCAACGCGAAATGGAGAAATGTGAAAAAGCTAGTGAAGTGAAGATTGTGAAAATTTAGCAAATAGTTTTAAATTCTGAACACCATATTCTATATCTTTCAGATATTAGTTTAGTTGGGGCCGTCGTCTAGCCTGGCTAGGATGCCAGCCTGGGGAGCTATCCCCGCATGTGCCCGGATCGCTGGTGGTCCCGGGTTCAAATCCCGGCGGCCCCACCAATGGATTAATTTTTATATTTCTATGCTAGAGAAGATAGTAATTATAGTAATTTTTTAGTAATTAGCAACTATTTTTATAACTTTTACTAAAATTTTTCTACCAATAGTTTATATGTAAGGCTATGTGGAAGATGATGAACGTATTACTAGGGCTTTTTTATGGTATTACCAAAGCAACATTTCAAAACTACTCGATATGTAATTATAGACTTAGTTTGTGTTTTAAGTTGTGTGAGTGGCAATGCCTGTAATATATCGATGTTTAAATTGTGGTGAAATATTGTATAAATTTATCAGAGCAGGACAGGATTATTATGGAATACCATCACTTTCAGAATTGAAAGTAAAAATAGGCAATCAATGTCCAAAATGTGGTAAAAAATTGCGTGAATCTATTGATTTACATGATATATTCATTTCAATAAGAAAATAATTAATTATATCACCTTATTTAATTGTTTTCTTTCAAAAACCTTTCTAAGCCAGACTATAAACGATTTTTCATCACTTATTAATACATCATGAATAGAGGAAATTCTTTTTATTTCAACTAGTCTTAATGACGATGGTGAAATCTGATTTAAAACATCTTTTATAATATCCTCTGGCTTTCTCTTTCTTTTTCTAATGCATACAAGTCTTCCATTTTCATTTACCCAAGGACCTATGACAGAATCTTTATTTTTTCTAAGAAAGTTTATAGCCTCCGGATCGTAGGCTGGAGGTCCAATCCTATATTCATAATCTCTACACTCATATAATTCTACTATAGATATGGCTTTAGTCAAGTTCGTGTCAATCCAAGAATCTATAAAGGTGCATTGAAACCCTTGTTCATTTAATGTATTTCTAATAGAATTCTGTATTCTTCGTAACTGGCCCCAGATAACATCTGGAATCTTCTTAACAATATCAAATATTATTGTGATGTAGCATAAGCCTTCTCTCAATGTCCTATCTTGAATTAGTATTGAAACATTGTTTTCACTTGGAATGCTATGGTTTTCCTCAAAGAATTTCTCTGATGGGTTCTCCAGAAAAAGTCTGGCAAGTAGTTTAAACATTGAGAAATTCTTAAGGGAAAGTGCTGATGCTGCATTTCTGTTAGCATCAACAGGATCGATAACAACAAGAACATCGTTTTCAAATTTCTTTCGACACTCTTTTTCATTTTTGTAATAACCCTCAATATCTATACAGGTTTTGTATGCTCTCCACATTAGTGAATTCTTTAATGTGTTTTCAAAAGACTTGTATGCTATTATAAGTAACTCTACCAAGTATCCTGAAAATCCTTGAGTTTTTATCTCAGCTCCATATAAATTCCATAGCTTGAGAAAATATTTTAAAAGTCTAACCTCATCTTTACATTCTTCACATAACTTATGTTTAATGTAAGCAGTATGAAAAGGTGTTCTATCAACAGCTGAAATAATTTTACTTGGCTCACTTACTCTGAATGCTGGAACAATATTTATTTCGAAGCTATTATCGTATGTTACCACATATGGGTGAGATGCGTATTCTATTATAACATTATAGCCGCTATTCCTTAAACAATTCGAAGTTATTTCAATAAAATCCTTATTTAACCAATCAATGCTATACTTACTTGGATCAAATAATATGAAGATATCTATATCAACATCATTTTTTAAAAAAGTATCTTTGGCTACAGAACCTTGTAAAGTTATTTCATATGATTGCAAACCTATTTGACTATAACATGATTGAATAATCTCATGAAACTTGTTATATGTTTTTATCAAAATATGTTTTATTTTCTCATCAGGTTTTATATTGGTGAGAACCTTGTTAAGTATTTCTCTCAATTTTCAAAAACCCATACGCTACAATAATTTCACTATGTGAATATCAGAGTATATAGGGCCTCTTGGTGTAAGTGTGCTTTTCTTGATTTTTATTTGAGTAACAGTTGATGTTCCAAAGAAATAATCTTTATAGTCAATGAAATATTTTTGAAGTTTTTCAACACCTCTATAGCTCTTTAATCTTGCAATTGTTATATGTGGTGAAAATTCATGTTGATCTTTATGAACATCTCTTAGACCATATCTAATAATTTCAGTATCAATGTATTTTCTTATATTAGCAAGATTCTCAAAACCTTCTACAACACCTATCCATAAAACTCTTGGTTTATTTATATTTGGAAAAGCACCAAATCCAGCAATCTTTATTTCAAAAGATTTAGTCATTTGAGAAACTTTGTTGACAATTTCTTTTATTTGCTCTAGTGAACTCAAAGATATTTCACCTAGAAATCTAATTGTTAAGTGTAGATTTTCATCTTCAACAAATTTTGCATCTAAACCAAGACTTTCTAGCTGTTTTTTCCACTTAACTATATTGCTAAGAGTAGATTCATTCTCTATCTCTACAGCTATAAACGCTCTAATACTACTCACAATAAGCACCATGGATAATTTGATAACTAAAAAGAATTAAAGCTTATATAGGCTACGGGATATAGAACAGTTACCTGTTTATAAGTGAAGGGTTAAAAGTATGCCGTGCACAGTTCAAGTCAAGGTAAAAGATCCATCAACACATTTGGAGATTATATTAGCGCCGGAAAAAGTCTATATTATAAGGAATCATTTAGGAAAAACAATAAAGATTGGTGTTTTCACAAGCCCAAAAACAGGTCAAAAATTCAGGGCGTTACTGCCAAATAGTTACAAATGTGATTAGTAATTAATTTAATGAGAGTTTAATAGCATTAGTTTATTCTTTGTATTCTTCCTCTACCTCTTCTGGTGGTAGAGGAGCTTCCTTAATTCTCTCCTCCACTTCCTCGCCGAGTTCTGACAATATAATTCTTATTTCTTTGACAGCAGGTTTAGCCATTTTCTTTACTCCTCTATGACCTGGTAAATAAACTGCTCTAACAATATTAGCTTCTTCTAAGCGCTTTACATGAGTACTTATATTCGCCTTACTCTGCCCAAGCTTATCAGCCAAATCCTCTATACCCATATCACCTTTAAAAGTTAAACCAATTATTCTTAGTCTTGTCAGAGAAGCTAAAGCACTTGCCACTTTCTCAATAAATTCTTCACCAGCCACATACATAATATCTCCCTCAATCCATATACCTCTTCGCAGCTTGCTAATACCAGACTCTTTTCCACCCCCTTCAGCAATCATTGAACTTCCACCTCTCATAAAAATAAAGTCTAAATTTATTGTTTTCTAAAAGCAGATTTAAATGTTTTGCCTTGTTTCTGTGAAAAATAAAATAGCTAGTATATTAGTTCAGCTTTGAAAATAATAGAAAATTATTGTAGCTTAGCAAAGTAATGTAGAAAGAAGCAAAAAGTATTAGTATTTCTAAAGCTCGTATATATCAACTAGTATAGAGGTGAAAGTTATTGAGTGCAAAAATTGCAGAGTTGCTATGGGTAGAGAAGTATAGGCCAAAATCATTGAAGGAAATGGTTAATCAAGAAGAAGTTGTTAAAAGACTTATGAAATTTGTTGAAGAAAAGAATATGCCTCATTTGCTTTTTGCCGGCCCTCCGGGCACAGGAAAAACAACAGCGGCTTTGGCACTAGCGCATGATCTGTATGGTGAAGATTGGAGAAGATATGTTTTGGAGCTTAATGCTAGTGATGAGAGGGGAATTACCGTTATAAGAAGTAAGGTCAAAGAATTTGCTAGAAGCAAGGTATCAGGTGATGTGCCATTCAAAATCGTTATACTTGACGAAGCTGATAACATGACAGCTGATGCTCAACAAGCTTTGAGAAGAATTATGGAAATGTATGTGGAGACTACACGATTCATATTGATAGCAAACTACGCTAGTAAAATAATTGATCCAATACAATCTCGATGTGCAGCATTTAGATTTACTCAACTTAAAAAAGAAGATGTTGTTGGAAGGTTAGAGTGGATTTGTAAGCAAGAAAATGTTACATGCCATGGCGATGGCTTAGAAGCAATATATGAGATTAGTGGAGGTGATTTAAGAAAATCAATAAATATACTTCAAGCAGCTGCGGCATTAGGCGAGGTAACAATATCCAATGTTTATAAAGTTGTTGGATTAGCTCATCCAAAGGAGATAAGAGAAATAATTAATCTTGCTCTTTCTGGAAAATTTATTGAAGCAAGAGATAGGCTGAGAGAGCTCATGGTAACATATGGTCTTAGTGGAACAGATGTTTTGAGGCAAATGCATAGAGAGATTTTCTCAGCAGATCTTAAAATACCTGAAGATTTAAGGGTTATGATTGCTGATTATATTGGAGAAATTCATTTCAGAATAGTTGAGGGATCTGATGATGAAATACAGTTAACAGCTTTGCTAGCAAGGCTAAGTCTACTTGGAAAAAGGTAATAAGATGTTTTAGGGTTGGAAAGTGTCTCAAAACCAAAACTTGAATAGAATTCCCTGGGTTATAAAGTATAGACCCAGGAAAGTAGATGATGTTGTTAACCAAGAAGAAGCAAAAGCAAAGGTTTTGGAATGGTTTAAGAAGTGGCCAAATACTCAGAAAAAAGCATTGCTTCTCTACGGTCCTCCGGGATGTGGTAAAACATCGCTTGTAGAGGCAATAGCAAATGAGTTTGGTTATGAACTCATTGAGATGAATGCTAGTGATTTTAGAAGAAAGGAGGATATTGAAAGAATTGCATTAAGGGCTTCCACAGCTCAAAGTCTTTTTAGTTCTGGAAAAAATAAGATTGTACTTCTGGATGAAGTTGATGGCATAGCAGCAAAAGAAGATGCAGGAGCTCTTGATGCTATAAAACATCTTATCGAAGTAGCAAGAATTCCCATTATAATGACTGCAAATAATCCCTGGGATCAGAAGCTTAGACCTCTGCGTGAATTAGCAGAATTTGTGCAGTTTAAGAAGCTAGGCAAAAGAGATTTAATGAAATTACTTATGCATGTATGTTCTTCAGAGAATTTAAAATGCGATGAAGATGCGCTAGACTACATTATAGAGAGGGCTGAAGGTGATGCTAGGGCTGCTATAAATGATCTTCAAGCTGTTGGCGAGGGATTTGGAGAGGTAACTCTTGAAAGAGCCAAGACATTGCTGAGACCAAGAGATAAGGAGAGGGATCCATTTGAGACCTTAAGAACAATATTTTCTGCCTCATATGCATGGCAAGCAAAAAATGCATTAAATCAATCACAACTAGATTATGATCAGTTAAAACTTTGGCTTGAGGAAAATATTCCACTTCAATATACCAATCAAAATGACATAGCAAAAGCCTATGAATTTTTAAGTAAGGCCGATGTTTATTTAGGAAGAATAGTAAGGAGTGGTGACTGGGACCTACTATCATATAGCATAGACCTTATGACTGCAGGAATAGCTGTTGCTGCTAAGAATAATCCCAAGGACAAGTTTAAATGGGTTAAATATAATTTTCCACAAAGACTGTTAATGCTTTCTAAATTAAAAGAGGTTAGAGATATTCGAGATGATGTCGCTAAAATTATTTCTCAAAATATTCATGTCTCTACATCAATAGCAAAAAATGATGTGATACCAATACTAAGAGCAATATTTTCATCAAATCCTGAATATGCAGCTAGAATAGCTCTTGCATTAGGCTTATCTGAAAAAATGATAGAGTTGTTGGCTGGTACAAATAAAGCTGCTATTATCAGTTACTACAGAAAGTATAAAGAGGCTATGGAGAAAGAAGCTAGAGCAAGGCTAGAGGAAACAATACATAGAGAAAAAAACAAGAAAGAGAAGCCGAAACATGAAGAGAAAAAAGAGAAAAGAGATTTGCTTTCATTTTCTAAAAAGAGCTAGATTCTCTAGCATTACAACATTATTTAAATAGCATGTTCATTATCATCGCAACATACTCATTTTTATCATTTAATTTAATTAATCTAACTCTACCCATTCTAATTTCTCGTACCATATCAAAAGACTTCATTAATTCAATACATTTCATAATGTGGTTGTAATTGCTATTAAGCTTTGACACAAGAGAGGTGATATTAATTGTTTTTGAATCAATGGAGCTTAATAATGCTATTATATTCCATATACATGGTTTTCCAAATACATCAATTTTCTTTTTGACATCTTCAGGAATTGTTATAGTAATTCTCTGAAACAATTCCATGAATTTAGATCCCTAAAATTACTGAGTAGTATTTATAATGTTAGGTGCTTGCTTCTTCTAAAACTCTTTTATCAATTAATTCATCAATTCTTTTTTCAAATGGTTCTAGAGGTATGGGTAAGGATATTAATGTAGTTCTACCCCTAAGTCCTTTGCTAGATGTTCTAGAATTTATAATACCCATGTTCTTTAATGTACGAACATATTCATATACTTGTGTATGTTTTCTTGGTTTTATGTTGTATAGTTGACATAGATATCTATACTCTTCTTCTACATCACCCATTTTAACATAAGCCTCACTACTTTTCTTCAATCTTCTTACTATGGCCTTTAACACAATGAGTTCATGAAGCTGAAGAAACTGCAAATTATCTGATATTTCAACAAGTAACTCCTCATTTATTTCACCAATAGCTTTTCTAACATGCTCTAAGAAAACTTTTTGAGAACCCTCATAATCTGCTGCAATACCTGCTCTTAAGAGAATTTCTATTGCAGCACGAGCATTGCCTTTTCCACCTCTATCATATCCTTCAACATCAGCTATAAACTTTAGTATACCATCATCTACAGTATTTTCATAAAATGCCAAATCCCTTCTTTGTTTAAGAATATCAAATAACTCACTTGCTTTATAAGGCTCAAATTTAATTATGTGTTTTGTTATGTAACTTTCTGTTGCTGGATCTAATATTCCTAGAACATCAAGGTTTCTTGTAATAAATATATAGTGTAGCCTTTTCTCAGCTTCTGGATATTCATCATAAAGTCTTACTAGAAAGTATATAGCATCGTTGCCAGCAACACGAACAAAGTATCCAAACTCATCTAATGCTATGAGAGCATACATATCATTTTTCTTCATATGATTCAAAATTATTAACATCATCTCCCTTGGTGACAATCCTCTAAATGGTATAGTTAAACTAAATGATGCAGCAATGCTTTGCACAACACCATACAATGTTCTAGCGCTGTGGCAATTCACATGAACATATTTCAACTTAATACCCTTTCTCTCAGCAATTTTTGTCAATTCTCTACCAAATACATATGATGTAACAGTTTTTCCTACACCAACATCTCCAATTAAAAGTGCAGTAATTGAAACTGTGCCAGGAGATGTAATAATAGGTTTAAATAGTTCAGCAAGCATAGCTAGTTGATTCTCTCTATGAGGAAGATTATCAGGAATATAAGATCTATCAAGAACACTTCTATTCTTAAACACAGATACTCTATTTATTACACTTTCGACTATGTTATTTATACTCATTAATACTTACACCCATGTCTAATACACTATATCTAAATAGTATAAAAATGTTTCAGTTTATGCATTTCCTAACGCATACAAAAATTTTGAAACCAAAATAACCTAAGATTTTATAATATTTCTCAATTGCTTTAAATATTCTTCTTCAAGGCTATTGTCTCAACCCTTTTTCAAATCTATAGATTTGTCTTATTACAACTGAAGGCCTCGCCTTTAGGGTGGGATGAAAACTTGTAAGTTTTGTGTTTCACATCTTTCTAGTGATGATGAATACTTGTAGTGTTTGGTATTTGATGATGGGTTGCTCCCAAGAACTGGATGCGGGGTTAGCAACCCAGAGTATTCAGATGGGGGAAGCTCTGGCCCTCCCAACTGCTCAGCAGATGACAGATGTGAAAACGAATAGATGCTGGGAACCGATGAACTGCCCTAAGGAAACCTTTGCCTTTCAGAGCGGGGAGGAGGTCAGATTCAGCATGAATAATACCTGAATGGTAAGAGACAAAGCTTCGAAATGAGATTAATGTAGTGAAGGAAGTTGAATTATTCCTAGGCACTTCTTTAATGAATGGTGAAATCAGAGATGTAGAAAGGAAGGCTAAATGAGAGATAGAAATTGAAGTGTTTAAAAGTAGTTAAAAGAGAGGTGTTGTTTTAACTTTGACCTTCATTCAACACAATATAACTATAAAAATTGAGATGCGAAATGATTAAAAATTTGATACAGAAATATAGTATTACGGTTGTTAAATGAATAATATGAGATGATGAATCCCTCGGCTATATATAATTGATAAGTAAAATGATTGAATGGACTACCCACTGAAAAGCTCAAAATTAATTTTTTAACTCTGTTTTCCATATTATCCTTGTTAAATCAGATAAGTGGTGAGATATAATCATGTCATTCATGCCTGCTGCAATGGGTTATGATAGAGCATTAACAATATTTTCACCTGATGGCAAATTATATCAAGTTGAGTATGCTGCTGAAGCTGTTAGAAGAGGATGGACATCTCTAGGAATAAAGTCAGAATATGGTGTTGTTTTAATTGCTGAGAAGAGAAAGGTTGCACCACTTCATAATGTAGTTGATCTTGAAAAAGTTTTCATAGTTGATTCACATGTTGGAGCAACGTTTTCAGGTCTTGGTCATGATGGAAGAGTTTTGATAGATTATGCAAGGCTTTTAGCTGTAAGGCATAGATTAACATTTGATGAGCCCATAGATGTTGAACTTTTAGCAAGAACAATATGTGATATAAAACAAGCATATACTCAACAAGGTGGTGTAAGGCCTTTTGGAGTTTCCATAATATTTGGTGGTGTTGATAGAAAGGGTGTTGAGCTTATTAAAACCGAGCCAAGTGGGCTTTATTTCAAATACTATGGTGTAGCAGCAGGGGCTGGGGAACAAACTGTTTCAAGTTATCTTGAGAAACACTACAATCCAAAACTATCTATTGAGGAAATGATAATACTAGGACTAAGAGCATTGAGAGCATCTCTTGAAGAGCCTCTGAAGGTAGATAGAGTTGAGATTGGTGTAGCAGATGTAAATTCAAAGACATTTAGGAAGCTATCCCTTGAGGAGGTGCAAAGCTTTTTAGAAAAAGCAGGTGTAACTACGTGAGTAAAAAAGAATATGTTATTGCGAGACTTGTTGTGAAAGGGAAAAGGTTTGAAGTTCTTGTAGATCCCGAAAAAGCTTATCGATATAAAGAAGGCGAAAAAATAAGTATTGAGGAGGTTGTTGTAGGAGACTACATATATAAAGATGCAAAAAAAGGTTTAAAAGCATCTCCATCAGAATTACAAGAGGTTTTCGGAACTGATGATGTATATAAAATTTCTGCTGAAATTGTAAAGAATGGCGAGCTTCAACTAACAACCGAGCAAAGAAGAAAACTTTTAGAAATGAAAAGAAAGCAGATAATTTACTACATTGCGAGATCAGCTATAGATCCCAAAACAAAAACGCCAATACCACCAACACGTATAGAAAAAGCAATGGAGGAAGCAAAGGTTAGTGTAGACTTGTATAAATCTGTTGAAGAGCAGGTAGCAGATATTGTAAAGGCTATTTCAAAAATTATTCCAATTAGAATAGCAAAAGCACTTGTAGAAATCGTGATTCCAGCAGAGTATGCCTCTAAAGTAGCTGGTCAGATAATGAAACTTGGTGAAGTGAAGAAGAGTAATTGGTTAGCAAATGGATCTTTAGTTGTTCAACTTGAAATACCTGCTGGAATGCAAAACGAGCTTATAGATAAGGTAAATGATATTTCAAAAGGTAATGCATCTATTAGGGTGTTGAATATTGTCTAGCTCCATTCAAAGAGTAATAAGATTGCCAGGAGATCAAATTATTGTTGATAAAAATGTTTCTATTGAAGGTTCAAACATAAATATTTCCCTTTATAAGTTAAGTGAAAACACATATGTTATTACAACAGTTTCTCTTCAGGATATTGGAGAAGATGATAAGAAGATCAGAATAATTCCTTTGAAAGGTCGTTATATACCAAAGGAAGGAGATATTGTAATAGGTATAGTAACTGATGTAACACTTTCTTCATGGCTTGTTGATATAAAGTCACCTTATTTAGCAATCTTAAATGCCTCAGATTATATTGGAAAATCATTTAATCCCTCATCTGAAAATATTCGCAAATATCTTGATGTAGGTGATGTTGTAATAGCCAAAATAGCGCAATTCGATAGAACAAGGTTACCAATATTAACAGTACAAGACAAAGGCTTGGGAAAAGTAGTTAGTGGATCACTCATTGAAATAGAGCCTATTAAGGTTGGAAGAGTTATAGGTAAGAAAAGGTCTATGATAACAATGCTTTCAGAGCAAACAAAATGTGAATTTGTTGTAGGTGTAAATGGTAGAATATTGCTTAGATGTCCAGATCCAGAACTAGAGTATGTTGCAATTCTAGCTATAAAAAAGATTGAAGCAGAGGCGCATACAACAGGATTAACTGAAAGAATAAAAGAGTTTATTTTAAATGAGAAAGTGAAGAGAGGGTTAATAAAATTTGAAGGGTAGTAAACCTCAGTTAATAGCTGAAGGAAAAAGAATAGATGGTAGAGGTCCTGCAGATTTAAGGCAAATAAGAATGGAAGTTGGAGTTTTGAAAAACGCTGATGGATCTGCAATAGTTGAGATTGGCAATACAAAGGTTTTAGCAGCTGTTTATGGACCTAGAGAAGTTGTGCCAAGACATGAAGAACAAGTTGATAGGGCTATAATAAGATGTCGATATAGAATGTTATCATTTTCAACAATGGGTGAAAGAAAAAGTCCTGCACCAAGTAGGCGCGAAATAGAGCTTTCGAAGGTTATTAGAGAGGCTTTAGAACCAGCAATAATCAGTTCTCAATTCCCAAGAACAGCTATAGATATATTTGTAGAGGTTTTGAATGCTGATGGAGGAACTAGAACAGCTGGAATAACAGCTGCTTCACTAGCTTTAGCAGATGCTGGAATACCTATGATAGATCTTGTAGCTGCCGTTGCTGTGGGTAAGGTTGATGGTGTTATTGTTCTGGATTTGAATGAAATTGAGGATATGTATGGAGAAGCAGATATGCCCGTTGCTGCAATGCCATCAATGGGAAAAATAACCATGATTCAGTTGAACGGTGTTTTAACTCCAGAAGAATTCAGATATGCTTTAAGACTTGCTCTTGATGGTATTAACAAGATATATTCTCTACAAAAAGAAACGTTGAAAAAGAAATTTGTTGAAGTAGAAGAGTAGTTAGGTAAGGTGAATAATTATGTCATCAACTCCTGAAACATCAATCATACCAAAAATAAAGATGAATGCAATTTTGAATGTATTGGCAAAGGGTTATCACATAGATAAAAGACCTTTGCTAAGCTATAGACAAATTGATGTTATTAAAAACATTTCTCCCAATGCTGACTCCTCTGTACTTGTAAAGCTTGGCTATACTCAAGTATTGGCTGGAGTAAAGATTGAAGTAGGTCAGCCATTTCCAGATAACCCAGAAGAAGGTGTGCTAATAGTTAATGCAGAGTATATTCCTGCAGCATCACCAACATTTGAGCCAGGACCTCCAGACGAAAATGCAATTGAACTTGCAAGAGTTATAGATAGATCAATTAGAGAATCAAAGGCTGTGGCTTTAGATAAACTTGTCTTAGTTCCTGGAAGGAAAGTGTGGGTTGTGTGGCTAGATATATATATTCTAGATCATGATGGTAACCTCATAGATGCTTCGATGATAGCATCAATTATCGCATTAGCTAAGGCCAGAATTCCATACTATGAAATTGATCAGGTTACAGGTAATGTGAAAATTGATAGAAGTAAATCAGCTGGTTTATTGCCTCTAAATAAGCTTGTATCTTCAGTAACAATATATAAGATAGGTGATGTGTTAGTAGTTGATCCTACAGCAGAAGAGGAGGCTATTGCAAGCGCAAGCTTAACAATAGCAATAAGTGAAGATGGTAATATAGTTGGTATGCAAAAAAGAGGTTTAGGAACATTTACGGAAAAAGAAATAGAGCAAGCATTAGAAATTTCTCTTAGTAGAGGTAAAGAAATAATAGAAACTATAAAAAAGTTTTTATCATAAAAACAGAGATAAAGCTTTTATTCTTAAGCAGATATAGTGATTGCAGATAGGTGTATTGAAAATGGGAAGATTGAAGGTTGTTGGCATAGCAGGAAGATTTGGTGCAAGATACGGATCTAGCTTAAGAAAGAAATGGAAAGAGGTTATGGAGAGAAGATATGCTGAATATCAATGTCCATATTGTGGGGCTATAACAATGCTAAAAAGAATTGCCTTTGGCATATGGCAATGCCCAAAATGCAATAACAAATGGGCTGGTGCAGCATACACCCCCTGGACAATAGAAAAGTAGTAAAATCACAAAGGTTTATTAAATATAATGATGCAAAAAAGAACTCTAATAACAACTTCTCATAGACCAACAAGAAATACTAGACGTTTTATCAAGGCTTTATCTAAGCTAATTCCTAATGCTATTAGGGTTAATAGAGGAAAGCTTACACTTAAACTACTTGCATTACATGCCATTGATACAAATTGCGATAATGTATTAATAGTTAGAAATAGAAGAGGAAATCCAGGATTTATAGATTTATATGCAATATCATATCCCTTGCTGGAAATTACAAAAGTATGTACATTAAAAATCTGTGGTTACTCTATAGATGAAAAGTATAAACAGTTACGTAATATCAAAGTTTCTATTCTTAGACCAATTTCCATTTTAAATGAATTCGAAGTATCGTCTAAGTTATTGGAATGTTTTCTAAAAACATTTAATATTAGCTTGGATGATGCTTCGTTGAAGACTTCTGACCAAAGTATATGTGTTCACATAAAAAAATCTAGAAATAGAGACGGAATTGAGGTGGTTTTCTCTGACTGCAACACTAATACAAGATACATGCTAATAAGACTATGTGAATAGATATGGTTATTGATAGAATATACCATTTAATACATAACACTTATTACCTAAGCTGCCAATCATTGGAATGAACAAGAATGTCATTTAATGTTAAAGCAATTTTAAAAATAACCTTTGAGAATAAATGTGAATTTGCTCAAACAATTTACAATAGTATATTTGCTGAAGTAATTAATCCTGCTAACATAGGCAAAATAAAAACCAATATCTATTTTTCAGATGATTTGTGCTCTATAAATATAGAGGTTTTTGCAGATACTTTGAGTCATGCAAGAGCATTTCTAAACTCAATTCTTTATCTAATAAATGCATCTCTTGAAACATTGAATGCTATTAAAAACATGAGCTCTTATAAAAACTAATATATTCGCTATATCAAATTTAGCATTAAAATAAATGTAACTAAAAAGAAGTGGTGTATAACTTGGCCGAAACAATACCACCTGAAGTTCAACAACAAGTTATTAAATATCAGCAACTACAAGCACAATTGAATCAGTTGTTAGCTGAAAAAAGTGTTATAGAGCAAGAGTTAAGAGAAATAAACAGGGCTTTAGAAATACTGAAGAACGTTGCTGATAATACTGAAATGTATAGAAGCACTGGTCATTTATTAATTAAGATTAGTAAAGCTGATGCTGAAAAAGAATTAAGTGAGCGAAAAGAATTGTTAGAACTTCGACTAAAAACACTTTCTAGGCAAGAAGCATTAATAAGACAGCAACTAAGCGAGGTTCAATCAAAGTTATCTCAATATGCCTCGACACTTTACAAGAAAACATAGAACCAAAAATTTTAATCCCAAATAAAATTTATTTATTAAATGAATTGTATGAGAAAAGTTAGGCAACTTAATCTAAACTTAAGCAAAATAGATTTTGAAACATTAGCTGAAATAGCTAACCTCATCGAAAAAACAATTCTTGATCACATAAGTTCAGTGCTTGGAACTAGAATAACAGATTACAATATTGTTGTAGGTGTGAAACTAGATAATGACATGTTGACAATTACTGTTGATGCAGATACAAAGGCATATTTTATTAATAAGCTAAGTCTAGAATCAATACTAGATGCAGCATTGAGGAATGCTTTCAATGCAGCAGAGCAATTTCTATCAAAATTTAGATTTAGTGAAAAAAATAGTGGAGAAGGCAAAAAAAGTTGCAATAGTAACACATGTTAATGCTGATCCAGATGCTCTTTCATCAGCATGCGCTTTACATGAGCTAGTTCATAGTTTAAATAAAGAAGCGTCCATAGAAGTACTAGTGCCAGAAGGAATAGGATCTGAATGCAAATACATTTATGTAACATGTCAAAAAATGAACATAAAAATGGATGTTATTAAGAAGTATCATCAGATAGAGGATAGAGCACCTTGTGATGTATGCATAGTCTTAGATACAGCATCGCTGGAGCAACTCAGGTTGTTGAAGAACTATGTTCTTAAGTGTGACACCATTATAATAATTGATCATCACCAATTTCAAGATATTGGACCTTTGATTAAGGATAGGCAGGTTATATACATTGGAGATGGACAATCCTATAGTTCAACAGCTGAAATAGTTTTTGAAATGCTGATGAAATATAACTTAAGTCTTAACAATATTCGTGAAATAGCGGAAATTCTTTTGGCAGGTGTTTTGTGGGATACAAAAAGATTTCAAAGAATAACAAGAAATACTTTTCATGTAGTAGCAAGCATGATAGACTATGGAGCAAATTATGAAGAAGCGCTAAAGCTTATAGCAACTGAAAGGCCTTCATCAAATAGAATTGCAAGAATAAAGTGTATATTTAGGCATAGAGGGTTCAAAGTAAGAATAAAAAATAGCGATATTTTCATAGCGATATCAAATGTTGGTGCTTATGAATCTGATTGTGCATCAACTTTAATCACAATAGGCTATGATATTTCCTTTGTAATAACTGAGGATGAGAGTTTAAAGGCTATAAGAATTGTTTATAGAGGTAGAGAAGATGTGATTAATTCTCTCAATATAGATATATACAATGAATTTGTGAAAAAGCTTATAGAAGTCTTTGGTGGTGGTGGGGGAGGTCATAAAGCAGCTGGAGGTGCTATACTAAGAACATATAATATTAAACAAGTAGTTGATCAAATCATTAAGATATTGAATAGTATAAGTGAAATAGGTATTTTGGAATTTGTTGAGAATAAAACTTGAGGTTAAGATTTATGGTAATTGTTTATGTTGATGAGAGAGAGCGCAATTCCAAGGTTCCACAAATTCTAATTAGCAAGGGTGTTACAATAATTTTTAAGCTTCTAAATGTAGGAGACTACATCATTTCGAATAAAGTTGGTATAGAGAGAAAGACTGCTTCGGATTTCATAAAATCTCTAGTTGATGGGAGATTATTTGATCAAGCATCTAGACTTGTAAATGAATATGAAAAAGCAGTGATAATAATAGAGGGCAGTTTAAAAGAAGCTGCAAGGTTTTCTAATGTTAGGAGAAGCGCAATTTTAGGAGCATACATAACACTTGCTCTTGATATTGGTGTTATAACGCTAAATTCTAGAGATGAAGAGGAAACAGCTGAAATAATAAAAAGAATAGCTATGAGAACAGAAAAATTGGGAAATGTTGCAATAGCTACTAAAAGACCTATGCAAAAACCATCATCTTCTGAAGTAAGTGAATGGCAATTGTACATACTTCAAGCATTTCCTCATATAGGACCAAAAACTGCTGTAAGAATTTTGGAAAAATTCGGATCCATACACAACTTTTGTACAGCATCCTTATCTGAACTTGCAAAAATTGAAGGTCTGGGAGAGAAGAAGGCTAGTGAAATATATCAAATAATACATGCCATATACAAGGATTTTAAAGAGTTGAAGAAGGATAAAAGCAAGTCTATTATGGACTATTTTTCACAAAATCATAGCAAAAGCTAGTTTTGATTTGCTTTTTAGAAATAAACTTTAAATTAGGTTTAGCTTCAAAACCAGGATGTGAAAAGTTAATAAGCTTAACACTAGCTAAAGACTTGGATAAGGTAGGGTAACAAAAAATGAGATTTGTCAAAAGTGTTGACCAAATACTAAAGATAATGAATAATCCCGAGCAAATTAGAAATGTAGGTATAATTGCGCATGTAGACCATGGAAAAACAACAACTACAGATAGCTTGTTAGCAGCAGCTGGGCTCATCTCACCAAGGCTAGCTGGGCAGCTACTGGCAATGGATTTCTTGGATATTGAGCAGAAAAGACAAATGACTGTTAAAGCAGCTAACATTAGTTTGTATCACGAGTTTGAAGGAAAACCATACGTTATTAACTTAGTTGATACACCAGGTCATGTTGACTTCACAGGCAAGGTAACTAGAAGTCTTAGAATGATTGATGGAGCAATTGTTGTGGTTGATGCTGTAGAGGGTGTTATGACACAAACAGAAACTGTGCTTAGACAAGCATTAGAGGAAAGAGTAAGACCATTATTGTTCATAAATAAAGTAGATAGGTTAATAAAGGAACTGAGGATGTCACCAGATGATATAAAGCAACGATTTATTGAAATTATAAAAGAGGTTAATAATCTAATTGAGACATATGCAGAGCCAGAGTTTAAGAAGAGGTGGCTTCTTGATCCAGCACAAGGAATGGTTGCATTTGGAAGTGCTAAGGATGCTATAGGATTAACCGTTCCCCTGAGCAGAAAGAAGGGAGTTAAAATAGACGATTTAATAGAAGTTTATACGAAAGGAGATAAAGAAGGTTTGGAAGAACTTAAAAAGAAAATACCATTACATGAAGCACTTCTAGACATGGTAGTAAAATTTGTGCCTAATCCTCGTGAGGCTCAGGCTTATAGAATACCAAAGATTTGGAGAGGTGAGATTAATACTGATATTGGAAAAGCTATGATGTCGGCAGATCCTGATGGACCTGTGGTATTCTTTGTATGTGACATGCGCTGGGATCCACATGCAGGTTTTGTAGCTACTGGAAGAGTATTTTCAGGAACAATATATAATGGGCAAGAGCTTTATCTAATAAATAGCAGAGTTGTGCAAAGAGTTTTGCAAGTAGGTATTTACATGGGACCGTATAGAGAAGTTGTAGACAGAATTCCAGCAGGCAATGTAGCAGCTGTACTTGGCTTGGACCAGTCTAGAGCAGGTGAAACAGTTGTTGATGTCAGGATAAAAGATGTTATGACACCATTTGAGAGAATGAGATATATTTCAGAGCCTGTTGTAACGATGGCTGTTGAGCCTAAGAAAACAACTGATTTAACTAAATTAATCGATGCTCTAAAGAAGATGAGCATTGAAGATCCCAACCTTGTTGTTAAAATAAATGAGGAAACAGGCGAGTATCTAATATCTGGCATGGGTCATTTGCATCTAGAAATTGTTTTAACACTTTTAAAAGAAAGGTTTGGCTTAGAAGTTGATACAACACCGCCAACAATTGTGTATAGAGAAACTGCTAGAGAGAAAAGTAAGATATTCGAAGGTAAGTCTCCCAACAAGCACAACAGATTCTACATAAGCATAGAACCACTAAATGAAGAAACAATAAGACTTATACAGGAAGGTATTGTTAGTGAGGACATGGATACACATAAGAGAGCTAGAATACTTCGTGATCAAGCTGGCTGGGACTATGATGAAGCAAGGAGAATATGGGCTATTGATGAAAACATAAATGTATTTATAGATATGACTTCAGGAATACAGTATCTTAGAGAGGTTAGGGATACTATAATACAAGGTTTTAGACTAGCTATGAGAGAAGGGCCTTTGGCTGCAGAGCCTGTAAGAGGATTGAAGGTCATTCTCCAAGATGCTGTAATACATGAGGATCCAGCTCATAGAGGTCCTGCACAAATATATCCTGCTGTTAGAAATCCAATATTTGCGGCAATGCTTTCATCGAGACCAACACTTCTAGAACCCTTGCAGAAAATAGAAATAAAGTTCCCCATGGACTATCTAGGACCAATATCATCTGTTATAACAAAGAGAAGAGGTAGAATAATAAATGTTACTCACATGATTGGTAACATAGTCAAGATGTTGGCAGAAATGCCTGTTGCAGAATCTGCTGACCTAGCAAATGAACTTAGAAGTGCTAGTGCTGGAAAAGCATTTTGGGGTACAGAATTTAGTCGCTGGGCACCAGTACCAGATTCAATGCTACTAGATATAGTTAGAAAGATTAGACAGAGAAAGGGTCTAAAGCCTGAGCCTCCAAGTCCCGATGAATTCATATCACTATAGAAGAGTTAAATAAGAGAAAAATCTCAAAAATAATTCAAAATGAAGTACTTTTAGCAAAATTAAGTTATGGATATAACTAAGACTTGTTTTTATAGTTAACATTAGTTAACATTCCTAGATTTTCCTCACATTGATTATGAATAGAGGTTAGAGGCATTTGAATACTTTAAAGAAACTTCTATCTTTAGAATTTACAAAAAGTCAGAAGGCGCTTAATCCATCGACTAGATTAATAGTTTGAGTGAAAAAGCTTAAAATTGTAAATATGTGAGTAGTATTTTGTCAAATATGTGATGGGCCCGTAGCTCAGCCAGGTAGAGCGGCGGGCTCTTAACCCGTAGACCATGTGAATGTGGGCGGAAGTCCCGGGTTCGAATCCCGGCGGGCCCGCCACATCATAATAACATTAACTTGTTTTGCTTGCTTTGTATTTTTCAACAAGCTCCTTAGCTTTATCAAATGTTATCTTACCTTCTTTAATCATTTCTTCAGCAACTATATCTATTAGAGCACCTTCTGCACCAGCACTAATCGCAAGGTTTCTGGCATGAAGTTTCATATGCCCTGCTTGAATTCCTGTGGTAACAAGTGCTCTTAGTGCAGCAAAATTCTGTGCTAAACCAACAGCTACCATAATTTCCGCAAGTTCCTTTGCTGTTTTAATTCCAAGAATTTTTAAAGCTATTTGAGCTACTGGATGAGTTTTTACAGCTCCACCAATTGTTCCAACTTGTAATGGCATTTCTAAAACTCCAACAAGATATCCTTGCGAATCCAAATCCCATGTACTAAGTGGTTTATATCTTCCATCTCTTGCTGCATAAGCATGGGCACCAGCTTCAATGGCTCTATGATCCTGTGCTGTTGCAAGAGCAATAGCTATAACACCATTCATTATACCCTTATTATGTGTAACCGCTCTATATATATCAGCTTCTGCAATAGCTGATGCCTCAACTATTTTCTCAGCTACTTCCATTCCACCAATTTTTTCAGGCTCTATTCTTACCCATGCCCTAGCGATTCTATAAACAGCATAATTTGAAACTATTCGCAACCTAGCTTCTCCACCAGACAATTTTTCAAGGTATGGAGCAACTGCTTCAGCCATTGTATTAATGGTGTTTGCTCCCATTGCATCAACAACATCAACTATCAAATGAACCACTACGACAGGACCTTTTCTAGTTTCAATAACTCTTACCTCAATATCTTTAGCACCTCCACCAACATTAACGAGAGTTTTATTAGTAGAGTTTGCAATTTCCAATATCTCGTTTTTCCTTTGCATGATTTCCATAGCAGCATAATGTGGTGAAGGAACTTTTACAAGATGTACTTGGCCTATCATTAATTGCTTAGATGCTTCAGCTCTTATACCATCACCATTGTTAGCTTCTCGAAGCATTCGAGCTGCATTGCTAGCTGCTGCTACAACACTTGGCTCCTCTATAACCATTGGAACTAGATAGTCTTTTCCATTAATTCTAAAGTTAGTTGCTACAGCAAAAGGATATGATATTGCACCAATAACATTTTCTATCATGGTGTCGGCTACTTTTGGATTCAAATTTCCAAAGTTTTTCAGCAACTCAACTTCATTCATATTTAGATTAGCCCAATTAATAACAATGTTTAATCTCTCATCTATTGATAATTTGTAAAACCCAGGTATTCTAGACGATCCTATACTGTTATTTGAATTCAATTATATAACACCAAAAAGTAAATTAAAGCATCACAGTTTAAAATTACTTATGTTTCATTTAGTTAACCCTTTTTAAATAAATTAATGCATCAGTATTTAACAAGTATCTAAAACTACATCAATTAAAGTATTTAGCAAAGCTTTCTCAGCTACATTTAAACCATTTGCAAATGAAATTATTGCAACATCTCCGAATTTAAGTAATAAGGAGCTGCGTATATTTCTTAATGTTGAGTATTTCTTCTCATTCAATTCTTTATCTGGGGGTATATATGCAAATTCTTCAACAAATACAATCAAAGCTGCTTTTGCACCATATCCTATTAACTTGTCTCGTATATTAACAATTCCAAACTTTTTCACAAGTTCAATACTATTATCCAATACAGCTAACCAGGAGTAGGGTGCCAGCCTCAAATCTTCTTCAATTATTGCTGTAGAATTTTCAATTCTACGCACAACACTCATTATCCTCTCAATCACCCTCTTACCTCTTTCAGTAAGTATACATCCACCAACATAATCAACATTTACAAGGTCATATTCTTTAAGTCTCTTTATTAAGGTTCTTGTAGAGGCAACACCAATGCCAAGCATTCTTGATAAAACATTTCTTCCTATAGGCTCTTTCTCGTAAAGCAGCAGCAATGTCTTTAAAACATGAGCAGGCTCAAATAATGGCTTTACACCTTTCCTACTTGCAGCAATTTCATAAAAAAGATTCTTTAAGTTACTCATAATCACACAAGTATAGTCAATTGTTTTAATCATTAATAAAGATTTATGAACAAACCGTTTGTCCCTACACCTTCATTTCAATCATTTTACATCTGTTCATGATCGGGTGTAGGGACTTCCGCCTCGCCTAGAGGGCTCACCTAGCTCATCCCATGGGCTCATGGGCGGCTGTCGAGGTGAACGGCACGCACCTCCCATCTACCAGTAGCTCCACAGGGCTTGGAGCAGCGCTCCCATCGCCCCTCAGAGCTCTCTACAAACATAAGCAAAAGCAGAGCTTATAAACCTCACGCTTTGTCATCAACAATGAACAAACCCCTACCTAATCACATCTTTGTATAAATATTAACTTCTCTAGAGC
>ERZ1669249.188-NODE-188-length-34873-cov-58.671549_pt1 | contig 34873 bp, 34 predicted proteins | sample MGYA00579293_ERZ1669249 | MGnify/ENA primary metagenome ERZ1669249 (study PRJEB41166, sample SAMN08046057) | hot springs metagenome | biome: hot spring; feature: neutral hot spring; material: thermophilic sediment; isolation source: thermophilic sediment from... | reverse complement strand
AAGAGTTGCTTGTTTTGACGTCAGTACGTCAATCCATACCCTGAAGTCTACCACCCCCAACAAAATACTGACCTTAAGAAACTTTAATTATAGCTGATTACCTTAATTAAGAGTGGTGTAACTTGAGGTGAGGCTTTTCGGGACTGACGGTGTTAGAGGAATAGTTAACGAAGACTTAAAACCAGAGTTTGTTGTTAGGCTTGCCCTAGCTATAGCCACGTACTTCGGTAGCGGGTCCTCTGTACTGGTGGGGAGAGATGCAAGAGCCGGTAGTGAGTTAATCCATGATATCGTGTCTGGAGCCTTAGCTTCTTCTGGCCTGAAAGTATATGATGCTGGTCTTACACCAACGCCGGCACTACAATACAACGTTAAGGAGAGAGGGTTTGACGGCGGCGTAATGATTACCGCTTCACATAACCCCCCACAATATAGCGGTATTAAGGTAGTACTATCTGACGGTATTGAGGCACCGAGGGAAGTTGAGGAAGAAATCGAGAAGATATTCTCTGAAGAGAGCTTCAGGAGGGTGTCTTGGAGGGAGTTGAGGCACAAGAGGATATCAGTTAGTGACGTTAACGAATTTTATGTTGAGGGTGTTATTAAACACGTAGATGTAAGTAAGGCTAAGAAGACTTTCAGAGTAGTCGTGGATCCAGCAAATAATGTTGGGGCTCTCACTACACCGAAGTTGTTTAGGATGCTTGGAGCGCAAGTACTGACAGTTAACGGTGACTTAACTCACCAGCCGTTCAGAGAGCCTGAACCTACTCAAGAAAACCTAGGATACTTAGGTAGTATAGTCCGAGACATAAAAGCGGATTTTGCTGTAGCACATGATGGAGACGCTGACAGAGCTATCTTCATAGATGATTTAGGTCGTTACATACCTGGTGATAGGTCGGCTGCTCTTCTATGCAGACACATAATAGTTAACAGGAGAGATAATCTACCTCGTCGAGTAGTGACGGCTGTATCCTCATCAACTATAGTAGAAGACCTGCTGCGTGAGTACGGCGTGGAGGTAGTGTGGGTTAGGGTAGGCAGCATAGTGATTGCCAGGACTGCACAGAGTTTAGGCGCTATGGCAGGCTTCGAAGAGAACGGGGGCTTCATGTATGTGCCTCATCAGACAGTAAGAGACGGTGCTATGACTGCCGCGTTAATGCTCGAGTTATTAAGTAGTGAGGAGGCATCACTCAGCGAATTATACGATAAGCTACCTAAGAGACACTTAATTAAGACTAAGGTGCCACTCAAAGACAAGAGCTCGGTAAAGAATTTAATAGATAAGATCCTGGCGAGTTACGGGAACTACAGAAACATAACAATAGACGGCGTGAAGATAATAGGGCCGGATTTCTGGTTCTTAGTAAGGCCTTCTGGAACAGAACCTATAATCAGGGTTTTTGTGGAGGCTAGTGATGAGAGTAAAGCTAACGAAATTCTTAAAGACTTACTAGAAATTATGGGTGAGGTATTGAAATGAGGTACCCGTTACTAAATCTGCTCGCGTGCCCTATGTGCAAGAATTTCCCTCTAAAACTCTACGTGATAGAGAAGAAAACTACAGAGAAAGACTACGCTATCATTAAGCCTTTCTGTGACTACTACTGCGGTAGGCACGAGAAACTAGTTAGTTCTCTAGACACTAACAAGCTAGAGTGCGAGCTATGCGTTAAGGAAGACGTCGTGTATGGGGTTCTCCTATGCGAGAAATGTGGTCGGTGGTATCCAATAATAAACAGTATCCCCTTCATGTACCCAGATAATAGGAGGTCACACCCGAGAGTTAAGTCTAGGGAGGAAGAATTCATCAAAAAATACAGGGATTTACTTCCAGGTGAAGTCCGCGAAAAAATTAAATAAGATTATAGTTAACGTGATAGTTGCTCTACCGCCTAAACCTCTTCTTTCTCGTAGTCCTAGTAGAGAATTCAGCTACTCTTTCTTCACTAAGTACTCTTTCTTTTAGTTCGTCAACAGCTTTCAGCAATTCACTAAGAATGTTTTCATCTAGCTTATTTTGTTCTAGGAATTCCTTGCCAGAACTTGTCAGCCTCAATTTCCTTAACACGGGTTCTGTTTCTACTAGCCCTAAATAAAGAAGTAATCGAATATCCTCACTTAACTCCTTACTGCTAGGTATCTGATCAACTAACACAAACGAATACTTGAACTTAACGTTCTTTTCATTGACTAACGCGTGTATTAAGTTGATTAAGCCCCTCTCAGATATTACCTGAAGATGATTTATTATAGCGAGGAGCTTCAGTTTGTCGAGGTCTTTCTTAACAGCTTCTAGAGTCGCTACGGGTCTAGCAACTATTCTTAGTTCTTTAGACGTGGTACTCGTGGATTGCTGAGGTTTCTGAGGCATTTCGTACGCCCCTAAACGAAGTTAATTTAACGCTAATAAATCAGAATATTTATTATTGGGGGTCAGAAAATGAGTGAGATCAGGGAAATAAAGAGTACTAGACCTGAGATAGTCTTGAGTCTCCACAGTCACATAAGAGGTCTTGGACTAGACTCTAACAAGGAGCCTAAACCCGTAGCTGAGGGCTTAGTAGGCCAGATCGAGGCAAGAAAAGCTGCTGGAGTAGTAGTCGATCTTATAAGGCAGGGCAAGATGACTGGCAAAGGAATCTTATTTGTTGGTCCTCCAGGCACTGGGAAGACCGCGCTAGCTGTAGCTATAGCGAGAGAACTAGGTGAGGACACCCCCTTCGTAGCTATAGACGGTGCCGAGATTTACTCAGCAGAAATAAAGAAGACTGAGGTACTTATGCGTGCTGTGCGTAAAGCCATAGGCGTTAAAGTTAGGGAGGTCAGGAAAGTTTACGAGGGCGTAGTCAAGAACATAAAAATAGGCTTCGTGAAACACCCGTTTAACCCGTACGCCAGGATACCCGGAGAAGCTAAAATAACTCTTGAGACGAAAGACGACTCAATAACCATATCTGTTGGCGAGGAAATAACTAGTCAGTTAGTTCAGTTGAGGATTAAGAAAGGAGACCACATATGGATAGACGCGGAGACAGGCATAGTGCATAAGGTAGGTCGTGTTAAGGGGGTTGAGGAAGCTAAATACTATGACATAGACTCAATACGTATTGAGGAAGAGATGCCTTCAGGACCTGTAAAGAGAGATAAGGAGATAGTGCGTGTATTCACGTTTAACGACTTAGACCTCTACGTCGCTAGTCAAAGATTCTCTATAACCTCTCTCTTCGGGGTTGAGCTAGAGAAAGAAATTGACGAGGACGTCAGGAAGTCAGTTAATTCTATGGTTAAGAAATGGCTTGAGGAAGGTAAGGGAGAGATCGTGCCCGGCGTTCTCTTCATCGACGACGCGCACCTACTAGATCTTGAGGCGTTCTCCTTCTTAACTAAAGTTCTCGAATCCGAGTTCTCGCCAATACTAATACTAGCTACTAACAGGGGAGTCACAAAGATAAGAGGGACTGATATTGAGGCACCTCACGGCATACCTCTAGACCTCCTAGACAGATTACTGATAATTCCTGTGAAACCCTACACTAGAGAAGAAATAAAGCAAATAATACTGATTAGAGCTGAAGAAGAGGAGGTGCAGCTCAGTAAAGAAGGTCTTGAACACCTAGCAGACATAGGAATTAATCATAGTCTCAGATACGCAGTCCAGTTGCTGAGGCCTGCGTACATAATAGCTGAACGCAGAAAACATCAAGAGATAATGCCTGAAGACGTGGAAGAAGCCTCAAGACTCTTCATAGATACTAAGCAGAGCGTAAAGCTGATAAAGCAGTTTGAAGAACAGTTTATTAAGTAACTACAGTTTCTCCATCATCTTCTAAGTAAGTCAGCAAAACAGGGTTGTCTATTTCTACTACTTCACCTTTTCCCGACTCCTCACCTTCACTAACAAGCAGAGTGATTATTAGGTAACTACCTATCTTAGAAGCCTTAACTTTCTTAACTTTCATCCTGGTGAAATTATCTACCTCATACCCTCCTAAACTATTTCGTGCTTCGTTAAAGCTTTGCTCTCTTCTCAAGCGACCACGAATTCTCGCAGCTACGTACTTGTCATAACCCGTAATAGAAACTAGTACTAAGATCAAAGTAGCCGTCATTAAGAGTAAGTCTAGCATTACTCTCCCTAACGATACCTCTATCACTTAATTGATTTTAAGATATCAACCTAATTCTCTCCTGAAAGCAATTTAGTGCCCTTAACTAACCTGTTCCTTACTCTAGTAAACAACTTCCGCTTTCTAAGGCAGGGAATTTAAGCATGAAGTAAACGTAAACAAACATAGGGTATGTAACGAAAGAAAACAGCTCCTCATAAAAATTTGCCTTGTTCTTTTCCAGGACTCAATGTAATGGTGAAATCTTTCTCGAGTATGTATAGCTTAGATGAGAATACAGTTCTCATAAGATAACTAATTAAGTGAGGTTGTAGACAAAACTGAGAGCTGATGTGGAGCACTAGCTCACTTTACAAAAGATTACTTGAGAACAGCCGAGCTTATAAGCTTTCAAACAGTTTCTATCTGATGAATAACTTTGAGAAAATATGTGTTACTTGGTTGTTTGTTTTTCTTTATATTGTTATTCACGTTAACGGTGGCTAGAGGAGCAACAATTCGCGTTCCTGAGGATTACCGTGATATCCAGACTGCTGTGAATCACGCGCTTGACGGAGACATTATATTAGTGTCTTCTGGCTCTTATAACGGCTTCACAGTCTCGAAGAGCGTGACAATAATTGGCGAGAGCAATGAGACTGTGATCATTCGTGGAGCAGTCGTGGTCTCGGCCAGCGGGGTCAAGTTGAGTAACTTCAGGGTAGTCCTCGACGAGGTGGCAGGTGGCTCGGTAGCTGTCCTCATCAAGGGAGTGGACGTGGTTCTCACTAATGTGGTGGTTGAGAGCTATAAGTACGGTGTCCAGGTTGGGAGTGCTGACGGCAGGGCTAGTGCTGTAATTGAGTATAGTACTGTCCGCTCAGACCGCGAGACTATCTTCGGCTACTGCTCGAGCCTCAGCCTATTCTACAACACTCTTGTCTCTGAGAGCGGGAACGCTGTCGCATATTGTGGTTTAATGGATGTAGAGTATAACAAGATTATCTCCAGGGGAACTGGCTTAACCATTGGGGGAGCCTTGAGCGAGGGTAATATAGCCAAGGAGAATGAGGTAAACGTGACGGGGGATGCCGCGGGTATATTCGTCGACGGGAGGAACCACCTCGTCGAGAGGAACAAGCTCTTCAACGGCGGGATAGATGTTCGCGGTAGTCAGAGCGTTATTAAGGCTAACCTAGTGGTGGCGCCGGGTATCGGAGTCAACCTGGTGGGTAACGGCAATATCGTTGAGGGTAATATTATAAGTGCTGGGGGGCACGCTATCGACCTCTACGGCAGCGGAAACCTAATACTGAACAACACACTCTCGGGAAGCAGGGGGGTCCACGGGTTGAACGGAAGGGAGAACATCATAGCCTTCAACTTTATTAACAGGACGGGTAATGTTGGAGTCTATATGTCTAAGTATACCAACCAGAACGTTATATACGGGAATACTTTCTGGCTCTGCTACAACTACGATGCCGCGGACGAGAGTGGTGGGAACACCTGGTACAACGAGACAATTAAGATGGGTAACTACTGGTCTAATAATAAAGCGCCAGACCTAAACGGCGACGGAATAACAGACCAACCCTACCACATAGCGACAACTACAAACCTCGAAATAGTTGATAAATACCCGTTAGCAAGACCGCTTATCAGTTTAGAGCAACCTACAACCACACCAACTATCTCCCCCTCTACATCACCTACAACAGCATTAACAACTCCTTCATCAACTTCTACTATGCCATCAACAACGCCAAGTAGCGAAGGAGGATTTACAAATACTGTGGTAGCGTCCGCGATAATAGCATTGCTTGGAGTCGCAGTAACACTACTTTTGCTACTTAGGAGGAGTCACAAATAATCTCTTTTTCGCTTAATTCTTAATTTTTAAGAGTCTTAAGTTATTCGCGGAAAACCTTAAGTACTAGCAAACCAAAACATAAGGCAGGTAAAGTCTTATAGCGTTCTGCACTTATTTACCTCAACACACTTAAGAAGTAATACAAGCAATAATAGAAATCCTTTCACAGAGTAGTAATCTACTCGACCTATCTAGAGTACTTGAACTATAGCTTTCACACGTTGACTCTAATGTTTTAGTTTCGTTGTAATTGCTTCTATAGGGATGCCCTAACCCTTAAGAGGGAACTGTAGCACTTTTCTAGGTAATTTAGGTTGTTCCTGAATGTTTGTTGTTGGGTGGGTAGCTATAGTCCTGAAAAATGCGTGAGCTTCTAGCCTAAATGGATGTGTTGGCTGCCCGGATTTCCGAGAATTGCTGGGCTGCGAGCTACTGCTGTGAGGAACCCTACAGGAAGAGTGATAAACTACTCACCAAACAATCAGAATCTTAGTGAAAGAGGAACGCTCAACTAAGGGAGTCTTTAGTGATGATCCTATAAGAAATTCATACAACTACTCTTTGGGTTTGGGCGAATATAGTCGAGAAAGATTATTTGTATATTATGAAATTTATAAGCTTTCGTTATCCCATAATTGGCGAGGCTTACCACGTTGTCGGAAGATTACGTAATTGTTGAGGAGGGTAAGGCTAGAATCAAGGTACCAAACCCTCTTAAGTACTTAAGGCCTGACAGAGTATACGAGCCCGCTTGGGCGCCAGTATTCTATAACCCGGCTCAGACACTAAACAGAGACTCTTCAGTTCTCGTGTTAAGTGCCTTACTCAACACCCAAAAATTTGAGAAGCCTGTCAGAGTAGCCGACCCTTTCTCAGGGACTGGTGTGAGAGCCGTGAGGTACGCGATTGAAGTGCCTGATGTTGATGAGGTCTACGCTAATGATTTAGATCCTAAAGCCTTCAAACTAATTCAAGAAAATGTATACATGAATAAGGTTCAAGACAGGGTTAGGGTCTTCAGAAGTGACGCTAACGCAATCCTCTATATGCTGAAGTCTTTAGGGTATTCTTTCGTCTTCGTAGATGTAGATCCTTACGGGAGTCCGGCACCCTACGTTGATGCTAGTGTCTGGGCTCTCAGAAATAACGGTGTTCTAGCTGTTACAGCTACTGACGTAGCGCCCTTAAGCGGATCTAAATATTTGGCTGGGTCTAGGAGATACGACGTTAAGTTACTCCCTAATGATACAGGTGTTGAAGTAGGATTACGCGTGCTGTTGGGTTACATAGCTAGGAGAGGAGCTACTCACGACAGAGCGATAACACCACTACTCTCTTTCTACTCAGGACACTACTATAGGGTTTTCGTGAAGGTCTCAAGAGGAGCTACTAAAGCTAGCGAAATCCTCTCTAATCGAGTACGCTATCTCTTAACATGTAGTAAGTGCGGGTTCAGAACATTCACAAGTAAAATGATAGAAGAAACTTGTTCTTTCTGCGGGAGTCCTTTAAAGCTCATAGGACCTTTATGGGGAGGAGAACTAAGTAACGATTCGTTTCTTAAGATTCTTAAGAACATGTTAAGTGAATTCAGCTACCTACAGACACATAACAAATTAACCAAACTAATAGAACTTCTTGAAGATGAGGTAACAGATCTACCTGCTTATAACCTCATTACCTTAGCCAAATTCTTGAAAACCAACATGCCGCCAGTTAAAGAAGTTGTGGAGTGTTTGAGGAAAGCAGGCTTCAAAGCAAGCAGAACTCACCTAGCACCTCAATACATTAGAACGGACGCTAATCAAGAAGTCTTGCTAAAGTGTGTCTCTCGCTAGATTGGTCAGGTAGATGAGCTTTGCAAGAAGTAGGTCAGTAAGCTACACTTGTATGGGTTGAAGAACCCTCCAGAACCACACCTGTATAACTCCTTACAAACAAAGCACGGCAACTTAATAACCGGGTTTAAACTAACTTTAAGGTCTACTTCTTCTAGTTTCTCTGGTATATACTTAAGCACGTACGTCTTTCTACCCTTATAGAGTATTTGCTCTCTCCTTATCAGACCCTTACGAACCAAGCTAAGAACTGCTCTTGAGCCCTCTCTGTTATCAACTCCTAAGAGAGACCATAACTCACTCTGGATAACACCGTTCTTACTTCGTTGCTTGACTATCTCAAGTATGCGTCGCTCCAGCTCCACTCTCATCAGAGCCACCGTTTCCTCATACCTAATAATGGATTTGTTTGGGAGCTAATATAGTGAGGTCCGTATCTTAAAGTATAGATCCTTATGAATCCGGTCTCTATTTGAGGAACTCACAGAGAATAACTCCCACCGATCACTAAGAGACTTAAGCAGGCTATCTTTTAGTTTCCAGTGAATAACGGCTAGAAGAACTCTGTTACTCTTTAAGACGTCGTAGATAGCTGACTTAAGCTGAGGCACTGACAACTCCATAGGACCTATCTCGTCTATAGCTATTAAGTTAGCGCTTTCTACAGCCTTCTTGACGGCCTTAGTCCCTATAGTTGAGGCTTCCTCAACATTAACGCAGTATCTCCCGATACGTGGGCCCCCACTCTCACATAACTCAGCTAACCAGCCCTCATCACCGCTCATCAAGTCAACTATCCTGAAACCTATCCTCTGAGCACCTCTCCGGACTTCAGGACAAATAAAACCACCTACTCTTACTCCATCACTCTTCAGCAACTCAATAACCTTAAGGAACACAGTAGTTTTACCAATGCCTGGAGGACCACTAATAAAGAACTTCATTTAACTAAACCTCGTAAGACTACTAAATGACCCCTATTGCGAGTCTCGACCTCACTAAACACATACTTTAACAGGCTTTTCTTGTGGTTCGCCAAGAAGAATCCTCTCATAGCGGATTTTCATCACTAAGAAGCTGGTTTAGAACCTGCACTAAACCTTAATTACTTCTAGATTTTTCTTTCCAGTAACTGACAAGATATCTTTTATGACTCTCGCTTTCTCAGCATCGTCTGTGAGTACCCCGACTCCTGCCTCAGTAACCTTAGAAAACTTCAGGCACTCACTAGTCTTAATGAGTGCTTCTCTCATACTGTAGCCACGAGACCTAGTCACGTCCACCGTTATGAAAGTCTCTTTATCTTTAATTATGTAGTCTGGCGCTGATCGCCTTATCTTGAATATTTTGCTTTCATCTAGATTCATGTCAAGTAACTTCTTGAGGTTAGTTTTTATGAGTATCGTGTCACTACTAGTAAGTCCTTGTTGCTCCCTGCTTGACCTGCTAACAAACTCTTCTCTTAAGTCTTTCGCAGATATAGGTTTTACAACATCGTCGCCGAGTACAGAAGCTAGTTTTTCCGCTGTCTCTATGGTTATGTTACCTCCTCTTTTCTCGTAAGTTTCTAGAGTCTTCCTAGATATGTTTAGCAGAGATGAAAGTGACGTGAGTGTGTGTCTTAGTTCTGTTCTCTTTTTAGAGAATACTTCACTATCAACTTTAATGAATAACTCTCCTTTCTTGTATAAAGCTATCAGCTCGTCTCGACCTAAATACATGTTTTGGAATGTCTTTAAGCTGATCAAGTAAACCCCTTCCTTCTCAACCACTACATTCTCGTAAATTTCAGGTGCTTCGGAAACTACGAAGGGTATCGCGTCTAATGCGAGAGAAGACTTAACTAAGTCTTGAGCTTCATTCTTGTTCACGTGCATTAAGTCTTTGATCCTGATTATAAGTGCCTCGTGTTCTCCGCTACTAGCAACTATGTCTATAGACCTCTCTCGATACTTAACCGGAAAATTAATGACTTCATGTTTGAAACCCGCACTCTCTAGCACGCTACTGACTCCTTCATAGAGCTTCTTAAGCACTTCTTTACTTCCTACCCTAGCTTCCATCACCATCAATAATAATTTAAGTAATACCGTAATATAAGTATTTTTATTTTTCTCTGAAACTAAAGTCTTAACTCTTTTTATACCTAGCTAAAACCATGGCATGATCTTTATCAAAGGGGTCTAAATGAACCACGTCAACTACCTCAAAGCCTCCCCGAACTAGCGTGTCTATTTCTCTCTTGTAGATCTCGTCAGGCTCTTTAGTCACGTCAATACTTCTAGACTTTATAGCTAAGTAGAGGTAGCCGTTCTCTCTCAAGAAGTACTTAGCGTTCATGTTCACGATAGCAGCTTGTTCTGGCTGGGCTATATCGGCGTATAAGACATCAACTAAAGACACTATGTGTGAGTATTTCTGCGGGAAACGCGCGTCACTCAACAAGGGAACTATGTTTTTACGGTCTTCACATACCCTCAGCAAGTCTCTTATCACTCTCGGCGCGAACTCAACAGCATACACAACCCCTTTCTCGCCGACTAAGTCTGATACGTGGCTAGGGGTAGTTCCTGATCCAGCACCCAAGTAGAGAACCTTAACACCGCTACTTATGAATAGTCCCTCAATACCCTTCAGTAAAGCTCCTGCTAGCTTACTCCTGTAAGGATTCCACTCCCTATATTCCACGCCCTCATACATGTAGAGTCTCTCACCATAGACTCTCTTACCCGGAGCTAGGTTCTTAGTAGCCAGCTTTATACTACCATCTTCCAACTCAACTAAGTATACGCCGCCATACTTCTCATGAGGCTTGACGCTGACGACCTCAATCACCACCATCACCTCCCACCCCTTCCTTTCTTCCCTCTCCTAAACGAGGGTCTCTCAGCACCTTTAGCTTTCTCAGGTACTGGCTTGGCGGGAGGCTTAGCATATAGTTCCTTGATTTCCGCAATCCTCTCCTGCAGGTCTTTCTTGAGCTTATCTGCTATAAACCTGCCAGTAAAGTAATCAGCCTTAGCCGCTATAGCTAGCTTAGTCGCGATAGCTCTCGCTATCTTGCCTCTCTGCCACTTAGGAGAGGTATGTATTTCGGGATATTGGAATAACACACCGTGTTTTGGAGGCCTCCCACCAGTTCTTAAAGCCCTAAAGAGTGCTTTTTCAGCGCCTAAGACTTGTATGGTGCTTGCAGGCATCTTAGCTAAGTCTTCAAGACTCCCAGCAAGTGATAGTAGTCTGGCTCCTAAGGTAGGTCCTACTAACTCTGTTATGTTCGGCGCTACCTCCCTCATGACCTGACTCAAGTACTCTGAAAGCTTATCCCTTAATTCGTAGAGGCTTAAGATAATACCGACAAAATCTCTTATTCTCTCAACATCTACTTCTGATAAGTCGGCACCCATACTCTTCTTTGAGGCCTCATAAATTTTGGTAGCTCTACTCTCACTAAAGCCTAGCTTCCTCAACTTCTCGATAGAGATCTCCTCTCTGCTACCAAACTCGTAGACTACGGTAGCGTACATCTTGTGATCTTCTATTAAGTCGTCGAGCTCGGGAAAATGAACACTATACCACTCACGCATCCTAGACGCGAACAAATTTATAGTCTTGTCTATATCGTCTATAGACCTAATAGCCTGAATAGCCAGCAAGTCTCTCTTAGCAGCAAAACCCCTAAGCTTAATCCTAGTTACCTGAAGCATTACTTGATTTAAGAGCTGCGCCCACTCGTCTTCAGACCTCACAACACCCTCACTAACTACTGCTGAGACGAGGGAGCCGCGTAAACTGCGGAGAACCCTGTCCTCAGGCTCTACAACCGCTTTCAGCCCTAAAGAAGAGACTACTCTCGCGTGATCCTCATCAGCAACCACTACCTCAATCTCGTCACCATACATCCTCACCAACTCTTTGACTCCACTAATGAACTCCTCAGTTGCTTCGCCGTTCTCTAACCTCAGAACACGCTCAGCTAACTCATTCACGTCAGTCTTACTACTCAAGCGCTTCACGAGTACATTACCTTCAGAATCAGCTATTAGAGAGCCTATAAACGTATCAAGAGCTACTACCCTCACCATTAGCACCAAATAAAAATAAGCTAGCAGAATTTATATATGCAGAGTAAAAATCATACCAGAAAACACTAACTCTTAGCAACAAGAGCATTCCCGCTCTTGTTGGTGCCGTGAGCTACTCCCGTAATTTACGTCGGGGAGGAGGTCAGCCCTCAATAAAACTTAGTAGTTTCTCATGACATAAAAGCTTATAATTTCACAAGAGTATCTTAGTGCGGGTTGAGGAATGCCTACACACGGTTCGATGACTAAGGCTGGTAAGGTGAGGAGTCAAACCCCGAAGATAGAGAGGAGGCCTAAGAGGAATCTCCCACCGAAACAGAGGAATAGACGTGAGTACTGGATTAGAAAAAGGAAGGAGGCGGGCCTTCCAGTACCTACTGTAGTGCCTCCTTCTTCAGTGCCTAGGAAAGGGAAAGTCGCCACATAGTTTTTAGTAGATAAGGTAAAAACAATATTATCCCTGTTATGGTGTTCCTTAATTGAGGTGCTGACTTGACTTCACGCATAAACGTGGGAGACAGGATAAGAATTAAGAAAGGCCCTCTAGTTTATGAGGGCGTGGTCCTACCTAAGAGTGAGTTTAGCTCGGATAAAGTCGTGGTGATTAAGCTAGATAACGGGTATAACATCGGTGTAGACGTGAGCGATGCTGAGGTAGAAGTTGTTGGTGAGAGGGTAGCGAGGTTTCAGGAGCCGGGGCTTTCTCACAGTGTTGTTAGGGGTAACGGCAACCTTAAACTTACTTTCCTGAGTACTGGCGGGACTATCGTGAGCAAAGTTGATTATGAGACAGGCGCGGTGAGGCCAGCGATAACCGCTACCGAGCTTCTTGAGGCTGTTCCCGAGTTTACTGATTACGCGTCAGAACTAGCTGTGATAGAGTATAGCAGGTTATTTAGCGAAGACTTAACTCCCGCGTACTGGGCCGACCTAGGTAGTGAGGTAGGCAAGCTTATTGAGTCAGGTGTTGACGGAGTTCTCATAGCTCACGGGACTGACACAATGACTTACACCGCCTCAGCACTAGCTTTTGCTTTAAGAAACCTCCCGGTACCGGTTGCTTTAGTAGGTTCTCAGAGGAGTAGTGATAGGCCTAGTTCAGACTCTGCTCTAAACATGAGGGCTTCCTTAGCTATCTTCAAGGAAGCGCCGTTCGGTGAGGTAGTAGTCTGTATGCACGGAACTATCTCAGATAACTACGTCTTAGCTCATAGGGGAGTTAAGGTTAGGAAGATGCATTCAAGTAGGAGAGACGCTTTCCAATCAATAAATGACGTACCTCTGGCTAGAGTGGATTTTCCGGGCATGAGATTCAAGCTACTGAACAAGAGGTTCATCGCTAGGAGTAAGAAGGAAGACTTTCAAGTTATGAGTAAGTTCAGTGATAGGGTTGCTTTACTGAAGTTTTACCCGGGGATGGAGTGCGGCATTATCGATTTCTTTGTTGATAGGGGGTATAAGGCCTTAGTTATTGAGGGGACTGGATTAGGTCACGTAAGGAATGCCTGCGTAGACAGCGTTACTAGGGCTACGGAGGAAGAGGTTTTAATCGTTGTGACAACACAGACCATATTTGGTAGGGTTAACATGAACGTCTACAGTACTGGCAGGAGACTCCTCAAGGCCGGCGCTGTACCGGGGCACGACATCTTGAGTGAGGTTGCTTACGTTAAGTTGTCTTGGATGTTAGGTAATTATCCCGGCCTCAACAGGGAAGAGTACGTGAGACTCTTTCACGAGAATTTAGTGTATGAGTATAACTCAGTACATAAAGACGCGTTATTCCCGGTGTGGACTCATGAGTATTGATTACTCTTCAGTAGGTCTGAGAGTCGGTATTGAGATACATCAGCAACTAGCTACTAGGGAGAAACTTTTTTGTTCGTGTCCCGCTGAACTAGCTAGTGATGAGACTCCGAAAAAGGAAGTAAAGAGGTTCTTGAGGATCGCTAAGAGTGAGGTTGGGGAGGTAGATCCTGCTGCTCAGTACGAGATCATGAAGGGAAGAACCATAATATACGAGGTGCCTGAAGGTCACGCATGCCTAGTGGAACTAGATGAGGAGCCTCCTCACGAACTAAATAGGGAAGCAGTCCTAATAACCTTAGCTATAGCTAGAGCCCTGAACTCCACGCCAGTTGATGAGATAGAAGTTATGAGGAAGATCGTTGTTGACGGCTCGAATACTACGGGGTTTCAGAGAACAGCTATAGTAGCTGTGGGGGGTCACTTAACAGATGAGGAGGGACTGATAAGAATACAGACTATATGTCTTGAAGAAGACGCTGCCAGAAAAATTGATGAGGGGAAGGGCTACGTTAGGTACAACTTAGACAGGCTGGGCATACCCCTCATAGAGATAGCTACTGGACCCGACATAAAGAGTCCTGAGCAAGCTATGAGAGTAGCTTTTAAGATAGGGTTGTTGCTGAGGTTAAGTGGCAGAGTCAAGAGGGGGATAGGCACTATCAGGCAAGACCTAAACATATCTATAGAGGGAGGTGTCAAGACTGAAGTCAAGGGTGTCGGGAAGCTTGAGTTAATACCTAAAGTCATAGAATACGAGGTTTCTAGGCAGCTGAGGTTGCTCGAGATTAGAGAAGAGTTGATTAGGAGGGGGGTCTGTGAGAGTGACTTACCCTACTTAGTAGTTGATGTGACTAGCGCCTTCACCAACAGTAAGAGTAAGTTAGTGGTGTCGTCACTGAGTAAGGGTCTTAAGATTTACGCGACCCCGCTGAAAGGCTTTGGCGGGTTGCTGAAGAGAGAGTTAATGCCTGGGAGGAGATTCGGTACTGAGCTTTCTGACTACGCGAGAGCTTGGGGTGGTGTTGGGGGCATAATACATAGTGATGAGTTACCGTCTTACGGGATCTCAGAAGAAGAAAAAGACGCTGTATTTAGTCTCCTCTCGCTAGATAAGGTTAGAGACGCGTACGTCTTGGTAATCAGTGATGCAGACTCTGCTGAGAGAGCTCTTAAAGCAGTCGTAGATCGAGCTAGGTACGCCCTAATAGGCATACCTAAAGAAACGCGTGCCGCAAATCCTGACGGCACTACCAAGTATATGAGGCCTCAGCCAGGAGCTATGAGGATGTATCCAGAAACAGATATTAGGCCTATCCCAGTTACTCAAGAACTCCTTAGAGAAGCTGAGCGTCTTAAGCCGCCTACGCCTGAAGAACTACTTGAGAAGCTGGTGAGAGACCATAAACTCACGAGGACTCTAGCCGAGCAACTAATTAGAGACCCGCTAATCCACACATACCTAAACCTAGTTGAGGAATTAGGTGGCAGACTCCAGCCACACATAATAGCCACGACACTGATGATGCATCTGAAGAGTCTTAAGTCAGAAGGACTTGACGTGAGCGTGATAGACGAGCAAGTCTTGAAGACGGTCCTCAGTAAAGTAGGTGAGAACATGCTGAGTAAAGATGCGATACCAGAAGTACTGAGAGAGTACTCCATCAGGAAAGGAGAAGCTAGCTTAGAAGAAATAATGAAGAAATATGCTGGAATAGAGGTTAACGAGTTAAAGAAGCTAGTAGATGAAGTCGTAGAAAACCTTAAAGAAACTCTAATAATGAAAAAAGAGAAAGCCTTCAACATAGTGATGGGTGAAGTAATGAAGAAAGTAAGAGGCAGGATCGACGGAAAGATAGTAGCAGAGACTGTAAAAAGCAGACTAAAAGAGGTACTCAATATCTAGTGTTAGCTATTTTTAACTATGTAGCAACAGACTTCAAGACTACCGACTTATCTGCGCGACCATCAAGTAGCATTCAAGATTCTTAGTATTTGTTAGTCAAAAGTTGAAGTAAGTAACGAAATGATTGAGCTAGAACTAGTACTAGTAGTTCAATGGCACTAACAACTAAGATTATAGCAAAAGAACGTAACTATAGAACACGGGGAAAAACCAACCTTATAAAGCACTGATCAGATAACATTATTGGCGGGGGTGCCCGAGCCAGGTCAAAGGGGTCGGGCTCAGGTCCTTATATGGTGGGAGCCCCGATGGCGTAGGCCTGCGTGGGTTCGAATCCCACCCCCCGCACCAGAATACTTAGTTAGTCAGATTTTTCCTTGTTTAAGGCTGGAACTCTCGTAGTAAATTTTCAAGCTTCTTTTGAGTGTATGTGATTAAGGGAATCGTGAGAGACGTAGCTCGTCTTGCTGTATTAGCTTTGGTTTTGTTTATTTTTCTGGAACCTTTCATCGGTGCAGGGACTCATATAGATGTTGCTTTAGGCTTACAACTGAAAGCCCCCTCTTTGAGGCGGGGGTGCTAACTCAATAGTGAAAATGTTTTATGTGTTGGTAAAATTTTTATATATGTGCAAGTAATATTACTGGTGAGTAAAATAGTGTTCTACTACTATGATAGGTATGATCCTAAGAGTCTGCCTAAAATAGTTGTGGAGCCGCCCGGTCCTAAGTCTAGGGAGATAATTGAGAGAGATCGTGAGTTGCTGATGCAGTCTTTCGTTAGGTGGTACCCTCTCGTAGCTAAGAGTGGTTACGGGGTAGTGATTGAGGATTTCGACGGTAACTTGTTTGTGGATCTTAATTCTGGTATTGCGGTCATGAATGTTGGGCATAGTCATCCTAGGATAGTTAAGGCCGTTGAAGAGCAAGTTAGGAAGCTAATACATTATTCTCTTACAGACTTCTACTACGAGGAAGTAGTCGAGTATTCTGAGAGCTTGTCTAGAATATTGCCTATCCCAGGCAAGAAGAAGTTCTTCTTCGGTAACAGCGGTGCTGAGGCCGTCGAGGCGGCAATGAAGATTAGTAAGGGTTGTGCTGGTGGTAAGAGGCCTTACATCATGGCATTCATAGGTTCTTTCCACGGCAGAACACACGGGGCTATGTCTCTAACTGCTAGTAAGCCAGCGCAGAGGAAGGGTTTCCAGCCACTGCTTCCGGGAATCATTCACGTTCCTTACCCGTACCCGTATAGGTGCCCGTTCCACGCAGACCCTGACGAGTGCGGTGATGCGGTAATAGGGTTTATAGAAGAGTGGATATTCAAGAGAATGGTAGACCCTACAGAAGTTGCGGCAGTATTTATAGAGCCTATACAGGGTGAGGGGGGCTACGTAGTACCACCTGATGACTTCCTCCCCAAGCTCAGGAAGCTGACGAGAGATAACGGAATACTTCTAGTCGCTGATGAAGTTCAGAGCGGGTTTGGCAGGACTGGTAAGTGGTTCGCTGTAGAGAATTGGGGTGTGAGCCCGGACTTAATAACGATGGCTAAAGCAGTAGCTTCAGGCATACCGTTAGGTGTTGTAGGAGGAAGAGAAGAAGTAATGAATTTGCCGCCGGGATCTCACGCGAGTACTTTTGGAGGGAATCCCGTAGCTTTGAAGGCCGGGACTGAAGTCATAAAAATAATTGAGGGTGAGAAGCTTCTTGAGAACGCTGAGAGGGTAGGTAGTTACGTGCTTAAGAGAGCTAAGGAGTGGATGGATCATTACGAGATAGTTGGTGATGTGAGAGGGAAGGGTTTAATGATAGGGATAGAGTTAGTCAGAGATAGGAAAACTAAAGAGTACGCCAAGAAAGAGCTAGAGTCTTTCTTAACTAAGTGTTTTAAGAAAGGCGTCGCAGTAATAGGTGCTGGATTCTCAGCCATAAGAATAGCACCCCCGTTAGTCATCTCTCAAGAAATAATGGAGAGATCTATGGACATAATGGAGGATGTACTAAAGGAGGTTATGAGGGAACACAGCATTGCTTGAAGAGAAAGTAATTGATGCGTTAAAAAACCTTAAATCAGCTACTTTCGAGGAGCTACGTGAGTATCTACGTGAAGAAAAGAATGAAGAGTTTCTAGACATAGAACTAAGAAGAACCTTAGCAAGACTCGTTAGAGAAGGTAAGGTGGAGAAAACCCCTGATCCTAGAAAAAACAAGTTTCTTTTTAGTATCAGGAATTAGCTTCTCTCTTTTTGTCCTTGGACGCTCATTCCACTGACCTCCTTCCCGCCCTGAAGAGTGGGGGTTCCCTTAGGGCGGATCATTGGTTTGTGGTTTACTGCCTCCATCTTCATCGCTTCATTGCTGGTGGGCGCACTCTGCACCCACCCCGCTCTACACATTCCAGCAGTAGACTACGGGCCGGGTCTCCAGCCCATTATCTCTATCCCTCACCATGGAGAACCCTCTATCCATGGTTCTTAGGGACTCGGAGGTATGTCGGGGTTTAGGTGTGCCTAGCGTGCTTATCACGCTCCGCCGGAGAGTAACCCCGAGGCTCACAAGCCTAGCTTTATCACCGAGAATAGGGTAGAGACACATACTTATAAACCTTCATTCATGCCATAAATAGCGAGGCTTGCTACTTACTTTGTCAAGCTCAACGACGTGAGTCCCCTGTCTAGGTTCAGCTTGCTCAGGCTCGGAGTACTGCTTCCATTACCTAAGGAACTCTAAGAAACAAACACGTAGAAAACTTAGTTCTTTAAGGAAATCAACTATAAATAGCTCATGCCTAGCTCTCTAAAATTCTTGCATAAGAGAGTTCCAGAAATCAATCTACGAGATTTATGTATGAAGTTTCTTTCCACGTTTTACTGATCAGCATAATTGGTAGGTGGGGCCGCGGGGATTTGAACCCCGGACCACCAGCGATCCGGAAGCAAATCCCTCGGGGAGACTTCCCCAGGCTGGCATCCTGACCAAGCTAGACGACGGCCCCACACCAAAGATTCTTAACTTAAGTTGTCTTTTAAATGTTTAAGATTGATTAGAATTGGTTGGTAAGTTTGGTGAGGCTTTTCGTAGCTGTTGAGATAGAGAATAATGACGTTCTAAAAAATGTAACTAAGTTTAGAGATGCTGTGGTGTCTTGCTCTAAGGGGAGGGGAATTAAGGGCGTAGAAGACGAGAACATACATTTAACTCTAAGGTTTATTGGAGAGGTCCCTGATGATTACGTACCTTACATAAGTGAGTGCGTGGCGCGCGCTAAAGAATTCACTAAGTTTCAGATCAGGATTGAGGGTGTTGGCGCGTTCCCTTCTGTGGGTAGGCCTAGAGTTTTATGGGTCGGGATTACCGAGGGCTTCGATAAGTTAAGGTCTATAAGAGATAGGCTAGAAGAGTGCTTGAAGCGTTACGCTGAACCTGACAGAGAAGAATTCGTTCCTCACATAACCGTAGGCAGAGTAAAAGGCTCCTACGACCCAATATGCCTCAAAAATGTAGTCTCATCATACGAAAACATACTATTCGGTTTCACTCAAGTAAGTAAAGTGAAGCTAAAAAGAAGTATTTTAAGACCTGAAGGACCCGTATACATGGACGTCACCGTAATTGATTTAAAGGATGGTTAAGTTGAGTGAAGACTTACACAAACTACTTGAGGAAATTAAGAGGGAACTAAGACCAACAGAAGAGGAAGTAAGAAGAGGTCTCGACCTATTTAAAGAAATAAAAGCGTTAGTAGAGTCTTCCCTAAACATAGATTACGACTTCACAGTTTCCTTAGAAGGGTCTTTTGCTAAGGGGACCTCAATCAGAGGCGATATAGATCTCGATATATTCATACTAATAAGGAAAAAAGACTTAAGTAATAAGTGGATTGAGGAACACGTTATAAGGCAGTTGCTGGAGAGTAAGCTAAGTAAGTACCCACACCAGCTTAAGTACGCTTCACACCCGTACATAACTCTCCAAGCAGAAGGTTTCGAGATAGATGTTGTGCCAGCTTACTGGGCCGAAGACCCTAGAGAAATAATGACTGCCGTAGATAGGACCCCGTTTCATACCAAGTATGTGAATTCCAGGCTAAATGACTATATGAGAGACGAGGTAAGATTACTGAAGAAGTTCCTGAAGAACCTAGGTATTTACGGAGCTGAAGTAAGAGTTGAGGGCTTTTCAGGATACCTCACTGAATTAATAGTGATTAGGTATGGCTCATTCATCGACTCTGTCAAAGCTATGAGTATGTGGCGTGAAGGCGAGGTAGTTATAGTTGATGAGGAGACCTCACGCGAGCACTTAACGCCTAGAGAACTTAGGAAGATATTCAAGGACGATGTCTTAATAGTGCCGGATCCTGTGGACCCGAGAAGAAATGCTGCTTCCGCGGTCTCCGAGAGAGCTCTAAAGATAGCCGTAATAGCTTCTAACACATTCATTAAGAAGCCTTCAAGAAAGTCCTTCTTCTACGAACCGCAAGTAAAGTCACTTAACGAGTTAGTTAAGTTTCTTGAGGAAACCGAGAGGAGAGTTTTGCTACTCAGATATTCAGTACCTGAAGGCCTGCCTCCAGACGTCTTGTGGGGAGAGCTCAAAAGAATCGGTAAGAGAGTAGTCAGTTTGTTAGCGAACTACGGGTTCCACGTGATAGACTACGACTTCTGGAGTAATGAGCTAAACCAAGCCTTCATAGCTCTAGACTTAGCTCACGAGGGTAGCTTACCTCCTTACGAGGTTAGGGCAGGACCTCCTAAGGTAAGTAAGGGTCTCTTAAACTTCGTGATGAAACATAGCTCTTCAGATAGAGCCTTATCCGTGTGGGTAGCGAGGGACGGCCTCCCTAAAGCAATAATTAGGAGGAAATACAAGCGAGCTCAAGAACTACTAGAATCTCTCGGTAGCAAAGAACTCTCAGCTAAGGACTTAATCTTCTTGAACATTATTAGTGAGTTTTCAGAGATACCTAAAGACCTTAAAGAAGACAGAAATTTCGTGACCTGGCTTACTAACCTAGTTTTAAAGAAGTATCCTTATGTAGAACTTCAGCACGCTTAAAAACTCTGCTAAGAATAATGCTAAGGTGTTTAGATGCCGTTAAGAGAGAACATAATTGATGCAAGATTCAACGGGAGGGAAGTAGAGTTTAGAGTTCTTGGAGCGCCAGAACCTATCAGGGGGGTTATCGACGAAGTTTCTAGGTATGAGATAGGAGTATTATCGAAAGATAAGGTATATGTTCTCTTTAGACACGCTATCTTAACGGCTACTATAGAGCCTTCTGATCTTCACGGCTTTAGTACTGAACAACTAAACGATACAGTAATTGACGCTGAGTTAATAGGTGTTGAGTTAGAACTTCACTTAATCGACGGGTCTACTATTACAGGAACGTTATCTAAGATATCTAGGTACGAGATAGGCATAAGGGCCGGTGATAAAGGATTAGTTATACCTAAGTCTTCGATAACGTATGCTGTAGTAAGATCTCAGCAGGTAAGAGAGTGAGCTAAGTTTCCTCGTAATCTCTAACTTCTTTCAAAGCTTCAGGACTGATAACATACTGAATTAAGGTTCCTATCTTCCTCCTCAACTCTGCTAGCTGGACTGGGTAGACATATAGTGGGGTAGCATGACTAACTCCTAGAAGAGTAGAAACCAGTTTAGTGGCTGTTTCATCCCTTACAACGCCTGTGGTGATTGTTTGTGCCGGGATTAACTCTACGTATATAGGTAGCATAAGTTTCTCAGCGTCTTCTCCTAGCACCTCCTTCGCGAGCCTTAACTCAGATTTACGAAACATATGTATGTCGCCAGTCAAGGTGAGGACGTGCGGATAGTCTTCCCTCAAGAGTTCAGCAAGTGTTTTTCTTTTTAATGCTACATAGTTGTTCACAACTCTTAATTCTCTCTCAAGCAAATACTCGAGAGTCCTGTCCTCACTCATTCTTGAAGACCTTACTGAGTTCTCGTCAAGAGTTTACGCTGTATCGGGACTTATATACGTGCTTTACGAGATAAGACCTGCTTAATACGCTTCCTCCTAATCTTATCCTCTCTTTCTCTTTCTTCAAACTTCATTCTCAAGTACTTTATGGTAGCCCTAAGCCTAGGTATTATGAGGTTTTCTAAGGCGTTAACTTTCCTCTTAACTTTCTGTACTTCTTTACCTACCTCGAGTAAGGATATCTCTGCTTCAGCTAACCTAATTATTCTCTTTATTACGTCTTCATAGCACTCACTCACTTCTTTAAGGGTTATGGGGTAAGCTGACGGGTCGTAACGTCCCTCAATAACCTCGTGTTCGAGTAGCGGTAGCTTAACTCCGGCAACTATTCTTGAACCTACGACAACACTAAGAGACGACACACGAATATTTGAGAATTCCTCGAAAGTTGAGGGTTCCACGTACGATAAAGTTCTTATTAATTCTTTCTCACACCTAACTATCTCATCGTGAACTCTTAGCCTATGCTCTACTACCTCCTTATAAAGAGCTACTAGCTCTTGCGTCAATATTAATAACCTATCTCTGAGTACTCGGTGAAGTCTTCTAGCTGTCGCTAGCCTACGCCTAAGTCTTATGAACTCTATCTTAGTAGGTCTAGCTAGCCTGAGCATCTGCTGGGACACTAACCCTCACCAGAGATCTATATTTTGGATGATACCTCCGTATGTTCTCAACACTTATTAGCTTCAGTTCTTCTTCAGGCAAGACTGAGAGAACTTCCCAGCCTAAGTCGAGAGTTGACTCAATATCTCTCCGTTCATTTTCTCCTTGATTAATGAACTTCCTCTCAAATAAGTCAGCAAAGTTCAGGTATTTCCGATCTCTCTCACTCAGCGACTCAGCACCTATTATGGCTGAGAGCTCTCTTAAGTACTGACCCTCCGTATAAGCAGCTATCATCTGCATAAAGACTTGGTAATGGTCTTCCCTAGTCTTGCCCGGCCCTATACCGTCTTTCATAAGCCTAGAAAGAGACAGCAAAACATCGACAGGCGGGTATAAACCCTTCCTAAACATATCTCTCGAAAGGACTATCTGACCCTCAGTTATGTAGCCGGTTAAGTCAGGTATTGGGTGCGTTATGTCGTCGTCGGGCATGGTTAGTATAGGCATCTGAGTAACGGATCCTTTCTTACCTGTTACCTTACCTGCTCTCTCGTAGATAGTAGCTAAGTCCGTATACATGTAGCCCGGATACCCCCTCCTGCCAGGAACTTCTTCTCTTGCTGCAGAGAGCTCACGCAACGCCTCAGCGTAGTTCGTCATGTCACTCATTATCACTAAGACGTGTATGTCGTGCTTCCAGGCAAGAAACTCTGCTGTTGTGAGCGCTACTCGAGGAACCGCTATCCTCTCTATCACTGGGGAGGACGCAGTATTAATGAATGAAATCACGTTCTCTACGTTCTTAGCTCTCTTGAGCGACTCTATGAAGAAATAGGCCTCCTCATAAGTTACTCCTATAGCAGCGAAAACTACAGCGAATCTCTCTTCCTTGCCTCTCACAGTAGCTTGCCTAACTACCTGGGCAGCTATCCTGTTATGGGGTAATCCAGCCCCGCTAAATATGGGTAGTTTCTGACCTCTCACTATAGAGAAGAGAGCATCAATGGCTGAGATACCGGTCTCTATAAACTCAGATGGTGGTTCCCTCATGGCAGGGTTTAACGGGGCACCGTTAATGTCTAGCCAGTCTTCAGGAATTATCTTAGGGCCGCCGTCAATCGGGTTTCCTAAGCCGTCGAATATCCTTCCAAACATATCAAGAGATACGGGGATCTTAAAGGTCTCTCCTTTAAATCTTACTCTGATAGCGTCCACGTTTATCTCGCTAACGCCGCCGAAGACCTGAATAACGCTTACTTCTTTACCAACATCTATGACTTGACCTACTCTAGACTCACCGCCAGGCAATACTACCTCGACTACCTCACCATACTTAATTCCCTCAACAGACTTAACGAGTAGTAGGGACCCTCTAGCACTCAATGCTTTCCTAACTTCTTTGACGCTCAGGCTAAGAACCACTTGACTCACCTGCTCGTAGCTTCCTGAAATAATCATTTATGTCCTTAACTATATCCTCGTAAACCTTCCTGAATTCTTCATTACGTACTTCTTTCATTCTAGCTATGCGTGAGATTACAGGCGCTTCTCTAATCTTGCTGAGAGGTACTCCCTCACTCAAGGTCTTCAAGGCTTCTTCGTAAAACTTCATAATGATGTCTAGCATGAGGACTGTCTTCTCAGGCGAGCTGTAAGCGTCTATCGGGTGGTAAGCACTCTGTTGTAGGAAGTCTTCTCTGATCATCTTAGCCACGTCCAAAAGTAATTTGTCTGGGTCTGGGAGAGCTTCAGGACCTACCAGCCTAACTAACTCCATTAACTCAGATTCTCTCTGAAGAATTCTGAGAGCCTCGTTACGCAGCTTTAACCAGTTCTTGAAATCACGTTCCCACCACTTAGCAACAGTCTCAACATACTGGGAGTAGCTGAGTAACCAATTGATTGCCGGGAAGTGTCTTCTGTTAGCTAGAGACACGTCAAGAGCTAGTAGAGCTCCGATATACCTAAGCGTGTTAGTAGTTACTGGCTCGCTGAAGTCTGCTCCTGGGGGGGAAACAGCTCCCAAGATAGTCAGCGACCCTACTCTCTCAGGGTTACCTAGAGTAACTACCCTACCAGACCTCTCGTAGAATTCTGCTAGTCTCGAGCCTAAGTAGGCTGGGAAGCCCTCATCTCCGGGCATTTCCTCGAGCCTAGCACTTATTTCCCTCATTGCTTCAGCCCACCTAGAAGTCGAGTCAGCAACCATAAGCACGTCGTACCCCATGTCTCTAAAGTATTCGCCGATAGTTACTCCTAAGAAGACGCTAGTTTCTCTGGCTGCTACAGGCATGTTAGACGTGTTAGCTATGAATATCGCTTTCTCTGAGAGAGGCCTTCCCGAAACTGGATCAGTAAGTCTCCTGAAGCTATGTAGTGCGTCAGCCATCTCATTACCTCTCTCGCCACAACCAACAAATATGTTGACTTGAGTCCTACTCCACTTAGTTAAAGTATGCATTAACACTGTCTTGCCGCTCCCAAAACCCCCGGGTACTGCAGCCTTACCTCCTCTTGCAATCGGGAACATCAGGTCTAACACCCTGGTCCCGGTTATGAGGGGTTCGACAGGCTCTAGCCGGGCTTTGTAGGGTCTCGGCTTACGTATAGGCCACTTACTCATTAGTCTTACTTCTTCCTTTCTCCCTCCACCAACATCTATGACAGCTATGATATCCTCAACTGTATAGTCGCCGTCAGGAACTAATTCTTTTAGTATGCCTGAGAGTCCTGGAGGAGTCATGATCTTATGTTGTAATATAGGTGTCTCCTGAACATACCCTAGTATGTCGCCGCCCTCTACTTTATCACCTACCTTGACTTCTGACTTTCTGAAGGTCCACTTGACTTCTCTAGGTAAAGCAGGTAATTTAACTCCTCTATGCACGAAAGCTCCGTAAAGTTCGCCAATAACCGATAGAGGTCTCTGAAGCCCGTCGTAAACTTTCCCGACGATGCCTGGACCTAACTCAGCCGAGAGTAGACTTCCAGTACCCTCTACTGGCTCACCGACACGCAGCCCTGAAGTATCTTCATATACTTGTATGAACGCTTTATCACCTTGTAACCCGATAACCTCACCTATGAGTCTCTCCTCACCTACTAAGACTACCTCATAAACCATCGAGCCCTCCATACCCTCAGCCACTATTAAGGGTCCTGAGATCCTCGAGATCTTACCTCTAACCAATACTCACACCTCGATGCTAATACCTAAATAAGATTTAATCATACGCGAGTAATAATCTCTCACATCTATCTTAGAAGCTTCTTTGGAGCTAGGGACAAACACTATTATGGGTTCCTTACCTACCTTCTGTATTTTATCAGCTATTAAGTCTTTAAACTTATACTGTACTATTATGAGACTGACTGAAGGGTCTTCGTAAAGTCTAGCTAGCGACTCACCTAATCTCTTCTTAAGTTCAGCAAAGTTCTCGGTCTCAGAGACCTCAACGAATCTCCTAACGCCTGCTAACTTAAAGCCGTTGATAAACCCTAAGTCGCCAATCACTACTATGTCTTTCTTACTCGGTAATCGACTCATAGAGTCTTAACCACCTTCCTATCTCTTCCTTAATTAGATCTGCTGAATAACCAGTGTTAACTAAGTAGATCACGTATGAAAGAAGAGAAAACTCGACCTCCTTGAGGAGTAGGTAATCAAGCAGGATATCAGCGGAGATAGGGAGTGACTTAAGCATGCTGTGGCAAAAATATGTTGGCAGAACAGACAACACGTACTCGAAGTCGTGTATATTCTTAGAAGTCCTGAGCACGACTTCTCTCTGTTTCTGTGTTAAAGGAGTGGCTATGCTTCTTAAATCTCTCCCCTCTATTAAGGCTTTCCTTAAACGAGGCTTGAGCTCCTCGAATTCTTCAAGAAACTCCACGCATCTAAGCCCATAAGAAGAAATATTTAGTTCTTTTAAGGTATTCTTGAGACCCCTGAAGTAAGAAGCGCTTAATTTTCTAGAAAACTCACCTACGTCTAACTCCCTGATCTTCACCTTCCTATAATCTCTAAGAACTGAAGATATTAAATTGTATGTAGAGCCTTTCCTACTTATCGCTGAAATAACCTCGCCCACTTCTCTATCAGTCTTAAGAAACTCTGCTATGGAGGTGTCTAAGTATATAGTCTCCTTCACCCCAGCACTTACGACACCTATCAAGTCGCTAATTATGTACTTACCTACGTAGAGGTCTATCAGGTTTACTACCCTCTCAGAAGGCTTAATTAAGCGTACTTCACTCCTCAACTCACTTTCCCAGCACTTCAGTAACTTAGAGTATACCGTTATACGAGACATTGGTAAATCACTTCTTAACTCTCTGCTAATACAGGAGCTGGTCTCGAAGCCTTGTAACGCGGATAATAACCCGGAAAACGTGTAGGCAGCTAATTCATTAATTCTTCTCAAGTTTTCTGGGGATAGGGTTTTGTGAGAACGTAACTTAACGTGATTAAAGAAGATCTCGTCGTTTGTAGTGACCACCAAGCTAACCTCCAAATACCTCCTCATTTAGTTTTTTGTAGATGAGAGAAAGTAGTCTCTCAAGTCTGGTAGCGTAGGTGTTGTCCAGACCTAAGGAACCGTCCTCTAGCTCCACCAAGACACCACCCACATTTTCTGGAGGAAGAATCTTTATTTCCTTGACTCTATCCTCAATACCTAACTCTCTCAACAATTCCTTAATTAAAGGAGCGTCTCTCTCAACGACACCAACACATATCCTCTGAGCCCCGTGTAGCTCGTTAAGACACTCAGCAATTAATTTCTTGAGTGACTCCTTCCTCTCCGAGTTACTCATCTCGTTAATCTTCTTTAAGATCTCGTCTCTTAACTCTCTGATTAACTCGTTCTTTAAGTTTAGGAGTCTAGTGTTCACTTCTAGGCTTTTCTCACTTAACTTCTTCGAGAGCTCGTCTCTCAACTCTTTTAGTTCCGCTTCTTTCGCTAACTCATATCTTCTCAAGTATTCTTTCATAGCTTCATCAAGTATTTTCTTAGCTTCTTCTTCGGCACTCTTTATCAGAGCGTCTGCTTTAGTCCTAGCCTTCTTTAGGATCTCTTCACGCAACACCTCTAAGCTCATGTCTTCATCCTCTATTACTCAAGGACTCATATCGGTAGACCAGCAACTAACGCCGTTAGTAGGTAGCCGAGAACCATCCCTAATATTCCGAGCATCTCAACGTAAGCAGCAAGTATTAGTGAGGGGACCAACATCCTTCCTCCAGCCTTAGGTAGCTCGACTATGCCTGACATGCATATCACGCCTTGATACCACGCAGAGAATAGCTCTGCGACCATGACGAAAGCCCCTATACCTAAGAACGCGCCAGCCTTAAACCAAGACACTTCAGGAATTCCCGGGAGGACTGAAGTAAGTCCTAACAGGGTGAATATAAACCCGTAGAAAGTCTGAGTCATCGGCAGAGAAGAGAGTATTAAGACTTGCTTAAAACTGCCTGGATCCTCAGATACCACTGAAAGTCCTGCTGAAGCAGCCTTACCGATGCCTACTGAAGACCCCACAACCCCTCCTACAACCCCTAAAGCAATCCCAAAAGATGCTACAGCTTGAGGACTTAAGGACACCTTCCCTACACCTCATTAAATCCCTGCAAAAAGTTTTTAAGCTTTGCTCACGAAAAAATTCAACCAGTGATTTAATAGGGCGTGATGAAGCACTACCTCATCTTACCTAGAGTAACGTGTTTCTCTATTTTTAAGGTGAACGGCGTGAACTCTCTTCCGTTCCCCTCATACCACTTAGGGAGAAACTCAACGAAGCATAACCTCATAGAGTGGACAAACCCTCCTATAGTTCCGAAGACTAGATTAAACATGTTCATGAATACCGCTACAGCAAGCATTATCACCAAACCTAACACAGTTCCAACGAAAGGCACTGACTCTGAGAAATACTCATAAACACTCAGAGATAATTTATTGAAGTTGACGGCCATCACGTAAGTAGCTATGCCTAACCCGGCAATCCTAGAATAAGAGAGGACGTCGCCTAGTAATCCGGTAATGTTGAATATCCACATAAAGAGACCAATACTACCTAAAGACCTGACTGTCCCCACAATCATCACCAGCACTCCTATGAGGGACGCGTAGAGCATGTAAGCATATACCTCATTACCTAGGGGTATTAGATCATAGTGAAGGAACTCGTGTAGTACGTACGGTATGCCGAAAATCTCTGAGATTATTAAGCCAGCCCCGCTCATAACCCTCCCTAAATCTCTTGCTTTAATACCTACGATCACTGAGAGAATATGACCTAAATTTATGTGTATGAGTCCAATGATTAGCGCTAAAACCAGGAAGAACATAGGGTCTGATAAGTTGATTAAGGATGGCACGTTAATTAATCCAGTATTTCCTTCACTAGCTACGATCAGCGCTACACGCCCTTCTTCAAGACATAATGAATACCCTGCAAAAGTGTTCGATAAAATACCAAAGACTGTGGCTGATAGACTTAACGCTAGTAGCATCTTCTTTAGTGAGAGATAGCTAGGTGAGTAAGGATTATCTATGAACCCGCTTCTATCTAAGACATACTTGACTATTAGAAGTAGTATCAGGCCGTAGACAGCGTCAGCCATCATTAACCCAAAGAATATTAAGAAAGAGTAGGTTAAGATAGGGGTAGGATCCCACTCACCAGGTGATGGTAGGCCGTAGAACTTCGTTAAGAGTTCAAAAGGTTTGAGTGTTTTTGGGTTCTTTAGTTTTGAGGGCGGCTTCTTGTCTGTTGAGACCTTAACTATTAGGTAAGCGCTTATCTCGCTACTTAGTCTGCTCTCCACTATTTTAAGAAGTTCCTCAGGAACCCACCCCTCTACGGCTATCAAGTACTCCCCGCTAGCAGCGCTGAGAAGGAAATCAAGTCTAGACTTAATTAGGTCGTTAACTATCTTGGCTAGAGCAAGTAATTCCATATTATCTCTCAGCAGATTTTCTAGTTCTTGATTTACGTTAGCTAGAGCAACTCTAAGTTCCTCAACACGCTTACTCAAGTAATTCAGGTAGTCAGGTATTAAAGAGTCTTGGTGAGGGAACATGATGATTTCTGCTCTAGCCTTACTCAGTAGCTCTTGAACTTCTTTCCAAACACTCGAAACACCAACCACGAAAACCACTACCTCGTCCCCTACTAAGCCCCACCTAACTACGGTGTCCTTAGGTATTAGCTCAATAATCTGTTCTAAGTCTTGTGACCTACCTATCGCCACAGCAGAGAAGAGCGCCTCACCAATAAACGAGAGCTCAAAAACTCTTAGCTTCTCGCCTGCTACGCGCTTAACCACTTCTAGTGCTTTAATTTGTTTCAGGCACTCACTTATCTCATCAGTCAACTTCTTCTTATTACTGACTAGATTCTCGATTTCTTGATACACCTTATTCAGCTTGGAGTAAAGCTCTTCCATGATTTTATCTAAGTCTTCAAGACTTACTTCCCTCTTAATCTCTATTACGGTGGGCTTGTAGTAAGTCTCAAGCATATCTACTAAGTTCGAGAATCCCCGAACTTTCTCAGCGTAACTCTTAAGCTTTTCCTTGTCTTCCTCACTCAACTCTCCTAAAGTCTCTACGTGTATGACTCCCAAGCTCTGAAGTAAGTTAGTAACTCTACCACTTAGGTCTTTAGGAACCAGCAACCTGACGTACTGGAGTTTCTCAGGAGTAGATACTATGAGTACCATCACAGCTCCCTTAAACCCATAACTACCTCCGCTATCTCCCTAACTAAATTTTCCTTCTTCTCAGCAAAAGACTTGAGGATTGCTCGTCTCCGCTCCTCTGCTCTAGACTCAACGTCCTTAATTCTTAACTCAAACTCTTTCACTATCTTCTCTTTCTCCTCAGAATTGAGGAGATTTACTAAGGGTCTTGACTTAAGTTCCGCGGCTTCTTTCCTAGCCTTACTCAGGATCTCCTCTGCTTTCTTTCTCGCCTCCTCAATTATTTTTCTTGCTTCTTCTTCTATCTCGCTAATCGACATCTAAATCCCTAAAAAACACTACGTAACCCCTTATTAATCATAGTTAGTTTTCGAGCACTTAAGTCGAGTCATTACCAGGAGACTTTATTATTTTGATGAGAGATTAGCATTAATAATAGGTTTCTAGTCTTTAATACTTAGGATTGGGTGTGTGGTGTGAGGGAAGTTGGGGTAGAGACTTACGTGCCTGATGCCAGCGTAATAACTAACGGAGTGCTTAAAATGATTGTTGTGGAGGGCAAGATTAAAGGAGTTTTAGTCATCCTCAAAGAACTCATAGACTATTTCGAGTCTCTAGCTAAGAGTAATAGATCTCTCGGGATACTAGGACTTGACGAGATGAGGTTTGTTAGGACAGCTTGTAGCTCTAGAGGCATACCTGTCGAAGTAGTTTCTAGCGGTAAGAAGACCGATGATATAGACGCTCTAGTTAGGTGGTATGCTCTAGATACTGGCGCAACCCTAATAACCTCATCAAAGACCCAGCAACTAGCTAGTGAAGCTCTCGGTGTTAGGGTTCTTTACGTGGAGCCACCTAGGAGCCGCTTAACAATGCTTGAAAAATTTTTTGATGATAAGACTATGTCTGTGCATCTGAAGGAGGGGGCACCGCCCTACGCTAAGCAGGGAAGACCTGGTAAGTGGAGGCTTGTTCAACTCTCGGAGAATCTGTTGAGTAGGGAAGAGATAGAAGCAATAGCTGACGAGATTCTTGAGGTAGCCCGCACAGACCCTGAAGCAATTATAGAGATTGAGAGGCCTAACTCAATAATAATACAGCTAAACCTTTATAGGGTAATAATAGCAAGACCGCCTATGAGTGATGGCTGGGAAATAACTGCTGTGAAGCCTCTTGCAAGACCCAAACTAGAAGATTACGCTCTCCCGGAAAAGCTAATGAAGAGGCTTGAAGAAAAAGCTGAGGGCATATTGATAGCTGGTGCTCCAGGTATGGGTAAAACTACCTTCGCGCAGGCTCTCGCAGACTACTACAGAAGAAAAAACAAAGTCGTTAAGACTATTGAGTCTCCTAGAGACATGCATCTACCTCCAGAGGTTACTCAGTACTCTAAGACGTATGCCACAGCCGACGAACTACACGACATACTTCTCTTATCGAGGCCTGACTACACTGTCTTTGATGAGTTGCGGACAGACAGCGACTTCAAACTATACGTTGATTTAAGGCTTGCTGGAATAGGCATGGTCGGAGTAATTCACGCGACGTCTCCTATCGACGCGTTACAGAGGTTTATAGGGAGGATAGACTTAGGCATGATACCCTCAGTAATTGATACTGTCCTATTCTTAGAGGAGGGTGAGGTACGTAAAGTGTATGATGTCAGCATGAGTGTCAAGTTACCTACAGGTCTTAAAGAGGCAGACTTAGCGAGACCTGTAGTCGAGGTTAGAGACTTCTTAAGTGGGCAGCTCGAGTACGAGATGTATACCTTCGGTGAACAGACGGTAGTCGTGCCTGTTAAGCAGGTAGTAGGAGGGGATTTCGAAGCTATGGTTAAGAAAGCAATACTATCACTTTTACCCTCAGCTGAAGTAACGTTTGACGGCAGTATAGTCACGGTGGTAGTGCCTAAAGAAGAGGCTAGGTCAACAAGAAAACTTAAAAGAAGACTAGCGAATATCGAGAGAAAATATGGGGTAATAATCTCTCTCAGGCTAATCTAAGAAACTATCTCTTCTTAACAGCTCTTATAATTTCCCTAGCTCTTTCAGCGTTCTCTTCTATGACAGTCCCAGTCACTACTATGTCAGCACCTGAATTAATAGCTTCTCTCGCGTGCTCGTAAGTCCTTATCCCACCACCAACTATCAAGACTGAGTCTCCCTTAACTGCTGACGCCTTCATCACAAATTTTGGTGGTATTGGTTCTGGAGCGCCCGAACCAGCCTCAAGATACACGTACTTCATGCCTAAGAACCTAGCCGCTAAGACGTATGCAGCACCAAGTTCTGGTTTGTCGTAGGGGATTGGCCTCGCTCTTCCTACGTAACCTGCCGCGCCACCATACCCAACTATCACGTACCCTGTTGGGAGAGCTTCAAGCCCATACCTAGCTACTAGTGGCGCACCAAGTACTTGAGCTCCTATTATGAAGTACGGGTCCTCTGAGTTTAGAAGCGACATAAATAGTATGGCGTCAGCATGCTTTGAGATTCCTGATACGTTACCCGGGAATAATATTACTGGTAGACCCCACTTCTTCAAACTCATTACTAACTCGTCTACGTCTCTCTCTGAGACACCTATTGAGCCGCCTACCAAGAAGGCGTCAGTACCTTCCGAGACTGTAACCTCAGCTATCTTATCAATGCTGCTTAAATTACTTACTTTGTCTGGGTCTAATAGAGTAAAGTGTATTTTCTCTCCTGAATTAAGCTTACTCCTGAGATATGAGTTAACCCAGAATCTACGCTCACTCAATAACCTCCCCTTTCTCAAACCATGTCTTAATCTTGTCACTGCTGTAGAGTTCTAGGAACTTAGAGTATGCGTCAACAGCTTCAAATATAGAGGGTAATTCCGTTAATTCTGCTCTCAGCCCACACCTAGGATTCATGCACTTGATGAAAGCTCTTTTCTTTTCTTCACCTAGGTCATTAGTGTAAGTCTCGACATCTATTATTATGGTCGTAGAGCCGCACGCAGGACATTGAAAGACTTTAGGCAGCGTCCTCTGCGGGGGTCTAAACACCTTATACTTTTTCCTGCTCCTCCTCCCCACATAACCACCAATACACTAAGGACACAAGTCTTATAAGGTTATATCCGAGAAGATAACCTGTTCCTTACTGTCATGGCTGCTTCAAAGTTCTTATTATGCTGATTCTTTTTGCTGACGTGATGTGTTATTGACGCTATTATTGTTGATAGTATTAGTACGTTTCTACTCATCGCTAACCACTGTGTTGGGGAATCTACCGTCCACGGATTAAATACTACCTTTATTGGCACGATTCTTGAGACTAGTGACCTGAGAGTTAGGTCTTCGAAGAACGCTATTATTAAGCAGAAATTTGTTATGTCTGCTGCTACGTATGCTTTCAGTTCTTTCTTGCTGAGTGCTAAGATTGCGAGAGGCGAGATCATTAAGATCATTTGCGGCGTGAACACGTAGTTTAGAGCTATTGCAGAACTTACGGAAGCGTAAGCTAGTGAGAGCAAGTCTCCCGAGTTTCTGAGTACTTGAACAGCTATCAGCGCGAGCATTATTGCTCCTGAAAACACGTAGAAGTACTTGTGTAGTGGGCTGAAGATGTCTGGGATTAGTAACGCATAAACGCAGTTCTCACAGTACCAACTCGCGTGATGATTTACGAAAGCGTAAAACCCTTCAACAGACAACGCATACATTAACACGAAGGGTGTTAGCCCCCCTACTAGGAAAGTAGTAATAAAGAGTATTAGGTATTTTTTGGCTTGCTTGCTTTTTATTGCTTCCCTAAGCAAGTATGCAATAAGAGGTACTAGGAGACCTCCAGTCAGTATCTTGCCAGCTACAGAAAGCCCTAGCAATAGTCCGGAGACTTTGTAATTCTTTCTCATGAAGTAGTATAGGGAGCTCACCGCGAGACCTGAAGCTATCAAGTCCCAGTTATACGTAGCATACAATACTGTCGAGGGCAGAAGTAAGAAAACCGCTGTTCTCCAAGTATCTAGTCCACGGAGCGAGGCAATCTTCTTCACATAGTAGAAACATAAAGACATGAAAGAAAATAGTATCATGGATTGAAGAACGTAGTTTATTGATGAGGAAACACTGAAGAATTGGTTAGTAGCTGTTGCTAGCTTGTCTGCAACGCTGAATGAAGCGCAGGTAGTCAAGAACCAGAAGAACCCTATTAAGGGTGGGTACTCAAGTTTGTAGTCTAAGTAAGGAGCAGGGCACAGGTTACTCTTACTCACCAAGCCCTCAAAAGACTCAGGCCTGAGCCAGTACTCTAGTAGCTTCTCTTTATTAGCCACTAAGTCTGAAGAAAATCTCACAGAGAATACTCCGTGAACTATGTCACTATACTTCAAGCCAGTCAGTCCTAGGGGGGTTTGCGTGAAGGGTGCGTGAAGCAAGAAGGAAATCATGAAAATTGTGTAGAGAGCTAAGAATGTGCTGGTTAAGGCTCTAAGCCTCCTAGAAACATGTAGTAAGAGTATTAGAGCTAGAGACGTAAGGACTAAAACCAGCAGAGTTAAAGACTTACTCACAATACCACATGACCCTACAAAAGATACGTGAATATGTCATAAATATTTTTATGTATCAATCTAATCCTCACGTAAGGTATTACAGTTTGGTGGACGTGTTGCCTGATTCAAGCACCTTAAGCAAGGTTTTAAGATATACTGAAGAATTCGAGAAGTTAAGCGGTAATCTTTTATGAAGCTTTGAGCAAGAAACTAGTGATAAGTTCTTTAAGGCGAGATTAAACCTACGCTCCCGAGACAACAATAAAAGGACATACCCGAGTCTCTGAGAACTGGGAGCCGAGGGCCCCCAGCGAGAGATAAGGGTAATGAGCTGGAGACCTAGCCCGTGGTCTACTACTGGATGAGTAGAGCGAGGTAATTCCCACCAGCAATGAAGCAA
>ERZ1669249.186-NODE-186-length-34900-cov-6.449677_pt1 | contig 34900 bp, 41 predicted proteins | sample MGYA00579293_ERZ1669249 | MGnify/ENA primary metagenome ERZ1669249 (study PRJEB41166, sample SAMN08046057) | hot springs metagenome | biome: hot spring; feature: neutral hot spring; material: thermophilic sediment; isolation source: thermophilic sediment from... | reverse complement strand
CCGTCATCTTGTTTGTAAGCCCACTGTGTGGGATTGAGACGGATATAAGCTTGAGATGAGCACCCCCTGCTCCCGTTGAGTTTTTAAGCCCACTGTGTGGGATTGAAACTTGGATTTTTGCAGAAGGTGTGATGGTCTCTCTGATGTTTGTAAGCCCACTGTGTGGGATTAAGACGGATGGTGGTAAATAGACGCTGGAGGCGTCCTATACTGTTTTTAAGCCCACTGTGTGGGATTGAAACCAATCCTAAACCTCACAAATGTACTTTCAAAGCTTGAGTAGGTAATATGTGCTTGATAGGTTTGCGGTGTTTAGCTTTTATGTCAATGTCCGGGATTTTTCAAAAGCCCTCAGCTCTATTATAATAATTAGGGGCAGGAATGTTCTTGGGTATACTCAAACTGGATCTCTTTTTTCCTGATAACCACTCTTTGAAGGAAAAGAGGTACTATCTTAGGTCCATCAAAGATCGCTTAAAGTCAGGTTTTAATGTTTCTGTTGCAGAGGTGGATTACCATGACCTTTGGCAGAGGTCTCAGTTAGCGGTGGTTTGTGTAGGTGCAGAAAAATCCATAGTAGAGGAGACCCTTTCAAAGGTGCGCAACTTTCTTGACAAAAACTATCCCGAATTCATACTGAGTATAGACTTAGAGTACATAAAGGTTTAAGTCAGCCAAATATGAGTATTTGCTCTTCCCTAAACTTCCCGTCAATTAGCTCCCAAGATCTATAGGACACCACCTTACCTTTGCTTACAGAGAGTATTATGTAAGACCAACCTTCAAAGGCTCTCTCTTCATCAAACTGCGATGGTCTATCTGGATGATCTGGATGCGAGTGATAGACTCCCACTATCTCAAGTCCAAAGATCTTAGCCTTTTCCTCCGCCTTTAAATAGTCCTTGGGATGTATTTCGTATCTGTCGTTCTTTCTGTCTTGGTTAGCATTGGGAGTTTCAAAAGCTCCAAAGACTGTTCTTATATCACCTTCTACCTTTCCCAAAAGGAGTCCGCATGTCTCGTATGGATAATCTCTTTCTGCTTGGGCTATGATCTTTTGCAAGGCTGATCCCTTTATCCTAAGCATGTCTCACACCATAGCAAACTGCGTTAAAAGTTCTGCTATCTGTACCGCATTTGTGGCTGCACCTTTGCGTATGTTATCCGCCACGATCCACATGGAAAGTCCCGGCTCAAAAACTAAGTCCTTCCTTATTCTTCCTACAAAGACCTCATCTCTTCCTGCAACTTCTAAGGGTGTGGGATAGTCTGGATGCAATACAACTCCCTTTGCCTTTGAGAGTATCTCTTTTGCCTCTTCAACGCTTAGCTCTCTCTTGAGCTTTACACTGACCGCCTCCGAGTGTCCGTAGAATACGGGAACTCTCACCGTAGTGGCAGAGACTTTTATCTCTGGATCGTGCATAATCTTGCGAGTTTCGTTTAGCATCTTCATCTCTTCCTTTGTGTAGCCGTTCTCTGTAAAAACATCTATCTGGGGCACCACATTGAAAGCTATACTTCTGGGTAAGTTTTTGGGTTGTGGTATGCTTCCATCTTGACACCAAGCTTTTACTTGATCTTCTAACTCCCTTATGGCTTTTGCACCAGCACCAGATACAGATTGATAGGTGGAAACCACTATGGCTTCTATACCTGCAACGTCGTATATGGGCTTTAGGGCTACAACCATCTGTATAGTGGAGCAGTTAGGGTTAGCTATTATACCTTTGTGCTCCTTGACATCTTCAGGGTTTACCTCTGGAACTACTAAAGGCACATGGGGCTCAAGCCTCCATGCAGAAGAGTTGTCTATTACCACCGCTCCATCTGATACAAATTTGGGTGCATACTCTTTACTTATGGAACTTCCAGCGGAAAAGAGCGCTATATCAATACCTTTAAAGTCTGTCCTTTTGTTAAGAGCCTGAACCTTTATTTTCTCACCTTTGAAGGTCAAAAGCGTACCTTCTGACTTTTCTGAGGCAAAGAGCTCCAAGTGATCTACAGGAAAGTCCCTCTCCTCCAAGACCCTCAAAAAAGCCCTGCCTACCTCACCAGTGGCTCCCACTATAGCAACTCTGTATCCCATAGCTCTATAATTATATGGGAGTTAGCCTGCTTTTGCTATAATCTAATTATGTCCTCTACCGCTCTCATCACAGACCTATATCAGCTCACTATGGCTCAGGTTTATTTGGAGAACTCTAAACTGGGTAATGCGGTTTTTAGCCTCTTTGTTAGAAAGCTCCCACCAAACAGAAACTTTTTGGTCTCTTGCGGGCTTGAGACACTGCTTGAGTACATCCAAAAATTTAGGTTTGGTGATGAAGAACTAAGATACCTCAAAAGTCTTAACCTGTTTAAAGACAGCTTCCTTGATTACCTAAGGGAGTATAAATTTACCGGAAATATTTACGCGGTGCCGGAGGGAAGGATAGTTTTTGAGAACGAACCCCTTGTGCAAGTGGAAGGTCCCCTGCCAGATGTCCAGATACTTGAGACTTTGGTCATAAACGTTATACATTTTCAAACATTGATAGCTTCCAAAGCGGTAAGAAGTTATCTTGTTTCAAAAGGTAAAACTCTTATTGATTTTGGACTAAGAAGGGCTCACACGCCAGAGGCTGGACTTTATGCTGCAAGAGCAAGCTACATAGCAGGTTTTGCAGGGACTTCTAATCTTCTTGCAGGTATAAAGTTTGGCATACCTGTTTTTGGTACTATGGCACACTCCTTTGTGATGGTGTTTGAAGAAGAGCTGTCAGCCTTTAGAGCTTTTGCAAAGTCTTTTCCAGAAAGAACCATACTGCTCATAGACACATACGACACTCTTGAAGGTGCAAAAAAGGCAGTCAAGCTCATGAAGGAAGGTGTAAAAGTGGTGGGAGTCAGATTAGATAGCGGAGATATACAGGAGCTCTCAAAAAAAGTCAGAGAAATCTTTGACAAAGAAGGCTTTAAAGATGTAAAGATAGTGGTAAGTGGAGGTGTTGATGAGTGGGACATACAAAGATGGCTCTCTGCAGGATGCCCCATAGATGCCTTTGGTGTAGGCACCAAGTTTATAACCTCCTACGATGCGCCCTATCTGGACATAGCTTATAAGCTCGTTGAGTATGAAGGAAAACCCAAATACAAACTGAGCCCCGGAAAAGCCACCTTTCCCTACAAAAGGCAGATTATAAGACACTATGCGGGTGGAAAGATGGAGTATGATCGCGTAGTAAAATACACAGAAGGTGGGCTTGTGGAACTGATAGTAGAACAAGGTACATTAAAAAAGAACCTTCCCACCTTACAGCAGATAAGAGAAACCCTGATGGAAGAGCTAAATAGCTTACCTGAGCATCTTAAATCCCTTGAGAAGGCTCACTATCCTGTGATAGTGGAGCACAACTCTTAGGTGTGAGAATTACTTGTCTTAGAGAAGGGTCTAATTTTTTTACCCTGTAGGGTATGCCCATATCCATCCTTCCTATGTGTCCTTTGCCTGCAAGCACTACCACTTTTGTGTTGGGATTTTCCTTTGCGATCCTAACTATAGCGTAAGCCATAACGTTGTCCCACAGGTTTTGAACCTCAAGAAAGGACTTTTGGTCCACCTTAGGATGAGATTTTAACACTTTGAGCAAGTCCTCCTTTTCTTCCTCTTTTTGTTCTATAAGGGGTTTGGGTATGATGGGACTTTCCACTTTTTGGATACCATAGAGTTTTACCTCCTGAAGAAGTTCAGAAGGTAGATTAAGGGCATAAAGCCTTATGCCTTTCTCTCTGGCAAACCTCCATATGGAAGAGTAAAGGGAAGGATCATATCCCCATCTTTTTCTGTACTGAGTTTTTTCAATCATCTCTTCTTCGGATATCTTTCCCTCTATGTAATCATCCAAATATTTCTGAAAGCTTTGTTGAAACATTTCCATACCTATGACAAATTTGTACCCTTTTGCCTGCATATATTTAATAACACTTAGCTGAAAGCGATGATCTTGATCTGAAGTATGCTCTTCAGGTATGTAAATAATGTCTGCTTCTTTTATAAGCTGTTCCAAATCTCTATTATCTCCTATAGAAAAAATCATTAATAGAAGCACTAAAAGCTTTAAAAGCATGCTAAAATAGAATTATAAATTTAGTAAAGGAGGAGTATAATGGCAAGAAAAGGCAGAAAGAAAGGAGGACCAAGATACAAAAGAGTAGTGCTTTCACTTCCCAAAAGGCTTTATTATGTACTTAACGGTATAGCTATGGGTGATGAGAGGAAGCTAAACAGGCTGATAAAGGGCATACTTGAAGACAAGCTTATGGAATCCACAGTTGCCGAGCTTGAACTTTACCTTGGAAGATCAGAAGAAGAAGAAGGAGAAGAAGGAGAAGAGAAGGAAGAGGAACAAGCTCAGTCGTGATAAGCGATAGAATAAAGAAGTTATCTCCTTACAAAACGGAAACTACACAAGCAAAGATTAGGCTCTCCTCCAACGAATTACCCTTATATCTACCTGAAGATGTGCGCATTAGGATAGCTAAGGAGGTATCAAAAATTCCCATAAACAAGTATCCAGACCCAAACGCCACAGAGCTCAAAGAAGTCTTATCCGATCACCTAAAAGTGAAAGAAGAAAACATAGTTTTGGGAAATGGCTCTGATGAACTCATTTATTACCTTAGCGTAGCGGTAGGTGAGCCAAACAGGGGAGTGTTTTATCCTGTTCCTACCTTTCCCATGTATGAGATATCCGCAAAAGTTTTTGGAAGAGAGAGGGTAGAAGTGCCCTTAGATGAGAACATGGACATAGATTTGCCCTCATCCCTCAGCGCTATCAAGACACGCTCACCTATACTTGCTTTCATATCGTATCCCAATAACCCAACGGGAAGGTGTTTTACTAAAAGCAAAATAGAAAGTATAAGACAAGAGGGACTTTTTACTGTAATTGATGAGGCTTACTTTCACTTCTCCAAGAAAACTTTCTTAGAGGACGCTATAAAGAGAGAGGATACTGTAGTGCTCAGAACTCTCTCTAAAATAGGTATGGCTGGATTAAGAGTGGGCATTCTTATAGCAAAAGAAGAGATCGCTCACGAAATAAACAAGATGAGACTACCCTTTAACATTACTTATCCCTCCCAAGTAATAGCTCGCCTTATGCTCACTGAGTTCTATCCACTTATAGAAGAGTGCATAAATACGGTGATCAAAGAAAGAGATAGACTCATCAGAGAACTCTCTCAAATGGAAGGTATAGAAGTTTTTCCGTCAGATGCCAATTTTATACTCTTTAGGTCAAGCTTTCCTGCGGAAAAACTTCACAAGGAGCTTTTGGTTAGGGGCGTTCTTGTCAGGAACGTATCATATCTTCCCAGATTGGAAAGATGCCTAAGAGTAAGCGTTGGTCTTCCAGAAGAAAACGATGCCTTCCTTGATGCCTTAGAGAGCTCTTTGAGGAGTCTCACTTAGTTTTTTTATCATAAAGTTTCTTGTCTTCGTACATACGAGCACTGGCGATCTTTATAAGATCAATTACATTTCTACCATCCTTGGGATATAGAGCGTATCCAATGTTAGCTTTTACTTGAATACCATCAACTTCAAATGTCAGTATACTTTTCAGTCTCTCTATGATTGCAGGTATGTTTTCTTCTCTTACATCTTTTAAGACCACAACGAACTCATCACCACCGTATCTTACAACAAAGTCGTCATGCCTTAAATGTTCTCTGAGTCTACGCCCTACCTCTGCCAAAACCTCATCTCCTTTGGTATGACCGTAAGTGTCGTTGATACTTTTAAAATTATACATATCAATAAATAGTATGCAATAGCTTATACCAAACCTTTCATAATTTTCAAGCTCTTTTTTTAAAACTTCTTCAAAAAACGTTCTGTTATTTACCTTTGTAAGTTCATCTAAATATGCTTTGCTCCTTAGCAACCTTATGGTCTTATTTAAGGATATGCTATAAAAGAAAGCTATGGCAATGAGCAAGTAGCTGTAAAAGATCAAGAGGAGATTTAGATACTTCTCGTTTAAAAAACCAGCAACTGTTTGTAGCAAAAAGGATACACTAAACAGAGCGGAAAGCTTTTTTACAACGCTACTTTTAAAGCCAAGGGCAAAAGATGCAAAAAGCACAGCAAAACCAAGTGCCAAGTATTGATCATATGTCATCTATATCCTCACCTCTCAAAAGTCTTTGTGCGTAATTTACAACCGCTAAGACCATAAACCACAGGGCGTGGTTATTTATATCGTTGAATTCCTCTTTTACATAAAGGTTTCCATCTGGCATTTTAACTACCTTTACATACTCAAAAGCCTTTTGTGCAAGGGCTTTGTTTCCCACCTTTTGTAGTACCTTTTCCTTTATTTCCTCAGGCAAGGGCATCTCCATCTTTTCCTACCTCTAACGCAGTTATAAACATGGGCTTAAGTCCTAAATATAATCTTCCCACTTTTAAAAGATATCTGTAAGCGTAAACTACAAACACACCATCATTCAGCTCTGTGCTTACACAACTACCTTCAAAACAGTTCTTTTGTGTTCCTTCCACAAATACAATAGAGTTGTCGTAGGGAGTTTGAACAAAGAGCTTTTTACCTTCCTTCCACACCAAAGATGGTTTAGGTATGAAGGATATAATGGTAAGATTACTTTTTATTGCGGTAATAAGTTCCTTGACAGAAGCTATCTTTTCTTTAGACAAAAGGAAGTTTCTCATAAGCATAAAAGAGTGTCTGTAATGAGGGAACAAAAATCTCATCCCCACTTCCCTTATGTATATTTTAACATGGTGATCAAGTCCCCCTATGACAGGATTATTCCAGCCTTCTTTTAAATAAGCGCGAGCGTATTTTTCAATGTTTATAACTTTTCGCAAAAGGGATAGGGATCTTTCTTTGAGGATGGGAAAGGTAATCAGTGTGGGAAGCAAGTACAAAAAGAGTATGAATTTATTCTCAAGGAGAGCATCTTTTAGGTTTATTATCTCCAATAGGTAATCTTTATCTCTACTTAGCTTCCACCTGTACTTTTCTTTAAAGGGATGAGCTATGACTTTAAGGTCATCTATCTCTATTAGGTCTCCGAGGATCTTTCCTTTGTGATCTGTAATCTTTCTTTCAACACCTGCAATCATCTTTTGCTCATCACAGAAATGTTTTATAGCGTCTGTGTCGTGATCTGTGATTATTGCATAATCTATGTCCTCAGAATACATACTCATCTTTATGTCTTCTGGCTTACCCAAAGAATCATAAGAGAACTGTGTGTGTATGTGAAACTCGTAAGAATACACATAAAAATCAGGAGGTTCAAAGAACTCTTTAGACCTTCTTGCTTTTACCCACTTGATAGGATACAGGTAAAGGAAGGCTAAGTAAGAAGCCAATAGTACAATAACAAACCATATCATCTGAGATTCATTTTTTTCTCTACTTCTTCAAGGGTCTTTATAGCTATCTGTCTTGCTTTTTGGGAACCCTCTTCAAACAGTTCCTCTAAATGCTTAATGTCTTTTTTGAGGCTTTCCCTTCTTTCTCTTATTGGTTCTAAAAAGCTCTCAAGCCCTTCAAACATGATCCTTTTGCACTCAACGCATCCGAGCTTTCCACTTTTGCAATCCTTCTCTATTTGCAGAACTTTCTCATCTTGCGTAAAAAGTTTGTGATACATAAAGACGGGACATATCTCTGGTCTTCCGGGATCACCTTTACGGAGCTTTTGGGGATCAGTAAAGAATCTCATGACCTTTTGCTTTACTTCCTCTTTTGTGTCTGCAAAGTATATGGCGTTGTTGTAGGATTTGCTCATTTTTCTGCCATCTATGCCTAATAGTTTGGGTGTTTGAGTGAGCATAGCCTGAGGCTCGGGGAAGGTATCACCATAAAGATGGTTAAACCTTCTTGCTATCTCTCTTGCTAACTCTATATGGGGAAGCTGATCTTCACCTACTGGAACAACGTTAGCTTTGTATATTAGAATGTCCGCCGCTTGAAGCACAGGATAACCTAAAAACCCGTAGGTGTCTGTGTCATAAAACTCTCTTTTGGATACATTGAGCTCCTTGAGTATATTGCTTTCCATGTATCCTTCAAATACAGCTCTTACTAAAGCTTCTGACAACTCATCAAGGACCATTTCCTCAAGAGCTTCAAAGTCTTCAACTTTGTAGGGGAGCTTTGAAGTCAGCTCTTTTATGAGGTCCCTTATGCCACCTTTGAACTGTATCTCCAAATCCTGTATTCTCAGAAGATTGTACTTCATATCTTTGTAGCTTGGGTTCCACTCAAGCCAGCTCTTTGGCGTTATCATACTGAAGAGTAAAAAGAGTTCTGCGTGCTCTTTTACTCTGGACTGTATGAAGAGAAGGCTCTTTTTGGGATCAAGCCCTAAGGCTATCCAATCAAGCATCACTTCTCTTATGTTTTCCTTTAGCTCGGAGGTTTTTTTATAAGCAGTGGTCAGAGCGTGCCAGTCCGCTATGAAAAACAAAGTCTCATGGTTTTCCTGAAGATTTATCCAGTTTTTTATTACACCAAAGTAGTGTCCCAAATGTAGTTTGCCCGTTGGTCTCATACCGCTTATGACTCTCATAGCTTCCTCCACTTTGTTCCCGTGGGTGTGTCTTCCAATGCTATTCCCAGGTTTCTGAGCTCATCCCTTATGTAATCCGCTATCTTAAAAACCCTTTCCTTCCTTGCCATGTCTCTTACCTGTATGAGTAAGTCTATAAGTTTTTCGTCCAGCACATGTCCCGCTTCGAGCTCTTTTTGGACCACTTCCTCAACGGGCTTTTCTGGATATAGGTCCTCAAAAAGTCCAAATATGCCTCTCATGTGCTTAAGAATGGAATTCACCGCAAACTCGTAGGCGGAAAGTTCGTGTTTGTTTATCTTCTTTTCCAAAAGCGCTTTGTTTTTGATCTTTCCAAGCTCTCCTACAAGTCCAAAGATGTGAGAGAGTGCGGAAGGAGTGTTAAAGTCATTACTCAGTTCTTTGAAAAACTCCTCTTCTGCCTCCTTTGTTTTATCGTAAAGTTCGCTTGTGAAAGCACCATCTTCTATTGGGAGGTTTTTGAGCATTTCAAGGTCCTCTATGGCACGCTTTATCCTCTCATAAGATCTTTTGGCTTCTTCCATCTTTTCCCAAGAAAAGTCAAGGGGGCTTCTGTAATGGGTGAAAAGGACAAGAAGTCTTAGCACATCTGGATGGTACTTTTTATACACTTCTTTGAGGGTTATGTAGTTGCCAAGGGACTTGGACATTTTCTGTCCATTCACTGTGACAAGTCCGTTGTGCATCCAGTATCGGGCAAAGGGCTTTCCTGTTAGGGCTTCTGCCTGCGCTATCTCATTCTCATGGTGCGGAAAGACAAGATCAAGACCACCACCGTGAATATCTATGGTGTGTCCCAAATGCTTAAAGATCATAGCAACACACTCTGTGTGCCATCCAGGTCTTCCCAGTCCCCAAGGACTCTCCCATGCGGGCTCTCCTGCCTTTGCAGACTTCCAGAGGGCAAAGTCCAAAGGGTCCCTCTTCTTTTCAGAGGGTTCTATCCTTGCTCCTACCTCCAGCTCCTCTATGCTTCTTTTGGAAAGCTTACCATACTGAGGAAAAGCCTTCACAGAAAAGTAAACATCACCACCAGACTCGTAAGCATAACCTTTATCTATAAGCTCCTTTATAACCTCTATGATCTCCTTTATGTGTTCTGTAACTCTTGGTTCTACATCTGCAGGTCTTACTCTTATGCGCTCCATATCCACATAGTAGCTGGCTATGTATCTGTTGGCAATGGTCATAAAGTCCTTACCTTCCTCTTTGGCTTTGTTTATTATCTTGTCATCTACATCGGTGAAGTTTCTCACAAACTTAACTCTGTAGCCAAGATGCTCCAAGTACCTTCTGAACACATCAAAAACTATCAGGCTTCTACCGTGTCCCACATGGGAATCATCATAAACAGTCACACCACATGTGTATATGAGGACTTTTGGTGGGTCCAAAGGAACAAACTCCTCTACCTTTCCGCTCAAGGTGTTGTATATTCTCAGGCTCATAGCTTAAAATTATAGCTTTACTAAGAGAAAATCCCACCTCTTAAGGTGATATCTCCGCTGATGATCTTCTTTTCTCCTTCTGCGGTCAGGAGTATGAGGTGTCCTTCTTCTGAGATGTCCTTGAGTATACCCACAGTTGGTGGATCTGTGTGTAGGATCACCTCCTGATCCAAAAAGAGAAGCCTTTTCTTTATGTCCTCTCTGAAGGCTCTAAAGCCTTCTTCTTTCAGAAGGTCAAGATTTGCATCTATTTTGTCCAAAAGGGAGAAAAGCACGCAAGCTATACTGTAGGATTTTCCAGAAACTAAGGACATGGATGTAGCAGGAAGGTCTGGGGGAAAGTTCTTTTGGTTTACATTAATACCTATACCTACAATGCTTCTGTTTTTGATCTTTTCCACAAGGGTACCAGATATCTTTTTACCCGCTACATACACATCGTTTATCCACTTTATGCTCGTTAAAAAACCATAATCTTCAAGCATTTGGCAAACGGAAAGTGCCACCACAAGGGGCAAAGTTTGTTCATCTTTTAGTTCCTCTCTCAGAGGAAAGCTTAGATATAGACCACCCTCATCTGAGTGCCAGCTCCTTCCGTACCTTCCCCTACCCAATGTCTGCCTTTTTGCACAAACTACACAGTTTAAGTCTTCCCTTTCTTTTAAAAAGTCCTGTGTGGAACTAACCTCCTCAAGCCAAACAAGGCAGGAAAACCTACTCATTCCAATGACTTTATGGCATCAAAGAGAGCCTCTAAGACTCTATCCATGTCTTCAAAGGATATGACAAGAGGCATCATAAGTACCATCACATCACCCAAGGGCCTCATAAAAACTCCCCTTTCTCTGCATTTGTATGCCACCTTAAAGCCAGTGCGATCTCCGTAAGGAAAGGGCTCACCTCTCTCTTTGTCCTTTACCAGCTCAATACCTGCCATAAATCCCAGCTGTCTTACATCTCCCACATGCTTTAGTTCCCAAAACTCCTGTAATCTTTCTGACAGGTAATTTATTTTAGGCTTTAGATTTTCTAAGGTCTTTTCTTCTTCAAACACCTCAAGGTTTGCAAGAGCTACCGCACATGCCAAGTTGTTTCCTGTGTATGTGTGTCCATGATAAAAATGTTTCATCTCTCCAAACTCTCCCAAAAAAGCATCAAAAACTTCATCAGTAGTCAGCGTAGCCGCCAAAGGAAGGTATCCGCCCGTTATGCCCTTACCCAAACACATAAAGTCAGGTGTTACTCCCTCTTGCTCGCAGTAAAACATGCTTCCTGTTCTTCCAAAACCCGTTGCCACTTCATCTACTATCATCAAAACCTCATACTTTTTAGTGAGCTCCCTTACGCCCTTTAAGAAACCTCTGGGAAAAGGTAGCATACCCGCCGCACCCTGAATACCTGCCTCTAGGCTTATAGCTACCACATCTTGAGCCTTGTCCTTTAGGATCTCTTCAAGCATCTCAAGGAGGTCATTTTTACACTCATCGCAAAGTCTTTGGTAGTTTTGTTTGCAGTAAAGGTAAGGTGAGGGAAGTTTTATAGTGTTAAAAAGGAGGTCCTTATAAGCTCCATGGAAGAGATCAATCCCGCCTAAGCTCACCGCGCCTATGGTGTCCCCGTGGTAAGCTTCAGATAAAGTGATGAAGATCTTTTTCCTTTTTCCTCTGTTTATCCAATACTGGTAGGCAAGCTTTATGGCTATCTCAACAGCTTCCGCACCATCTTCTGAGTAAAAAACCTTGGTAAGACCCTTAGGAGCTATTTCTACAAGTCTTTTGGCAAGAAGTATGGCAGGCACATTGGAAGAACCCAAGGTGGTAGTATGCGCTACTTTTTTAAGCTGGTCAATGATGGCTTGATTAAGCTTTGGGTGGTTGTGTCCGTGAACATTGCACCAAAGGGAGGATATGGCATCTATATACTTTCTTCCATAAATATCGTAAAGATAAACACCTTCTGCTCTTTCAAAGATGAGGTTTTCTTCCTCTCTGTATACCTTCATTTGGGTGAAGGGATGCCAAAAGTACTCCTTGTCCCAACTTTCAAGGACCTTAGGGTCAAGCATCTGTTTCTCCTTGACTAAACTATTTTAGGAATTATAATATAAGCAAGACAAAAGAGGAGTTTATCATGAACCTACCACCGCTTAAGCTGGGAAAAAAGACAGCAGAGATACCCATTATACAGGGTGGCATGGGAGTGGGTATATCTTGGGAGAAGCTCGCAGGTGCGGTTGCCAAAGAAGGCGCTGTAGGTGTGGTATCTGCGGTAGGCACAGGTTATAGGCATCCCAACTTGGTAAAGAGGGACAAGTTTGGAAGACCCATAGGATCCATTTACACACACAATAAGGAAGCACTAACGAGAATAATACAGGATGCCAAAAGGATATCAGAAGGTAGGGGTCTCATAGGAGTAAATATACTCTGTGCTATAACGGATTATGGTAGGGTAGCACGTGATGCGGTAGAGGCTGGTGCGGATCTTATCATCTCTGGTGCTGGTCTTCCACTAAGACTTCCTGAGTATGTGGATGGTGCAGATGTGGCTCTTGTACCCATAGTTTCTTCCGCAAGAGCTCTAAACCTCATATGCAGAACTTGGGAAAAAAAGTACAAAAGACTACCTGATGCGGTAGTGTTAGAAGGTCCCAAATCAGGAGGGCATCAAGGCTTTAAGTACGAAGAGTGTTTTATGGAAGAATACCAGCTTGAAAACCTCTTTCCTTCGGTGCTGGAAGAAGCCCAGAAGTGGGGTGGCATTCCTGTTATAGTGGCTGGTGGTATATGGAGCTACAAAGACATACTCTTTTACATAAATCAAGGTGCAGCTGGTGTCCAGATGGCAACGAGATTCATAGCAACCCACGAATGTGATGCACCCCTTATATACAAAGAAGTTTTGCTGAATGCAGAAGAAGAAGACATAATCCTTCTTAAGTCTCCTGTAGGCTATCCCTTGAGGGTCATAAGAACTCCTTTTGTGGAGAGGCTGTTGGCAGGATACAACGGGTGGAACGGATGCGTTTCTCACTGCATAACTCCCTGCAACAAAGGTGAGGAAGCTAAAAAGGTGGGCTTTTGTATAGCGGACAGATTGGGTGCTGCATGGCTTGGAAATTACGAAGAAGGTATATTCATAAGCGGTGCAAACGGATATCTTCTCAAAAAGCAGGGCATTATCTCAGTAAAAGAGCTTTTGGAAATGCTCACAGGAAAAAGACCTGATCCTACAGTAGAAGGTTTAACGGTTAATGCATGATGGAAGACATGGGCAAACTTTTAGTGCTTCTTGGTGCGATGCTTCTTCTGATGGGTGTTATTATGATGTTCTTTGAAAAACTGCCTTTGGGTCTTGGAAGACTTCCGGGAGACATAGTCATAAAGAGAGATAACTTTGTCTTTTACTTTCCTTTGGCAACCTCTCTGCTTTTGAGTCTTATCCTCACTTTAATACTTAACCTCCTTTTCAGAAAGTAAAAACTCTTCTATAAAGCTCTTCAAAACCCTTAAAGATCGTTCTGCCAAAAGCTTCTTTCTAAGAGCTTTGTCTTTGACCTTTTCCTCAAGAGGTGGCAAAAGTCCCATAACTGGAGACATGGGCTGAAGCTGTCCTTCCTTGGTGGTTATATAGTTTATGAGGGCACCTATCATAGTCTCCTCAGGAAAGCGCAGGAGTCTTTCTCCTCTTAAGAGCCTTCCTGCGTTTATACCTGCAACTATACCTGTTGCTGCAGAAGCAACATAACCTTCAACACCTGTTATCTGACCAGCAAAGAATATGTTCTCCATTTTCCTAGTGTTCAAAAAAGGTGTTAAAACTTTGTTGGACTGTATAAAGGTGTTTCTGTGCATAGATCCAAGCCTTACAAAAACAGCATTTCTAAGACAGGGTATTAGTCTCAGTACCCTCTTTTGCTCCGAGTAAGTCATCTGGGTTTGAAAGCCTACCAAAGATAGAAGAGTGCCTTCTCTGTTTTCTTTTCTGAGTTGTACTACCGCAAAGGGAGTTTTGCCATCGGGACCTTTCAAACCCACTGGCTTCATGGGACCAAAAAGCAAGGTCTTAAAGCCCCTTCTTGCCAACTCCTCTATAGGCATACATCCTTCAAAATACACAGCCTTTTCAAAATCCTTTGGCACTACCTTTTGAGCTTTAAGAAGCTCCTCGTAAAAAACCTTATATTCCTCCTCTGTAAGGGTGCAGTTAAAGTAGTCTTCCTCCCCACCTTTGCCATAGCGCGAACCCCAAAAACCTTTTGTAAAGTCCACGCTATCTGCCTCCACTATGGGAGATATGGCATCATAAAAGTATAGATAGTCCTGTCCCACTAACTCTTTTATGTCCTCCGAGAGTTCTTCAGATGTAAGAGGTCCCGTTGCTACTATGACCACCTCATCTCTGGGCACTTTTTTGACTTCTTCTCTTATAACCTGTATGTTGGGATGGCTCAAGATCTTTTGAGTGATGTACTCAGAAAAAATATTCCTGTCAACACCAAGGGCGCTCCCTGCAGGTACATAAGCGTACCTTCCTGCAGACAAAACAAGCGATCCCAAAAGCTCCATTTCAGCTTTTAGAAGACCGCTTCCTGAAGTTATCTCCATACTGCCAAGTGTGTTGCTACAAACAAGTTCCGCAAACTTATCCGTTTTATGGGCAGGTGTCTGCTTTTTTGGTCTCATCTCATAAAGAACCACCCGAAAGCCTTCCTCCGCTAACCTGTATGCCGCTTCCGAACCCGCAAGACCCGCACCTATCACAACAACTCTTTCCATGAGTTTTAAATTTAATGCTTATAATCAGGAAAAAGGAGACATGAAGAAGCTTTTAAAGTTAATGGGCATATTCTTCCTCATCCTTGGAACTATAGGGATCTTTCTTCCTTTGCTTCCTACAGTACCTTTTTATATTCTCAGCGTAATTTTTCTTGCAAAAGTATCAAAGCGTGAAATTGTGAAGTTAAAACGCATTCCTTTTGCAGGTAAAGCAATATATAATCAGGTTAAAAGGAGTTTAAGGTACGCAAAACGATGGACTACGCGATAACAAAGTTCCTTCATCTTTTGGGAATTTTTATTTGGGTAGGCGCTTCATCTTCATTGGGACTTTTCATGATGTATTCAACAATAAAAGAAACTGGTTGCAATCAGCACATACTCAGAAACTTCTACCGTTGGATGACTAACCTTGAAATAGCTGGCTTTGTTTTAGCTATTTTTTCTGGTCTTTACATGCTACACTTACTACGCTATAAGTTTGATATACCTTGGCTTAATTACAAGCTTCCTTTGGTGTTTGGAGTTATTTTGCCCCTTGAGGCACTCAATTTTTGGTTTGTTAATATATACATACCTAAGTCTCAAGATAAGCTAAAGGCTTACAAAAGATACGACCTTTTTATTTATATAGTAGCTCTGCCTTTATTGGTGATTTCCTTGTTAATTGTATATTTTGCGGTTGTGAAGCCTGGAGTTTAGTGCTATAATCATCAAGAAAAATGGACCTAAGAGAAGCAATAATAACTATACCTGCCCTTATGGTGGCAGTTATACTTCACGAGTACGCACACGGTTGGATGGCATATAAAATGGGAGATCCAACAGCCAAAGAGGCTGGGCGCTTAACCCTAAATCCCATACCCCACATAGACCCCTTTGGCACACTCATATTACCCGCTGTGTTTATCCTAATTGGTTCTCCTATACTTTTTGGTTGGGCCAAACCCGTACCCATAAATCCACTGAGATTTAGAGACCTCAAAATAGGTACCTTTCTTGTCTCCATCGCTGGTGTAGGAATGAACTTAATGTTGGCTTTCATCTTTGGCTTTCTTTACAGACTTGTAGATGCTGGTTATTTGGACTTTTTTGGACAAAAAATAGTTCTGCCTTTAGCCATATTTTTTGCCAAATCAGTATTGATAAATGTTATTTTGGCTGTTTTTAACGCTATACCCATACCTCCCCTTGACGGTTCAAGGGCACTTATGAGTTTCTTTTCTTTCAAATACTGGGAAGCTTTTTACAGATTTGAGATGTATGGATTTCTTATCCTTACCTTGCTTTTATTTACAGGAGTTCTTGGCAAGATAATGTATCCTCCCATACTCTTTCTGTATAACCTATTTATGGGAGGATAAAATTATATGAGGCTTTACTTAAGGTGGAATGAATGGAAGTTTAAATTAATCTCCATGTCCATGTTGGCACTTTCTCCTTTTCCTCTGATGATGTCTTTTTTGGACCTAATGCCCTTCATGTTAGGTGCAAGTTTGAGCACAATTATGTTCATAGGATCTTTGAGCTACCGTAGAAGGTCAGAAAACTACAGAATTGGGAGAAAGGTAGAAGAACAAGTGGAGCAAATCCTAAGAGCATGCCTTCCTCCAAGTGCCCTGCTTATAAGCGATATGAAGATAACATATGGCAACATTGATTTTCTTATCTTAGGTGAAGATCAAATCCTAATACTTGAGGTAAAGGCAGGTAAGCTAAAAGGCAAAAGGCTTGAGAATACTCACAAACAAGTACAAAGGCAGATACAGGAGATGAAAGAAATCTACCCCGAAAAGCACGTAAGGGCGTTAGTCATAAACACAACAAGTAAGAGCTTTTATTATAAGGACTTAAAGATAATATCTATAAAGGAGCTTTGTCATGAGGTCTTGGGTTTATTACATACAGCTTAGGGCTTTTTATCAAGATGGAACATCAAGGGAAGAGGGAGCTCTCTATGTGGTTGCAGTCCCTAAGGATGAAAAGCTCAAAGATGTGGATATGGAGTGCTACGCAAAGGAGTACCTTCCGCAAGAAATAGCCATAAAGTCAGCTTACGCCTATGCTATAGGTACAGATATACCCATTAACGATAAGGAGCTTCATTACAGAGAGGATTTGGACCTTTATGTGTTTGAGGAAGGTGTTAGCTTTGAGGAGGGACTTACAAAGATCTATAAGATACTTCTTGAACATCTAAGGAAGTTTGGTGAGCTAAAGATGGTAGAACCAATAGTAGATGTGGGAACGCCATCTGCAGAGGTGATGTATTCCTGTTTGAAAAGGGCACTTTCAACTTAAGCCTTTTTCAAAGTCCTCAGGTTTTATGTTCTCAAGCCACTCTCTTAACTGTCTCTTCTCTTCATCTTCCTCTGGTTTGGGAACTTTTGACTTTTCAAGAACTTCTGGTTCCACGTATATGGGAGCTTCAAACCTCAGAGCTATGTTTATGGCATCACTTGGCCTTGAATCCACTACAAGCGTGTTAGTGCCATGAACTATGTATATTTCTGCATAGTATGTGCTGTCGCGCAAGTCAGTTATCACAACCTTTTCTACAGTGCCTCCCATCTGCTGGATTATACTTTTGAGAAGTTCGTAGGTCATGGGTCTTGGAGGTTCTACCTTTTGTAGCTCTCTTACTATACTGTCCGCTTCAAAAATACCTATCCATATGGGAAGAAGTATCTCCTCGTTGTCCTTTGCTCTGAGCACTACTATGGGCATCTGAGACACGGGATCTAAAGTGACGCCATGTACAACCATCTCTATCATAGCACTTACCTCCTAAGTTAAAAGCTCACACTCCATATTAAAGGGGTGAGACTTAATTACTTTTACCTTTACTATCTTCCCAAGCAGGTCCTCTTCGCTTTTCACGCTTGCCCACCTGTTGGTTCTAGTCCTTCCTATAAATTTATTTCCGTCCTCTACACTTTCAATGAGCACTTCCTGAGTGGTTCCTTCGTAGGATTTGGCTATTTCTCCAAGTATGCTTTTTTGCAGTTCCAAAAGCCTTTGCATCCTTTGGGTCTTTATCTCATCTGGGACTTGATCCTGCATGTGATAGGCGGGTGTGTCTGGCCTTGGAGAAAACTTAAAGGAGAAAACTTGCTCAAATCTTACTTTTTTCAGCACATCAAGGGTCTCTTCAAAATCTTCCTCTGTTTCTGTTGGAAAACCTACTATCACATCTGTGGAAAAGGTGATACCTCTTACATAATCTCTTAGCATCTCTATCTTCTCAAGATACTCTTGTTTGGTGTAGCCTCTGTCCATGAGCTTGAGTATTCTGTCAGAACCTGCTTGGAAGGGAAGATGTATGTGCTCACACACTTGGGGTACCTCCGCCATGGCTTTTACTATCTTTTCATCAAGGTCCTTGGGATGTCCTGTGGTGAATCTTATTCTTTCCACTCCTTCAACTTCTGCAACTCTGTAGAGAAGTTCCGAAAAGTGGCTTCCTATGTCTTGACCCCATGCGGTAACGTTTTGCCCAAGCAGGTGTATCTCCTTTACACCTTCTGATACTAACTGTTTTACCTCTTTTAGTATGCTCTCTATGCTTCTTGATCTCTGTCTTCCTCTGGTTTTTGGCACTACACAGTAGGTGCAGTTCTTATCACAACCTTTCATAACGGTAACATAAGCACAGTAAGGGTTATCCCTTACGGTGGGATACTCCCAAAGCTTGTCCTCATCTTGTGGTGGCTCTTCTAGTATGGCTATGGCTTTGTAGCCTGCTTGAGCACGCTGTATGAGCTCTGGTAGCTGGTGTATATTAAAGCTGGAAAACATAATATCTACCACTGGAGCTTTTTGAACAAGCTGATAGCCCATCCTTTGAGCCAAACATCCACACACACCTATAAGAGCCTTGGGGTTTTCTTCTTTTATCTTCCTGTACTCACCCAAATGAGAAAACACCTTTTGGTCTGGCTTTTCCCTTATGGTGCATGTGTTTATAAGAATAAGGTCTGCCTCCTGCCAGTTTTCTGTTTCTTCATATCCAAGGGTATGCAGTATTCCCTTTATCCTCTCACTGTCGTTAAAGTTCATCTGACATCCAAAAGTCTTTATGTAATACTTCATACCTCACCTCTGTTTATAATTTTGGCTACTTCCTTTGCAAAGTAAGTTATTATCATATCAGCGCCTGCACGCTTTATAGAAGTGAGCACTTCCCACATAACTTTCTTTTCATCTATCCATCCGAGCCTTCCTGCCGCTTTTATCATAGAGTACTCACCGCTAACATTGTATGCACACACAGGCAGAAGAGTAATTTCCTTCACACGGTAAATTACATCAAGGTAAGAAAGAGCGGGTTTTACCATTACTATGTCCGCACCTTCTTCCACATCTAAGAGTACTTCTTTTAAAGCTTCCCTCGCATTTGCCGGATCCATCTGATAGGTTCTTCTATCACCAAAGGCAGGCGCTGATTCGGCAGCATCTCTAAAGGGTCCATAAAAAGCGGAGGCAAACTTAGCAGAATAAGCCATTATGGGTATGTGATAAAAACCAGCTTCGTCCAGAGCAGTCCTTATAGCCTTTACCATACCATCCATCATACCCGAAGGAGCCACCATATCCGCACCGTTCATAGCATGAGAAACCACCTGTTTTTTCAGGTTTTCAAGGGTAAGGTCATTATCCACATCGCCATTTACTACCACACCACAGTGTCCGTGTGTAGTGTATTCACAAAAGCAAACATCTGTGATCACATAAATGTCAGGAACTTCTTTCTTTATAAGCCTCAGAGCTCTTTGGATAATACCCTCTTCGTTCCAAGTGTCTGAGCCTACATGATCTTTGTGTTCTGGGATACCAAAGAGTATAATGGCAGGAATGCCCAGATCTCTTATCTCCTTTACCTCATCTATTAGCTTGTCAAGGCTATACCTAAAAATGCCTGGCATGGAGGGTATTTCTTCCTTTATACCCTCACCGTAGCGCACAAACACAGGGCATATAAGGTCGTTAAGGTCTAACTTGGTCTCTCTTACTAAACGCCTTATACCTTCCTTACTCCTAAGCCTTCTGGCTCTGAGTAGTGGAAACTCCATAGATATTTAATATAAACCCGTTGCACTCAAAGAAAATTATTCTATAATTAATAGTGGAGGTAAGGTATGTACCCAATAGAGAAAAACAACAATATTCAGGATGAATTGATAGAGGAATTTAAGAGAAAAGGCACAACGGTAACTATTTTTCTAACAAGAGGAAACAGAATAACGGGAAGAATCTTAAACCATGACAAATACACTATACTACTTGAAGTAGATGGCCAACCTAACCTAATATACAAGCATGCCATAAGCACCATAGTTCAAGGAGCTTAATGAGGGCGCTACTTGTAAGCCTTGCCTTTCCAAATCAAAAAAAGGAAGATATAAGGGAATCTTTGGAAGAGCTCAAAGAGTTAGTCAGAGCGGTAGATGGAAAGGTGCTTGGGTATGTAGTGCAAAAAAGAAGTTCTCCCGATGTGCGCTTTTATATAGGAGCTGGGAAAGTAGAGGAAATAAGGCAGATACTTGAGGGTATAAGTGCGGATACAGTGGTTTTTAATGGCTTTCTGAGCCCATCTCAAATACACCATCTTGAGAGCGCACTAAAGGTAAAGGTTCTTGATAAAGCGGACCTGGTACTTGAGATATTCTCAAGGAGGGTCAGAAGCAAGACCGCTAAGCTTCAGGTAGAGTTGGCAAGGTTGGAGCTTGAGCTTCCAAGACTTTACGGTAAAGGTAAAGAACTTTCAAGGCTTGGGGGTGGTGTGGGAACAAGGGGTCCAGGTGAGCAAGAGGCAGAGATGCGAAGAAGGTGGATAAAGAGGAGAATCCAGCAGATAAAAGAGGAGCTGGAAGAGGTAAAGAGACAGAGAAAGGAACAAAGAAAGAGCAGAGAAAGATTAAGTGCAGACAAAAAGCTAATAAAGATAGCGCTTGTTGGCTATACCAATGTGGGTAAATCAAGCCTTATGCAGGCACTCACTGGAAAAGAAACCTTCATAGCGGATATGCCCTTTGCCACATTGGACACAAAAACTTCTGGTATGAACCTATCACAGGACATAAGGATTCTTTTAACAGACACTGTGGGTTTTATAAGGGACCTTCCTCACGAGCTTATAGAGTCCTTTAAAGCCACATTGGAAGAGCTACAAGAGTCGGACATACTGCTTCATGTGGTGGATATATCTGACAGAAAGTGGCTAGAGAAAGTCAAAGTAGTCAAAAAGGTACTATCAGAACTTGGTGTAGAGGATAAGCCAACTATATACGTTTTTAACAAAGCGGACAAAGTGGTAGAAAAAGAGGAAGACACAGAATTTCTCACAGAACCAGCCTTTCTAAGTGAAAAAAGCGTGGTGATCTCTGTCAAAAGGGGTTGGGGATTGAGAAAGCTTATGGATGTAATAAAACAAACTGTGGAGGAGCTTACAGAGGTGGGAAGATGAAGAAGGACCTTCTGCTTTTGGGTGCTCAGTGGGGAGATGAAGGTAAGGGCAAAGTGGTGGACCTTCTTTCTAGCAACTATCAGATAGTAATAAGGTATCAGGGTGGTAGCAACGCAGGACACACGGTAGTTGTAGGGGAAGAAAAATTTATACTCCATCTTTTGCCTACCGGAATGCTTCACCAGCACACAACAGGTATAGTTGCGCAGGGTATGGTGTTGGACTTGGAACTTCTCAAAGCAGAGATAGAGCATTTAGAAGCCAGAGGGATCAGCGTAAGAGAGAGACTACTTGTGAGCGATCGGGCGCACCTTGTTATGCCTTACCACAAGCTTCTTGATGCTCTTTTGGAAAGAAAAAGCAAGATAGGAACAACTCTTAGGGGGATAGGTCCTTCTTATATGTTTAAGTATGGCAGAAAGGGTATAAGGGTGTGCGATCTTGAGGACAAGAATAGGCTCTACAAACTTATAAAAGAGGATTGGGAGTTTGTAAAGGACATATGTGAAAAAATATACTGTGAGAATCACTCCATTGACATAGACAAGGTTTATGAGGACACCCTTAGCTATTACGAGTTTATAAAAGATTGTGTGGTTGATGTATCAAGGTTTCTTATGCAAAACGCAGATAAGAGTATGCTCTTTGAGGGTGCACAAGGCACTATGTTAGATGTGGATATGGGCACTTACCCTTATGTGACATCTTCCAACGCATCTGCTCTTGGCCTTCCCAACGGTACAGGACTTTCGCCTAAGTTTTTTACCAATACCTTCTTCCTTGGTGTGTCAAAAGCTTACACTACAAGAGTAGGAGAAGGTCCTTTTCCTACGGAGCTCTTTAACGAAGAAGGAGAAAATCTTAGAAACAGGGGTAAAGAGTACGGCTCTACTACAGGAAGGCCAAGGAGGTGTGGATGGCTTGATCTTGTAGCCTTAAAGTATGCGGTAGATATAAACGGTCTTGATGGTCTGATACTTACAAAACTTGATGTGCTTGACACTTTTGAGGAAATAAAAGTTTGTGTAGGGTATGAGTATGATGGCAGGTATATAGAACACTTTCCCGCAAGCCTTAGCGTCCTTGAAAAGGTAAAACCTGTGTATAAGACCTTCAAAGGATGGTTAAAAGACACAAAGGGAGCAAAAAGAATAGAGGACTTACCAGAAAGAGCCAAAGATTACATAAACTTTATAGAGACGTACACGGGTGTGCCTGTAGTCATGCTCTCCACAGGACCAGAAAGAGATGAGTACCTATGGATAAAGCCCTTCTTACAGGAAGTGAGGGTTTAGTTTAAGTCCGTGAGCCTTACCTATAAGGTTCTTAAAGGATCTTTCCTTTCTTTCCTCCATGTACTCTTTTATACCTTCTATTATCCTCAGAGGACAAAGGGGGTCTGAAAAGTTTGCGGTTCCCACTTGTACCGCACTGGCACCTGCCAAAATATGCTGTAGTGCAGAGTCAGTATCGTGTATGCCACCTACACCCACAATAGGGACAGTATTTCCAAACTCAGAAAAGACTTCCCAGACCATTCTTACCGCGATGGGCAGTATGGCAGGACCAGATAACCCACCTGTAAAGGTTGAAAGATCAGGTTTTTGAGATCGCACATCTATCTTCATTCCCAAAAGAGTGTTTATCAAGACCAAACCGTCCGCACCCGCATCTATACAAACCTTAGCAAACTCCTTTATACTGCCTGTGTTTGGAGATAACTTTACAAGCACAGGTTTTTTCACTTTTGCCTTTATTTTTTCCACAAGCCTTCCCAGAACCACAGGATCATGTCCAAAAAGCAATCCTCCCTTCTTCACATTAGGACAGGAAACGTTAAGCTCGTAAGCTACTATCTTTTCCGCAGATTCCAAGGCAAGACACACCTCTAAATACTCTTCCTCTGTCTCTCCAAAAACGTTGGCTATAAAGTGCGTATCCACATGCTTTATTTTTGGATATATCTTTTTCAAAAATCCCTCCACACCGGGATTTTGAAGTCCTATAGAGTTTAACATTCCACAGGGTGTCTCTGCGATCCTCTCTGGAGGATTACCTTCTCTGGGTTTTAAAGATATACCCTTAGTAACCACCGCACCCAGCTTAGATACATCATATAGCTCCATTGCTTCAATTCCGTAGCCAAAAGTTCCACTTGCGGTCCAAACGGGATTTTTAAAGGTTATCCCAAAAAGAGTGATGGAAAGATCATGCATTTATGAAACCTCCTGCAAGGTAAAGCTTCGCTCTCATAACAACTTTTTAAACCCTTCTAAGCTCCATCTTAGGCTCTCTTCGTAGGGAATGGGTTCTTTACCACAGAGCTTTTGCACCGCTTGGCTTTCCACATCTTTATCAAGACCACACACATTGTCCCTCCACATCATTAATACTTGGTCCGAGCTAAAGGGTGGTGGCTCAAGGATTTTTTCCGCTATGAGTCCGCCTATATACATGAAAACCTTGGGAAAGGGCAACAACACGACTTTCCTATTCCAGTAAGAAAATATATCCTCTAAAAGTTCTTTAAAGCTCACCTTTTTATCACCACACACTTCGTAAATCTTTCTACTGCTTTGTTCATCTTTTAGAGCCTTTGTAAAACAGCAAGCTAAATCTCTCACATCTACAGGCTGGAATAGGTAAGAACCACCTCCGGGAAGCGCAATAGCAGGCAGGTAACGTGTTATCTTCCACATATCAAAAAAGAGTCTCTGCTCAGGCCCAAGCACGATGGAGGGTCTAAATATAGTGTAGTCCAGTCCAGTGTTTATAAGTTCTTGCTCAGCCATGTATTTAGTCTTGTGATAAGAAGAAGGTGCATCAGGATGTGTACCCAAAGCGCTCATATGAAGGACCTTTTTTACACCATACTCTTTAGCTACTTGATAGAGATTTTTTGAGTAAAGGTAATGAACTTTGTAAAAGGTGATGCCTTTGCTTGGTTCTTGGTAAAGGATACCAATAAGATGTATAAGATAGTCTGGTTTGAAGTCCTCAAAAGCCTGCTTTATAGATGGTATCTCCTCAAAGTTTACTTTGTAAGCCTTTACCTTTTCCCCATAGAGACTCTTCACCTTATCCGCATTTCTAACAGGAGATGCTACCTCATAACCTTCATTCAGCAGGTTTTCTACTATGTATCTTCCCACAAAGCCTGTACTGCCCGTTATTAGCACTTTCATTCTCCCGCTACCTCTATAGCGGTAGTTTTGTTCTTTCTTTTAGCTAATTTTCCAAGTAATATGGAAATTTCGTAAAGCAAGATAAGGGGAATAGCCATAAGTACCTGTGTGGTAACATCTGGCGCAATCAAAGCACCCACGGTAAAAGCTATTACTATAAAGTACTTTCTAAAGCTCTTTAACTGCTCTTCTGTGACCAATCCAGCTCTCTGTAGAAGATAAAGTATTATGGGCATCTCAAAAGCCAAGCCAAAACCTATTATCATCTTTAGCAGAAAAGAAATATACATATCTACTGAAAGAAAGGGAGTAGCCTGAAGTTGGGAAAAGCCTATACCTATGAGAAACTTTAGGGCTATGGGAAGCACAGCAAAATAAGCAAAACTGCCACCCAAAAGGAAGAGCACTATAGAAAAGAGTGTTATAGGAATTACGAGCCTTTTCTCATTGGGGTAGAGTGCAGGCTCTACAAACTTCCATGCCTGATAGAGCACTACTGGGGAAGCCAATATGAAACCAAACACAAAGGATATCTTAAGCAGTATAAATAAAGGTTCTGTGGGTGATAGTGTGATAAGTTGCACCTGTGGGTAGGATTTTTTGACGGGTTCTTTTAGAACTTCAAAAATATAACTTGCAAAGTAAAAAGATATACCTACACCTACAAGCACTGCAAGTATGGATTTAATCAGTCTGCTTCTTAGTTCCCTCAGATGCTCCGTCAGGGGCATCTTGGGAAGTTCCTGCGGTTCCATCTTCTTTCACCTCTTGAATTTCTTCGTTCTGCTTTTCAAGTACCTTTCTGTTTATGCTTTCTAGATACATCTGATATCTCAGTTCGTCCCAAGTCTCCCTCACCTTCCTGAGAAAGTCTCCCAGCTGTGTGGCAAGCTCCATCATCTTTTCTGGTCCTAAGACAATAAAGGCTATAAGAAGTATTAGCGCTATTTGGAGTTCCATAGTTATAGTTTAATTCAAAAACTCAGGTTTTTTTCTCTTCTTTATTTACTTCTTCAGCCTTTACCTCTTTGACTTTCTTTTCTTCCTCTATTTCTCCAGAGAGAGCTTTTTTGAAGTTCCTTATGCCTTCTCCAAGAGCTCTTCCAGCCTCGGGAAGGCGAGATGCTCCAAAGAGAAAAAATATGATAACAAGGATCACCAAAAGTTCTGGTAGGGTAGGTGTGTGAAACATGTTATCCTCCTTCCTTTTGATCTTGTGTATCTCCAGAGAGAGCCTTTTTGAAGTTCCTTATGCCTTCTCCAAGACCTCTTCCAAGTTCAGGTAACCTACTTGCTCCAAATATTATAAAGACCACCAAAAGTATAAGTATAAGTTGCCAAGGCAAAGGGAAATGCATATTTTCACCTCCTACCTTTTTATTATAATCTTGGGCTTGACAAAAACAAGTGCAGGGATTATTATTAAGGGTAGGAGTTAAGGTAAGCGGAAGGGAGGGCGCCTAACCTTCGCTACTTTAATCTCCGTAAATTAGTTTTAAGGAGGTTTTTAGTTCCATGGCACTCAGAGGTACTGTAAAGTGGTTTAGCAAGGAAAAGGGTTATGGTTTCATAACCCGTGATGATAACCAAGGGGACGTTTTTGTCCATTATTCTGCCATACAGCAGAGGGGTTTCAAAACCCTAGAACAGGGACAGAGAGTAGAGTTTGAGATAGAGGAGGACACTAAAGGACCAAGAGCCAAGAATGTAAGAGTACTAAGATAAGTTTTCTCCTCGTGCCCCCTTTTGGGGGCTTATATTATTTTTTTATGCTTCTATATGACCTTTACAAAGGGAAGGATTACCGTATAGTTCCTACTCTTGATCGTATCCAAAAGGCGGTAAAGTTTCTTGGTTTAGAGAATCTGCATTATGTATCCTTTCAGGTAGGAGGTACTAACGGCAAAGGATCTACATGTGCCTTTTTGGAAAGCATACTAAGACATCACGGATACAAAACAGGCTGGTTTGTATCTCCTCACTTAGTAGAAGAAGAGGAAAGATGGAGAATAAACGGTCAAAAAATGCCTTCTACAAAGTTAGAGCATTATGTAAAAGAGTTAAAAGGTGTTTTTGAAAGATTTGAACTCACTTATTTTGAAGCCTGTACTTTGATAGCTCTTAAATACTTTGAGGACGAAAAGGTAGATGTAGCGGTTTTTGAGGTGGGCATGGGGGGAAGGTGGGATGCAACAAAAATGTGCAATCCTTCGGTGTGTGTAATTACCAATGTGGAACGGGATCACACTAAATGGCTGGGTACAGATGTGGAAAGCAGGGCGGTGGAAAAGCTCGGCATTTACAGAAAGGGTGTTCCTCTGATCCTTGGAAGTATGAAGTTCCCTTTATATACTAAAGCTTTGGAAATGTGCGATCCTAGAGACTTAATAGTGGGAGGCTTGGACTTTTTCTCTTACGGTAGAATAAGCAAAGAAAAAACGGTTCTTGAGGAGTATGTGTGGAAAAATATGCACATTAAAGAAGTGCCTTTGGGACTGTGGGGAAAGTGGCAGATAGGAAATGCTAGCTTGGCCATAACCGCCGCAGGCAGTCTTATAAAACTCAATGCTGACATACTAAAAGAGGCTTTAAAGAATACTTATTGGGAAGGGAGAATGGAGATAGTTAGGAGTAATCCACTCCTTATCCTTGATGGTGCGCACAACACGGATAGCATAAAGAAGGTGGTCAGAGAAGTAAAAAAGTACATAGGTGGTATAACTCCCGTATTTACAGGTCTAAAGGAAAAGGAGTGGAAGGAGAGCATGTACTTTCTGAGGGAACTTTCTGAACGCATATATCTGGTTCAAATAAAACATCATAGAGGAGAAAAGCTTGAGCTTCTTGAAAAGCATGCAAAAGAGGTAGGTTTCAGAGAAGTTGTACCTCTCTCTTCTTCCGAGGAAGTGCCTTATATAGATGAGGATCTTCTTGTGATAGGCTCTCTTTACTTGGTGGGGGAAGTAAAATCCGCTATGGAACATGCGAGAAAACTATGAAGGTTGAGTTCTTAGGCTCTTACGTTAAAGAGCTTCCGCAAGATAGCATAAAGGAAGTGGTGTTTGTAGGAAGATCCAATGTGGGCAAGTCCTCACTCATAAATATGTTAGTAGGAAAACCCATCGCAAAAGTGAGCAAAGAGCCAGGTAGAACAAGGGCTATAAATGTTTTTCTATTAGAGGATCAGATAAAGCTCGTTGATGTGCCAGGATACGGTTTTGCAAAGGTTTCAAAAGAAGAGAGAGAAAGGTGGAAAGAGCTTATGGAAAGGTACTTTAATGAAAGGAAGGATCACATAAAGTGCGTGTTTGTACTAATAGACAGCAAGGTGGGACCTACAGAGCTTGATAGATTAATGATAGAGTGGTTGAGATACAAAGGAATAAATTACTTAGTGGTGCTTACAAAAAGCGACAAAGCGGACCAAAGGGAGCTTTCAGAAAGCTTGAAGGAGCTAAGAAAGATGGGTGTGCAAGAGGTTATAATCACATCAGCCAAAGAAGGCAGAGGTAAAAAGGAACTTCTAAAGATGATTATGGAAACAAGATCGCATTAAATTTAAAGCTATGAACAGAAACAAGGAGATAGCTCGCATCTTTGAAAAGATGGCTGATATCCTTGAGTTTCTTGGTGATAATCCCTACAGGATAGCCACATACAGACGAGTTGCCAATGTCCTCTCAGAACTTAATGTAGATGTTGAAGAGCTCCTAAAGAGCGGAAAGATATACCACATACCCGGTATAGGGCAGTCAAGCGTGGAGAAGATCATTGAGTATCTTAGGACAGGAAAGATATCCAAGTACGAAGAGCTCAAAAATAAAGTACCAGAGGACCTTCTTGAACTTATGGAAGTTCCCAATATAGGTCCAAAGACTCTAAAGTTAGCTTACGAAAAGCTGGGCGTAAGAAGTAAAGATGACTTTATTAGGGCGGTACGTAGCGGTATGCTGGCTACTTTGCCTGGCTTTGGTGAGAAAAAGCTTCAGAACATTATGAGGGGTATAGAGCTTTGGGAAAAGAGCAAAGAGAGAATGACTTTAATAGAAGCTTTTGAGATAGGCCAAGAGTACCTCAATTACTTGAAGGAGTTGAAGGGCATTATAGAGAAAGTTGAACTTGCAGGAAGCCTCAGAAGAAGGAAAGAAACAGTAGGGGACATAGACATTCTTGTGTCCGCACCTCGCCAAAATTGGAGCAAAATACACGAACACTTTGTAAGCTTTCACGGTGTAAAAGAGGTGCTTTTGAAAGGAGAAACTAAATCAAGCGTAATATTGGAAAACGCAAGGCAGGTGGATCTAAGAACCGTTGAACCACATCAGTGGGGGTCAGCACTCCAGTACTTTACGGGTTCAAAGGAACACAACATAAGGATCAGAGACATAGCCAAGTCAAAGGGTTTGAAAATAAGTGAGTATGGAGTGTTCAAAGCGGATACAGACCAGTGGATTGGAGGCAGTAGTGAAGAGGAGGTCTATGAGCTGATAGGTATGCAAATGCCACCTCCAGAAATAAGGGAAAACACAGGAGAGATAGAGTTAGCTCTTGAGGGAAGGCTACCTCGGCTCGTATCTTTCCAAGACATAAAAGGGGACTTTCACATACACACTAACTGGAGCGATGGTATAGGCTCTTTGGAAGAGATGGTGAATATGGCTTACCAAATGGGCTATGAGTATGTGGTCATAGGCGATCACTCCCAGTCCGCAAGGGTAGCAAATGGACTTGATGTGGAAAGGTACAAAAAGCAGTGGAAAGAGATAGATAGGCTACAGAAAGAGTACTCCTCTAAAGGTTTTTACATCTTAAAAGGTTGCGAGGTGGATATACTTCCCGATGGGAGTCTGGACCTTCCTGATAGCGTGCTTGCGGAATTTGATTTTGTAGTGGCATCCATACACACAAGATTTTCTCAGGACAACACCTACAGGATACTCAAAGCCATGGAAAACCCCTATGTGAATCTCATTGGGCATCCAACGGGTAAGTCTTATGGTTCAAGGCAGGGCTACATTTTGGACATGGAAAAGGTCATAGAAGTAGCAAAAGAAACAGGTACTGCACTTGAGCTGAACACCTTCAGGGCGGATCTGTCTCCTGAGTATGTGCGCATGTGTATGGCAAAAGGAGTTTTTATAGCTATAGTAACAGATGCACATGCACCAGCACATCTTCAATACATGCACTTAGGCGTAGGCTTGGCAAGAAGAGGTTGGGCAGTGCCAGAGCTCGTACTCAACACAAGAGATGTTAAAGGTGTTAGGGAATTTGTGCTAAGAAAGAGAAAACTATTAGCAGCGGTGTAATTTTTAAAACTTGGTGAGCAGGTAAAAGAAATTGTCTTTTGATGATAGGGCGAGTATATACCCACCTGGGAGCATGTGCCATTACCTACAGTTCTCACGGACCACCTTCAGTTCTTTTGCTCACCTCTTCTATTAGAGCATATATCATGATAAACTCCTCCGTTTATATTAAATTTACGTGTAAAACCCTTTAAAGAATGCTTCTTAGAGTTTGTAAATTCCTGATATCCCAATCATCTTCCTTTGGTGTTTCCAAATAGTAAGGCAGGTTTGAAAAGTATGGGTCTTTTAGGAAAAGTTCAAAAGCCTGTATGCCCATGTATCCTAAACCTATGTGTTCGTGCCTGTCTTTTTTACCACCTAACGGTACTTTTGAGTCGTTGCAATGCACCGCTTTTATACTTTCTATACCTACCATGCTTTCTGCCTCTTTTTTAAAGGCATCAAAACCTTCCACAGTATTTATAGCATAGCCGTAAGCAAAGGCATGGCACGTGTCTATGCATATGCCTACTTTTAGGTCCTTGAAAGGTTCTATGAGTCTTTTGAGCTCCTCAAAGTTTTTGCCAAGGTCTCCCTTTTCTCCCGCTGTGTTCTCAAAAAGCACGCACGTATGCTTTGGTGTATATGTAGAAAATACCTCCTCCAAGCTCTTTATGATGTTTCTTATGCCTTCTTCATCGCTTATGCCTTTTGCAGTACCAGGATGAAAGTTATAGTAATCTACTCCAAGAAGGTCGCAAAGCTTTAGCTCCTCAAGAAACACCTCTACAGACTTTTTTCTCAAGCTATTATCTTGGCTTGCTAAGTTTAAAAGATAAGGGGCATGCACCATAATATAATCCCAGCTCCTTTTAAGCTCCTTAAAGATTTCTACTTCTTCTTGGCTTATATCTTTTGCTTTCCAAGCTCTTGGACTTCTCAAAAAGAACTGAAAGACTTCTGCTCCTACTTGCTTGGCTCTCTCAAAGGTATTTATTATGGAACCAGCAGAAGATACATGGACACCTAAGCGGGGCATGGGACCTGCAGTTGTGCTTGCTCTTGGTTTAGTTCTTCTCTGATGGCAGAAAGTAGAAGTTCTAAAGCAGATTGTGCAGAATCCGCTTTTATTTTGCATCCAGATGCGTACTTGTGTCCTCCTCCTCCAAGCCTTTGTGCTATGTTTGCCACATTTACCTTCTCTTTGGACCTTAGAGATACTTTCCATACACCTTCATCCGCTTTTTCTATGAGTGCAAAAGCCACTTCTACGCCTTCTATAGATCTTGGAAAATTTACAAGCCCTTCACTGTCTGGATAAGTGGTGCCTGTCTCTTTAAAGAACCTATCATAAATAATAATGCCTGCCACCAAACCATCTTCGTAAAGCGTCAATGTGTCAAGTACTTTGGAGATAAGACGCATTTTCCCTAAAGATTCCCTTTCGCTAAACATCTTGTAAACTCTATGAGGATCCGCACCTTTTTCTACAAGCTCCTTTGCTATCTGGAAGGTATCTGCGTTGGTGTTGGAATATTTGAAAAAGCCCGTATCAGTGGCAAGACCTGCATAAAGACACTCTGCTATCTCTTGATCTATTGCGGACTCATCCCATGTTTTAAGAAGATGGTATATTATGGCTGTGGTGGAAGGAGCGGAAGGATCTACGTAGTCATATGGTGAGTAAAACTCTCCTCCTATGTGGTGGTCTATTCTCACCTTTTTTATGGCTCTGACCTCTGTACCCGCTCTATAAAAACTGCTTGCATCTACTATTATTCCCGTATCAAACACCTCAGGTGTAGGAAGTTGTATGACTTCATTGGCATGTGGCAGAAAATCAAGAAAGTGAGGTACTTTGTCTTTACATCCCACTTTAACATTCTTACCCTTCTTCTTTAAAAAGAGATACAGAGCTAAGGCGCTTCCAAGAGTGTCTGCATCGGGATTTTCGTGAGAAAACACAAGTATAGAACCCTTTTCCTCTTTTAGCATATCTATAATAGGTATGCCTTCGTATCTCATGACTACCTCCAAACCTTTATAATTTACACCTGCAGACCCATCTTAGCCACTGCTGTTGCGCATCTATTACAAAGTTCTCCTACAAACTCTTCTTCTCTGTAGTACATCCAACATCTGGGACATTTCCTGCCTTCTGCTTTTTGCACACCTACAAATATACCTTCCTCGCTGTTGTTTATGTAAGAACCTCCTTCTGATAGCTCCACTTGACTGACTGTGAGATAAAACTTTATGTAGTCTTGGTACTTTCTTACAAGGTCCATGTACTCCTGATTACCCCAAAGGAAAACCTTGGCTTCGTAAGGATGGTTAATGTACTTGTCTTTTCTTGCCATCTCTATGGCTTTCATAACCTCATCCCTTAATTTTTCAAGCTTGGAGTAATCTGTGAGCAGTTCTTGGTCTATCAGGTTATCGTCTGGAGATGGTATGCTGTGGAAGAAAACGCTCTCTTTGAGACTTTCGTCCATCTTTCTTATGTATTCCCAAACTTCTTCCGCGGTAAAGCTCAAAAAGGGTGCCATAGATAAGGTCAGAGCTTTTAGAAGATGGTACAAAACTGTCTGAGCGGATCTTCTTTCCCAAGAGTCTGGTGCGTAGGTATAGAGCCTGTCCTTTAGCACATCAAAATACAGACTTGAAAGTTCCACACTGCAGAAGTTTCTGATGAGATGATAAACTCTGTGGAAGGCATAATCCCTGTAGTGCTTGTGCAGTTCCTTTAATATAAGCTGAAGACGTGATATCATCCATCTGTCAAAGTGGTGAAGCTGATGATAGGGAAGAACATCCCGTGAAGTAAAGTCATAAAGGTTAGCCAGTAAAAACCTTAGGGTGTTCCTTATCTTCTTGTAGTCCTCAACTACTCTTTGGAGTATGGACCTGCCCAACTTTACATCTTGGGTGTAATCCTCAGATACTACCCACAGTCTTAAAATGTCCGCTCCTAAATCTTTTATGACTTCCTGAGGAGAGACCACATTACCTAAGGATTTGGACATCTTCCTTCCTTGTTCATCAACGGTAAAGCCATGTGTGAGTACAGACCTATAGGGAGCTTTTCCGTAAGATGCTACTGACTCAAGGAGTGATGACTGAAACCATCCTCTGTGTTGGTCAGAACCTTCCAAGTACATATCTGCGGTTTCTATGCCCATTTTTCTCAAAACGCACGCATGAGAGGAACCAGAATCAAACCACACATCAAGAATGTCCTCTTCCTTCCTAAACTCATCACTTCCACACTTGGGACATACATAACCTTCTGGCAGAAGCTCTTTTTCTGTCCGCTCAAACCACACATCTGCACCATAAGGGTGATTTTCTATAAGCTTTGCCACATGCTCAAATACTTCTTCTTCTGCTATTACATGGCCACATCTTTTGCAGTAAAAGACCGTTATGGGAACTCCCCAGTAGCGCTGTCTTGATATGCACCAATCTGGCCTTGATTCCACCATAGACCTTATTCTGTTTATACCGTATGATGGTATCCACTTGACTTTGTCTATCTCCTCAAGGGCTAACTCTCTGAGGGTTTTTCCGTCTTTTTTGCCTTCCATGCTTATAAACCACTGAGATGTTGCTCTAAATATCACTGGGTTTTTACATCTCCAGCAGTGTGGATAGGAGTGAGTAATCGTGCCCTCATAAAGCAAAAGCCCCCTGCCCTTTAGGTCCTCTATGATGAGTTTGTTGGCATCAAATACCCTTATGCCTCTTAAAAACTCAGGTGCAGGTGGTATAAACCTTCCCTCATCATCAACGGGTGCAAAAGGTTCAAGTCCATACCTTATTCCCACAAGGTAGTCCTCTCTACCGTGTCCTGGTGCCATATGAACTATACCTGTGCCCGTATCTAACTCCACAAACTCTGAGGGATAAACCTTATTTATTCCTCCGTAAGGTGATTGGTACTCAAGTCCCAAAAGGTCTTTCCCCTTAACGCTTTTAACTACCTTACCTTTGAGCTGAGTGGTGTTTTCAAAGTCCTCAACAAGCTCCTTAGCAATTATGTATGTCTCATCTCCCACTTGGTAAAAGACATACTCATAGTCCTCTCCTACCATAACACCCATATTTGCGGGAAGTGTCCAAGGTGTAGTAGTCCATATGACAAGATGGGTGTTTTCTTGGTTTATCAGAGGGAACTTTACATAAATGCTTGGGTCTTGTCTTTCGTAGTACTCTACCTCTGCCTCCGCTTCCGCTGTCTTATCGTATATACACCAATAGACAGGCTTTTTGCTTTTTATCACAAAACCCTTTTTAAAGAGTCTTCCCAGTTCTCTTACCTCACCTGCCTGATAGCTTGGGTCCATGGTCAGATAGGGCTCTTCCCAGTTTCCCAGCACACCTAACCTTTTGAACTCCTCTCTTTGAATTTCTACAAACTTCTTTGCGTACTCTCTGCAAAGTTTCCTAAACTCCACTTTGCTTATGCTCTCTTTGTCTATCTTTTTGGCTTTTAGCTCTTTTTCCACCTGCTGTTCTATGGGAAGTCCATGACAGTCCCATCCTGGTATGTAGTGTATCCTGTAGCCAGACATGAGCATGTATTTGTTTATGACATCTTTTAATACCTTGTTTAGCGCATGTCCTATATGTATGTTGCCATTAGCATAGGGTGGTCCATCGTGAAGCACAAAAAGAGGTCTATCTTTCGTAGCGGATTCTAACTTTTTGTATAGACCTTCCCACTTTTTGAGAATGATAGGTTCTCTTTCTGGCAGGTTGGCTTTCATAGGAAAATCTGTTTTGGGAAGATTTAGCGTTTCCTTATAGTCCTTCATGAAAGGTATATTTTATCATCTTTGGAAAAACAAGGACAGTAAGGAAACACCTATTAGGTCCAGAAAAACTGTTTTTCCGTCCATCCTGTAGGCGCTAAATCTTCCTACCTAATATCCCTATCTATAAGGACTTGGAGAAAACCAAGTTTAATGAAAGTTTACTAACAGATGTGTTAGGGATCAAAATCCCACACAGTGGGCTTAAAAACATCTTTGCGCACGAGAGGGCACTTTGGGAGAGTTCCTGTTTCAATCCCACACAGTGGGCTTAAAAACAATTGAAAAGCAAATAAAGCTTC
>ERZ1669249.185-NODE-185-length-34957-cov-6.207180_pt1 | contig 34957 bp, 32 predicted proteins | sample MGYA00579293_ERZ1669249 | MGnify/ENA primary metagenome ERZ1669249 (study PRJEB41166, sample SAMN08046057) | hot springs metagenome | biome: hot spring; feature: neutral hot spring; material: thermophilic sediment; isolation source: thermophilic sediment from... | reverse complement strand
ATTACCTTTGAAGAAAGGGTTAAAAGGGTTACAATGGTTGAGGCAATAAGAACACCAGAAGTTATAGAGATAATAGCTTCTTTTAAGCTGAGCCCTAAAAATCTTGCCAAAATTGCACCTGTAAAGGCTCCTGTTCCAGGAAGGGGAATTGCCACAAAAACCGCAAGAGAAAACACAATCCCCAAGGAATATATTCTTAATCTTTTAAGTTTATTCCTTACAAAGCTATCATAATATCCCTTTAATGTCTCTTTGCTAAGTATATATTTTCCAATCCAGTTAATAATATTGTAAATTATTATTCCCATTAAAGTATTTCCAAGAAAGCTTATAATAAAACTTTCTAATGGAGAAAGACCATTATAAATTCCGTAGGGAATAGATATTCGACATTCTCCTACGGGAGTCATAGAAAGCAAAAATACTTTAAAGATTAAACTTATATTCATGGAAAATATTATAATAACAATTTCAAATTAAATTCAAGCCATTCTCCATAACTTACAGGAGAAGTAGTATTTTTGGCAATAAAAAGCTTCCTTTGAAAAGGCAAATATATTATGCTTTGCAATGTTAAGCGGGTGCTTACATTTTTTAAAATCTCCTTCCCATATTCCACATCTATTTCTTCTTTTGAGCTTATCATCTCTCTTATTATCTTTTCTCTTTCCTTAGTATTTATCTGTCTTACAAAAGTGCCATCTACCGGAGTAGGAAGTTCTTCAATGAGTTTTTCTGCCTGCTCTGATATCATTTCGGGATGTTGAAAGTGGTTAGTTATAACTAAGAATCTCTCTTTATCAAGTTCTCTTATTGCTTTTTTTCTAGGGCTAATCTCTAATACTACTGCCTTTTTATCATCAGCAATTAATAGGTTTAGACCTTGATAGGGATATAATGCATTTTCTAATGCCTCATCGATACTATTAGAATATTGGATTATTTTTCTTGTAATGAGGCATTCCGGAGCGCCCATATTGGTTTTGTGGCTTTGAGATACATTTATAGATATATAAAGGTTTTTAGATATTCCTGTGTAGGCTCCTACAAGTCCAGGAAAGGATATAGAAATAAATGGATTTCCCTTTTCAGGATAATATTTAAAAATTACAGGACATAGTGGAAGCTCATTTACAAATACACCATAATCTAGATTTCTTCCTATTATCAGATTTCCATCTTTATTTCTAAATACAAAGGCAGAGCAACCAATTATAGATATTTTCCAGTAATAATTTAATACTATTTCATCCATGAGATTGAAAAGGAGTATATTTTCATAGGGGACTTCTGCTCCATTGGATATTCCTTTCATCTCTTCTATGAGTTCTTTAAATTCTGGGTAAGTTTTCCCAAATTCCTCTGCTAGTTCTTTGGCAGTTTTTAATATGGTTTTATATATGATGAGTTTTTCAATCCTATGGCTAAAATATTGAATTTCTTCTTTTAATTCTTTTCCATGTTGATATCCTATCTCATAGGGGTTTCCTCTGAGTTCTACTATCCTTATGCCAGTATCCTTTAATACTGGCTCGGGTTTGATACAGCCTTGTGAGGATATTAGTATGAGAACTAATAATAGAAGAAATATTCGCTTCATATTACAATTTTAAACTTTTTAAATATTCTTTTTCAATTCTTTTTAACAAAATAATGTTATAATCTTTTTTGAAGGTTTATATGGTTGAGGAGGGAATATGAAGAGGTTTTTAAAAATTTTTTTTATCCTTCTTTTCCTCTTAAATTTTGCCTATGCTAAGGAGTATTTTATAAGAGAAGCAATACTTACCTATGACATCCTACCTACAGGGGAGATTAAAGTAGAAAATAAATTAACTTATGATTTTTCCGGATCCTTTTCCCGGGCATGGATAACTATTCCAAAAGGAAAGTATAGTATTGGGGAAATTTCTGTTGGAGAGATTATTGATGGGATTTACAAAGGTTATTCTTATCATAAAGAGACTTCAGAAAGAATTCCTGGAACCTTTGATGTGGTTCAAGAGGGCAACCAATATAAAATAACCTGGTTTTATAGAGCTAATAATACCAAAAAAACCTTTGTAATAAGGTATAAGTTAGAAAATGCTTTAAAAGTTTACGATGATGTGGCTGAATTTTATTGGAAGGTATGGGGTGGAGATTGGGATATAGGTCTTCCTGCTTTATGGACAGAAGTAAATTTACCCTCTGAGATTAAATCTACTAATGATGTATTATACTGGCTACACCCTAATATAGATGGAAAGATAGGTATTAAGAAAGATTATAAGGGAATTGTAGCTTATGCAGGAAATATTCCCCCCCATCAGTGGGTAGAAGTAAGGGTTGTATTTCCTAAGAGTTATTTGACTAAGCTTGATCCCTTTAAAGTAGAATTAGCTTCAGGAAGTGGAAGAAATCTTATATTAGATGAGGAACAAAGATGGCAAAAACAGGAGATTGAAGAAGAGCAGAGAGAGGTTGTATACATAAAAGTTTTTGGTGTATTTTCTCTTTTGTTACTTTTTTTAGGCATTTTCTTACCCCTACGGATATATTTTAAGTATGGAAGAGAGCCAAAGGTAGAGTATGAAAGGGATTACGAGCAGGAGCCTCCAGCGGATATCCCACCCGCATGGGTTGAGGCTTTAGTAAATCAAGCTTCTACTTTAACTCCTAACTCCATAGTGGCTTCAACTCTTGAGCTCGCAAGAAGAGGTTATATAAAGATTGAGGAAGAAGAAAAGCGAAGCTTTTTAGGACTAAAACATAAGGAATATAAGATCGTAATTACTAATAAAGAGATAGAAAATGATCTTTCGGAAGAGTTAAGGCTTCTTCTTGAGGAGTTAAGAAGTTTTGGAAGAGAATTTTATATATCGGAATTGAAAAAGAAAGACCTTTCTAATTTCAAGAGAGAGTTTGACAGTGTTGTAAAAAACTATGTTTTTAAAGAGAAAAAGTGGATTATTGATGAGGGAAAGCAAAAGCTTTATATCTTAATTGCTCTTTGGATTGGACTTGGAGTTTTATACTATTTGGGAATTTTCTCTTCTGCTCTTTTTAGAAATGAGCTTTCTTTTTGCAGCGTATTTTTATGGTTTATTCTTTTTATAAATATAGTGATCTCTGCTTTATTCATACGTCCTGTACAGAGATATTCGGAGGAAGGAAAGCTTTTAGCCCTAAGATGGAAGGCATTTAGAAGATATCTTAAGGATTTTTCTTTAATCTCTGAGCGTCCTCCTTCATCCTTGATCTTATGGGAGAAATATTTAGTTTACGGAACAGTTCTTGGAGTTGCTAAAGAAGTTTTAAGGGCTATGCAAATGCTTAATGTGCCTGTAGATCAGATAAGCTGGTATGTTCCTATGTCCACCTCCTCTGCTATGGGACTTGCTGATTCAATTCAGAGCTTTAGCTCATCTCTTGAAGATTTTAGTAGTGCCTTTTCAAGTAGTGTTATATCCTCTACTTCCTCTGGTTCTTCGGGAGGAGGTGGCGGTGGAGGAGGGGGAGGAGGCGGAGGTGCAGATTAAAAGGAGATTTTGAGAAAGGAGTGATTATATGCTGGAAAAATTAAATGATTATTGGAAAGCTTGTTGTTATTTAGCTGCAGGTATGATTTATTTATGGGATAATCCTCTTTTGAAGGAGCCTTTAAAACCGGAACATATTAAGGAGAGACTTCTTGGACATTGGGGAGCAAGTCCTGGACTTTCCTTTGTTTATGTACATGGAAATAGGGTGATAAATAAATATGATTTAAATTGTATATTTATAGCAGGCCCAGGACATGGAGCACCTGGAGTAATTGCACCAGCCTATTTAGAAGGAACGATAAGTGAACTCTATTCTCAATTTAGTCAAGATGAAGAGGGAATGAAAAATCTTTTTAAAGCCTTCTCTTTTCCAGGTGGCCTTGGTAGCCATTGTACTCCAGAACTTCCAGGATCTATTCAGGAGGGTGGAGAGCTTGGGTATAGTTTATCTCATGCCTTTGGTGCAGTATTTGATCACAAAGATCTTATTGCCATAACCGTAGTAGGCGATGGGGAAGCAGAAACTGGTCCTCTTGCCACTTCTTGGCATTCTAATAAGTTTTTAAACCCTGTAAGAGATGGGGCGGTACTTCCTGTGCTTCTTCTCAATGGCTACAAAATAAATAATCCTACTCTTCTTTCAAGAATAGAGAATGATGAACTTATAAATCTTTTTAAAGGATATGGATATGAGCCTTATATAGTAGAGGGAGAAGAATCCTTTGAAGTTCACGAAAAGATGGCAAAAGCTATGGATTCTGCCGTTGAGAAAATAATTAATATATGGGAAGATGCAAGATCTAATAATAAACCTTTTAGACCTTTATGGCCCATGATTATATTGAGGACTCCAAAGGGATGGACCGCACCAAGAAAAGTAGGGGATCACTACATTGAGGGTTATTGGAGAGCTCACCAAGTACCCTTCTCTGATGCCAAGGAAAATCAAAAATCTCTTGAAGTTCTTGAGGCTTGGCTTAGAAGTTATGAGCCTCAAAAACTCTTTACACCTGAGGGGAAATTGAGAGAGGATTTAAGAGAACTTGCTCCAAAGGGCGAAAAAAGAATGAGCGCTACTCATTATGCTAATGGAGGATTTTTGAGGAAAGAATTAAAGCTTCCTGATTTAAAAAATTATGCAGTTAAAGTAGAAAGCCCTATTAATGATGAAGCGGAAAATACTCGTCCTCTTGGTATATTTTTGAAAGAGATTATTAGGTTAAATCCTGATAATTTCAGAGTTTTTGGACCTGATGAGACCAAGTCTAATAGGCTTGATGCGGTATTTGAATATGGAAAGGCATGGATGGCTAAAATATTACCCGAAGATGAAGATGAAGGATTTTTATCTCCTTTTGGAAGAACCATGGAGATGCTTTCAGAACATACCCTTGAAGGTTGGCTTGAAGGCTATCTTCTTACAGGAAGACATGGATTTTTAAATACCTATGAAGGATTTGCTCCTATTATTTCTTCCATGGTAAACCAATTTGGAAAGTGGCTTGACATATCTTCAGATATTCCATGGAGAGCTCCCATATCTTCTTTAAACCTTCTTCTTACATCAGTAGTTTGGAGACAGGATCATAACGGTTTTACTCATCAGGATCCTGGATTTATTACCTCTATTGTAGACAAATGGCCTAATGTGGTAAGGGTATACTTCCCACCTGACGCTAATACCCTTCTTTGTACTGTCTGGCATTGCTTCCAAACCACAAATAGAATAAATATTATTGTTATTGATAAACAAAAACATCCTCAATACTTATCTATAGAGGATGCCTTTAAACATGCCATGAAGGGAATAGGAATTTGGGATTTTGCAAGCAATCATCCTGAGCATGAGCCCGATGTGGTTATAGCAAGCTGTGGAGACATACCTACAAAAGAAGCTATTTATGCGGTAAAGATACTTAAAAAATTGTTCCCTAATCTTAAGATAAGATTTGTAAACGTACTCAATTTATTTACCCTAACTCCTAATACAGAACATCCCGATGGACTTTCCGATAGGGAATTTGACTCCTACTTTACAAAGGACAAACCAGTAATATTTAACTTCCATGGATATCCATGGCTAATTCATAGACTAACTTACAGAAGAAATAACCATAAAAATATCCACGTAAGAGGGTATAGAGAAAACAGAAAAATTGGAATAGATGCAGGATATTTAGCCCCCTTCTTAAAAGGAAGAGGAGGAATAACCACTCCACTTCAACTTGCTATTCTTAACCAGATAGATAGATTTAGTATTGCTATGGATGTGATAGAAAGGGTAGAAGCATTGCAAGACGAAGGTGGATACTACAAAGATCTTTTAAAGAATAAACAGATTGAAGCCTTAGAATATGCATATAATCATGGAGTTGATAAAGAATTTGATGAAAAAGATTTATAATTGAAAAGAAAACATTCATTATAGATAAAGGGGAAGGAATTTACTGCCTTCCCCTTTTTTATTTAAATTTTTTTTGAAGGAATAATTTTGACCCCAAAAGGTTTTATTTTAAATAATAAGTTTTAAAGATTTTTGATATAATAATTTTAAAAGATAAGCTCTGAGGGAATTAAATGTATAAATTTGAATAGGATAAAGAGACAGGGGGAGTTATATTAGTAAGCTCTTCAACTTCAGATTTACCCTCTCCACGTCCAGTTTTTTATGAAGAATTAGACCTCTTGGGTTTTGATAAGTATTGGGAATATCCAAAATCTGAGGAACCTCTTTTATGGAATATTGGTAGAAAATATTACTATTTTGGAGAAATGGTGGCAGAAGTTAGAGGGGGTAATATAAGATTTTATTCACAGACAAAGGAAAAGATTTAAAGCTTAAACCAATAGATTTGAAAGGGATGATAGAAAAGAATATAGAACCCTTGAAGGTATTAGAAAATGAAGCCATCGATTTTATAAATGATGTTTATAAAAAATATAAAGAAAAAGTAGATTATTTTATTGTTTCCTATAGTGGAGGAAAAGATTCTCAAGTAGTCTTGGATTTGGTAAGTAAAACTCTACCCCCTGATGAATATATAGTAATTTTCACAGATACTACAATGGAGATTCCACCTACTTATGAGGTGTACGAGAAGACAAAAGAATATTATCAAAAGTTATATCCCAATTTGAAATTTCTATACAGTAAGAAATGAACAACATTCCTATGATTTATGGAAAATATTTGGACCTCTAAGTAGGATAATTCGTTGGTGTTGCTCTGTTTATAAAACTTCTCCTCAAGTAAGGTTTTTAAGAAGATTGAATCCTGACAAGGAAAATTTGAAAATTTTGGTTTTTGATGGGGTTAGAGCAGAAGAAAGTGCAAGAAGGAGTACTTATGAGAGGGTAGGAGAGGAAGTAAAGCATTATACAGTCATTAATTCAAGAGTCATATTGAATTGGTCATTTGTAGAAAGTTTTCTTTATTTATTTTATATAAAGCTTAAAAAAATAGTGATGGAGGAATATTAATAAACAAGGGATATAGATATGGTTTGGGTAGGGTTGGTTGTAGTGTTTGTCCTTAATTCAGAGTCCTTTTACGACTGGTATTATAAATTTGAGAAAGTTAAAAATATTATAAAAGAGGATGCAGAAAAAATTGTGTTTGTGGATGGTTTGGGTGTTGAATTTTTGAGCCTTTTGCAGGCCATTTTAAAGGAGAAAGTTTTCGATACCAAAGAAAATAAAAAGTCTGCTGAAGTGGGAAAGGAACAGTCTCCAAAGAAGTCTTCTCGTGAAATTGGAAAGCTAAAAGTTAGGAGAAAATCAGAAGAACTCTTTAAGGATTGGGCTAATGATGTATTAGCTAAGTATCACTTTGAAGAGATCTCTAAATACCCTAGCCAGAAAATATCTTGGCTATGGACTTGAATATATGGATTTAGTTCAGGAAGGTTATATTGGGCTTATAAAAGCAGTGGATAAATTTAATTGTAGAAGAGGATACAAGTTTTCTACCTATGCTACTTGGTGGATAAGACAAACAATAACAAGAGCCCTTTCGGAGAAAGCTAATTTAATCAGGGAACTTTCAGGGAGAGAAAAGTTTTAGAGTTAAGATATGGATTAAAAGATGGTATTCCGAGAACTTTGGAAGAAATAAGAAAAAGGTGCATCTATCAATTTCTAACTTTTGATTTGTTTTTTCTTTTATGGTATAAATAAGCAAAAATAGAGGGGGTAAGAATTATGAGGAGACTTATATTTATCCTGAGTTTTTTTATATTTTTCTCCTTTTTAAATGTTTTCTCTTTTGCAGATTTTTCTGAGCCTGATGCAAGTATTGTTATTAGCCAAAATACATTAAATAAATTTTTAAATGTGATAGGGGAAGTGGAAAAATCTGATAGATTTAACATCTCAGGAGTTAAAGGAGAATATACTTGGATAGTTAGAAATCCAAGGATAATTTTGCGTAAGGACAAAGCAAGGTTTCAAGCGGATGTTACCGTATCCCTTAAAATGCCACCTTTGAGCTATTCTACTCCTGCCTATGGAGAGGTATCTATAAAATATGATCATGAAAATAATAAGATAAACATTAAAGTAGAAAAAGTTGCCTTTGAGGTTGCTTTTAATATTTTAGGAAAGAAAATAGCCTTAGGAGAGGTAGATCTCTCTAAAATTTATCAAATAGCCTTTACTTTTCCAGGACCAAAGCCTTTTGAGAGTTTTACAGAGGTAAGTATGCCCGATGGAAGTAAAAAGAAAATAAGAATTGATACTATTCCTGTTTTAATGCTTGATGAAGGAAAAATAATTGTGGGAACTCAAGTGAATTATAGTTCTTTAAATGGTAGGTAGAAAGGGTTTTTCTTTATTAGAAATACTTATAGTATTAGGTATTATTTTTATAATTGTTTCTATTTCTATTCCTTTATTTTTGAGAGTTCAAGAGGATGCAAAGAGAAATTCTCAAATTTACAATCTTTCTCTTGTTCAACTTGAAATTGAGAAATTTTACTTAAAAAATGGGAGATTTCCATCCTCAGAAGAAATTCAAAATCTCTTAACTACTAATTTCGTAGAGAACCCTATATGTCCTTATAATAGTCTCAATTATATTTTTACTTCTAATATAACAGCCTTTAGAAATGCTCTTAAAAATAATAATTTTAATAATGCCCACATAATATATTATTATGTATCGGGGAGGACTTATACTCTTTGGTATTATCCTCCTAAATTTTACGTAGGTAATAAAGCTACAAAAATATTCCACTATCCATGGTGCTGGACTTTGCCAGCACCACAAAATCAAGTTTTTTTTAACACGAGAGAGGAGGCTATCAATAATGGTTATAGACCTTGTGGTAATTGTCAACCCTAAAATTTATTTATAAAATTTTGCTCTAACCTCATCCATATTTATTACCTTGTTGTTTAACCTAGATTCTTCAGCAGAAAAAGCCATGAGATGACTTTCTATGGATTCTTCAATATTTGATAATGTCTCTTTTATTTCTCCTTTTAGTGCTTTTACAAATTCCTCCATTATTCCCTCGTCTCCTCCTGCATGTCCTACTAAATCTTTAAAAGGTAAGTTAAGGTTAATTATTTCTTCTTCTTTTCCAAATTTCTGTATGTAAATTTTATTCTCATCAAGATCTCCATAAATTTCTCCATGGGAGCCATAAAGATATATTTTTCTCGTAATCTTATTAGTAAAGGCGGTCATTGTAAAGGATGCATATACATTGTTTTTAAATTTTATAGAAACTTCTTGATGATCAACCACATTGTTATCAGAGTAATATACACATCTTCCATAGGGTCCTTCTCTTAGGGCTTTTAATCTTCCTTCTAAGGAAAGATCTTCAGAAATTACAGAGACAGGCCACCCTGTATAATCACCAAGATAAATTTTCTTGGCGTCATAGGGACAGTCCACACTACAGTCAAGACACCTTTCCTTTGCTTCTTTGGGAGCATTTTCTCTCTTGAAATATCTTAGTTCTCCAAAGGATGATAGGGTTTGGGATTTTTCGCCAATAAGAAAGGTTAAAATATCTAAGTCATGACAACTTTTTGCTAAGATTGATGGTGCTGATGTTTCCGAATTTCTCCAATTTCCCCTTACAAAGCTGTGGGCAAAATGGAAAAAGCCAATATTTTCTACTAGATTTATACCAATAAGCTCTCCTATTTCTTGTTTATTTAAAAGTTCTTTAAGTTTTTGGAAAAACATGGTATATCTTAATACATGGGCTACAGTAATACTCGCATTATACTCTTTTGCTACTTTATATAGTTCTTTAATCTCCTCAAGGTTTACTCCAATAGGTTTTTCAAGGAGTATTTTATATCCCCTTTTTATGGCTTCAATTGCAGGTTTTACGTGCATTCTATCCATGGTGGTAATAATTACACCATCGGCAAACTTTTCTTTTTCAAAAACCTCTTCCCAGGTTTTAAATTGTCTTTCGGGAGGAATATGGTGTTCTTTTGCAAATCTTTCTCTTCTTATGTCATTTGGTTCTGCTACTGCAACTACTTTTATGTCAGGTCTTCTTAATATTATCTTTCCATAGGCTTCGTAACCTCTATTTCCTGCACCAATCATTATAACTTCAACAGGTCTCATAATTTATTCTCCTCCTTATAAATTTCTAAAAGTTTATTTATAAATTTCCCTTTTTTCTCTTTATTTCCAAAGCTTAAAAAGGCAAGAAGTATAGCACCAAGTACAGGAGAAAGCTTTGGAGGCTCAACTTTGTAGCCTTCTTTCTCCAAAATATTAATAAACTCTTCTCTTACAATATCATTCTTCTCCAAAACACTCCCACTATAGGTCACAGTTATGGGTTTTTTAATTTTTAGAAATTTATTCGCCGTGGTTACAGTAATAGCTAATTCCTTTGCTGAATCTTTTAATATCTTTAAAGCCTTTTTATCTCCTTCTTTAGCAATCTCATAAGTGATTTTGGCAACGGAGGCAATATTTGATCTTCTATCCTTTTGAGGATCATAAATAAACTCAATAAAATCCAAGTGATCTTTTAAGCTTAGTTTTTTAAAGAGTAATTTGGTTAAATCTGTCTTTCTTTTTCTTCCATCAAGTTCTCTACTTACTTCATTTAATGTCCTATAGCCTATATAATATGCACTCCCTTCATCCCCAATAATGCTTCCCCATCCTGAGACCCTTATATCTTTATTGCCTTTTCTTCCATAGGTAATGGTTCCTGTTCCTGCTACTACATGGATTCCATCTCTTGCTAAATTTCCTCCAGCCCATCCTATAACTACATCATTAACAATAATGTCGGGCTCTATTTTTAGTTCATCTTTTATTATGTTTCTTAAAATTTTTATATCTTCTCTAAATTCTCCCACTGCAGGAAGTCCAAAGCAAGATTTAATATCCTTAGGATTTATATCCTTTAATATAGAGGAAAGAAGTTCCTTAAGATTTTTTCTAAAAACCTCTTCTCCATTTTCTAAGATATTTGTAGGTCCTGATGTATTTTTAAAAATGAGGTTACCCTCTTCGTCAAAGAGGTAGGCAATAGTTTTTGTTCCTCCTCCATCTACGCCTAAAAAATACATTTTAATCACCTATTTAACTTGGACTTCTAATATATTATTATCTTTTGTAATTTCCTCAATTTTATTCTCTGGGTCTATGATAAAGGTTAATTTTTTAGGAGTACTTTGTGAAAATTTTAAGGCAAATTCTTGATCTCCATTTTTATCTAATCTTTCCAGATTAAATTCTCCTATAATATTGCCATTTTCGTCTTTTACAACAACTTTTATATTCTTTGCATCCATTAATCCCACATTTCCTACCTTGAAATATACTCTGTCTTTCTTTTTCGTAAATTCCACCTTGCCAAATAAAAGTTCTGGTTTTTGTGGATATCCTATAAAAGCTACTTTTGCTCCCTGAAAGCCAAATTTTTGCTGTATTCCAGGAGTATTTGGATCATTATCGTAAAGTTCTTCTTTTTTCACTTTAACTTCAAAGGTTTTGAATACTTCAGAATCTCCTACCGGAAGTGAAGCAATCATGGGCCAATTTAACCCATTAAAAGTAGTTATTTTTAAGGCCATCTCTTCTATACCACCATCGTAGAAAGTCACATAAAATATAGAGTCTTTTTTCTCTTTAAAGGTTAATACTACTCCTGCTCCCCATCCTTCACATTTTCTTGCTTTTGTTCCCCATATATTTTCAATTTCTTTCCATCCATCTCCATACAAAAAATCCTTATCGTTTCTTCCTATAATTATCAGTTGATTTACATTATCAGTAGTATAAGTTCTTTCTTTAATTTGGGCTGAGAGGTCATATACTTTAGATATGTAAAGATCGGTGATAGAATAGAGAAGATTGTATTTTTGACATACTTCTTTAACATAATTTATTAATTCTACATCATCCTCTTCGGCATAATTTAGGGTGAGAATTATGTAGCCTTTTCTTTTGGCAAGCTCAATTTGTTGTCTTACATATAGATCATTTATAGAGTTTTTTTCGTATTTTCCTGATTGGAAATTGTATCCTGAAGCAAAATCTTCCCAAAGTACTGCATCTATATAATCTCCAGTATATTCAAGAAGAGGAAAGCCTCTGTTTTGTATTAGGATTGCTTTAGGAAAAGTATCTCTTATTTTTTTAATAAGGCTTACCATACCATCTTTAGTTTGAGGAAAAAGTACTGCCGTATCTACTGTGTCCAAGAAAAAGCCATCATAATTTTTGTCTATTAAAAGATTCTTCATCTTGTTTATTACCAAATTTTGCCATTTTTCACATCTTGCATCCATATACCAAGAATTCCAGTTTACATTCTTTCCTAAGACACAGTTTTGTAAATCTGCTGTAGGGGGAGTATCGGATTCTCCGATGGTTACATAAACAACTACCTTTTTGCCCTTTGATTTTAAGTAATTTACCTCGTCTTTGGTAAGGGTATAATCTTGAATAACTATGAGATCATATTTTTCAAGTTTTTCAACTTCTCCTCTACCATAAAAGAATACAAAATTTTTAATATTACTAAGTTGGGATTCCTTTAAGGCAAAAGTATTTTGACAACCAGTTATTAGAACTATAAGTATTATGATAGCAAAGGTTAAAAATGGAGTTTTTGAAATTTTAGTCTTCATAGAACCTCACCTCTCGTATTTTATTAAAGAGGGGAGAGAGAGGGATTCCCTCTCTCCCCAATATTTCTATAGCTTTTTAGGTTCCAGTTAAATTATTTTCTTCTATAATTTCTTCTATAGTATTATCAGGATCAATGCGAATTTCAGTAGCATTAGAGGCATTTTCAAAAATTAATTCCTTTGTTGTATTTGGATTTAGAAGAGATATTGTTTGAGTTGCTAATACTTGAGCTTGACCATTTTCGTATGAGTAGATGTTAACAGTTACGTTTTCAGCAGGTTTCAATCCTATGTTGGAGATATCAACTACTAAATTAGGTCCCCATTCTACTTTGCTAAATAATAGTTCAGGTTTTTCACCAGGATTTCCTATGTATGCGACTTTTACCGTATCAACACCATTCCCATTAATATCTGTGGCATAAATTGAAAATTTTTGCTGAATTCCCTCTCTACTATCCTCATTGTCAAAAAAATCATCTTTGCTTATATTTACTTTTATGACTTGGAACTTTTTAGCAGTATCCGCTTTAATTTCCTCTTGCAAAATATTTTTCCAGTTATATGGAGGAGTTTTATTATCATAAGTGTTTATATATAAGATTTTAGGGGTATCGTCAGCATTATAAATTGCTATATAGAAGAAAGAATCTATGTTTTGGTCAAAAGTGAGTACAAATCCGGCACCCCATGGTTTGCAATACCTCACATCTGTTAAAAATATATACTCTATATCTCCCCAGCCACCATTAGGATCATATCCATATAGTCCATCCTTAGTTCCACTTTGCCATGCATCATTGTAACCTATTAAGATTAGTGAGGTGGTGTTGGTAGGAGTTTCTAAACTTGTTGGAGTTTCTGGTGGTTGAGTGTTTTGTTTTGCAGAACACCCTGCAATGACCATCAAAAATAAGGTAATTGCAAGTAATTTTAATAATTTAGAACTCTTCATTTTCTCAACCCCTTTTAAATTAATTAAATTAAGAGTAGGGAAGAAGTAGCCTTCTTCCCTACTCTTAGCTCTTAGAATTTTCCTAAAGGATCAACAAGAATTAAATTACCCCAGAAGGTAGGATTACCCCAGTTGGGGCTTGCTCCAGGAGCAGAACTCATCATCATTTCTTGATCTAATTTTCCAGGTGTATCGGTATCGCTTGGAGAGAAGGCAAATCCCATTATTAAATCGGGTTCAGGCTTTACCTTTATCAAAGACCATGGTATAGCAACTTCCACAGTATACCCATCGTTGGTTCTTTTTACTGCAATTTTTGCCTTTTTAACTTCATCTGCGAGAACTGGTGGGGTCCATACCCATATTTCGGGAGAAAGGAGTTCAAAATCTCCAGGGCTTATCCCTAATTGATAATCATCCTTGTTGTTTTTATTGTCTTCAAAATCACTTTGGAGATCAGTATCAAACCAAATTTCAATGTGATCTCCTTGCCACATATTTTCTCCTGTTGCTAACTGTACTATACTATCATCTTTTACTACAGCACCAATATATAGATAGTTCTTATCCCAGAGCATATAGTAATATACTGATAGATCATTGGGACCATTCCAGTTTTCTGGAATGTAGTCTACATCATCTTTAAGACCTACGTAGTACCTTGGTGAAAGGAAATATTCACTAATTTTAATGTCTCCATCAATAGTGGGTGGTGTTGTAGTATATGGTACATAGTGGGTCCAAGTGCCTTTTCTTAATTTTATGTCTTCAGCAAAGGATAAAGTTAATGTTAGAAGAAGAACTAAACTTAAGACTAATAAGAAACGCTTCATTTTGAATACCTCCTTTTGATTTTTAAATTTTTGCTTAACCATAAGGTTTTTAAAAATTTATTTTGTCTTTTTCACCTCCCCTTTATTTTTCTAATTTTTTCCAAGCCTCTTGTAAGATTTTGTTAACTCTGTCCTCAGCGGTTTTAGCAGCCTTTTCAATATCAACCTTTCCTTGCCAAGCATAGCCGAGGGTAGTTTCAAGCATATTATTCCATTCTAACCAAGAAGGAGTAAATTCAAGAGATTTGAGTTGTCCCTTTTCATATAGAGAGAAGATAGTGAGAGCGGATTTAATGTTAGGATCGTCGAAATATACTCGGGTTTTCAATTTAAGAGCGGGTATAGCCTGATGTTCTTTTCCCATAATTTCCTGCCCTTTAGGTCCAGTAGCGAACTTAATGAATTCCCAAGCAGCCTCTGGATATTTAGACTTAGAGTAGATAGCGAGGGAAAGTTGGTTAGCGGACATAAATCTTCCAGCAGGTCCTGAAGGTATAGGAGCGATACCCCAACGGAAAGGTAGTTTTTTATAGCTAACAATGAAAGAAGATATTCCGAGTGTAGTTGCGAAGTTTCCAGTCATGAAAGGATCGGAGAGTCCCTGCATGAAGGACTCAGAGGGACAGACCTTATATTTATATCTTAGTTCATACATAAATTTAAGACCCTCAAGGGATTTAGGGTTAGAGTAGATGGTGCAGGATTTTTTATCCTTAGAGAGTACAGTACCTCCTGCGCTCCAAATGATAGGATAGAGTCCACCCTCACCCCAAGTAGGGACATAAGTTCCCCAGATTTCAGGAGTACCGTCTTTATTTTCATCTATAGTTAATTTTTGAGCTGCCTCAATCCATTTATTCCAATCCCAAGACCAGTCAGGATATTTAATCTTATACTTATCAAAAATATCTTTGTTGTAGAACATTATACCGCCTAAGGTGATATCCCTTATCATAGCGTAAATCTTTCCATCCCATTCACAGAGTTCTGGATTGTAGTAATAATTTTTGAAGTTGATATCTTTTTTAGCCCAGTCAGTTATATCTTTAAAGACGCCCTTAGAGGCAAGATCAATAAAGTAGGCTCCACTTATTAGCATCACATCTGGTGCATTTCCAGCTGCAATTCGGTTTTGTAGTTGTTGCCAATAAGCTCCCCAGGCAGTAGATTCTAAATTAACAAATATTTTATTTTGGGACTGATTAAAGGCGTCAACGATTTTTCTCTCTACTTCAATTTCCCTTATATCTCCCCATCTCATGTAAGTAATTTGGATTTTGCTCTGTCCAAGAGCTGAAAGAGACAATAGGATTAAACTAATTAGTGAAATAAATAAAAATTTTCTCATAGAAACACCTCCCTATTATTTTAGTCCTGCTTGGAGCATAATACCCTCAATAATATACTTTTGAGTAAGTAGGAATAGGAGCAATATAGGAAGCACTGCAATGGTAGATCCAGCCATAATATAGTTCCAATATCCAAAACTTTGTCCTTGAAGGAAGGACAAGCCAGCAGTAATAGTCATTTTATTTATATCGTTTAGATAGATTAGGGGACCAAGAAAGTAGTTCCATTGATTTATAAAAGTTAGAAGAGCTACTGTTACAGTTACAGGCAAAGATAAGGGGACATATATCCTATAAAAAATTTGCCAAAAAGAAGCTCCATCAATTCTTGCAGATTCAAAGTAGGAGTTAGGAACACTTCTGTAGAATTGTCTTAAAAGAAAGATCATGTATGGTGCACCTGTAAAGGTAGGTACCCATAATGGCTTTAAAGTATTGATCCATCCCAAGTACCTAAAAAGAATGTATTGGGGAATCATGGTAACGTGAAATGGAACCATCATTGTGAGAAGCAATATGGAAAACCAAAAACCTTTACCTTTAAAGTTCATCATTGCAAAGGCAAAAGCAACAATAGATGAAGATAATAGTACACCAATGGTAGAAACAATAGAGAGGAATAAAGAATTTTTAAGCCAAGCAATAACTGGTGCAATTTGAAATAACTCCTTATAATTTTCCCATCTTAGCTTTGAAGGAAAGAGGGTAGGTGGAAATTTAAAAATCTCCCCCCAATCTTTTAGAGATGTAAAGAACATCCATATGAAGGGAAGTAACATTAGAACACCTATACCAAATAGAATCAAGATTAAGATTAAATTATTTATTCCCTCTAATTTGGTTTTATTCATTTAATATTCCTCCCATTTATTGATAAAACACGTACTTCTTTTCTATCTTGAATTCGATATAAGTAACAAATCCTATTATTAGTGTTAAAATCCAGGCAATAGCTGAAGCTTTTCCTATTTTAAAATATTGGAAAGCATTTTGGAATAGGTAATATACTATGGTCAAACTGTGCTCATCTGGCCTTCCATTAGTAGCAATATAGGAAATGTCAAATACTTGGAAAGACCATATAAAGGAAGTTACCAATACAAAGAAAGTAGTGGGAGATATTAAGGGAATAGTTATTTTAAAGAAGATTTGCCATTTATTAGCTCCATCTATCTCTGCAGCCTCATATATTTGGGGATCTATAGCTTGTAGCCCTGCCGTAAAAAGGACAATATTGTATCCTATTGCTCCCCAAACAGCAATAATTATTAAAGAAGGGATTATCCAATTCGGATCGCCGAGCCAATTAGGTCCTTGAATTGAGAAAAATTTTTTAAGTAGATAATTTATGATGCCTACTTGGGGATGCAGTAGCCATACCCACACTACTGTATTTGCGACGGCAGGCGTTACAGAAGGAATGAAATAGATAGATCTTAGTACAGAGAAAATACTCTTTGGCCTATTCATAAGGTAAGCGAAAAATAGGGATATGAAGGTTGAAATAGGAACCGAGAAGGAAAAGAGCAAAGTGTTTCTTAGAGATTTCCAAAAAAGTTCATCTTCCAACAAGGATAAGAAGTTATTAAATCCAATTAATTTAGGTGCACTTATAAGATCCCATTCTGAAAAACATAAGATAATGGAAAAAATTAGGGGACCAAGACCAAAGAATATTAATCCAAAAAGCCAAGGTGATAGGAAGATATATCCTATTAGGTTTTCTATAAATCTATAGCTCTTTTTTATCATAATAGTAACTCCTTTATTTTTCTAATTTTTTCCAAGCCTCTTGTAAGATTTTGTTAACTCTGTCCTCAGCGGTTTTAGCAGCCTTTTCAATATCAACCTTTCCTTGCCAAGCATAGCCGAGGGTAGTTTCAAGCATATTATTCCATTCTAACCAAGAAGGAGTAAATTCAAGAGATTTGAGTTGTCCCTTTTCATATAGAGAGAAGATAGTGAGAGCGGATTTAATGTTAGGATCGTCGAAATATACTCGGGTTTTCAATTTAAGAGCGGGTATAGCCTGATGTTCTTTTCCCATAATTTCCTGCCCTTTAGGTCCAGTAGCGAACTTAATGAATTCCCAAGCAGCCTCTGGATATTTAGACTTAGAGTAGATAGCGAGGGAAAGTTGGTTAGCGGACATAAATCTTCCAGCAGGTCCTGAAGGTATAGGAGCGATACCCCAACGGAAAGGTAGTTTTTTATAGCTAACAATGAAAGAAGATATTCCGAGTGTAGTTGCGAAGTTTCCAGTCATGAAAGGATCGGAGAGTCCCTGCATGAAGGACTCAGAGGGACAGACCTTATATTTATATCTTAGTTCATACATAAATTTAAGACCCTCAAGGGATTTAGGGTTAGAGTAGATGGTGCAGGATTTTTTATCCTTAGAGAGTACAGTACCTCCTGCGCTCCAAATGATAGGATAGAGTCCACCCTCACCCCAAGTAGGGACATAAGTTCCCCAGATTTCAGGAGTACCGTCTTTATTTTCATCTATAGTTAATTTTTGAGCTGCCTCAATCCATTTATTCCAATCCCAAGACCAGTCAGGATATTTAATCTTATACTTATCAAAAATATCTTTGTTGTAGAACATTATACCGCCTAAGGTGATATCCCTTATCATAGCGTAAATCTTTCCATCCCATTCACAGAGTTCTGGATTGTAGTAATAATTTTTGAAGTTGATATCTTTTTTAGCCCAGTCAGTTATATCTTTAAAGACGCCCTTAGAGGCAAGATCAATAAAGTAGGCTCCACTTATTAGCATCACATCTGGTGCATTTCCAGCTGCAATTCGGTTTTGTAGTTGTTGCCAATAAGCTCCCCAGGCAGTAGATTCTAAATTAACAAATATTTTATTTTGGGACTGATTAAAGGCGTCAACGATTTTTCTCTCTACTTCAATTTCCCTTATATCTCCCCATCTCATGTAAGTAATTTGGATTTTGCTCTGTCCAAGAGCTGAAAGAGACAATAGGATAATCAAAAAGCTAAAAATTAAGAACTTTTTCATTTTCAAACCCCCTTTAAAACTTGACTACTTTACTCAAATTCCTTGGGCTCTCTACATTTATGTTTTTACTTTTAGCAATATTTAGACCTAATATTTGTCCCCATATGACTTTTAAGAAAAGGCTTTCGGGAAGATCGGAAATGTAAAAGTCAGATCCCTTTCCACCTATGGTTATTACTTCTGCCCCATAGCTTTTTAGTTCATCGATTAACGGTTCTTCAGCCTGAATTCCTTTTGTATATATAGAAACTAAAAAGCCCTTTTCAAGAAGAGATTTGGGACCATGTCTATATTCAAAAGTAGAATAAGCTTCTATCTTTGAAAGCGACATTTCTTCCAACTTTAGGGCAGATTCTCTGGCAATACCTTCCTCTGCTCCAAGTCCTAAGAATATGTAGTGGTTATAATGGGTATAGTTTGAAGATAATTCATTGGCAGTATTTATTATCTTTTCAATTTCATTTAGTAGATCTTTGTATATGCTTAAATCTTCTCCTTTAACAAAACTTGCTATCATCTCTATGGTAAGAAGCATAGAGGAGAAGGATTTTGTCATAACAATAGCGTCCTCTTTTATGGGCAGAACAATGGAATTTTGAGATATTTTTACTAAAGAGCTTTCTTCCTCTAAGGTGATACCAAGGGTTGGAATTCCATACTCTTTAAATTTTTCTCCTGCCTTAACTACTTCGGTAGATTCTCCAGAGCGAGATATTAATATGGCAGATCTTCTTAAGTTTTTGAAATCTCCTATATTTTCCTTTGGAGAAAACCATATCTCTCCTCCGGGAAGAGCTTTTGTTTCCATGTTAGTTTTAAAGGTGAAAAATCTACTTCCCGAAAGGCTTAAGTATAAAGAAGTTCCACAACCTATAAAATATATAATGTCGGAATTTAAGATAAATTCAGGAAGATTATTACTTTTTAAGTAATTCTTAACATAATCAAAAACCCTTGGAAGATCTGTGATTTGTTCTTTTATTTCCTTTTCTACGATATACATAAACAAACCTCCTAAACAACAAATTTTTGACTCCATTCAGGGATTTTTTTGAACTCTTCAGGTATAGAATCGGAAACTATGTAATCTAAGTCATCAAAATCGCATACTTTAAAAGGTACCGATAAATTAAATTTTGAACTGTCCGCAACAAGTACTTTCTTTTCAGCTTTTGAGATTATGGTTTTTGCTACTTCTGCCTCTTCCATATCAAAGAAGGTGATACCATTTTTAATATCTACCCCGTTAGCCCCAAAAAAGTAGTAGTCTATTTTCCCTATCTCTTGGAAGAATTTAATCACATGTCCTCCTATGCACTCAAAGGATTTTTCTTTTGTGGTTCCTCCTGAATGGATCAATCTGAAATTTTTCCTTAAATTTATTACTGCCCAAGCAGTGGTGATAGAGTTAGTTAAAATGGTTAAATTAGTAATAGGACTTTGATCTAAGGCTTGTACCATGTAATATATGGTAGTTCCACCACTCATGGCAATGATAGAGCCATCTTTTAAAAGGGATAGAGCTTTTTTGCCTATTTCTTTTTTGATTTCTTTGTTTTCTTCAAGTTTTAAGAAAAAGGAATTCTCTGAAGAAATACTTGTTGCTGTTGCTCCGCCTCTTACTCTTTTTATAAGTCCTTGTTTTTCCAAAAAGTTTAAGTCTCTCCTTACGGTGATTTCTGAAATAGATAATTCTTTTGCTATCTCTTGTACTGTAAGATAACCTTTTTCTCTTATTAGTTGTAAAATCCTCTCAAATCTATATTCTTTCATTTTCATTCATTTTAAATCAATATTTGAATTTTTTATTATTATAACAGATATTTTAGGGATGTAAAGAGGGGGGGTGAATTTTATTATTCTTCCTTTAAAGCTTAATTTTGCCATATCTACAAAATTAGATCGTTAAATTTTAAAATTGATCTTTTTTAATCATTTTTATTGTAAACTTTGATTATAAATGATATAATAGCACTAAAAAGTTAAGGGAGGTGTCTTCATTGAAAAAGCTTCTTAGTCTTTTAGTGGTTTCCCTTTTGGTCCTTTTAATGATGGCTTCAGGACAAAAGACAGTAACTATTAGATATGGTGTATGGATGAGTGAGCAATTAGATGGTATAAAGGCTCAAATTTCTACTTTTGAAAAGAGGTATCCCAACATAAAAGTGAAGCTTGAGCATGTACCTTGGGAAGATTATTGGACAAAGCTTCAAACCATGATGGCAGGGGGAGATTGTTGGGACGTTTTTACTATGGATACAGGTTTTTATTTACCCGATTATGTAGCGAGAAATGCATTGGTAGATATTACTCCATTCATAAAAAAAGACAATCTGGATTTGAGTGTATATCCATCAGGAGTTTTAAAGCTACATAATTTTGAGGGTAAATATTATTCTCTGCCCAGAGACTATGATACTATAGGGATGTTTTACAATAAGAAAGCCTTTGATGAGGCAAAACTTAAATATCCTGATGGGAATTGGACTTGGGAAGATTTAAAGAAGGCAGTTGAGAAGCTAACTAAGAAAGATGCCAAAGGGAATATAGTAAGGTATGGGATTACAGTAGATGGAGGTCCGCTATCAGTTTCGCAAGCTTTCTTATTCCCCATGATTTTATCTCTTGGTGGAGATTTAGTTAAGGATGGAAAAGTAGTTTTTGATAGTCCTCAAGTTAAGGAGGCATTAAGTTTTGCGAGGGAGTTAACGGAAAAAGGTTATGCTCCAAAGCCAGGAGTAACCAGTGGAGATCTATTTATTGCAGGGAAGAGTGCTATTAACTTTAGCGGATCTTGGATGTTAGGATATTATGCTGAAAATATTAAATCTTTTAACTTTGGGGTTGTCATGATTCCAAAATCAAGGACAGGAAAGAGGGCAAATATTTCTGACTCCTTGGGTAATGTTATCTGGAGTAAGACGAAGAATTTGGATGCTGCATGGACTTTTGTAAAGTGGATGGCGAGCAAAGAGGCAGCAGAGATTCTTGGAAAGTCTGGTACTGTAATTCCTGCATATAGGGGTACCGATACCTTGTGGATGCAGAGTTTTAAGAGATTTGGAAAGGAAAAAGATGCAAAGGTGTTTATAGATTCGGTGAAGTACACCAATCCATGGCCTCAAACAAGGGGATCTAGCGAGTGGTTTGACAGATGGGAGACTTATTATATAGTTGAGATTATAGCAGGGAGATTAGGAGTAGAAGAAGGTTTGAAACAAGCCACAGAAGAAATTAATGGGATTATTGAAAAGGCCTCTCAATAAATTGATTTTTTGGGGAAGGGGCTATAAAGGTCTCTTCCCCTTTTAAGGTGGAGGTTATAGAAAATGAGGGTTCTTGGAGGAATACCTAAGTACAAACAGGCAATTTATTTTTTTGTCTTTATAGTTTTTTCTTTAGTTTTTGCCCTTCTTGCTTACTATATACCTTTTGGAATTTCCTTTAAGCTTGCCCTTTCTAAATATGACGCCATTTCAGAGCCTCAATATATAGGATTAGAAAACTTTAAAAAGATTTTTCAAGATAAGGTTTTTTGGATATCATTGAAGAATTCTTTTTTATATGCTCTATATGTGGTACCTACAGCAGTAATTTTGAGTTTTCTTATTGCGGTTGGTTTAAATAGGAATACTAAATTTTTTAGATTTTTAAGGGTTTTTTATTTCATTCCTACAGTGACCTCTTCCGTTGCTATTAATTTTGTATGGCTTTGGTTTTTCAATCCAGAGTATGGACTCTTAAATACTATATTAGGATTTTTAGGGGTAAAAAAGATATACTGGCTAACAGATCCTAAGATTGCACTATTTTCTCTTGCTATTGTAGGTATATGGGGTAGTTTAAGTTATAATATTATTCTTTTCCTTGCAGGACTTCAAAATATTCCGTCTACCTATTACGAGGCAGCATCCCTCGATGGAGCAACTAAAAAAGATATGTTAATTCATATTACTCTTCCCCTTATGACTCCCATCATCTTTTTTGTACTTATAATGCAGATTATTAGTTCAGTGCAGATGTTTGAAAGTGTTTTTATTATGACAAGGGGAGGACCTGGATACTCTACTTATACCCTTGTCTATTATATCTATCGTAATGGTTTTAATTGGTTCCGAATGGGATATGGAACTGCTCTATCTTGGATTCTTTACTTTATTCTTTTAATCTTAACTATAATTCAGTTTAATCTCCAAAGGAGATGGGTATACTATGAGTAATAAAATCATAGCCCTCCTGCTCATTATTGGTGCTTTAATTATGTTTATCCCCTATTGGTTTATGTTGGTGGTTTCTTTTGAAACTATTGAAGAGGCATCTGCGGTGCCTCCTCATCTTTTTCCTTTAAATCCTATAATTAATAATTATAAAGAAATATTTATAAAGCTTGATTTTGGAAGATACTTTTTAAACTCTCTTATGGTTACTTTAAGCCTTGTGTTTTCTCAGATTATTCTCTGTTCTCTTGCGGGTTATGCCTTTGCAAGGCTTTATTTTCCTCTTAAAAATGTGATTTTTTTGATTTTTCTTTCGGTAATAATGCTTCCTGGAATTGTCTTGTTAATTCCCAGGTATTTGATCTTGAAAAATTTGTCCCTTGTTAATACCTTGATTGGAGTGATCCTTCTTGAGATATTTAGTGAGTTTGGCATTTTCCTCTATAGGCAGCACTTTTTGTCCATGCCTATTGAGATGGAGGAGGCTGCAATAGTAGACGGAGCTAATATGTGGGATATATTTTGGAAGATTATGATGCCTCTATCAAAGCCTATTACTTTGTCCTTTGGACTCTTAGTTTTTATTTATGGTTGGAATTTATTCCTTTGGCCTCTAATTGTTATAACATCTCCCGAAAAGAGAACTTTACCCATAGCAATAGCGCTTCTTCAGGGGCAATATTTTAGTAATTGGGGAGTAATTATGGCAGGTGGAGTTATTGCTTCTCTTCCACCTATAATTCTTTTCCTCTTTACTCAGAAAAGTTTTGTAGAAGGAATAGCCTTTAGTGGGCTTAAATAATTTAAAGTATGGAGGTGTGAATGAATGAAGATTAGTTTTATTGGAGCAGGAAGTGTAGTATTTACCAGAAATCTTTTGAGGGACTTGGCATTATTTTCTGAGTTTGATGAAACAGAGATAGCTCTTATGGATATTGATCCTGAGAGGTTAGAAGTTGCAAAAAAGATAGCAGAGGAGATAAAAGAAAAGAAAAATAAAAACTGGAATATTAAAGGTTATATGGATTTAAAATCTGCTATTGAGAATTCTAAGTATGTGATAAATACTGTCCAAATTGGTGGAAAATCTGCTACTTATGTGGATTTTGATATACCTGAAAAGTATGGCTTAAAACAGACCATTGGGGATACCCATGGAATTGGTGGAATAATGAGATTTTTGAGAACAGCGCCATTTTTAAGAGAGCTTACTCGGAATATAGAAGAATATGCTCCTTCCGCCTTACTTTTAAACTTTACAAATCCTATGTCCATGAATCAGTGGTATATTAATGATATCTCTGAGATTGACACAGTGGGCTTATGCCACTCCATACCCTATACTATTGAGCAAATTTCAAGTTATGTGGGAGTTCCTTCTAAGGAAGTAAATTACAAAGTAGCAGGTATTAACCATATGGCTTGGGTTTTGGTCTTTGAAAGAAATGGGGAAGACCTTTATCCCCTTTTATTTAAGGCTATGGAAAAGAAGGAAATATGGGAGAAGGATCCTGTAAGATTTGAGATACTAAGAATGTTTCATTATTTCGTGACCGAGTCTTCAGAACACAATGCAGAGTATGTTCCATACTTTATTAAGGATGAAGAGTTAGTTAAAAAACTTAATATTCCCATAAGGGAATATATAAGAAGGGTAGAAGAAAATGAGAAGGTTTTTGATGCCTTTAGAGACTATTATTTAAGAGGAAATAAGGAGGCATATGGGGTAGTGAAAGAACATTATGGGGACGAAGATGATGATACTTCAAAGGAATATGCTATTCAAATTATACATGGAATAGAGACAAATAATTCAAAGCTTGTTTACAGTATTGTTAGAAATGATGGGATTATAGATAATTTGCCTATGGATTGTATGGTAGAAGTTCCATGCTACGTAGATAGAAATGGGGTTTCTCCATTAAAAATAGGATATCTACCTGATCAACTTGCAAGTTTAAATCTCTCTCATATAAATGTTCAGAGGCTTGCAGTAAAAGGTGCCATAGAAGGGGATAAAGATTACATCCATTATGCTGCTCTTTTAGACCCCTTAGCTTCCTCTTTGCTTTCTCCAGAAAAAATCCATATGATGGTGGAAGAATTATTAAAGGCTCATGAAGAGTATTTAAAAGATCTTTTTAGAAAGTAGGTGAGAAGGCATATGTGGCTAAGCAAAGATTACCTTAGGAAAAAGGGAGTTTATTCTATATGCAGTTCTAATTCTTATGTGATTGAGGCAAGTATTGAATTTGCTAAGGAAAAAGGTGATTATATCCTGATTGAAGCAACTCCTCATCAAGTGAATCAGTTTGGTGGATATTCAGGAATGACTCCTGAAGATTTTAAAAATTTTGTAATGAAGATAGCAAAGGAAAAGGGTTTGGAAGAAGATAAGATAATTCTTGGGGGGGATCATTTAGGTCCCCTTCCTTGGCAAGATGAACCTTCACCAACAGCAATGAATAAGGCGAAGGATCTTATCAGGGCTTTCGTGGAAAGTGGCTATAAGAAGATACATATTGATTGTAGTATGCCTCTTTCCGATGATCCTAAAGTGCTTCCTTATGAAAAAATAGCAGAAAGAACAAGAGAGCTTTTTGAAATTGCCGAAGAGACTGCAAGAAAATATAATTTTCAGCCTGTATATGTGGTAGGAACTGATGTGCCTATAGCAGGAGGTGGTGAAGAAGAAGGAGTAACTTCTGTAGAGGATTTTAGATCTGCAATCTCTTCATTAAAGAAATATTTTAATGATGTCCCTAATATATGGGATAGAGTAGTAGGTTTTGTAATAATGCTTGGTATAGGATTTAGTTATGATAAAGTATTTGAATATGATAGGGATAAAGTGAGAGGTATATTGGAAGAGGTGAAAAGAGAAGACTTATTTGTAGAGGGTCATTCTACCGATTACCAAGCAAGATATGCATTAAGAAATATGGTAGAAGATGGAGTAAGAATTCTGAAGGTGGGTCCTGCTTTAACTGCAGCCTTTAGAAGAGGAGTTTTCTTGCTTAGTAATATTGAGGATGAAATTATACCTGAAAGGGAAAGATCTAATATAAAGAGAGTCATACTTGAGACAATGCTAAGGGATGATAGATATTGGAGAAAGTATTATAAGGATTCGAAGAGGTTAGAATTAGACATTTGGTATAACTTATTGGATAGAATTAGGTATTATTGGGAGTATGAGGATGTAAAAATGGTTTTAAACAAGCTTTTTGAAAACTTTTCAGAGGGTGTTGATATTAAGTTTATATATCAATATTTTTATGATTCATATTTTGATGTGAGAGAAGGAAAAATGAAGAATGATCCAAGAGAACTTATAAAAAAAGAGATAAAAAGAGTTTTGGAGGATTATAGCTATGCTATAAACTTATAATCGTTCCCAAGGCTCTATATCGCCTGCTATAACTTTAAATATAGGATGTACTTCAATTTTCTTTGTATTTTTTATCTCTTTATATTTTTTTATATCTCTTATTATAAGCTTTTTTAATAGATGTTGAAATTCATAATATATTTGTCCTTTTGAGACAGGGATTTTATCTGTTATCTCTACCTCTACAATTTTCTTTTTGTCAAAGTTATAGCCTCTTCTTTTAGCTTCTAAGAAAATTTGAAAAAGATAGGCATTAATATAAAGTACTGGATCTTCTGTTTTTTTAAATCTTTCTAACTGGGGATGATTTCTATAGCCTTTAGTCCTTCCTTCTAATACTTTTTTGGCAAGTAGTCCCTCTCTCCAAACTGCTAAAAGCCCTTTAGTATCTAAATATTTAGGATGTATAGACCATAAACGCATTTAAGTTTCATTAATTTTAATAAATAGATTCAAAGTCGTAAGAATAATAGATTGTTATTCCTTTACTTTTTGCAAATTCTTCTGTTTCTGGTTCTGTCATATATGTGACTATGATGGGAAAGATTTCTCCTTCTATTACCTCTCTAATATCCTTTAGCCTGTCTATAAAGTCAATTATATGCCTTAAGGAAAGATTTGCTTTTGCTTCTCCCACTATAAATATCTCTTTTCCATCCCTTTCTCCCTTCCCTAAAATATTTATCTCCATAGGTTCTCCCTTTTTGTTCTCTATAAACTTTCTGATGAGTCTTTCTTTTACCTCAATTCCAAAATCTCTTTTTAAAAGGTAAGGAAGAGATCTATAGGCTCTATCCTCAAGTTGGAAATCAATACTATGGGATAGTTCTCCTAATTCCTTTGCTATTCCATTTATTTGTTTCTGCATATTTTTCATGGCTAAAGTAAGCTCTCTGATTTCCTATTCAGTCTTTCTCTGGGCTTCCGTTAGAGCCTCAACGGCGGTTTCTAACCTAGCTATTCTCTCTTCGGATTTTCTCTGAGCTTCTGTTAGAGCTTCCAGTCTCTCTTCAGTTCTTCTTTGTGCCTGAACAAGCTCCTCAATCCTCTCTTCGGTTTTTTCTTGAGCAGAGATAAGTCTCTCTACTGCAGATTTTAGATCCACAATTTCTTTATGAATAGGAATTCTTACTTCAAGCTCCTGAAGAACTATCTCTCTTACAATAGGATATAATTCTTCTTTTGGTATTGCCATTTAATAAATTCCTTCTTGGTTTTATCTTATCATGTCTAATGTCTTTTTATCAACAACACCCTCCATAGGACCTCTTTTGGTTACACTTAAAGCTCCTATTATGTTTGCTCTTTTTAATGCATCTTCAATGGTATAACCCTGAAGTATGCTTGCTACAAATCCAGCATCAAAACAATCTCCTGCTCCTGTTGGATCAACCTCTTCCACTTCTATGGGAGCCACTTTGTATACTTTGTCTTTATAATATGCCTCTGCTCCATGTTTTCCTTTTTTAATTACAATAATTTTTTCCTCTTTATTTACCTCTCCAATTATGGATAGTTCTCTTTCTCCCGAGAGAATGATTTTTGATTTTGATGCTATGTTTTTGATGGTTTCTAAGTATTCTTTCGAAAGTCCAAGCTCTACTCTTATATTGGGATCAAAGCTTATTAATTTGCCATATTCATAGGCAAGATTTACAGCTTTGTGTATAGCTTCTTTTACATTATCCTTTATCGCCAAAGAGCATCCCATTATGTGTAGGGCTTTTATATTCTTTATTAAATCTTCTGTTATATCTTCTGGATAAATACAGCTTGCGGCAGAGTGAGGTAGATGAAAAATAAATTTTCTTTCTCCATTGGAAAAGTAAGTTACAAAGGCAATTCCAGTAATATATTCCTGGGTTTTCTTTATTAATCCAACTTCTACACCATCCTTTTTCAATCTTTCAAAAACATTTCTGCCAAAGTCATCTTCTCCGATGCATCCTAAGATTCCACCTTTAAGTCCTAATTTTACTATTTGATCAATAAAAATTGCAGGAGCACCACTTGGATATGGTCCTAAAAACTCTCCGGGATGTAAAAAATCTTGATCAATTTTTTTTGCCATTATCTCTACAAGAATTTCACCTATGGTTAACACATCTAATTCCATAATTTTTTACCCCTTTAGTTTTCTCCCTTAACATCAATTATCACTTTAAAATATTGATCTTTATAATTTAAGATATCTTCAAATGCTTGAGGGACTTTATCAAAGGGATAAATATGGGTTATCAGAGCTTCATAGTTTACTTGATTTTTTCTTAGTAATTCAAGAGCAATAAGATAATCATCCTTTGTATACATTAAGGATCCTTTGAGATTCAATTCTCTATCCTGAATATATATAAGCTTAGCCATAGAGATCTCTTTTGGGACTCCCATAAGGATAATATCGGTTCCTTTTCTTGCGTATTCAATTGCTAGGTTTATGGTTTGATCTACTCCTACGCATTCAAATACCAAGTCAGGACCTTCTTGAGTAAAGAGGGAAAGATTTAAATTCTCTGGTTTTACAGTGATTATTCCAGGGCATAAATTTTTTGCAAGATTTAGCCTTTTGTCAAGGACATCAACAAGGACAATCTTTTTTGCAGAGGAGAGATATAAAAATATCGTAGTAAGAAGTCCAATAGGACCACTTCCTATTACAAGAACTTCATCTCCTGGTTTAAAACTTGATCTTCTTACTCCATGCACCGCAACCGCAAGAGGCTCGGTAAGTACTGCCCTTTTTAAGGGAACCTCATTTACTTTGTACACTTTATGGGAAGGTATTTTTATATACTTTTGAAATCCACCATTGGTCTTTGTACATCCTATAACATCTAGATTTTTGCATATATTATATCTTCCATGGGTACAGTTATAACATATTCCACAGGTTAAACTTGGCTCAATTACTACAACATCGTTTAAATCTACATTTCTCACATTTTCTCCTTTTTCAATTACTTTTCCTACAAATTCGTGTCCCAAAACTATTCCAGGTTTTACAAAGGGGTGTTCTCCTAAATAGGCATGAAGGTCAGATCCACAAATTCCTGCATAAATGACCTCAAGAAGAACATCATTCTCTTTTGGTTTTTCTAAGGGTGTTTCAATAAGTTCAAGCTTTTTTATATCTTTAAGAAGCCATCCCATATTTTTCATACCGTATCCCCCTAAAAATTATTTATTTAAGATTATTACAAAGGTTCCTTTTATTTCAAGAGGTATAATATAGTAAGATTGTAGAAAGGGGAAAATTTATATGTTCATCGAAATCAAGGATCTTTCAAAAAGTTATCAGGTTGGTTTAACTAAGATTGATGCCCTCAAAAAGTTATCCATAGACTTTGAAAAGGGCAAGATGTATGTAATCCTTGGACCTTCTGGCTCTGGAAAAACCACTCTTCTTAACATTCTTGGTGGAATTGATAAACCCGACGAAGGAAAAGTTATAGTTGATGGGGAGGATATAACTAACTATAACGATAGGGAGCTAACTAATTATCGAAGGAGAAAACTTGGCTTCATTTTTCAGTTTTACAATCTTGTGAACTCTTTGACAGTTCTTGAAAATGTACTTTCCACTAAATACCTTTCAGAAAATGGTTTAGATCCTAAGGAAGTTCTTGAAGTTGTGGGAATGTGGGAGCATAGAGATAAATTTCCTTTTGAACTTTCGGGTGGTGAACAGCAAAGGGTAGCTATAGCAAGGGCAGTAGTGAAAAATCCATCTATAATACTTTGTGATGAGCCAACAGGTGCTCTTGATTTTGAAAATGCAAAGAGGGTACTAAAGCTTCTTGAGGATATTAATAAAAGGTATGGTACTACTATTATAATTGCAACTCATAATACTGCTATTGCAAAAATGTCCCATAAGATTATAAGGCTAAGAAGTGGAGAATTGGTGGAGTACCAAGACAATCCATCTCCAGCTCTTGCTGAGGAGGTGGTTTGGTAATGCTTAAGAAAATTCCTATGAGGATAATATGGAGGGATAAGTCTCACTTTTTGGGGATAATTTTTCTTGTTCTTTTTGCATCTTTTGGATATGCTATCTTTAGTATTCTCATAACAAACATTGATACTAATTATAAAAATTTTGTGGAGAAGTATAACCAGGAGAATTTTCACTTTACTACATTTTTCCCTATAGATATTTCCTCCTTAGAGAAAAAATATAATGTGCTTATTGAGGAAAAATTTACATGGGACTTTGAATATGGTGATAGATTAATAAGATTTTTTAATTTAACAGAAAAGGTAAATAAGCCTTTAATTCTTGAAGGAACTCTTCCTAAAATAGGGGAGATTGCTGTAGATCCTAATTTTGCCAAGGCAAATAAATTAAGGATAGGCGATGGGATAGAAATTAATGGCATTAAGTTTCGTATTTCAGGATATGTAGCTCTCCCCGATTATATTTATATAACAAAGAATGAGACTGATCTTCTTCCTGATCCTATGCATTTTGGGATTGGAATAATGAATTTTGAAGACATGAGAAAATTTTTAGAAAGTGTTGCCTATAGATATTATATGGTGAGGGGAACTATTTCTGATCTTTCCTCTTTTAAAAATGAGATAAATTCTAAATATAGGCTTATTTCCTTTGTGGAAAAGGATGAAAATTTCAGGATCATAGTTACTGAGATGAAGATGAAAAGTGCAAAACCTATGGCTTTTGTTATATCTGGTACTATTTTAGTAATATCCTCAATTCTCCTCTTTATTGTTCTAAGAAGGCTTATAAATTCTATGCATGCTGAGGTAGGTACTCTTTATGCCCTAGGATATAATAGTAGAGAGATTGTAGGTGTATATATTCTTTTTCCCATATATATTTGGCTGATGGGTGTTATCCCAGGAAGTATTATTGGTTATGCCCTTTCAGGTCCTTTTACAGATTTTTATGTCTCCTTTATAAGTGTGCCTATAGTAGAAAAGTTTATTCCCACAAAAGATCTTCTTATTGCCTTTTTTGTACCAGCTCTTTTTATGATTCCTTCTGGATATATAGCTATAAAGGATCTTCTTAAAAAGAGAGTGGTGGAGATAATAAGAGGAGAATCAGAAAAGGGATTTAAAACAAGATTTCGCATGGAATTTCTTGATAGGTTCTCTTTTAAGAGAAGAGTAATGTTAAAACAAGGACTTTTACATCCTTCAAGAGAGCTAGTTTTAATAATAGGGGTTGCTTTTGCTACCTTAATTATTCTATATGGAGTTGTTGCAAAATCTGCCCTCTCTTATCTTGTGGAAGATACCTTTCAGAATACTTATAAATACAATTATATGTATCTTTTGAATTACTATGAAAAGGAAAATAAATATGATGCTGAGCCCTTTAATATGCTATCCTTTTATCTTAAAGGCACCAAATCAAAGGTTGTGATTTATGGTATTTTAAAAGATTCTCAGATGATATTATTGAAAGATGGCAAGGGAGACAAAATAAATTTAGAGGGACTTGTAATTTCTCAGTCTCTTGCAGATAAATTTGGTCTTAAGGTTGGAGATGTTTTGAATTTGGTTAATAATATTGATGGAAAAGAATATAGTTTAAAAGTTACAGGGATTGCTGATCTTTACGTGGGAAACAATGGATATATGAGTCTGGAAGAATTTAATGAAACTTTTGGTTTTGATAAGGGGTCTTTTATTGGACTTTATTCTTTTCACAAGCTTGATATTCCCAAAGAAGATCTCGTTACTTATATGAGTAAAGAGGATGCAATAAAGGTCTTTAAAGATTCTGCACAAAGTGTGGATCAAATGCTTCAAGTAATGTATCTCGTATCCTTTTTCCTTGCTTTCACCATAATTTATGTCCTCGCTTCTTTAGTGATTACGGAAAATAGAAAACCTCTTGCTATTTTCAAAATCCTTGGGTTTAGAGATGGAGAGTTGAGCTCCATGTTTCTTGGTTTTAACAATTTCTCCTTTATAGTGGGCTTTCTTCTTGGAATTCCTCTTTATAATATGCTTATAAGTTATATTATAAAAGGAGTTCTTAAAGATGTAGATTTTTCTTTTAAGTTACAAGCTCAATTTAATGATATACTCTTTTCCTTTACTTATCTTTTTGTAGCCTTCTTATTTTCAAGATATTTAGGAAGAAGAAGAATTAACTCCATCTCCCCAGTGGTCATTTTAAAAGAGCAGTCAGAATAAAAATGGGCTCCCCAAAGGGGAGCCCTCAATTACATGGTAGTATAAGTTGGAGTATAGGTTTCTCCATATCTTTGTAATACTTTTATAAAAGCATTCATGTGATTTTGAGAGCCTTTAAGTAAATTTGTATAAACTCTGATTATATCAGGTTTATTGGTTCTCTTAATTGCCTCTTGTAGATCTTTTATATCAAGTTCTTCAATAAAAATTCCTACTTTTAGAGCCTCAACTGCTGATTTTTTGCCTCTTTCTACCAATGTGTTGTAAAGTTCTGTGAATTTAGTATTGGTAAATTTTCCAATTCTATCATCAACTACTGGGTCCTTTAATTTGTAGTAATTGATCAATGTCTTTACAGCATTCATATGGGCTTGCTCTGAGTTTGATATGTTATAGAAAATAGGGATTTTATGAATATTATATAAGGTTATATATACGTCCCTTGCTAATTTTTCCTCCTCCCTCATATGAAGTATGTCTTCAATCTCTTGAGAACTGAGATTTTCTGCTGAGATTCCTAAGTTAGTAAATAGAATAAAGGAGAATAAGAGGATCAACGTTGCCTTTAAAAACTTTTTCATTTTTACTCACCTCCAGTTAAATTTGTTTTTACACTTAAATTATGATTATTGAAGCTTAATATTCATTGAAAATAGCCTTAAATTTGGCTTAAAAAATTAAAAAATTTGCTTTTTATTGACTTTTTGAAATTCTTAAAATATAATTTAGGACAGAGGAAGGGTTAAAAATTTTATAAAATTATTAATCCTTTCTAATTTTTGGGGGAAGGACACTCTTTATGAGAAGGAAACTTTTCTTTTTGTTTTTTCTATTTATTCTCTTATGTATTTCAGGGATATTTTCTCAATGAATCTTCAGGAAACACTTTCTGTTCCAAGCCTTTCTCTTAACTCTAAATCGGTTTATACATTAAAGGATTTAGCTAGATCAGAGGAGGTCAAAAGGTATGTGGAAGTCTTTCTCAAGGATTGGGAAGAGTTGAAAGATTTAGAGTCCGGAGGAGTACCTGAGGATGAGATAAACAAGAAAAAACAAGAAATTCTTGAGGAAATACAAGAACTAAGAAGGATTGCTGAGAAGAATGGGGAAAGCGAAGAATTTTCGAATATTTTGAATAGTAGGGGATTATGAGATATTTTAATGTCTTAGGAATTTTCATATTTCTTTTATTAATGTTAGTTCTTCATACAGGGGAAGTGTATTCTTGAGGTGGAACTATCCATAGCGAAATTGTAAGAGATGCATATTACTATATGGAACGTTCATCTTATGCTACTTCTCAGCAAAAAAACTCGGCAGTCTGGAGGACAAATAATTGGGGTTTTCCATCGGATAGGCCTTGGGATATTATGGCAAGAGGGGCTGTAGAGTTTGATGAACTTACCAAACTCAGCCTGGCGACATTTGGATACCTGATTGGATAATTAATCTCTTTGCAGATGCTCACAGCTCTTATACGGCTTTTATGCATTTCTTAGATTTTCCTTCTCTTATGAATAACCTATCTCATGATTCTCATGGAAATAGAAGGAGCGGTATCCATAATAATATAGACGGCTATAACTATATAAGACACAGTAAGTTTGTAAAAGGAGAAAAGGATGATGATTATTGGGTAGATTGGTGGATGGGAAACGATGATTTTTGTATGGTTCACTCAGGAGTACTTTTAGATATGTATGAAAGAGATGAAGGAGGAAGAGACAAGAATGGTAATCTTATATCCTCGGTAAATTACTCCTGTTATACTCGTTGGGATAAGGATCATCATAACATAATTTATGCTCCAATAGATAATTTGAGTGATTACTGGTTTAAGCAAAATCAAGATTGGTGGTCACATCCCTACTGGGGACCCTATTACCTTGGTTATGCTCTTCATGCTGTTGGTGATGCCTCAGAAATGCACCATGTCTTTAATACTCTAGGCTGGGGACATTCAGAATTTGAGAGTTGGGCAAGTTATTGGTATCAATTTAGAGGGGAAAAAGAATATATGAGTAGATCTCGATGGTTTGATATGAGAAAAGTTAGAGATGCTCTTAATACGGTTTTTGCTCAGGATGGTATTCCCCCATACAGAAGGGATGTTAAGTGGCTTATAGAAAGGCTTGCAAGAGAAGTTTATAATTACTCTATAAGAAATTGGAGCACTCTCTGGGGTAGAGAGCCCTCAAAAACTACTTTTTATAAGCCCTTTGATGATTATATGATGGAAATTTATCCAAAAGCTGTAGCATGCGCTGTTGCTATTATGGAAAGAGCTTATTATCTACGTGTTGTTTCTCCAACTCAAATTCAAGTTCCTGTAATGGTAATTGTTAAAAAATTCCGATTGATTGATG
>ERZ1669249.184-NODE-184-length-35080-cov-6.322284_pt1 | contig 35080 bp, 40 predicted proteins | sample MGYA00579293_ERZ1669249 | MGnify/ENA primary metagenome ERZ1669249 (study PRJEB41166, sample SAMN08046057) | hot springs metagenome | biome: hot spring; feature: neutral hot spring; material: thermophilic sediment; isolation source: thermophilic sediment from... | reverse complement strand
CTTGTTCTTTCTGGTGGTGCAGCAAGAGGTATAGCCCATATAGGCATACTTAAGGCTTTGGAGGAGATGGGATTTGAAGTGCAAGCCATAAGTGGAGTGAGTGCTGGTGCACTTGTGGGTGCTTTTTTCTGTGCGGGTTATTCACCTGAGGAGATGCTAAGGCTTGTGAAAAACACCGATTGGATAAAGCTTATACGTCCAAAAGTGCCAAAATACGGCTTTTTTAGTTTAAGTAGAGCGGAAAAGTTTTTGAGAAAGTACCTACAGGTGGAACGCATAGAGGATCTCAAAAAAGAGCTTTATATTGGAGTGCTGGACATAAAAAGTGGCAAAAGCTTTCACTTCAACAGTGGAGAGCTATACCCTATACTTTTGGGTAGCTGTGCGCTACCTGGTATTTTTGAACCCATCAAATACAACGATTATGTGTTTGTAGATGGTGGAGTGACCAATAACCTACCAGTGGAACCTTTTCTGAAAAAAGAAGGTCTTCTAGTAGGAGTAGATGTAAATCCCACCAACTCGGTGGAAAAGGTCAGAAATGTGATACACATAATAGCTCGTAGCTTCCTCCTTGCGGTAAGATCCAATGTGGAAAAGAGAAGGGAGTTATGTCAGGTGCTTATAGAACCAGACCTGCAAAATTACTCTGTGATAGATATATGGAAGGCTCATGAAATATACATTTTGGGGTATAAGAAGGCTTTGGAAGTGATGAGAAAAATTCAGTTATAGTTTATAATTTATAGGACTGCAGAGCCGGTAGCTCAGCCTGGTAGAGCAACGGACTTTTAATCCGTGGGTCGCGGGTTCAAATCCCGCCCGGCTCACTTGTGCTAAATTATAAGACTATGGAATACATTACATCTTACAATCTTGATGAGCTAAAGGCATTGGTCTCCAAGTGGGGTATGCCCACCTACAGAGCGGTGCAGATAACTGGATGGCTCTATAAGAAGTTTCAAACGGACTTTGACCTTATGACCAACATATCAAAAGAAGAAAGAAGGTTTCTAAAGGAGAATTTCTTGGTGCATCCTCTTGAGTTGCAAAAAGAAGTACCTGCAGAGGATTCCACCAAATACCTTTTTAAAACTAAAGATGGACACACTGTAGAGAGTGTGCTCATAAAAGAAAGAGATCACCTTACTCTGTGCGTTTCCTCACAGATAGGCTGTGCGGTAGGGTGTAAGTTTTGTGCTACCGCTATAGACGGGCTTGTGAGAAACCTCAGAACGGAAGAGATAATAGACCAGTTTTTGCAAATTCAAAAGAGGATCCTGCCACAAAGAATAAGGAATGTGGTGTTCATGGGAATGGGAGAACCTCTTGCCAACTATGAAAATGTCAGAAAGGCAGTTGAGATCATGGTAAGTCCTTGGGGTATAGACCTTTCAAAGAGAAGGATCAGTGTATCCACAAGCGGTATTATAGCTCAGATAAAGAGAATGTCACAGGATCCTATCCTGAGGGATGTAAACCTTGCGGTCTCCATAAACGCACCTTACGAAAAGCTCAGAGAAGCTCTCATGCCCATATCAAAAACTAACAGTCTTTCAGAGCTTATTCAAACACTAAAAGACTACCCATACCCAAAAGGTAGGAGGATAATGTTAGAGTATGTACTCATAAAAGGTATAAATGACACAAAGGAGTGTGCTATCGCTCTTGGCAAGCTTATTGGAAGGCATAAAAATAAGTTTAAAGTGAACCTAATACCTTACAATCCAGACCCAGAACTTCCTTATGAGAGACCATCTTTGTCAGATGTGTATGAATTTCAGAAGGTACTTTGGAGTATGGGTATATCCACCTTTATTCGCTTTAGCAAAGGTATAAGCGTGTTTGGTGCTTGTGGACAGCTCAGAAAAAGACAGATGGTATAATCCTACTATGTACAAGTCCATCTTTTATGGATCTTTTATCACTGTATGTATAATATTTGCAACTGCCTTCTACATCCTTAAAAAAACCTTTACCAAAGACTTAATGAGCGTGTTTTTTACGTTGGAAAAGAGGTATCTCCTGCTTGCTCTACTGAGTATGTTCTTTTATCACACCTTTGACAACATTAGGCTTTTTGTCCTTTCAAGAGCTATGGGTCTTAAATACTCTTTTTTTTATGGTTATGTGATATCCCTGATAAATACCTTTGGTGCCACAATCACACCTGCACATGTAGGCGGTGAGTTCATCTCCATATACACCTTAATGAGAAAGGGTGGAAAGCTTCACAAGGTCATGAGCGTGATAACCATGAAAACCATAACAGGTATGGTCTTCTTTATCTTAGCCCTACCTATCACTCTTTATGCACTGTTTAAGAATCCTTCACAGGCAAAGGATCTCTTTGAACTTGTTGCGATAGTGCTTATCCTGACAGGCACCATTTACATACTTCTGAGAGTGTTTTTTAGAAAAAATTCCTCCAACGGAAAGCTCATAAACAAAATCAAAAGTTTGTTCAAAAGGTATGCGGTAACCATGAAGATATTCCTGAGGGATAAAAAGATTCACATACTTGTGGCAACCATCAGTAGCATACTGCTTTACGTGTGTTTTACTTTAGTAGGTGTGTTTCTTGTGAAGGCTTTCAATACAAAAGCTGATTCACTGAGTGTCTTTTTTAATCAGCTTTTCTTAGTTTATGCCCTGTTTATAAGCCCTACTCCTGGTGGTAGTGGTGTGGGAGAGCTGGGAGCTCTTTCTGTGTTCTCTCCCTTCTTAGAACCCTTTCTTGTGGGAGTATTTGCCATCCTTTGGAGGTTTTTAAGCCAGTATTTGAGCGCCATCTTGGGTGGCATCCTATTATCCATACTTTTGCTTATAGACGCCAAAAAATTAAAATCTTACTTATGAAACGCATACTTGTATGGGGTCTTGGTGTAAGCGGAAGATCTGCTATAGAGCTTCTCAAGGCTAAAAACTACGAAGTGTATGCAGGGGATGATAAAGATGGCACGGACTTTAGGCAGTATCTTGATCTGGTTGATACTGTAGTGTTATCACCGGGCATACCTCCACACCATCCCCTTTGGTTGTCCGCTGAGAAAAGGAACATAGAGGTTATAGGTGAGCTTGAATTGGCTTATAGATTCTTTAAAGGAAAAGCCATTGCCATTACAGGTACTGACGGAAAATCAACCACCACAAGAATGACATACCTTATACTCAAAGAACACTTTGGAAATGTCTGTGAAGGAGGCAATATAGGAACACCCTTTTCCCAGATAGTTTTAAAAAATCCATCGTGTCTTGCGGTGCTTGAAGTATCCTCCTTTCAGGGTAAAACTCTAAAGACCTTCAGACCACACGGTGGAGCCTTCTTAAACTTCTCTCGGGATCACTTAGATTGGCACAAAGACCTTGAAGACTACCTTCAGAGCAAGTACAACATCTTTAGAAATCAACAAGAGGAGGACTTTATAGTGCTTTATTCAAAGCAGGAGGAAGTAGTTGGCACTCCCACAAAAGCTAAAAAGTTTCTCTTTGGTTCAGAAGACGCACACGGTTTTATAAAAGACGGTAAAGCTTACTTCATGGATGAAGAGCTTTTTGAAGTAAGCGAGTTAAAGGTCTTTGGGTATCACAACCAACTTAACGCTCTTGCAAGTGCCATCATGTGCAGGCTTATGGGTGTGCCTGCTGATACCATAAGAAAGGTTCTTTACGAGTTTTCTGGACTGCCTTTTAGGCTTGAGTTTTTGGGAGAGTGGAAGGGTGTAAAAGTTTTTAACGATTCTAAATCTACCACTGTGAATGCTTTAAAGGTAGCTCTAAGAAACATGCCAGACAAAAAGGTCATACTCATAGCAGGCGGAAGGGATAAAGGAGGAGATTTTGAAAGCCTTTATCATCTTGTTGCTCAAAAGGTAAAGATAGCTATACTTATAGGTGAGGCAAAAGACAAGATATTTCAAGCTTGGAAAGGAGCTGTCAAAATTGAAATGGCAGATAGCTTAGAAACTGCGGTAAAAATGGCAAAAGACTTCTCTCAGAGTGGTGATGTTATCCTTTTTTCTCCTGCGTGCGCTTCCTTTGATATGTTCAGGGACTATGTGGAAAGAGGTGAAAAGTTTAAAGAATTGGTTTATTCTCTGTTTTCTGTATAATTTTTTCTTAAACTTGACGGAGGTTTGTGGATGAAACTGCACGAACATCAGGCAAAGGAGCTTCTAAAAAAATATGGACTTCCTGTCCCAGAAGGAAGGGTAGCTTTTTCCTTAGAGGAAGCCTTGCAGATCGCAGAAGAGCTTGGGGAGTATCCTCTGGTGGTAAAGGCTCAGGTGCATTGTGGAGGAAGAGGTAAAGCGGGAGGTGTAAAGCTCGTAAAAAACCAAGAGGAGCTAAAGCAGGCAGTAGAGGGTATGTTGGGAAAAGTGTTAAAAACCTTCCAGTGTCCAGAAGGAAAACTCGTGAGCAGAGTTTGGATAGAAAAGGCAACTAACATACAAAAGGAGTATTACCTTTCCATAACCCTTGACAGGGCGGTCTCAAAGCCAGTACTTATGGCTTCTGCGGAAGGTGGTATGGAAATAGAAGAGGTGGCAAAGGAAAAACCAGAAGCCATACATATGCTCCACATAGACCCTGCCTTAGGGCTTATGCCTTCTCAGGCAAGAAGGGTAGCTTTTAAACTGGGACTTCCTGTGAATGAGTTTGTCAAGATAGCGTTAGCCTTATACAGAGCTTATATGGACTTAGATGCAAGCCTTGTGGAAATAAACCCTTTGGTGCTTACAAAAGAAGGAAACCTTATCCTGCTTGACGCAAAGGTAGAAATAGATGACAACGCTCTAATAAGACACAAAGACCTGGAAGAGTTAGAAGACCTTACACAGCTTGATCCCCTTGAGGTAGAAGCCAAGCGCTACAGTCTCAATTACATAAAACTTGATGGCAATATAGGATGTATGGTAAACGGTGCTGGTCTTGCTATGACCACTATGGACATAATAAAGCTCGCAGGTGGAGAGCCTGCCAACTTTCTTGATGTGGGAGGAGGAGCTAATGTGGAGCAGATAGCCAACGCTTTTAGGATACTCATGGCGGACCAAAATGTGAAAGCGGTATTTATAAACATATTTGGTGGCATACTCAGGTGTGATAGACTGGCTCAGGGGCTTATAGAGGCAGCAAAGATGGTACAGATAAGAGTACCAGTAGTTGTCCGCATGGAAGGTACAAATGTGGAAGAGGGCAGAAGACTTCTTGCTCAATCAGGACTTAACTTCATTAACGCTGAAGATATGTGGGACGGAGCTAAGAAAGCTGTAGAATTGGCAAGCAAGAGTTAAATCAAGGATGGGAGGTATAACATGTCTATACTGGTAAACAAAGACACAAAAGTGGTAGTTCAGGGTATAACTGGAAAAGAAGGGTCTTTTCACGCTTTGCAATGTAAAGCTTACGGTACAAAAGTTGTGGCTGGTGTCACACCAGGCAAAGGCGGTCAAAAGGTAGAAGATATACCCGTCTTTAACACTGTAGAAGAGGCGGTAAAAGAGACAGGTGCTAACTGTTCTTTAATATTTGTGCCTCCTGCCTTTGCGGGCGATGCCATAGTGGAAGCCTTAGATGCAGGCATAGAGCTTGTAGTGTGTATCACAGAAGGTATTCCCGTCAAGGATATGATGCAGGTAAAGGATTACATGAAGAAGAACTATCCTAACGCAAAGCTGATAGGTCCCAACTGCCCCGGAGTAATAACTCCCGGTGAAGCCAAGGTAGGTATAATGCCCGGACACATTTTCAAGAGGGGAACAATAGGCATAGTATCAAGAAGTGGAACTCTGACCTACGAAGCTTCTTATCAGCTCACACGCTACGGACTTGGTCAATCCACTGCGGTAGGCATAGGCGGAGACCCAGTGCATGGACTCTCTCACAAAGATGTCATAGCTATGTTTAATGAGGACCCAGAAACAGAAGCCATTCTTATGATAGGAGAAATAGGTGGCACAGCGGAGGAAGAAGCAGCTGAGTATATAAAAAATCACGTGAAAAAACCAGTGTTTGCATATATAGCAGGTATCACCGCACCACCAGGTAGGAGGATGGGACACGCAGGAGCTATAATAAGTGGAGGCAAGGGAACAGCTCAGGCTAAGATGTCCGCACTGAGGGAAGCAGGAGTATATGTCATAGAGAATCCTGCCTTCATAGGCAAGACTGTGTACGAAGTTTTGCGCACATGATTTAGGATATACTTATGTTTCAAATATGTGTTATATTTTTTACATAACCTAAAAATCTGTTTAAGGAGGTAGGTAATATGGCACTTAGAACAAAAGTTGATCCAGACACTTGCACTTCTTGTGAGCTATGCTACGATAGGGTCCCTGAGGTTTACAAAAACAGGGGCGATGGCATAGCGGAAGTGGTAAGTCCTGGACCCGACGGTTGGATGATGGTCCCTTCGGAGCTGGAGCAGGAAGTCAAAGAAGTCACTGATGAATGCCCCAGCGGTTCCATCATAACAGAAGAAGTATGAAGATACTTATTGATATAGATACATGTACAGCCTGTAGGTTGTGCTACGATGTGCTACCTCAAGTGTTTGTAGATAGAGGTGATGGCATACCTATAGTTTGGCTTAGGGTTAAGATAGACGATTCTTTGAAGTCTTCCATACAGGAGGTAGCAGAAAGCTGTCCCAGCGGCTCTATACAATTAGAAGAAGTTGGATAAGATACTTTTCTTAGGAACCGCAGGAGGTAGAGCGAGCACTTTTAGAAGGATAAGAAGGTCCGGTGGTATGCTGATGCACCTATCGGGAAGATGGGTGCATGTGGACCCCGGACCTGGCGCTTTTGTTTACCTTCACGAGAGAGGATTTGACCCAAGAGCTTTGGATTTGATAGTACTATCACACATACACTTAGATCATTCTGCAGATGTGAATTCCCTCATAGAGGCATCAACAGATGGCGGAAAAAGAATTCACACCGCTCTATTTGCACCAAGGTCAGCCTTGGAGGGAGAAGATAGAGTAGTTCTGCCCTACTTGAGAAAGAGGCTTGCCTTTGAAGCTTTTCTTGAAGAAGGTAAAACTCTTGAGTACATGGGCATAAAAGTAAAAGCGGTTATGAAACACAGACATCACAACACAGAAACTTACGCTCTTTTGCTCAATGACAAAGTGCTTTATGTATCGTGCGCCATGTTTGAAGATAAGATGCTAAGCTTATACCCCAAAAATGTACAGGTCATGATCATAAACACTACCCTTTACAACAAAAGGGAAAATGTAGAACACCTTTCTGTGGAAGACGCTATTAAACTTATAAAAGGATTGAATCCCCAAAGAGCTATCCTTACCCACTTTGGTTATGAGTTCCTAAAAAACCACGATCCTCAAGAGGTGGCAGACTACATAACCTCAATAACAGGCATAAATACCGTATCCGCTTTTGACAATATGGAGGTTTATTTACATTGATAGAGCAGTTTTTCCCTGAACTAAAAAGGTACGCTCAAGAGTTTGTTAGCCAGTATGGTTATATGGCTATATTTCTTATATCCTTCACTGAATCTTTGTTCCAACCCATACCTCCTTATCCCTTTATTGTAAGCGCACCCCTGTTTAAACTAAATACATATGTGGCAGGCTTTGTAGCCTTTGCAGGAAATCTGCTTGGTGCTTTGGTGGCTTACTATCTTGCGGGTTTCCTTGGAGAGGCTTTTGTAAAGCGCCTTTTGGGTGAGAAGCTTTACCTAAAAGGAGAGAGCATATTCAATAAGTATGGGTTTTTTGCAGTCATAATAGGAGAACCCTATAAGTTAGTTTGTTGGCTCTCTGGCATATTTAAGATGCCTGTGATGACTTTTCTTGTGGCAAGTGTTATAGCAAGGGGTTTGAGGATCTCCGCTTTTGTCTTTTTTGGGAATCTTTTGGAAAGGTTCCTTCATTAATGGGCGCGGGAGGACTCGAACCCCCAACCGGGCGGTTATGAGCCGCCCGCTCTGCCATTGAGCTACGCGCCCTAACAACTTAATATTATAAAACATTTTTTGTCATTTTGCAGGGTTTATAATACAATAATGTTATGGAAAAAAGGATTTTTACCCCTTTAACGGAACAAGTTATAGAGGAGCTCAGGGCAGGCGATAAAGTACTGCTAAACGGCTACATATACACCGCAAGAGATGCAGCTCACAAGAGGATGGTTGAGGCTATAAGCAGAGGAGAAATGCCACCTTTTGATATGAAAGGACAGGTTATATACTACGTGGGACCCACCCCACCCAAACCCGGACAGGTGATAGGCTCAGCAGGACCTACTACAGCCATTAGAATGGACAAGTATGTGGAACCTCTTTTAAAGTTAGGACTAAAAGGTATGATAGGCAAAGGATACAGAAGCCCACAGGTAAAGGAACTTCTCAAAGAGTACAAGGCGGTTTACTTTGCTGCGGTTGGTGGCGTTGCGGTCCTGCTTGCAAAGAGCATAAAGTCCTCTGAGGTAATAGCATACGAGGACTTAGGCACAGAAGCTATAAGAAGGCTCTACGTGGAAGACTTTCCTGTAATAGTGGCTAACGACATATACGGCGGAGATGTGTTTGAGGAAGGAAGAAGAAAGTTTGCTCGCATTGATATCTAAAGGCACTGCGCTACAAGGTCATAATCTTTTGCTTGAGTGATCTTGACTGTTATCATCTCTCCAGGCTTTAGCTCCCTTTCTGCCTCTACGTAAGTAATGCCATCAACCTCAGGAGCCTGTGTGTAAATTCTTCCTACTGGTACTATGCCCAGCTCTTCGTCAAAGCCATCCACCACAAGCTCTAAAGTCTTTCCTACAAGATCAAGATTCTTTTTGTAAGTTACATCTTTTTGCACCTTTAAAAGCTCTTCCTTTCTACTTTCTTTCTCTTGCATGGGTATTGGATCTCCCAAGGCATAAGCGTGAGTGTTATCCTCCTGATAGTAAGTAAAGACTCCCACCCAATGGAAGTGTCCCTCTCGCACAAAATCCAAAAGTTTTTGAAAGTCCTGCGGAGTTTCGGAAGGATAGCCTACTATAAATGTGGTTCTCAAAACAGCATGGGGTAATATTTTGATCACCTTATCTAAGAATTTCCTTACAAAGTTCTCATCGTAGCCTCTTCTCATGCTCTTTAGCACTTCTGTGGATATATGTTGTAGTGGAACATCCAGGTAAGGAATTACTTTTTCGGAATTTGCCATGTAATAGAGAAGCTCATCTTCCACTTCTGTAGGGTAAAGATAGAGCAATCTTATCCACTTTATGCCCTGCACCTTCTCAAGCTCTTGCAGAAGTTTTATAAGATGAGCTTTACCGTACAGGTCCCTGCCATAGTAAGTGGTATCCTGAGATACTATGCACAACTCCTTTACACCTTGATCTGCTAAGTATTTAGCTTCCTCAACGATCTCTTCTATGGGTCTTGATCTGTGCCTTCCCCTTATGAGAGGTATGGCGCAGAAAGAACAGAGCCTGTTGCACCCTTCGGATATTTTAAGGTATGCATAAGATTTTGGTGTGGTAAGCACTCTTTTGATGTCTTCCTTTGGCTTTAGCCTTAGAAACTCTAATATGGAATCCCAGCTTTCTGTGCCAAAGTAAGCACTAACCTCTGGTATCTCCTTTTGGAGCTCCTCCTTGTACCTTTGGACCAAGCATCCCATTACTATAACCTTTTTCTTTTCCGCAAACTCCAGTATGGTGTCTATGGACTCTGCTTTTGCAGGTTCTATAAAACCGCAGGTGTTTATGATGATTACATCTGCCTTTTTGGGATCACTTACGATAACCGCACCGCTTGATTTAAGCTTACCAAGGAGAACTTCCGTATCTACAAGGTTTTTGGCACATCCTAAGCTTATTACACCTACTTTCATGGTTCTAAATCTAGTTCGCTATCCACTTTAAATATGTTGGCGTTGTGAAACTGCCCATACATAGCGTCTGATTTATAAGGAGAATCTTGCAAGGCAGTTTTTATCTCATCTATGAACTTGCCCTCTTCCTTCTTTTTGAGGTTCATCTCTTTGGAAAATCCCAAAGCAAAAAGTAAAAGCAAAAACACTATAGCTTTCATACCCTTATAATATAGCACAAAATCTTGTATAATCTTTTTTGTATGAGGACAGGTTTTGTTTACGATGAGATATACCTAAGGCACAATCGGAAAAACCATCCAGAAAACATGGACAGACTTATAAGCATAATTCAAGAGCTGGACAGAAATAACCTGTTTAAAAGCTTAAAAAGGATAAAACCCAGGAGAGCAAAGATAGAAGAGGTAGCTCTAAATCATGACCTTGCTTACATACAGGAGGTGCACGACTTTTGTGAGGCTGGCGGAGGCTATTTGGACCCTGACACTTACGCTGTCCATGATTCTTACGAAACCGCTCTTTACGCAGTGGGAGGAGTCCTTGAAGGTATAGATAAACTTATTGAAGGTGAGGTAGATACGGTGTTTTGTGCCATAAGACCTCCAGGTCATCATGCGGAGTATGCAAAGGCTATGGGCTTTTGCCTCTTTAACAACATAGCTATAGGTGGATGGTATCTTCTCCAAAAGGGCTTCAAAAGGGTGTTCATCATAGACTTTGATGCTCACCACGGAAATGGCACTCAAAAGAGCTTTTACGAAGAGGACAGGGTCTTTTACTTTTCCACTCACGAGTATCCCTTTTATCCCGGCACTGGTTCTGACAAAGAAAGAGGCGCAGGCAAGGGACTGGGCTACACCTACAATGTACCTCTTAGCGCAGGTGCTGGTGATGATGAGTACAGAGAGGTGTATGGAAAAATTCTGCCTGAACTTATGAGACAGTTTAAACCCGAATTTGTGCTTGTCTCCGCAGGCTATGACATACACAAAGATGATCCTCTCACCTACCTAAATGTTAGCACCGAGGGGGTAAAGGACATAGTAAGGAACATTCTCAACGTGTGCGTAGAATTAAAAGTGCCTTCCTTATTTGCTCTTGAAGGTGGATATAACCTGAGGGCTCTGGCAAGCTGTGTTAGTGCAACCATAGAACTTATGCTGGAGGCTTAGATTGAACATACTTGGTAAGCTTTGGCAGGCTTTTTCTTTTCTTTTGGTGGTTTATGGTTTTTACCTTCTTTTCCTGTTTTTGCTGGATACCTTCCTGAGGATAAACAGCAGTATAGCACTGCCTGCATCTTTGTTTATCACCTTGCTGTCTGTAGCTTTGGTTATCATCTTCTGGATAAAAAAGAAGCGATTACCGTTATAATTAAAACTATGACGAGAGTAGCTTGGAGTATAACCCATCAGGAGTTTACCATCACAGACTATTACTACTTTTCTAAGCTTAGCAGAGAGGCACAAAAGGTTGGCATACAGATAGACGAGGTGGATAGCTGGGACAAGCTCAAGGATTATGACACCATAGTGTTTAACTATCCTGAGATACCCTTTACAGAAAAGGAAATTCAGGACATAGAAAGACTTGTCTGGGAAGAAGGTAAAAAGGTTATCCTTTTGGGATACTACAAAAACGAGGACCACATAGCGGACACATGCAACACCCTCGCAAGGCGTTTTGGCATGGAACTAAACTCCGATGAGGTTATTGATGAAGTAAACAATCATCAAGGAGACAAGTACTTTGTGGTCACATCCAAGCTAAGAAGGTACACAAAGAACGAAAAAAACGAGGTGGTAGTTCAAAAGATAGTCCTTCCTTGTACCGCATCCATAAAGCCTCTTATGCCAGACATAAAAGTGGTAGCTCGCGCAGAGGATACCGCAAAGTCAAGTCAAGATAACTACACACTGCTTATAGCAGAACATATAGCACCTACAAGTGGTGGATATTTCTGTCTTGCAGGCACTTGCGTTTTTTGGGACAACTACTCCATAGACCTATACGATAACTTAGCCTTCTCTCTTAATCTTCTAAGGCACAAAACTCCCCTTAAAACCGTAGGTGGCAAGCCCGTAATCTTTGGCTTGTAGCATGTTGGGAAAGTACAAGATAGCCCTAAAACCTTGGGAAATTCCCGATGTGGAGCTTTTGGAGTACGAAGAGTCAGAGCAGTTTGTGGATATGGCTGAAGACCCTGTACCTTATCCAGGTGTAGACCCAGAAGAAGATATTACCATAGCTTTTGTAGATGGTGTGAGAAGGACAGAGTACGCTTTGTATCTTATGGACGAAAGTGGAGTAAGCTACGAAGGTGCTTTTGTTTCCCTTGGAGCTGGTGCTGTAATAGTAAAGTTGGGTAGGCTCAATCAGATAAAGGAATCCATGTATAACCCTGTAGTGAAGCGCTATATGGTAGTTAGGGGTATGTTACAGGACATACCTCCTTTGGATTTGGGGTTTGAGGTGCTTCCTGTAAAAGATGATGTCTCTAAGGAAATAAACAAGATATTGAAAGAAGAACTTGAGGTGAGCGTGGCAAGAAATGTGGCTATGGGCACAGGATATAGCCTTTTGATATGCGATGGGACTCTTAGCAATAAGCTCAAGGGTACACACTGCGTGGGATACATCAAAACTATAAAGAAGCTCTTTATGAGGAAGGAGGATGCATACCTACTTAACCACCTGAAGCGTGGACAAAGAACGCCTATAATAAAGGTGCATTACCAGCGCGGACAAGAAGAGACAGAAAAGGTAGAAAAATACACTTGGTATGTGAAACTCACAGATGGTGAGGGCATAGGCTCTCTTGTCAGACTTGAGGTCTTTGAAAAGATAGGCTTGGATAATGCAAAACGTATAGCGGACATAACTGCAGGAGTCCTTCCTAAGCTAATAAGCAGTGTTTTTCAAGACAGAAGGGCTCCACAGAACCTACTCCCAATAAAAAGCCTTGAGAACTTTCTAAGAAAACACTTGGGCTCTTACTCCATAGTAAGAAGACAGATACAAAAGCTCATATATGCCTGAAGTAATACTTTTAGTTATCTTGGCTTACTTCCTCAAGAAAGTTCGCATTTTTAAAGAAGATGACACAAAGGTGCTCATCAATTACATCATATACATAACCCTTCCTGCGGTCAGCTTTAGGTCTGCGCACAGTCTTGGAATAAACAGGAGCGTGTTTTTAGTGGTGGCTCTTGCTTGGAGCGGAATAATTTTTTGTATGCTTGTGTCCTTTATTGTAGGAAAGGCTATTGGATTAAAAGACAAAGACCTGAGAGTTTTTCTTTTGGTTTCTTCCTTTGGTAATACCGCCTTTTTGGGATATCCTTACACACTGTCCTTTTTTGGACAAGAGGGCTTAAAGTATGCGGTTATATACGACAGCTTAGGCTCTTTTCTGTTGGTTTCCACACTGGGCTTTTTTGTGTCCATAGGTAGGTTTAACATAAAGGAGCTTCTGACATTTCCGCCTTTTTGGGGCTTGGTTCTTGGCTTTCTGCTAAAAGATTACAACCTTCATCCGGAAGTGATAAAAGTTTTGGATACTGTTGCTGGCTCTTTATCACCCGTGGTGCTCTTTACACTTGGTTTGTCCCTTAGCTATTCAGAAATAAAGAAGTATCTGCCCATTAGCCTTTTGGCACTTTTCATAAAGATGTTCCTGTCAGTACTCATAACCTATCAGATGGGACAACTTTTCAACGCTCAGGGCTTAGCTTTTAAAGTATCTCTTTTAGAATCTGGAATGCCAAGTATGATGATGGCTGGCGTTCTCTCTTTGAGATATGGCCTAAATTACGAGCTTGCTTTTGCAACTGTAGGTCTTGGACTACTCCTTAGCTTTATCACCCTTCCCATCTTTATGCGTCTTTTAGTTTCTTTCTGAACCAGTTTATGGTTTCCAAGAGTCCCTCTCTGAGAGGCTTTTTTGGCTCCCAAGAGAGAAGTCTTTTGGCTTTGCTTATGTCTGGACATCTCCTTTTGGGATCGTCTGGCAGTGGTGGATAAAACACTATCTTAGAATTACTGTTAGTTAGCTCTATTATGAGCTTAGCTATGTCTATGATCCTAAACTCTTGGGGATTTCCAAGGTTTATGACCTCACCAGACAAACCATCTTTTACAGATGCCATAAAGATACCTTCTACCAAATCGTCTATGTAACAAAAGCTTCTGGTTTGTTCACCACTTCCGTATACAGTGAGGGGCTCTCCTTTGAGCGCCTGTGTTATAAAGTTGGGTATGACTCTACCATCGTTCATTCTCATGCGAGGTCCATAGGTGTTGAATATTCTGAGTATCCTGACATCTATGCCGTGTTCCCTATGATAAGCCATACACAGAGCTTCCGAAAACCTTTTGGCTTCGTCATAAACGCTACGCGGTCCTATTGGGTTTACGTTTCCCCAGTAAGTTTCCGGTTGTGGATGAACTGTGGGATCACCGTAAACCTCAGAAGTGGAAGCAAACACATACCTTGCCTTCTTTAACTTAGCAAAACCAAGAGTGTTTAAAGTTCCCAAAGAGTCCACCTTCATGGTGTGGATAGGGTGGGACATGTAGTCCGCAGGCGAAGCGGGACAGGCAAAATGCAAAACTATATCCACAGGACCTTCAAGGTATATATAGTTTACTACGTTGTAGTGTATAAATTTGAACTTAGGATGTCCAAAAAGATGCGCTATGTTGTCCGGTGAACCCGTAATGAAGTTGTCCATACCTATAACTTCAAACCCTTCTTGGATAAACCTATCACACAGATGGGAGCCTATAAACCCCGCTGCCCCTGTTATAAGGACGCGCAATTACACTCCTCCTATAACTTTTACCACCACCTTTCTCTCTCTGGGACCGTCAAACTCCGCCAAAAATATGGCTTCCCACCTTCCAAGAAGTAGCTGACCGTCTTCAATGGGTATAACCCTTGAGTTTCCTATTAGTGCACTTCTTATGTGCGCTGCAGAATTGCCCTCCGCATGAGTGTAAGATCTATCCTCCCAAGGTATGAGCTTTTCTATAGTGTTGGCTATGTCTCTGATCACGTCAGGGTCTGCACCTTCGTTAATGAAAACCGCTGCAGTAGTATGAGGCACATACACTAAACAGATACCTGACTTTACGCCTGACTTTCTCACCTCCTCTTTTACGTTTGCGGTAATATTCACAAAGCTTGTCCTTTTGGTAGTTCTTACGATAAAGGTACCCATCACTTCTGCGTTATCTTAAAAACGCACTTTTCGTGTCCTTGCGCTTTGCACCTTATCTCTTTTACTTCAAAGTTCTTGTCAAGGAGGGTGCTTAAAAAGCCTTCAAAAAAACCAGCCATGGGTTCACAAACAGGGTTCTTACTCTTTCCTACCGCCTCAACTAATATAGAACCCTCTATCCTTATCTCCATGGCATCTATGTCATACTCAAACACATCCAAGAGTCTTGAAGATTCCGCTATTACGGTAAGTATCTCAAGGGCTTCGTCAAGCCTGTCTGTATAGACGCCATACCTTTCCTTTAATATCTTTGCGCCCTTTTTTCCTCCATAACTTGCAGCCCTCTTTATAACCTTTTCTATACCTAACTTGGAAAGCTTGTGCAGGTCCCTGTATCCGTCTATGAGCGCCGCGCGATGTATAAGCACAGATTCTCTCTCTATGGCTTCTGCCAGCGCACGAAACTTATCCTTCAAATACTCCATCCCATGCTCCTGAGCTTCTCTTTGCCTTCTTCAGATATTTTATCCTTATTCCACGGAGGTTCAAAGACAAAGTTTACTACCACATCTCTTAGATTAGGAAAGTTCTTAAGTATGTGGTCCCTTACGTGCTGTGCAAAGTATGACTTTGCAGGACATCCTTGTACTGTTAGGGTCATATCTATGTATGCAACATTGTCTTTTACCACAACTCCATAAACCAAACCTAAGTTTACTATGTCAAGGGGTATCTCTGGATCCCTTATCTCCTTTAGTTTTTCGTAAATTTCCTGCTCCATTGTTTAATAAATATAGCTCATTTCCCACTTCCATGCGGTGTTTATGATGAAGCTTAGGTCATAATAAAGGGGTTTCCAGTTTAGCTTTTTCTTAATCTTTGTACTGTCCGCAACAAGCTCAGGTGGGTCTCCTTCCCTTCTTCCTACGTATTTAACAGGAAAATCCACTCCCGTGATCTGCTTGACTTTGTCTATCACTTCAAGGACCGAATAGCCCTGTCCATAGCCCACATTAAATATATCGCTTTCTCCACCTTCAAGTAAGTATTGCATAGCATCAATGTGCGCTCTTGCCAAATCCATAACATGTATGTAGTCCCTTATGCATGTGCCATCAGGTGTGGGATAATCTGTACCATAAACCTCAAGATAAGGTAGCTCTCCTTTAGCGGTTTTTAGTGCTCTATCTATCAGGTGTGTGGCATCCTTTCCCATATAGCCTAATTTTCCCTCTGGGTCTGCTCCCGCAACATTAAAGTACCTTAGTATAACAAACTTGAGAGGATAACCAGAAGAAGCCAAATCTTTTATGGCTCTCTCCGACATAAGCTTGCTCCAACCGTAAGGGTTTATGGGAAGTGTGGGGTCTTCTTCTTTAACGGGCACACTTTTAGGAATTCCGTAAACCGCTGCGGTTGAAGAGAAAACTAAATACCTTACTCCAGTCTCTACCATGGCAGAGAGTAAGTTCAGTGTTCCGCAGAAGTTTTCCCTATAGTATCCAAGAGGGTCTTTAACACTTTCTGGAACAGATATCTTTGCTGCAAAGTGCATAACTACATGGGGCTTGAAATCTTTCATAACCTCTTTGAGCTTCCCTTCATCCAATAAATCTGCAACAATAAGATCGCCGTAGAGAACTGCCTTTGGGTTTCCTGTAGAGAGGTTATCGTAGGTGAGAATAGTGTGTCCCAAATCTCCTAAAAGCTTTACCACATGAGAGCCTATGTATCCTGCACCGCCAGTTATGAGTATCCTCACTCTACCTTCTCACCAAACAGGGCTTCTAACTTCTCCTTCTTTTTTATGGGCTTTAGGTAAGGCTTGTCATCTTTTATCCTTATCTCCACAGTGTCCACATCTTTTAGAGTGCCTCTTAATAGCTCTTCTGCAAGCAGATCTTCCACATGGTGTTGTAAAGCGCGTTTGAGGCTTCTTGCTCCATATTCTGGTTTGTACTCTTTGTCTATTAGCCAATCTACAAAGCTCTTGTGGAGCTTTACACTTACACCCCAGTCTCGCAAGTTCTTATTGATTTCGTTTAGCTGTAGCTCTAGTATCTTAGCCACATCTTCTTTTTCTAATGCTCTGTACACTATTATTTCGTCAATCCTGTTGAGAAACTCTGGGCTGAAGGTCCTCTTTACTTGGTCCATAACGTTTTTCTTCATCTGCTCAAAGTCTATCACACCAAACTTCTGCTCAAATCCTACCTTTCCTCCGTGGGTTATAAGCCTTGCACCAAGGTTAGAGGTCATTATGATTATGGTGTTAGAAAAGTCCACTGTTCTTCCCATAGCGTCAGTGAGCCTTCCATCATCAAAGATCTGCAGGAATATGTTAAACACATCGTGGTGAGCCTTTTCTATCTCGTCAAAGAGAAGCACAGAATAAGGTCTTCTGCGTACCCTTTCGGTTAGCTGTCCTCCTTCTTCGTATCCCACATACCCAGGAGGCGCACCAATGAGTCTTGAAACGGTGTGCTTTTCCATGTATTCGGACATGTCAAACCTTATAAGCGCGTCCTCCGTACCAAAGAGATACTCAGCTAAGGCTTTTGCGGTTTCCGTTTTACCCACACCTGTTGGACCCAAGAAGAGAAACACTCCTATAGGTCTGTGCCTACCTTTTAAGCCTACCCTTGATCTCCTTATAGCCCTTGCTATAGCTTTTATAGCCTCATCTTGACCTACAACTCTCTTCTTTAATTCCTCTTCTATATGTAGGAGTTTTTCCATATCGCTCTCATGGACCCTCTTTACCGGTATGCCAGTCCATCTGGAAACTACCTCCGCCACATCTTCCTCTGTCACCTTTGGCCTGTTTTTAGCCATCTCCTGTTTCCACTTAGTTTTGAGGCTTTCAAGCTTTGCTCTGAGTCTTAGTTCCTCATCTCTGAGTCTTGCTGCCTTTTCGTAATCCTGTTCGTTAGCTGCCTGCTCTTTCTCTTGCTCTATTTCCTTTATCTTCTCTTCAAGCGCCTTGAGCTCTGGTGGCAAGTTCATAGCCCTGAGCTTTACCAGAGAACCCGCCTCATCTATGACATCTATAGCTTTGTCAGGCAGATTCCTCTCTGGTATGTATCTTACAGAAAGCTGAACTGCCTTTTCTATGGCAGCGGGAGTGTATTCTACATTGTGAAACTCTTCAAATTTCTGCTTAAGACCGTAGAGTATGCGTATGGTATCTTCTTCGCTTGGCTGGTCCACTATAACAGGTTGGAATCTTCTTTCTAAGGCTCCATCTTTTTCTATATACTTTCTGTACTCATCAAGAGTTGTTGCGCCTATAACTTGTATTTCTCCTCTCGCTAGAGCAGGTTTTAGCATGTTGCTGGCGTCTATAGAACCTTCTGCAGAACCTGCACCCACGAGGGTGTGTATCTCGTCTATAAAGAGTATAACATTGGGTGCCTTTTCAAGCTCTTTGAGTATGTTTTTGAGCCTTTCTTCAAATTGACCTCTATATTTGGTTCCTGCCACCAACGCTGCAAGATCAAGAGCTACAACCCTTTTGTTTTGAAGAGGTTCTGGCACCTCTTTGTTGGCTATTCTCTGCGCCAGACCTTCCACTATAGCGGTTTTACCTACACCAGGGTCTCCCAAAAGAACGGGATTGTTCTTTCTTCTTCTTACAAGTATCTGTATAACTCTTTCTATCTCCTTTTCTCTTCCTACCACTGGATCAAGTTTGCCCTCCCTTGCCATTTGGGTGAGGTCCCTTGAGAACCTATCAAGGTTAGGAGTAGGTGCATACTTGACGCTTTCCTGAGGAGGTAGCTCTCCCAAAATCTGGAGCACCTCGCGCCTTACGGAGTACTCATCAAGTCCAAACCCTCTTAATATCCTTCCACCAAGACCAGTTTTTTCTCTTACCACACCAATAAGGAGGTGCTCAGGACCTACAAACTGATGATGGAGTATGCGTGCTTCTTCCACTGCAAATTCAAGCACTCTTTTTGCATCAGGCGCAAAGAGTATCTCACCCGAATGGCTACCTCTTGTGATCTGACCTATAATGGCTTTTCTGACCTTCTCTGCAGTAAGACCAAACTTGGATAGTATAATGGTGGGAAGGTCCTCGTCTTTTATAAGGGCTAATAGAATGTGCTCACTTCCAAGGTATGTATGTCCAAGCTCTAAGGCTTCTTCCCGTGCTTGCAATATTACCTGTCTTGCCTTTTCTGTAAACTTCTCAAACATCTCTTACACCTCGCTTAATTAATAAAGATATGTGAAGTAGTGCCTTTGGCAAGCTATCCATAACCAAACATAAGATCAAGTATCCCTGGCTCTATCTGTATCTCCCAGTTTTTAAAGCTTTCATCTTTGTTAATTACTGTAAGATATCCTTCTCTCTCAAGATACAAAATGAGTTTTGCCAAGTTGGAAAGACCACATATCCTTGCGCTCTTAAGATCCTCTATCTTTACTCTGGGCTGAGGTACATCTGCCTCTTTGTATATCCTCAAAAGCTCATCTTTTAGATGGTAGTGTAAATTCTCAAAGTCGCACACCTAAAGCCTCCTTTACCACTTGTGAGTCTCGGAAAGGATATTTTACTCCTTTTATTTCTTGATAGTCCTCGTGTCCTTTGCCTGCAATGAGAACCACATCTCCCTCTTTTGCCATATTTATAGCAAGTTCTATAGCTCTTTTTCTGTCTTCTTCCACTAGAACTTTTGAGGTGTCGTTTATACCTTCCAGTATATCCCTTATGATCTGGATTGGTTCTTCATCCCTTGGATTGTCTGATGTAATCACCACAAGGTCTGACAGAGTTTCTGCCACTCTTCCCATTATTGGCCTTTTGGTTCTGTCTCTGTTGCCACCTGCACCAAAAACAGTTATTACCTTCCCTTTGCAAAGTTTCCTCACACTTTTTAGCACATTTTCAAGGGCATCTGGTGTGTGAGCATAGTCCACTATAACCAAAAACCCATCTCCTTTGTAGGTTTCAAATCGTCCGGGCACATAAACTTTTTCTATACCTTCCTGAATGGCTTGCGGATCAACACCAAGAAGCATACCACAGAGTATTCCCGCAGACAGGTTATAAGCCTGAAAATCTCCTACAAGGTTTGAATAAAAGTTATAAACCCTGCCTTGGTAATGGACTTTTAACCTTGATCCATCAAAATTGGTGCTAAAGTCAAGGATTTTAAAGTCTCCTTCCCTTCCGTAAGTTATGGCTTTTCCTTTTAGCTCCTCATATATCCTCTTTCCGTAAGGATCATCTATATTCACAATAGCGTGTTTGTGGTTGTACTCTGTGAATAGCCTTAGTTTTGCCTTAAAGTACTCCTCCATGGTTTTGTGGTAGTCAAGGTGATCATGAGATAGGTTCGTAAAGCCAACGATCTCAAAGTGTGTGGGCCATACGCGCTTTTGGTCAAGGGCATGAGAAGATACTTCCGCAGATACCGCCTGTGCTCCATCTTCTAACATGCTTTTGAGAGTGCTATGCCACAAAATGGGGTTGGGTGTTGTTCTACTTTCATACTGATAAACTTTGTCCATAAACCTGTAATATATGGTACCTATAAGTCCCGTTTTTATACCACCTTTGTTTAGCACAGATTCTATTATGTGAGTTGTAGTAGTCTTTCCATTAGTTCCAGTTATGCCTATCACTTTTAGCTTTTTAGATGGCTCTCCGTAGAAGGCATGGGCAAGTTCTCCTAAGGCACGTCTTGTGTCTTCTACTTTTACTATTCTGCTGTCTTGTATGTTCAGGTCTTTTTCCACAAGTACCCACTTGGCACCTCTTTTCAATGCCTCTTCCACAAAGTTGTGTCCATCTGTCTGAGATCCTTTTATGGCTACAAAGATGTAGCCTTCCTGCACTTCCTTTGAGTTGTCTGTGATGCCTTTGGCATCTTTTAGCAAGTTTAGTATGTCCATTTTTACTTTTCTGTGATGGTTTCCTCCACTTTTATACCAAAGTGTCTTCCTGCTTCTTCTATATATCCAAGCACTTCGTCTCCTTCTTTTAGCTCTACTACAGATATGGGTGTGCCATCAGGTTTTGTCAGCCTTATGGTTTCTGCGTTCTGAAGTACAGCGCTCACTTTTTTGTTTTCTACCTTTCCCTCTACGAGGATCATGGGACGCCTCTCTACCTTTGCTCTTCCCACATAAACAAGTCTACCCCTTCCTTTGTAGTCATAGACCATTACAGCATCTCCTGTGGACAGCTCACAGAGATACTTGGTCTTGTTGCCAGGAACCCTTATGTACATATGAACCGCCCCCGCATTAACCCTAAAGGGTCTGGAAGCCACATAAGGATTTTCCTCCGTTTCCGCATGCACCAAAAACATACCTGCAGAAGAGTTTCCCACAAGCATTCCCTCACCCCTTGAGAGCAAAGAGGTGGTATCCACACACACCCTATCTCCCAGTCCCAAAGGTAGTATGCGTGTTATACGCACCACACAAAGGTTTAGCTTCTCCTCTTCCTCTTCTAAAGCCTTGCCTACTCGTTTTATAGTGTTTATGTCAGAGCTTTTTAGCACAACTCCTTTGACACCTTTTTCCAAGATCTTAACAGCGGTCTTTGCCTCCTCTTCATTTTTGACAACCGCATAGACTTCTTCTCTCTGAGCTATGATGTTCTCAAGGGGTATGATGGTCCAATCTGTGGTTTCCACTATTACCTTCACATGGGGAGGGTATTTGACTGCTCTTTCTTCATCTTCTTTTCCCTTTATAAGCACATGGACCACATCCTCTCCCAGCTTTAGGTCTCCTTCCTCAGATACAACGCTCACCCTTCCGAGCTTTTTCACCTCTTCCTTTTTGGATGGATCGCTGAGGACTATTGCAGTAGCTCCAGACTCTATTGCTGTGGTTATAAGTTTTTTATCGTAGTTCTCCGCCCAATACCAAAACTCTTTCATGTAAAAACATTATAACATGGTAGGTGCGGGGGGACTCGAACCCCCGACCTCTGGCGTGTCGGGCCAGCGCTCTCCCTCTGAGCTACGCACCTTAGAATTTTAATTATACTACTTAACATGCAAAGTTTGTTAAGTTTGTATCGTTAATTCTTAAAATAAAATTGTTCTGTCTTGCTTCCTGCATTAATAAATCTATTATTCTACTCTGTGAAGGTTTTAATTTTTCCTTTGAGAGTATTAGATCGCTAGTTAATTTTAGGACCGCGATAGGTTTATACTCCTTCCCTTTCACTTCTACTTTTTTAAGGTTAGTAAATAGCATCATTTTCAGTAAACCATCTTTTATATCCTCTAAGGATGGAATTAAATTGTGCTTGCTGTGCTTACCTTCAATCAGATAAACTGTTTCATCTTTAATCTCAACTTCATCACAGGTAAAAAAGTAGTATCCTCCAAGATAGTTTTTAATTGTTAGTTTTGCCTTTATACCAGATAATTTTTCTTTTGGCTGTTTGGTGATACTTTCTCTGCTTTGGGCTTTTTTTGATAATTCTCTTGAAAGCTTCATAAAAGCTTCTTTACCTTTTATAATTTCATTTATTCTTTTCTCTGCATGACTCATTGAATGCATTTTAACTCCAAGACTTTTTGAAATTTGTTCATAATAAGATAGCGCAATCTTGGCTATTTCTCCGACCTTTTCTACTTGATATAGATTCCAATGCAATGCATCCGATTGAAATGATAAAAGATCGTTTATCTCCTTTCTAATATAATCTGAATCAAATCTTTGGTTTGTTATTTTATTTGCGTATCTTCTACTCTTTTCCGCATGCTTGTAATAGCCAATAATTACATATATGCCAAGTAGACTCATTAAGGAAACCGTATCCCATTGCAGGAAATCTCTATCCCCTTCTATACCTTCATCCTTCATTATAGGGATCACTGTTACCTTTTTACCATCAAACTTTAGAGTATCATACACTCTGGCATAAGGGTATGATCTCGTTCGCTTCGGTGAAACCCACCAACTCAAAGCGACACGTCCTTTACCTTTTAAATCCAATATAAAAGAGCCATCTTTGACCAAAGCAGTATCAAGATCTTGAATATCATAAATTTCTAATTTCTTGCACAAAAAAGGGCTGTATTTTATTCCTGTGATTTCAGCCAATATATCCATACTCAACATTTTCTCTTATTATCACTTCAAATGTATCATTTTGATTATTAAATAATGACTGTTCATCAAAACCAACTTTCTTCTTAATTATTGGAATTAATGACTTTTTAATTTCTATTCCTATACTATTCCTACCAAGTTGTCTTGCCACCTTCATGGTTGTTCCGCTTCCCACAAATGGATCTAAGACGGTTTCGCCAACATAGGAAAATAGTTTTATAATTCTATAGGGGAGTTCTTCAGGAAAAGCAGCGATGTCTTTCTCAAGTGGTGAATTAGGTAAAACATTTACCATCTCCCAAAGTGTCATATACCATTTGTTATCTAAAAACTCTTTAATGTCTATCTTTGATGCCTCTTTTACTTCTTTTGGTACTGAAGAGTAATCAAATTTACCCTTTTGAAAGATCAATATACTCTCCAGAAGATTGTCAGGATAAAAGTACATAGGATAAGGATGTTGCAAAAGCACACCACTTCTTCTGCTTATCCTTAAATAACCATCAGGCTTTTTCCAAATTATTCTGTCCCTATATCTAAACCCAGCACTTTGAAATATTTTGGTTGCGTCAGCAACAATCGGAAATTTTTCACCGTTTACAAGCATATCATCAATGTTTATCACAACAACCCTGCCATTCTTTAAAACTCTAAACAGTTCTTTTGCGACTTTATCCAAAAGATTTAAATATTCGTCGTAATTTTTAAACATATCTTTGTAATCAAAAGGAGCGTTAAAGTAAGGTGGTGAAGTAACTACTAAGTGCACACTTTCATCGGGAATTTCCTCCATGCTTGCACAATTTCCGATGATAAGTTTGTGCCAAGTCATAATATAATTATATCCTTTGCACTACTTCATCAGATAATAAACCATTGTGCCATACTGGCTTAGGTCCAGATGAGGAAGATTTGCTCCTAAGAACCTCCTGAGGAATCCTTTTCTGTCTTCCATATAAAAAACTCTGGCTTTCTCTGCGCGTGAGAGCTTCTTAGCCATATCTATGGCATCTTCAATATTGCCTATACCATCTACAAGCCCAACTTTCTGAGCCATAAGACCTGTCATTATTCTGCCATCTGCAATACTTTTTAACTTCTCTTCGCTTATCTTTCCCGATCTGTATTTTAGTATGGCTGAGATAAACTGTTGATAAGCGTCCTGTATAGTGCTCTCCAGATACTCTTTTTCCTCTTCTGTGAGTTTTCTAAAGGGTGAGAGAGTATCTTTGAACTTACCCGTTTTTATGGCGGTGGTACTTACACCTATGCGATTTAAAAGCTCCTTATAGTCTATGTGTTGTATAATCACACCTATGCTACCTGTTATTGTGCCCGGGTTGGCATATATATAATCAGCAGGCACAGATATGTAATAACCTCCAGATGCAGCAACATTTCCCATAGACACCACAACAGGTTTTTTACTTTCTTTAAAACGTTCCAAGGCTCTGTATATCTCTTGGGAAGCTCCCACAGAACCACCCGGACTATCTACTCTAAGCACCAAAGCCTTTACACTACTATCCTCCCTTGCTTTCTCTATTTTCCTTATTACTGGCTCTGGGTCCACTATAACACCCTCTACTTTTATAACCGCTATCCTGTCTCCCACAGGTAGTCTGGCTAATAGACTTCCCACCATTACTATTCCCACAAAAAGGATCAGTACTAATATAACCTTTTTCATAATGGTCTTAATTATAATAACCTTGCTCTTTTATTCATGAAGGAGTGATGGGCTTAAGATATAAGGTTTTTTAATTTAGCTACTGTATATGCTTACAGGTCTATAAAAGGTGTCCCTCTCAACGGGTATTTTTTGTGCATCTCTTATTAGTTTAATGAGCTTTTCCTTTGAGTGTCCGTAGGCGGATTTGGTACCAGCAGAATGTACTATCTTTTCCTCTTCTATAGTGCCATCCAAGTCATCCGCTCCAAAGTTTAGAGCTATCTGTGCTATCTTTTCACCTAAGGTGATCCAATAGGCTTTTATGTGATTAAAGTTGTCAAGGAAGAGCCTTGATATGGCTATTGTCTTTAGGTCATCAACGGAGGATGTCCTTTTTCCACCTAACCTGGTACCTTCTGGCCAGTAAGCTAAAGGTATGAAAACTTGAAAACCACCAGTTTCGTCCTGAAGTTCCCTAAGTTTTAACATGTGCTCCACTCTCTCTTCGTAAGTTTCTATATGACCATAGAGCATGGTTGCGTTTGTGGGAATGCCAAGCTTGTGAGCTGTTCTATGGACTTCAAGATACTCCTCCGCGTTGGCTTTATAAGGCGCTATTATTTTTCTGACTCTCTCGGAGAATATCTCTGCACCACCACCTGGGAGCACCTCAAGCCCTGCATCTATAAGCTCTTTTAGAATGTCTTCATAGGACCTTCCTGATATCTTTGACATGTGATGTATCTCTACCGCTGTCCATGCCTTTATAGTTATTTTAGGGAAAGCCTTTTTAATCTCTCTCACAAGCCTTATATAGTCTTCTACCTTCCAGTGGGGTGGCAATCCTCCCACCATATGAATTTCTCTGCCACCTTGAGCGTATGTTTCTTCCACCTTTTTGAGTATTTCTTCAAGGCTCATCTCGTAAGCTCTCGGATCGGATTTAACCACTCCAAAGGCACAGAAACTGCACTGATACACACATATATTTGTTGGATTTATCTGTCTGTTTACAATAAAGTAAGCAAACATACCATTCTTTTTTCTATTCACATACTCCGCAAGAGCTCCTATAAAGGTAAGTTCGTTGGAGTAGAACATATAAACCGCATCATCAAAAGAAAGCCTTTCACCCTTTAATACCTTTTCCCCTATACTTCTTAACCTCTTGTCAGATACGTACTCCAAAAGCTCCGATACTTGCATTTTTAGCACTCCTTACCTATAAATTTAATGCCTTTAGCTCCTTTAACACGCTTTCCACATGACCTTTGGCTTTTACGTTGTACCAAGCTTTTACTATCTTTCCCTCTTTGTCTATTAAAAAGGTACTTCTTATGATGCCTTCCGTTTCTTTTCCATACATCTTCTTCTTGCCGTATGCAAAGTAAAGCTTTGCCACCTCTTTGTTTGGGTCGCTAAGCAGAATAAAGTTAAGTCCGTGTTTTTCTCTGAATTTTTTATGAGAGGATAAACTATCAGGGCTTATGCCTACAACCTTTATACCCATAGAGCTAAGTACAGACATACTGTCTCTAAAGTCGCAAGCTTCTTGGGTACAGCCAGGCGTGTCATCCTTTGGGTAAAAGTACAAAATAAGAGGCTTTCCTAAAAAGTCCTTAAGGCAGAACCTACCTTCCTTTCCTTCTTCATCTATCCCTTCCAAACAAAAATCTGGTGCTTTTTCACCTTCTTTCAGCATACCCCTATTATACAATACAATAACAGCATACGCTGATGAGAAATTCTAAACCGCTAAAGCTCTTTTGTATGCTAAAGTTTTGGCATATAACTAATTTCTCACTCTGCGTATTAAGAAGAAATTAGGTTAATATAAACTATTATGAAGCTGTCCACGGAATTTAAGGTAGGTGCCTTTATAGTTGCTGTAGCTCTTGCTTTTGCCTTTATTGTGCTTACCTTTGGAGAGATTCCCTTTTTAAAACCCGGCGTAAAGGTTTATAAAGTTTATTTTGACGATGCGGGTGGACTATCAAAGGGTGCGGAGGTGAGGGTTGCGGGAATAAAGAGTGGAAAGGTGCGTAGTGTAGAGTTAAAAGATGGAAAAGTAGAGGTAGTGTTTGAAATAGATAAGGATATACAACTCTACAGAAATGCAAGCGCTCAGATAGGCACATTGGGGCTTATGGGGGACAAGTACTTATCTATAAATCCCGGTGATCCCTCCTCTGGTGTACTTTCTGAGGGTTCTACCATAACCAAAACCTACAGCTATGCAGACACAGACAGGATGATAAAAGAACTTACCAGTGCCTCTGAGTCTGTAAAGCTCATGGTAGAAAACCTCCATATAATTCTTTCAGAGAACAGAGAGGACATAAGGAAAATAGTTCAGAACCTTGTGGTACTTTCAGACACATTGAGCAAGATATCTGTGGAAAACAGAGAGAATCTCAGACAAGCTATAGCTAACCTCAATATACTGCTTGCAAACCTAAACAGGACACTTCCTTCTGCCATAGTGTCTGTAGACAGATTGGCTCAAGATGTGGATAAACTGGCAGTTGAAAATAGGCAGGATCTTAGACAAACCGTTGAAAACCTAAAAGAACTTACATACGGACTTAAAGAAACGCTTCCTGAGCTTGCCAAAAATCTTAACGAGCTCTCTAAAAACCTCAATGCAGTTGTGGTGGAAAATAGGCAGAATCTCAAAGCAACCACTTCAAACCTTGCAGAAGCCACAGAGAACCTTCAAAAAATCCTTGCAAGGATAGAAAGGGGTGAGGGCACTTTGGGTAAGCTAGTCAAAGACGAAGAGCTATACAGAAATATAACTTCTGCTACCAAAACTTTTGCCAAAGCGGGAGAACTGGCTGACAAAACTAACCTCTATATAGGCTTTAGAGCAGAACTTTACAAGGCGGGTGATTCAAAGGGAATACTAAGTATAGCCTTGCAACCCGATGAACAAAAGTATTACCTTCTTGAGGTGGTGGGAAACTCAAGGGGTAGGGTTTATAGAGAAGAGATCCTTCCTAACCAGACTATAGTAAAGAAGGAATTTAAACCTCAATTTACCCTACAGTATGCAAGGATCTTTCCCATAATGGGAGATAAAAGCTTGGTGCTAAGAGGTGGACTAAAAGAATCCACTGGTGGCATTGGTGTGGATCTTGTTTATAACGAGAGAATCACCTTTACTTCTGACCTGTGGGATTTTGGAAGGCGTGACAGACCACAGGATAAAAATCTCAAACCTAACCTTCAGGTAGCTGTAAATTATAAAGTAAAGGGTCCACTCTTTGTGCGCTTTGGGGGAGATGACCTTTTGAATTCCAAGCTCAGAGGTGCTTTTGGTGGTGTAGGACTCTTATTTACAGACAATGACCTTAAATACCTAATTGGTACCCTAAAAATACCTTTTTAACAGAAAATGGCTTAAATTTTATTAACATGTATGAAGATCATATATACAAACTCTACAAGGTGAATATGGACTTAAAGCCAGGCGAGAGCCTACTTTTGCTTGTAGATGATGAAAAGGATTACTTAGTGGAGCTTTTAGAGGAGTTTTTAGAGGTTGCCAAAGGTATAACCACAAAAGTGAAGTATGTTCTTTATGCATCCCTTAAGTCTCACGGTAAAGAACCACCAGAGGAGGTATGGAGAGTTACCTTTGGAGAAAGGGCGATAGACCTTTTAAAAGAAAAGGGATTTTTAGAAAAAATGCTCAACAAAGAAGCTTACCCAGAACAAGAGGTGATAAGCATTATCAAGGAGCATGCGCAAGATGTTCCTCAAGTGGTGGTGGCATTCCCTTACTATTCTACTACTCACACATTCTACAGAAAGGTTCTTACAGAGGTGTTTGGTGCTCGCTACGCATCTATGCCTCTCTTTGATCCTGAAATGTTTGAAGGTCCCATGAACGTAGATTGGCATTTGGTGAGCAGACTAAGTAGCGATGTGGCAGATATACTAACAGAAGCAGAGTGGGCTGTTGTAAAAGGTGAGGAAGGCACAAACTTAGAGTTTTCTCTTAAAGACAGAAAAGCCATAGCGGATACGGGACTATTTCATAAAATGGGTGATTTTGGAAACCTTCCCGCAGGAGAAGCATTTATCGCACCTTTGGAAACATCAGCTTACGGAAAGCTCGTGATCACCTACGGTCCTGACAGAAGGTTAGAAAGACCCATCAGTCTTAAGTTTAAAGATGGTGCGGTGGAAGAGATAGAAGGCTTTGAGCCATATAGGTACACTCTTGAAGATGTATTTAAGAAGTACGAAAATGCGAGGTTTATAGCGGAGTTTGGTGTAGGTACAAACCCAGGAGCTAAAAGACCTGATAATGTATTAGAAGCAGAAAAAATACTTGGTACTATTCACATAGCTATAGGAGATAACCACACCTTTGGTGGTATCAACAGAGTACCCTTTCATACGGATTATGTAGTTTTTAGACCAGAAGTTATAGTAGGAGGTAAGGGATGGCAAAAGAGGCTATTAGAGAAAGGGAAGATATGCACATAAAGCTGGATACGCTCAAAAGCATACACCTTTTTGAAGGTTTGGGAGAAGAGGACTTAAAAGAGGCTATAAAGTATATGCAGGTCAAGGAGTTTAAACGAAACGAGTACATATTTTTTGAGGAAGAGGCAGAACCCGGTATATACATACTCTTAGAAGGGCTCATAAAGCTCTTGAAGGAAACGCAAGATGCTCGCATAGTGATAGTGAGGCTCGTGTATCCTGGAGATGTGTTTGGGTGGATAGAGTGGGGTAAAAAGGCTCCCAAAAACACATACACAGCCAAGTCTATGACAGAGTCCAAAGCTCTTTACATTTCCAACAAAGACTTTATAAACCTTGCTATAAAACCCCCTGCAGTAGCCATAAAAATGACCTGTGAGGCAACAGCAAACCTCATTCAGACCTACGAGACCATAAAGAGCATAGCGGGAGGAAAAGTAGAAGAGAGGATCGCAAAGGTGCTTTTGGAGATAGCAGACAGAATTGGGAAAAAGTACGATGACACCATAATAATAGAAGCACCTTTAACAAGGCTTGATATAGCGGAAATGACAGGTACCACAGTGGAGACCACTATAAGAGTCATGAGCAAGTGGAAAAAGCAAGGTATTATAAACACAGAAAGAGGATACATAGAGATATTAAAAAGAAGGGAGTTAGAAAAGTTGGTAATTTAGTGCATTTAAGTTATAATGGATTTCATGGAGCAACCCTATTTTAATCCGATAGCGTACATCTTTAATTTCTTATGGATTTTATTGCTTGTACTTTTTGTAGTTCTACCCATATGGAGAAGGTTTTTGCTGGATAAAGCCAGGGAAGCCTTAATAGAAAAGCTTGAAAGAAAGAGAGGAAGCAGAGTGATAACTCTAATACACAGACAGGAAAGTCTGGCACTGTTGGGTGTTCCCATATTCAGGTTCATAAACATAGAGGACTCAGAGCAAGTTCTAAGAGCCATAAGAATGACTCCAGAAGATATGCCCATAGACCTTATCATACACACACCTGGTGGTCTTGCTCTTGCCGCTACGCAGATAGCTAATGCTCTTTCAAGACACAAGGCTCCTGTAAGAGTAATAATACCCCACTATGCCATGTCTGGTGGTACCCTTATAGCCCTTGCTGCTGATGAGATCATAATGGACCCCAACGCAGTGCTTGGTCCCGTGGACCCACAGTTGGGACAGATGCCTGCTGCATCTATACTTAAGGTGCTTGAGCTCAAAAACATCAACGAGATAGACGATCAAACCCTTATACTGGCTGATGTGGCTAAAAAAGCTATAGATCAGATGGTGGAATACCTTGTGAATCTCTTAAAAAATAACGGTATGGAAGAAGAGAAGGCAAAGGCTATAGCTCAGGAGCTTGCCACAGGCAAATACACTCACGATTACCCTCTAAGTGTGGAAAAGCTAAGAGAAATAGGACTTAATGTAAGCACAGATGTGCCGGAAGAGGTGTACGCTCTTATGGAGCTCTTCCCACAACCTATGGGCTCGCAAGTGCCTTCTGTTCAATACATACCAGTTCCTTACAAAACTCACGGCATGAAGTGATGATGCACTATTATGAGGAGGTAAGCTGATGAGTTTGGACCTTTTAATGCAAAATATACTTAACCCTGCAATAATGATGTTTTTCTTAGGACTGCTAGCAGCCTTATTGAAAAGTCCGCTAGAAATTCCTCAGCCTTTACCTAAATTCTTTTCCTTTTACCTTCTGATATCTATAGGACTTCATGGAGGTTATGAGCTGTCCAAGAGTGGAATAACAGGAAATGTCCTGAAAGTCTTACTTTTAGCTATGTTGATGGCTATTTTAGTTCCTATTTACGCCTTCTTTGTTTTGAGAATAAAGTTTGATGTTTACAACGCTGCTGCAATAGCAGCTACATACGGTTCTATAAGCGCAGTTACCTTCATAACTGCGGGTAACTTCTTAAGCACGCTTGGAGTTAATTATGGTGGATACATGGTAGCAGCCATGACTTTGATGGAATCACCAGCTATTATTATAGGTCTAATCTTAGTTTCGCTCTTTGCAGGAAAAAGTTTAAATGATAATTCAAATGGAAAGACTTCAAGACTTAACTTAAAAGAAGTTTTGAACGAATCTTTACTTAACCCTTCTGTGTACATTCTAATTGGTACTCTCGCTATAGGTTTTATTACTGGTGAAAAGGGTTGGAAAGCAATGGAACCTTTATTTGGAAATTTGTTTAAAGGTATGTTAGCATTCTTCTTGTTGGATATGGGTATTGTTGCTGGCAAACGCTTAGCGGAAATTAAAAAGGTAGGACCATTTCTTGTAGGTTTTGCTATATTCCTTCCTGTGTTTAACGCGACCGTTGCTATAGGATTAGCTAAACTTTTTGGTTTATCTAAGGGAGATGCGTTAATGTTTACAGTGTTATGTGCGAGCGCTTCCTATATAGCAGTTCCTGCTGCGATGAGAATCTCCATTCCTGAAGCTAACCCAAGCTTATACGTAACACCTTCATTAGCTGTAACGTTTCCTTTCAACATATCCTTTGGTATTCCTTTATATTACACAATAATAAATAACATATGGGGGTAAGCCATGGAAAAGGCAAAAAAGGTGGAAATTGTTATTGACAGCATTCATCTTAACAATCTTTTAGAAAAGCTACAAGAAGTTGGGGTTTCTGGATACTCGGTGTTTAAAGATGTAATTGGAATGGGCGAAAGAGGTATAATGGCGGGAGATGAACTTACGGATGTTTTTAAAAACAGCTATTTGTTTACTTTATGCGACGAAGAAACTGCAAACAGAATAGCGGAAGTTGTAAAACCTATGCTTAAAAAGTATGGTGGAATTTGTGCAATATCGGATGTTTTATGGGTTAAGTAACTAAATAAGATACTAAAGTGAACCATTACTCTCAGGCTATAATAAAAAAGCATGAGAGTTAAGAGGAAGGATACAAAAAAGAGAATTCTTGAATCTGCACTTAGGCTCTTCTCTGAAAAAGGTATAAGGGAAACCACTATAAAGGATATAGCTAAGGATGTTGGTATAACAGAGGGAGCTATATACAGACATTTTATGAGCAAGGACGAAATAGTTAAAGAACTTTTTAGTATGTATTCGGAAGAGTTTTACAACAGGCTCGTGTCTGCTTTTGAGGAAAAGACATACAAAGAAAAGTTTTATAGGATGGTTAAGGAATTCCTTAAATTTTGCTTTGAAAATCCCGAGGCTTTCAAGTACCTCAACATATTTCACTACCTTAAAGCTGAAGAAGTAAAGGAGTTTTTGAAGCTACCAAAAGATGCTATAATAAAACTTTTAGAGGAAGGAAAGGGAGTTATAAAGGTTAGGCTTGAGGTTGCGCTTGCAATGTTTGTGGGTACTATTGAGAAAGTCTTTTTGCTCACTCAGACTGGTGTCATTGAAAGAAAGGAAGGTATAAAGGAAGAGGTTGCTGACCTTCTGTGGAAGGCTCTTACTTCCCAATAACTAAGACTGCGCCCGGACGCTTTATCCTTGGAGCAAGTACTTCCATAACCCTAAATTGATGCACCATGTTGCTACTTTCCACATAAACTAAACTCATGTCCATTCCTATCACTATGTCCATGTTTTGGGGACCTGCAGAAACCAACAAAGCTTTACCTTCTGGTACTATGGGTGTGTAGAAGATGTCCGATACCACCTTTTTTATCTGTTCTAGTTCCAAAAGTCCCGTATTGTGATAGACCCTGTTTAGTTGAAAGTACTGCTTAGGATTTAGGATCAGGTAGTAAGGTCCAAAGAATCCCATTTCAGAGAGCTTAGCTATACCCAAAGACACATCGTTAAAGGCATTACCCACCACTTCCCAATCACTCATGGACATGGTTTGTCTGCCTTCCACTGTTAGAAGTCCTTCTATGCCGAGCTTTTTGTTTCCGTGAAGGATAAGGGTGTCTTCTGCTACCGCAGTGGCAAAAGCTGCAACTGACGCTGAGGATGTGTCTATAGGAAGGTTAAACTGTCTCCAGTACTCAAGGTCACGCCAGCTTATGTTAAAAGGTTTGTATATGGTGGGAAGCACTATGTGTTTTCTTGTGCCAGTTCTGACAGGTTGGCAAACTTCGCTTTCCTCACCGGGTCTTACCTCACAGCTACCTGGCTCTACCCCTAAGAACACATCATAAGAGATCACCTGATGTCCTACACCCACTGGTCCTACAACGCTCATAAACCTTCTGCACACCAGAGATTTTTTAGCTACATCTATTATTGCACTTTCTAAGGTGTTCCACTCCTCCTCCGTCAAAGGTGACATATCCCTTCCAAAGAAGTCCATCTTTTTACCTCCACACATAATTATAAGCAAGTTCTTTAAGAAAATCCAACAAACCTTTTGCAAAAAGCTCTTTGTAGCTCATGTTTCCCGTGAGTAGTCTGTAATAAGTTTTAAGTGCTCCTTTTTTAGCCATTTTGTAGGCTACCTTTTGGAATCTGTAGCCAAGGCGCGCTATCTTTCCAGCATAAACAAGTTCCGAAACTAAGTCCTTTAACAATATTTTGTAGTTCTTCGTTGGGTTAGAAGGAGAAGAGATGATGGCATCTACAGCAACTTTACCGCTCCAAACCGCATAGTATATACCTTCTCCTAATAGAGGGTCTGTGAGGTTTCCTGCATCTCCAGTTAAAAGAATGCGCTCCTTTCCGTAAAATACATCTCTACTGCTTTCTGCGTATGGTATGTACCAACCGTATACTCTCGTTATGTTTTTAAATCCTCTCTTTTCCGCATAATCTTTCAAAACTTTGGCAAGGTTATAACTACCGTTGCAAGCTACTCCTATGCTGACTTTGTTACCTTTGGGAAATATCCAAGCGTACCCCCTTTTTACTATACCTATATCTATTAAAACTTTATGGGAAAGCTCACCATCGGCAAAAAACTCTAAGGCTTTAAAGAACTTGTTTTTTCTATAGCCCAAGCTCGTGGCAACCTTTGAGTAAAATCCATCTGCCCCCACTACATAATCCGCATAAAATGTTCCTTTTGAGGTGCTTATCCTATACCTTTCACCTTCCTTATCTAAATGAAGAAACTCACACTCCTGTAAAAGATGTGCACCTGCCCCTTGAGCCTTTTCTAAGAGAAAGGCATCAAACTCAGACCTATCTATGATATAAGCAATGTCTTCTTCTGCAGGAACTTCAAAACTTTCGCCTCCTGCATATCCCAGCACACCTGAGCTTATCCTATTGAGTACCAACTTTTCCCAACCTGGAGGAAGATAGGAGGAAATTCTTTTAGAGATGCATCCCGCGCAAAGTTTAAAACGCGGTACTTTTTTCTTTTCAAGTACCAGGACCTTGAGACCTTTTTGGGAAGCATAATAAGCGGTGGAGGAGCCTGCTGGTCCTCCACCTACTACTATCAAGTCATAAAAGTTCATAAAGATATTTTATTCTTTACTCCTTTTTGCCGTAGTACTTAGTAAGGTATTCCACGATCTTGGGTACATCTTCCTGTTTTACTGGAGCACCAAAGGCTTTTATCATCTTATTTACTTCCATTACCGTCCCATTTTTCCTAACCATACTTATCCGCACTTACGCATTTAAGCAAACTTTTGAGTTTTAGGTAGGAAGTCTCAACAAGTCTTAGGCATGCTATCAGTTTAGAGAGTGGTAAAATAGTCAGAAGAGCCTTGAATTTATAGCGTGCAAGCACCTGCAGGGACGGAACTCTTGCAGGAATATCCT
>ERZ1669249.181-NODE-181-length-35517-cov-72.818369_pt1 | contig 35517 bp, 36 predicted proteins | sample MGYA00579293_ERZ1669249 | MGnify/ENA primary metagenome ERZ1669249 (study PRJEB41166, sample SAMN08046057) | hot springs metagenome | biome: hot spring; feature: neutral hot spring; material: thermophilic sediment; isolation source: thermophilic sediment from... | reverse complement strand
TAGGGACAAACGGCATATCCAATAGGCTCATATATTCTGCGATTAATGTCAAGAGATCCATTATTTATACTAGGGATATTACTATCGGCAACTGGAAGCTTATTAGGATTTGTATCGTTGAAATACAAGATAAGATACATAGAGATGTAGTAGCAATCATAAGTCTTGTATCAATATTCATCTTTCGATACGTGACATTATCCTACGGCGCTTGGGAATACCCACTTCTGTAAAGAGTTTCGTTTTCCTCAAAATAATATTGGTAGGTTTTTTCTATGTTTAGTACTCATAACTGAGTATCTTGGCTCTATAGAATCAGCTAAACAATATAATTATTTACATATAATTTCTCTATAGGTTGGTGATTAGTAGGAGAGAAGAGGAGTTTAAGAAATACCTCAGAGCTGGCGAAATAGCGTCTAGAGTAATGGAGGAAGCCCTCAAACTAGTTAAGCCTGGATATTCTCTACTTAAATTAGCTGAGTATATCGAAAACAAAATAATTGAGTATGGTGGGAGACCAGCCTTCCCCACAAATATATCAATAGGTTATGAAGCCGCTCACTACACCCCCTATGTAAATGATAAAAAAATTTTTCCAGAGAAAGGCGTCGTGAAGATTGATATTGGGGTTCACGTTGATGGGTATATTGCAGATATGGCTAGAAGCATTGATCTTGGTGGCGAGCACACATCTCTTGTGGAGGCATCAGAAGAAGCTTTGCTAAGGGCTATAGAGAAAATTAATATTGGTGTCTCCGCTAGGGAGATAGGGAGAATTATTGAAAACACAGCTAAATCATACGCGTATAAAACCATCAAGAATCTAAGTGGTCACAAACTAGATAGATATAAGCTACATGCAGGGTATAATGTCCCTAATTATCCTGATCCTTTAGCTTTGTGGAGATTTTCTAACAATACGGCATATGCTATAGAACCATTTATCACGAACGGTAGAGGGTATGTAGATGATGATAAAAGTATTGTCACTATATACAGTGTCTCTAAGAGAGATAAGATACCAAGTAATAATTTAGAGGAAGATATTCTAAGAAAAATACTTGAGAGATATGATTCGTTGCCTTTCTGCGGGAGATGGGTAAGAGATCTTTTCCCTAACCCAGATAAGCTACTATACACATTCTATCAAAAGAAGTATTTAAATGGATATCCTCTTCTTATAGAGATATCTACTGCTCAAGTCGCTCAAGCAGAGGACACAATAGTCATATATGATAAAAAGATTCATGTGACAACTAGGAGTAAACTTCAGTTATAAGTACCAGGCTCTTAGCTGTAGAATAGATCTTTATCCACCAGCTACTGGAGGGAATATATCTATTGTATCTTTATCTCTTAACTTTGTGTCTAGTCCTTCTCTCATTAATATATTGACTCCATTGATCAAAATAGTATATCTCGCAGATCCACTTGAGTAAAATTCTTTACATATTCTCTCTCCTATATCTCCGAGGTACCTGAGTATGAAGTCTCTCAGTGATAATTCAGTCTCCTCAACAGAAAACTCTCTCGAGCTCCACCCAGTTAGGTCACGTAATGTTGCGTATAAATTGACTCTAATAATCATATCTAGCTTATCCCATAATGAAATATGTGCTACTGAGCATATATACGTAGATCTATTTAATAAGAGATGGAAATCAATAATCTTTTTAACGAGATCAATTACAACTTAAAGGCCTCGCTCTTTAGGGCGGGGATGAAGGTTTTTAGGTTTTTAAGTTATTTATTGTTTTGATGATGAGTGTAGTGTCTATGGTTTTTGGTTGTGAGGGTTCCCCAACCCCAGCTCTAGTCGCTGGGGTTGGTCCCGAGCCACGTATCAGAGGAAAAGCCCTAATACAAGTGGGGGGATTTCTGGCCACCCCGACTGCCCCCCAAATGACAGATGTAAACCCGAATAGATGGGGGGAACCAATGAACCACCCACAAAAGGGCGGGGGGAACCCTCGCCCCTCGGGGCGGGGAGGAGGTCAGTTAAATAGTTTTAACTCACATTTTTAATTGTGATAGAGTGAGCATAATGATGTTTCAAACAACTCCTCCATACCCGGGTTCTTCTGATTGGGCTACTATAGCGTGGATCATAATTTCTTTATTCTGGATCCTTTTATTATTCACAGATCTTTTAGATAGATCAAGATTAATGAGATACGATAGATTCGTGAGAATCAAATTAAATGATCTAGAGAAAATGATGAGAGAAGCCAGAGAAGCGTCTGAGAAATATATAAGAGATCTAGGTGCAAAAGAACCTAATAAGATCCTAGAGGGATTCATAGGAAACTTCTTCATCATAGAACCTGTGTCAATTGAACCTATAGATATTATTAAGAGAATGTCTCACTTAATTAGGGTAAGAGATAATAAGATCAGAGCATATATCAGTGAGAGACTTCCCGAAAACACAGATCCTGTTAAGAAAATGAATTTAGCAATTATACTAGAGATTAATTGGACACTTGACTTATACTATAGATATATAAGACATCTATATTTATCCAGTAAGAAGAACAATAACTGGATCCTTCTAATGCAACTAGCCATGGTTCTACCAATTATCATGAGAGAATTGGAAGCTGTAAAGAGAGCGGTTGAGCCATTCTCTAAAGGCATTCCAGTAGGAGACTCAGCGGGTCCAATGGTTATTTCTGTGTTAGCCCCTACCGCAGAGAGAATACCAATTACTGAGGAGACAGTATACAGCAAAGCAGAATTTGAGAATAGAATTCTCTATCTAATAAAAGCTGAGGGTCCTGGAGGAACCGTTGGTAGACCTGGTGAAGCTCTAGAGAAGCTACTAGAAACATTAAATGGTAAGGTAGCTAGAGTAATAACTGTTGATGCAGCCTTAAAATTCGAGGGTGAGGCGTCAGGCTCGGTTGCAGAGGGTGTTGGAGCAGCCATTGGTGATCCTGGCCCAGAAAAAATTTCTATAGAGAGATCAGTTGCTAAATACAGCATCCCACTAGATGCTGTTATAATCAAGATGAGTTCTAGAGAAGCGATTACAGAAATGAGTAAAGAGATATATGAGGGCGTCTTAAAGGCTGTGGAGAAAGTTAAAGAGATTATAAGGGCTAGGACTAAACCAGGAGATACAGTGGTGATTATTGGTGTGGGGAACACGGTAGGTGTTAAATAATGTCGAGTATATATCTTACTCAAATTGATTTTGGGACCTTGCTTCTTCTAATATTAATAATTATGCTTGTTATTTCATTGTTGCCTAATTTATTGAAAGGTGAAGAGAAGGAAAAAAGGCAGCAGCCAACCAAGATTTATAGTGTGCTTTCATGTTTAGAATGCGACTATTCAGAAACTAGAGAATTTGTGCCTGGGGACTACGTAGGTAAAATTCTTGAGAATAGAAAATGTCCTAAATGTGATTCTCTAATGTATGTTAAAGCTATATATGCTGTTTACGAGGAAAAAACCAAGGAAAAAGTTAGGATATGAGTTTAAAAATTTCTAGACACGTGATCTATTTAAGAAATATTTGTAGTGCTGTATGTATAGTGGATGCTTCTTAATTTTCTCTATGAACTCGGAGCTTCTTCTATACTTAGATGCTTCACCGATCTTGCCTGATCCATGTATTTTTTCGTACTCCTCGAAGGATATTGCGTATTGCTTCTGGATATAATCTCTATATATATCGGGTAAGACATTGAAGGCGCAGAAGGGGATGACTCTTCCATCAGGCATCACGTAGTGTATATCGCATCTCATAACTCTTTGGACATCGTAGTTGTATTGATCCATGAAATGCATCATACCTATAAACAAGAACTTGTAGTGGAACTCGCCGAGAGCCTCATAACTTTGTTTAGTGAATATATTCACTAGGAGTTTAGGCAGAAGCTTCTTGAGATCTGATGGAACATTTCTCCACTCAATAAACTTAGATATGGCGTTAAGTGTTAATTTAATGCCTACTAAAGTCTTACTTCCGCCTCTCTTGATTTCTTCGCTCTTCTCATGTAAATACTCGAAAAATCCCTCAATATCAATCATTTTACCAATTGGTATAAACTTGTAATCATATGGGTTCTCACTATTTCTCTTATCCACATACACATAAGTAGCAGCTCCACAATGTGGGTGGGTCGTTAATTCGAATTTAAAGGAGTTTGCCAAAGCCTCAGCAAATTCTGATACTGGAACACAGGAGGGGATAGGATACCACTGATCTCTTTCGATTTCGCCATTAGTCTGCTCTTCTATTCTTATTATAGCATCAGCGATAGTGATCCTGTACTTCTCTCTCTCGAATCTCTTCATCATACCTGTTAAACTTACAGGCTGGTAATTAACAGATCTAACAATATCATTATTTGCAGCAGCGAATCTTATAATATCACCTAGCTCGTGATCATTGACAGATCTGATAACCGTGGGCACTAACACAACACTAGTCATACCAGATTTTCTAAATACCTCGAATATGAAGGGTACCTCGAAGTGGTTCTTTGGATTAGTCTGTGGAGAGACCCCATCAAAACTCATGTATACAGTATTTACTCCACTCTCTCTTAATGTTCTGGCATAGGAGATGGCTTTCTCAGGATCCTCGAAGTATAATTTAGCGAATTTAATAGCATGTGTGTTTAGCTGTATATGCTTAACTCCCATGTCTCTTAGGGTCTTCACGATTTCTGGGAGATCCTCTCTCAGTGTCGGTTCTCCACCTGTTAGCTGAATAACTAATGTAACCCCCTGCTTCTTTAATTGCTCAACCATGTACTTTATCTGATCTATGGTAGGCTCATACACGTAGCCTGCTTTCTCAGCGTAATAAAAGCAATACCAGCAGTCAAGATCGCATCTATTAGTCACGACAAGATTCGTTAAAGCAGAGTGACTCTTATGCATTGGGCACAAGCCACAATTAAAAGGGCAGGGAGCCGCTAGTTCCACATATGCGTGTCGTGAACCCCTGCCTTCATAGCTCATAGATAAGAATTTGAAGTATAGTCTTGCGTCCCCAAAGTAGAGCTCGTCAATAACCCCATGCTCGGGACATACCTTTCTTATATAGATCTTCTCATCTCTCTCGTAAATAACAGCTGGAAGTAGTCTCTGGCAGTATGGACATATACTCTGTGTCACTCTCACAAGTCTCTCCTTATCGGGATCTAGTTTTGGAAGTGGTCCTCCTATTCTGATCTCTCTATTAGCGATATAAACCGTCTTAGTAGAAGGATCATACCTAGCAGGGGAAGGGAGAATTTTGCTAGTGTAAGCATTACCAGGCGATTTCCTATTTATTTCTAGTACTGATGTCGTCAATATATCCACCAATCAAGAATAGTTTCTCATGTATCCTTAAAAATAAGACCTCTATCTAGAATATAAATATTTAAAAATAAGACTTAGAAGTGTCTAAAACCAATTCTCTCAATAAAAGTACCCCTATAATACACTCCTAAACCTCTGTCCTCAGATACTGTGCCATATATACCTACGGGTATTCTTAATGAACTAATTGATTTAGTGATCTCATCTGCGCAAGAAGGATCTACCGCTAAAACTAATTCAAATTCTTCTCCACCATTCAAAGCCTGCTTAATAGGATCTAGACCATGAATCTTAGATAACTCTACAGCTCTCTCGTCAAGAGGTAAATCATCTAATTTAACTATGTAGCCAGAAGCCTCAGAGATCAGATATAGAGATTCTGCTAAAGAATCGGAGACATCCACAGATCCTTTAATACATCTCCTATATCTCTCTAAAACTCTGTTTATCTCCACTCTAGCGATAGGTCTCGAAGTAACCTCAATAATTTCCTTAGGTATGTCTCTAATACTTATTTGGCCACTCACAAATAATTTGTGGTAATAATAAGCCAATGCATGTAAACCATACTTACCGGTTATAACGATCTTGTCCCCGGGTTCTCCGCCTCTAGGTATAGGATCTACGCTTGAGAAACCGACACACGCTACATCAAGCCACACATCTTTTGATGAAGAATTAGTGTCTCCACCAGCTAAGTAGCCCCCGTAGAAATTTATAGCCTCAGCAACACCTCTCATGACATCTAATCCCTCATCTTCACTCATTGAAGACTCTAATCCTAAAGACACTAAATAGGCGAAGGGTCTTCCTCCTTTAGCCACTATGTCGCTTGTGCAAGCTGTGACCCCCTTCCACCCAAAATCCCTCCAGCTATTCCAAGGATACCTTGAGTTATGCGAGGAGAAACCATCGATCTTAAGTATTAAGTATCCACCTATGTATGGCACTGCTGAGGCATCGTCTCCGGGCTTAAGCGGACCCCAGATCCATAAACTTCTGTGCTCTCTAATTACCTTATCTATATAACCTCTCTCACCAAGATCTCTCAGAGACATTTTAGATCCTCAACAAATCTTTAATTCAGACAAGGTCTGTAGAACAGCGTTAATATCCTCCACAGAGTTGTAGAAATGAGGTGATATCCTCACGATACCTGGCCTAGCTGAGACAACTATTCTTTTCTCAAACATTTTCTCTTGCACATAGTATGGATCCCTAGACTCAAAGACTACTATAGCGGCCTTAGACTCTTCGGGAGTAAGCACTTTGCAACCAAGTTCCTCAAGACCCCTCATTAATTTTCTCACTAAATATTCTGTGTGAATATTGTATTTACCGGGTGCATCATATTTCATAATGAAATTAAGTGAGGCTTCAACACCAACGAAAATAGTTAGCGGATTAGTTCCCCACTCAAGTTTTGATGCACTCTTTGATAATCTTAGATCATCTATATTAAATGGTTCTCTAAACATTTCCTCGCCATAGAGTCTCATTCTGTGAGTAGGAGAATCTTCTATAGCAAACCACCCGGAGTAGCTAGGGGTGAGATCCTCTAAAAATTCACTTTTGACATAACCGAATCCTCCACCATGAAGACTCATTAACCACTTATATGTCCCTGTTAGATACATATCTACGTCCAGATACTTCACGTTCACAGGTATAACGCCCACAGCGTGGAAACCATCTACTATAACTAGTGCTCCTTTTTCATGAGCGATCTTACTTATTTCTCTGATATCAAATTTATATCCACTAATCCACGAAACATGATCTATTACTAAAGCATATGTTTTATCATCAATTACTTTCTCAATATCACTTAGTGAAACAATACCATCTCTAGATTTAATGATCCTTACCTCTGATACAAGACCTGATCTCTTCATAGCATGAAGAGTATAGAGAGAAGTAGGAAAATTAAGATCTGTTGCTATAATATTAGATCCTCGAGGGATCTTGAGAGAAGATAGCAAAGTATTCAACCCATATGTTAGTCCCGGAAATGCCGCAACTTCATGATACGAAGCATTTATTAATTCCGCGAATCGATGCTTAGATCTCTCTAAAGCCTCTAATCCCTCGATCCATGGTTCTCCATTACTATACCACTTCTCCACGTAGTTCATAACAGCCTCTACGGTATCTACTGGCAGAGGTCCTGCACCGGCATTATCTAAATATATGTATCCATTTGCTATAACACCAATTCTACTTCTCGCATCACTCACTAAATACACCAAAAATACTCTATTTTAGCATCTATATAAAATGAAATTAATTATTTATCGAGTAAGTACCAAATAATTTTATTATTCCTCTCGTAGAAATCTACACGCCTTCTCCTATACAGATACATGAGATGAGCCAAGGTTTCTCCTAAAGCAAAAAATCTCTCTACAGGAGGAAACATATCCCATTCAGTGTACTTAACTCTCCACTTAATTCTTTTAGCAAGTTCATAAGTGCTATGATCTTTCTCCTTTAAATATGAAGTTATTTCTTCTAGTCTCTTCATGTGAAAATCAATTATTTCACCGGCCCTATTAGCAGGATCTCTTATCAATTCTCTGTGTCCTGGGTAAGCTTCGCGGGGTCTAAGATCACTTATTTTCTTCAGAGAATTAATATGCTCATTTAATGGATCCTGCGACAAGTTGTGATAGATAACGCTAGGTGTTATATCTTGAAGAACAACATCTCCCACAAATATTATTCTCTCAAGATCATTGTAAAGACAAATACTACCTGGTGTATGACCTGGGCACTCAATAACTCTCAGCTCTGTTTCACCGGCGAATACCCGATCTCCTTCTCCCAGCGGTTTCATATCTAGATCAGCAATATCTCTTTTGTAAACCTCCGCTAATCTCATTACGGGATGTTGCTCGATGATACTTCTTATCTCAGTCTCGGGAACACCGTTTCTTATAAAAAGATCCAGTATGTCTTTCACAAAATTCTCAGCGTTTTTCTTAACCAATTCCCAATCTCTATACCCAATGTAAATAGTTGCTTCTCTGATTATCTCCTTTAGTACAGGTGCTAAACTTAAATGATCTGCATGGAAATGTGTGATAATAATAGCCTCTATACTCTTAAGATCTATTGAAGATTCTCTCAATGTTTTAAGTATGACGTGTAGTGTTTGTATAGAATATTGACCTGCGTCAATTAATAACCTCTCATTAATTAAATAGAGATTAACTTCTTTAAGTGCTAAACCGGGTAGAGGTGCCGGGATCTTTAAAATCTTCGTTTTAATCTACCAAGGATTATTAATGTGTTACTCAATATATATTGATGGTCTCATAGGTAGAGCTAATTTCTTTTTTCCACCAAGATCTTTAGCCAACGGATCATCTGCTCTATATATCTCTACACTATCTACACTAAATATCTTCTTAATAAAGTCTATGTTATTAGTAATAGCATTGAACTCATCGAAATTATCTAAAAGATCTATTAATTCTCTCATTTCTGAGGAAAGCTTAAGAGCGTTTTCATAGATCCTCCTTAACCTAGATACATACATAGGTCTCTCTTTCTCACTTATTCTATTAATATATTCATTAATGAATTCTTTAAGACCCTCTCTCTCCAAACTATGTCTCAGCGCACTCTTAATCAAGGCATACTCTCCTGGGTCCGCTACATAAATAACTATTCTTCTAGGAGTAATTTTTGCGACATTAATGATTTCTTGAATATCATCCACTAAACTTCTTAAATACTCCTCCTCCAGCTCAAGTCTCACGTTAATATAGCGCGTTATATTATTTAAATTAATTATTTCCTTAGATACATAGCTTTCTTCCATGAAAATCTCTCTCCATATCTCCTCCGAGAGATGAGAAGCGTAAATCGATAGATACTTAATCCACTCCTTAGCAACTACTAATACATCTGACCATATCTCTTCATCCGATAAATATGTCTGGAGATCATTGGGTATTTCATAAATAATTATATTCCCCGCCTCTCTAATTCTCATTTTTGAGAGTGCTTGATCGGCTTTTAGCAATTTTCTTGAGATCCTTGATAAATAATAGAGATCTCTTCTATTAGGATCATCACGTGTCTTCTTGCTAGATAGTTGCTTAACTAAATCAAAGATTCTTTTTAGATGAAGAGCAACACTAGATGCGTAAGCATCTCTGTAATCTAGGTCTTGATCTATCTCAGATGATAATGAGAGAACAACTCTGACAGTATCTGATCCTTTCTCCTCAATAGCTCTAAAAACTGGTGTGATATTTCGCTTACTTTTACTCATTTTCTCACCTTCTCTAAGAACCCATCCATGCACAAGCATGCTTTTAGGCCACAGTTCTCTTGGGAAAATAGCTACGTGATTCATTATGAAGAATGGGAGATGATTATTAGAGAGATCTTTTCCAGCTACTCTAAGATCCAGTGGGTACCAGTATAGGAATTCTTTTCTTATATCTATGATCTTCTCAGGATCAACTCCTACTCTCCTTGAAATATTCCTTACATCACCTAAGCCCAACAACACGTAGTCCCAGAACTCCTCATCTAATTTATCGGCGCTTATACCATACTCTCTGATCTTGTGCACGACTGTGTAGAAAGCCATGTAAATAGTTGAGTCACTTAGACTCTCAATGATCCAAGTAGGATCCCAGGGTAGTGGTGTGCCTAAACCTCTTGTCCTAGCACATGGTTTCTCTCTCAGATTCTCAATAACAGACTTCATATGTCTCTTAGCTTCTTCAGGAACAACAAACATGTTATCCAGCGCCTCTAAACCTCTCTCCTTCCACTCAGGATCCCCATAGTTTATAAACCACTGATCCTTAAGGATCTTAACAACTATCTCTGTTCCACATCTACAGTACACTGGTGCATTCATTATCTCGTAGAAAACATCTCCTCTCCCAATTGATCTAAGGAAACTCGAGATATTTTCTCTAGCTATTGATACACTCTCTCCATTTATTTTTTCTCTCACGAAGATCCTGATCTTTTCGTCTTCTACATATTGATCTAGGTTACTGAACATTTTCCCTGTATTATATTCTAAAGTGTATAGCTCTCTAGTTAATTTCTCCAATAGGTCTCTCTGAAGACTACTTCTCACATTATATTTCTCAGCAAACCACTTAGCAGGCAGGTCACTGATACCTGGAACATCAATAATTTTTCTTGGTGTAAGTATTCTCTTAATTATTTCATCAGAGGATCTCTCTTTAATAACTTCTCTATAAGCAACATAATCATCTATTGAGTGAGAAGGAACACTCATAACAACTCCTGTCCCAAAGTTAGGATCTACGAAAAGTGCTGAAATAACCGGAACCTTCTCTCCTGTGATTGGGTTCTCTACGATAACCCCCTCTAGCTCAGAACCTCTTAATTCTCTAATTAATTCAACATTATCTTTCTGATAGATTATTTTCTCATAAGCTCTCTTAGAGAGTATCCAGATGTCGCCTTCTACATTAATCTCAGCATAAGTTGCTTCTGGATTAACCCAGAGATTAGTCACAGCAAAAATTGTCTCGGGTCTCAAGGTGGCTGTAGGAAAGATCCTTTCTTTATCATCTTTGAAGAATATTAGTGTAAATTCTCCTATCTCAGGATCCTTGTCATCCTTAGTATCATGACCACCAACAGGCATTTGATGCAGAGGACACCAACCAACAGGGTATGTGCCTCTTATCAAGTATTTCTTATCGAATAGTTTCTTGAATTGCCATCTAATGAAACTCTGGAACTCTGGGTCAATGGTGGTGAATTCTCTTCTCCAGTCTATACCTAGACCAAGTCTCTTCATGCTCTCCCGAGAAACTCTATGGAAGTATCTTGCGAGTGCAAGAGGATCTCTCATTCTCTCAATTTCTTCATCAGGAACTCTATAAAGATCCTTAAAAAGATCTATTAACTCAGGATCTTTTTTAGCTATCGCCTCAGCCATAGTTAGTATAGGCGTGCCAGTATAGTGAAAGCCCATTGGGTAAAGTGTGTTATACCCCTTTAACCTCATGTATCTAGCCATTATATCAGCTAGTAAAAAGGATCTTACATTGCCTATATGCACTGGAGAATTCGGGTAGGGAAATGCTGCAGTGACGAAGAATTTAGGTTTATCATTATCAGGGTCTGCTTCATAAATTTTATTAGAGAACCATTCTCTCTGCCACTTCTCAGCTAAATTATTTAACCACTCTATTACTTCTCTCAAGATCTTTTCTTGAGCCGCCGAGAATTATATTCACCTACAATATATACTCTGTCTCTGGGTATATAAAGAAATATATTAATCTGCACCTGGATCAGCTCTCAAAAATAATTTTAGAGAGAGAATATTTTTGGGGATGGGTAATAAACTTAGGCATCATAGATGAAGCAGTTAGGTACTCTAGATCTTCCAAAGACACTGTTGAGATATTAACTGAGTTCAGAGAAATTCTAATTCAGGAGAGAGAGAAGAGGAGATATCCTAGAGGATTAGTTAGATTAGGGGAAGGAGGCTACTTCGCCGTAGGAGATATACACGGGGATCTCGACACCTTGGAGAGAATACTATTTATGCATGGGTTATATGAGCATCTTCAGAATAGAGGATATGTCGTATTCTTAGGAGACTATGTGGATAGAGGATATGCTCAATTAGAGGTTTTCTTAACTATAGCTTTACTAAAAAAAGATTTTAGAGATCGAGTAATTGTTTTAAGAGGTAATCACGAGGGTCCTCAACATTTACTCCCTTATCCACATGATTATAGAGATGTTCTAAGATACCGATTCGGCTCATCTGGTGAAGAGATCTATAGATTATCTCGCGAAATATTTGATCTTATGCCGTACGCAGCTTATCGAGAGAAGAGAGTTTTATTTATTCATGGAGGTGTACCAGTGTTCTCTACGCAGAATTGCCCAGATAATATCGAGTGTATTCTTGATGCCGAGAATCCTTATGGTAATATTTTAGAAGAGATTCTTTGGAACGATCCTTTGAGAGGATACGAGAATATAGATTATCTGCCTAGTCCAAGAGGCGCAGGCTATCTGTGGGGAGCAAATATAACCAAAGAATTTCTGAGAAAAACAGGATTAAGATTTATTGTGAGAGGTCACGAGCCAGCCGCCGCCGGCTACATGTTGGATCATGATAATAAAGTTCTTACCTTGTTCTCTCGCTTAGGCGAGCCGTATTTCAATGCCTATGCCGCAATCGCTGATTTAGGGAACATAGATCTTTTTAATGAATTCAGAGAAGATGAGATGATTATATTAATTGAGCAGAGATAATTCATATAGCAATAGTAAAAAGTAAAATATATATGGATATTCTGAATATATATCTCGGGGCTTTAGATGGCTGAGACACTACCACCAGAATTGCAACAATATTTAGTAAAACTTCAGCAATTGAGAGCGAAACTAAATCAGATATTAACTGAGAAGAATATTGTTCAGGCTCAGCTTCGCGAAACAGAGAGAGCATTAGAGATCTTGAGAAACACATCTCCTGACACACCTATCTACAGAGCAGCGGGTCACTTAATAGTTAAGGTATCTAAGGAGGAGGCTGAGAGAGATCTTAATGATAAGAAAGATATTTTAGAATTAAGATTAAAGAGTCTAGAGAAGCAAGAAACTTCTCTGAATACAGAGATCAAGGGTGTTGAGAGTAAGATCAATGAGATCTTAGGTAGATACTATGGAACAACAATTAAGAAAGGAGGAGGCTGAGGAAATAGATAAGGTAGAAGTCGTTGAAATAGGTCTAGGCACAAAAATTTTTTCTCAAGAAGATCTTATAGAGATCGCATCTATTATAGAGGAAAGTTTTAGAAAATATTTCGAGAAGAGTATTATCTATCCCTTAATTAAATCATATAATCTATTAATTAAAGTGGAATCATCTGATCAACTTAGCATCAAACTTAACATAGAGACTATATACAGATCTGATGCTCCAAAAGAATTGATTATTAAAAAAATAGATGAGATAATAGATAGATGTTATAGAGACATTGAGAATTATCTAAAAAACAAATACAGCACTAGTAAGAATTTATAGAAGAGATACTATATTAACCAGTGTAGAGGTATCATCAATGAAGATTGGGTTTGGTAAAGCAGGTGTAGCCTCAGACCATTACTTAGCCTCCTTAGCCGCCTTAGAGATTCTAAGAGAAGGTGGTAATGCTTTTGATGCCGCATTAGCAGTAAGTGCAGTTTTATCAGTTGTTCAACCACAAACTAGTGGATTAGGTGGTGATGGATTTTTACTAGCAGTATTAGAAAATGAGGAGATTATCGTATACAACGGATCTGGCAGATCTCCTAAGAATTTTCCTGTTGATAGCTACTTAGCGAAGAAACCCTTGAGAGGATTATTAACAATAACAATGCCTGGACTAATAGATCTATGGGGCTTCATCTACGAGAACTATGCTACACTTGATATGGAGAGAATACTTAGACCAGCTATCTCTCTCGCTCTCAACGGTTTCCACATAGGAGTTTCTTTAGCAAGATCTATTGCACAACTAGAGAAAGAATTAAGCAGAGAACCTGAATACAAGAATTGGTTCGATCTATACTCGGGTCATAGAGAAGGAGACTTTTTCACAAATAAAGATCTTGGAGTTATACTTAGGAGAATAGCCATTAGGGGATGGGACGAGTTCTATTACGGAGAAACAGCTGAGGAAATAGTATTAGAGCTACAGAAACTAGGTCTTGATATAGGTCTGGACGACTTCATGGAGCACAAAGGATATATAGATAAACCACTTAAACTAGACTTAGAAACACAGATTCTTCACGAGATCCCTCCAAATACTCAGGGGATCTCTACTCTACAAATGATAGATGCATTATATAGTGAAGAGCTAAACAAATATGATTTCGAAGATCCTTTGAGAATAATTCGCTGGTCAGAACCTGTCAAGAAGATATACAACTTCCGAGATAATCATATTGGAGATATAAACTACATGAATATAGATCCAAATAGATACGTGAGATACAAAGATGTTAAAAGACTCGATCTAGATAGAAAAGATCCTTATTTAAGAAGCGGTGGTGACACAACATTTTTTGTAGTAGGAGATCATCACGGAAATATCGTAGGATTCATACAGAGTCTATTTTACCCATTTGGCTCTGGAGTAGTTGCTAAAGGGATCGTGTTTCAGAATCGAGGAGCAGGTTTCTCCTATACCAGAGATAAACCGAATTCGCCAGCTCCCCAGAAGAGACCTCTTCACACTCTCTCTATACTAATGGTGAGAGACTACGGAAAAGATAGTGTGCATATGATAGGATGCGCGGGAGGTCACTGGAGACCTCAGATCCATACGAGAATCTATGAGAATATTTTTGTTTATTCAATGAGTCTTGACCAAGCTATTGAAGCCCCTAGATTCATTTATGATTACTCAGAGCACTCATACGAGATTAATAGACTACTAATCGAGAATTATTTAAGACCTCCTGATAAGACTGAGTATCTTATACATTACATGAAGAAATTAGGTGGAACAGGTCTAGTAAATATTTTAAGGAGAGATCTTAAGAGAGGCTTAGTTTCTGTGGCATCAGATCCTAGAAGTGAGGGAGTAGCGTTATCACTAAACTAATGAAGTAATGTCAAAGTAATATATGGAAATAGATAAGCGCCGGCTAGTACACCATGGATCTACTCTATATATTAAAAAAGATCTTCTCCACCGAAGAAATTAAAAGAGTTGATATTATATCTCATCCATCAGCAGACATAGATTCAGCCGCCTCAGCACTAGCTCTATCTCTACTAATCAGATCTATGAGTTCAGCTGATATCTGTTTCTTAGCTCCTCAAGGACTAGATCCTATTGCGAGTAAAGTTATTGATCTTGTTAAGGGAAGGGGCATCATGAAACTATGTAATGATTTCTCTGGAGATATACTGTTTATAGTCGATGCTTCATCATGCAATAGGGTAAACGCTCCCTGCAATAGATATAACCATGTGATTGTTATAGATCATCATAGTGAGACTGTGGTAGAAAAGGAAAATATTAATTTCATTGTTCCGGAAAGCACCTCATCTACAGAAATTATTCTCAGAATCTTTGAGAGAGAGAATCTAGAGATCAGAGATAAAGATCTATTAAGTATATTCTTATCCGCTATACTCTACGAAACAGGCTTGCTAACAAACTACACTGAGGAAACAGATAATAATATAAGATGGTTAATTAAGAAAGGAGCATCACTGACACAAGCATTATCTATCATAAGAAGAGAGATTAGATATGATGAGAAAATAGCTAGACTAAAAGGACTATCAAGAATTCATGTTTATAGAACAAGTGATCGGAGAATAATATGCTTAACTCATATATCAGCCCATGAGAGCTTAGTGGCTACTCAAATGATTTCTGCGGGGTGCGACTTAGCTATTGTTATATCTGATAAAGACTATGAGAAGTGGGTTATTGCTAGATGTAGCGAGAGTATATGTTTAGATAAGGATTTAGGAGAGATCTTTTTAGATGAGATCTCTAAGAAATATAATGGATCTTGGGGAGGACATGAGAGAGCTGCGATGTCTAAGATCCCTAGAGAAGATCTTAGCATAGACATATTGTATTCTGAGATAGTGAGTATATTAAGTCGTAAGTTAGGGAAGATTGAGAAGATAATTCCATAGCAGAGAATTTTTTAATTGGGTGTGTTTAAAAAAGAATTTGTTTAGGAGAAGCCACTTATCGATAGAGGCTCGTATACGCCTGCGGCTAGTATCACGTATCTCAATATAAGTGCTCCAATTAATGCTAGCAGGGCTGCGGAGATAATTAGTGCTTTATCATGTCTCTTTGTGGTTATAGTGTATAACCCAATGATTAATGGATAAATAATTCCTAGTCCAATCACTCCTATCCATGTTAGAGCCGCTAGTTCTCCTCTATAAATAATCTCGGCTCCTATTGCAGCTCCTATTGTTCCTACTGTAAGCATAACGTATATGAATGATAATACTACAAAGAGTTCAAATACGTCTATTGAGAACCCTATCTTAGTTGTGTTTAGGAGTTTTTCATCGTGTAGATCTCCGCTTAGCACTGAAATAATCTCCACTAGAGCTACTGCGCATATTGATGCGCTAATAATCCATAGAATAGGTATTAGCGGGGTATTCCAAAGAGGTATTCCTGATGCTTGTGATATTAAGAACCCGCTGTATATAGTTACTAAAAAACCGAAGAATGCTGTTATTAGTAAGTAAATATTTGAAGACGCTATATCTGATATCCACTTAAGCCACTTGATTCTGTGTCCAATCAGGTGCTTGTAGACTATTATAAGTAGCAGTATTAATTGGATAACTAGAAGCATTATACCTATTGCCATCCAGGAGAACCAATTATATGTGCCTGTAAACAAAGCAGTCAGCATCGCGTGAGGAACATTCCATGGTCTAGTAAGATCTGATACAACAAATATTAGAGCTAAGATAATTGCTACTAGTAGTGTGATTGCTAGAGATGTTCTCCTAACCCAGTAATATGCAACAGATCCCATACCAGCAATTCCTGCTAGCCACAGGAAAATCGCTATTAGCCAGCCCCAACCAGCTACTTGTAGTTGTGTATAGAGATCATTTATAGGCGTCATGGTTCCATCACCACGAAGAACTTAGGTCCCGTACCTTTATTCTCTAATAATCTGATATACCTACTACTTCTCAGTCTTTTACTGATGCTACTATTCGGATCATCTATATCGCCAAAATCTCTTGCCTCAGCTGGGCAAACAGATACGCAGACTGGTTTACCACCCAATTTCTCCACAATAAATAAACATGTCTCGCCCATACACTTCTCTGGTAAACCTGTTACCGGGTGAACCCATCTTGCATTATATGGACAAGAAGTAACACAGTATCTACACCCTATGCACTTGCTAGGATCTATTTTTACTAAACCGTTTGACTTATCTATGTAAGACGCTCCAGTAGGGCAAGCATGCACACATGGCGGATTTTCACAGTGCTGACATTGTAGGAGAAGTATTTTTGGTGTGAGTCCCTCAATCTCTATTCTTCTAATATTAGAGGGCACCCACTCCCAGCTCTTATTATCTCCCTCCATAAGATCTGAGTGATTAGCAGATATACACTCTATTATACACGCTCCACAACCAATACATTTACCAGCATCCCACAAATGAGCATACCTAGTCATAGTTTCCTCACCCTCACAGAACTATTGGTTGCTCCACCACCTACTACTGGGGATATATATCCTTTAGCGAACCAGTTGGGGTTAATACCTTCCTTAAGAAACTTATATTTTCCATTTATTAGCTTACTCATTCTACCACCCATGAAGGCGTATACAAATAAGACTTTTTCACGGACCTTGTTAGTCACATGAACTCTCGCAACAGCCTTGTAGCCATTGTCGATACCTTCAATCTCTATTAGGTCCCCATCTCTAACTCCTAACCTCGCTGCATCCTTAGGATTCATCCAAATCCTTCTATCAGCAACATACTTCATCGGATAAGCAAAGGCTCCTTGAGCAGATACTAATGGTCCCTTACCACTTACTAAATAGAATTCATTTGGTTCCTTAGGCAGTGTATATGCTGGTGGCGGATAGTAGTCTGGTAAGGGGTCTAAATTATATTTCAGTGCTGCTAGTTGATAGATCTCTACTTTCCCACTTGGTGTTGCTAATGATGTCTTGTAAGGTCTTGTCTCATAACTCTTCTTCTTAAGAAGTATAAAGCCTTTCTCCTCAAGTTCTCTCTTTATGTAATCAGGAGACAAGTTCCAATTCTTCGCTAAAGCCTCGATAAGAGCCTCCTTGATCTTCTCCTCATAAATATGGAATTTTGAGTAGTCAGCGTATTCCTGTGTGTATCCCACTAAGGCAGCTCTATCAGGATATATTCTCCTAAGGATTTCCATAAAGATCCATAACTCATCTCGAGCATCCACACCCGGAGGAGGTTCAACATGACCCGTGGACATCTGAACGGCTGCATGGAGCGTCCATCTAACAACCATGATCTCTTCTTTCTCAAGATATATTCTTGTGGGAAGAACATAATCAGCCCAATCAACTACGTCTTGAGGCAAAAAGTCCATCACGACGATTAGCTCTAGCTTCTCAAGCACTTTCTTTATCTTCTCTAGATCAATATCTCTATTAAATATAGTTGTTCCAAGAACAATAAGAGCCTTCACGGGGTAAGGCTTCTCTTCTAACACTGCATTTATGATAGCATTAAATGTGGAGACAGTCTCTGGGTAGAAGTATTTGTCAATTCTAGGATACTTGGTAGCCTCAGACTCAAATTTTACTCCAAGAATAGTTTGAACATAACCATCTGGTGCGATCCAGCACACGTCGGGGAATTTTGGAGACTCTGCGAAGCATAGACCTCCTCTCTTGTCAATATTTCCTACTAAAGCATTTAGTATAAGTATTGCTCTGACAAGATCTGTTTCACTACCGTTTTTAGCAGCATACCAAGTATCGTCAGCGACTCCTTTCGCTAACGCGAATTCTCTTGCTACTCTAATTATTGTGTCAGCGGGAATACCTGTTATTCTTTCTGCCTCATGCGGAGGATATTTAGAAGCTCTTTCCTTAAGTAGCAGAAAAGCTGTCTTCACAGGAATCTTTGATCCGTCTTTTAACGTGATCTCGCCACTATATTCAAGATCTGGATCAATATTTTTTTCATTATATGGTTTTAGACTTGAGGTATTCTTGTCGTAAACAATATACTTCTTAGAATCACCTCCCTCCCTCAGATCTGCCTCTGTCAATGGGTTCTTATCTGGTTTAATGAGAAATGGTGCATTGGTATAGTTCTTTAAGAAGTTTTCGTCATAGAGTTTCTCATTTATTATGACATATATAAGAGAGAGAACAAATGCTGTATCTGTTCCTGGTATAATTGGTATCCACTCTGTATTAGCATAGCCTATCTCAGGCATTCTAGGATCAACAACAACAATTTTTGAACCCAGACTCTTACTTTTCATCACTTTATTCAATGCCCCCATAGGAGCTGTGGCAGGTGTTCTGCCTATGAAGAGCATATAGCGAGCATTCTCATAATCAGGATCAACAGTCGGAGGACCACCTGCCCCAAGCACCCACTTCCTAGCGGGGGTGCCGGGGCCGTGGCACGTGGCTTCGTGTCCTATATCGAAATTTGGTGTGCCTAATAAGTAGCCGAATAGTGGATTCCATCTAATATCATGCCTAGTAATAACAACTGATCTAGCGCCATATCTATTGATAATGTCTTTAAGTTTTGACGCGATCTCATCTAGAGCCTGCTCCCAAGAGATCTCAGTAAATTTTCCCTCTCCTCTGGAACCTATTCTTTTAAGAGGCTTCTTGATTCTTAACGGATGGTTCCACAACCATTTACCAGTAGATCCTCTACCACAGATACTTCGTTGAGGATGATTAGGATTAGCAGTGACATATAGTAAGTTTCCTTTGCTATCAACACCAACCTTTATACCACAACCAGCACCACACGCTCCACATATACTATAGAATTCTCTGACATTCGCCTCCTGGAAAAATAATGATTCTTCTCGTCTAGAAACATTGCTTCTCTGATTAAAAATTGATGAAGAGAATCCGCTTATTAGTGCGCCTGCTAATCCTAAGGCAGTTATTGTCTTAATAAATTCTCTTCTGCTTAAATTAACTTGATCGTTGTTCGAATTCAATAAAATCACCTTATTCCATTATAATTATTCAAATAAACTATTTAATTTTTTTCTATTAGTTTTTTTAATTTAAAATTATTATCGAAATAAAGATATTTCATTTTTATATATAAATATGCAAAAATCTAACAATGAGAATCTATACTAAATTTTTATTAGAGTGAATTTATTATGTAAATATTTACGAATTCATTTGTATCGTAATCAGATTAAAGAATAGAGATATCATAAGGATTAATAAATTAATAATATCTATGGAAATGATTAATAGTGATATGTGGAGGAGATCTTTCGAGGAGCTCCGGGGAGTGTAGACGTTATGTCAGAGGATCTATTAATTCTCAAAGATGTTTATAAAGAGTATGTGAGTAGTAATGTTGTGACTAAGGCTCTTAATGGAATAGATCTTGTTGTTAAGAGAGGAGAGATAATATCTATTATGGGTCCATCGGGGTCTGGTAAAACAACTCTTCTTAATATAGCTGGTTTACTTGATAAACCCACCTTCGGAGAGGTTTTGTTTAAGGGGTTTAGGATATCTGAGCTAAGCGATAATGAGATCGCTAAATTAAGAAATAGAGGTATTGGTTTTGTATTTCAATTCTTTAATTTAATTAATAGATTAACCGTCTACGAGAACATTGAGATGCCTCTTATACCAAGAATGATTCCTAAGGAGAAAAGATACGAGATGGTGCTTAAAGCTTTGAAACTAGCCTCTGGCGATATCTCATGGCTCTACAAAAAACCGAATCAATTATCAGGAGGTCAGCAACAGAGGGTTGCTATTGCGAGAGCCATAGTGGGTGAACCAGATCTTCTATTAGCTGATGAGCCTACAGGTAATCTGGATAGAGCGTCAGCAAAGAATATTATGGAGACTTTCTTAAATCTCAATAAATACGGAATGACTATAGTCATAGTGACTCATGATCCCGAAATAGCTAATTGCACTAATAAGATCTATGAGATCCGAGATGGTAAAATAATTAACATAAGAGAAACAAGTAAACAAGAATGTATAATCAATAAGTTATGAAAAGCACTCTTGTCCCTAAAAGATCTTATGGATATTCGAGAGGTCTCTTAGGTAGCATAACTAATCTCTGACCCTGGTACCTCCCGCTATAAGGCTTCTCGATAGGTGTCGTGGTCTTCATGAGGATAAGATGAAGAAATCTTGTCCCATATCTTAATTTAACCGGGAAAGATGATGAGTGTACCTCAATTGTTAATTGACCCTCGAAACCTCCGTCAACTACCGTGGGAGGAATCAAGAGACCTAATCTTGCTAGTGTAGATCTGAGCTCAACTATACCTACTAACTCAGGTGGTAGAGAAATATACTCCAGTGTGTGTAATAGATACTTCTTCTTGGGCATAAGGACGTACTCCTTAGATCTCTCACACCTAAAGAATTTATCAGGGTCCCACTCAGTGTATGGATCAAGAACATCGTCTGTCTCAAGTAGCTCGCAGTAGTAGTCTCCCAGTCTAAGATCTAGTCCATTCTCTCTTATTATCACAGGATCTAGAGGATCTACTTTTAATCTCCCGGTACTGAGATAAGATCTCAGATCAAAGTCTGATAAAATCATTTTAGTATACCATAAAATCTTATGAAAACACTAAAAAATATAATGCTGAGATATATCACTGAGGATTGGTACAGATTATTGGAGGTCTTGAATCTATACACGATCATGATAGTGGCGTTTTTTGCGGGTTTGCTGGGTAGCTTGACAGGTTTAGGAGGAGCCTCTATAATGACCCCGATACTAGTAGGTTTAGGTTTTCCACTTAAGCACTCGATAGCTAATGCAATGATCTCTGTAATAGCTACCTCAGCAGGTTCCTCTGCGGCATATGTTAGAGACAGAATAACTAATCCTAGGGCAGCTATGTATTTAGAGATGTTTACTATAGTAGGAGGTATAATAGGAGCTATAATTACTCTTGTGACACCATCAGTGGCGCTGTATTTTTTCTTCGCGTTCTTTCTCATAGTCATGAATCTCTACTCATACTATGAAAGAAGAAAAGCCAGGATCTATCATGAGATCTTGGATCAGAATATTGATAGATTCTCGAGATGGCTGGGTATTTACGGAGAATACTATGATCACTCAGAGAAGAGATCGATAAAATATGTAGTTAAGAGAGCTCATATAGGGGGTCCAATGATGATTATCGCAGGAGTTGCGGCAGGTTCTTTAGGAATAGGAGCAGGTGCTTTTAAAACATCTATACAAGAGTCAATACTTGGATTACCTACTAAAGTAGCTAGTACAACATCTAATTTTATTATTGGTATGACGGGTTTGGCGGCAACAACTGTTTATATATCCTCGGGATACGTGAACCCTATTATTGCTGGAGCAATGGCTCTTGGAACCACTCTTGGGAGTTTACTAGGCTCTAAAATTCTTCCACATATAAAGATTAATACTGTGAGAATACTCTCTATAGCAATAACGGTGTACATAATTGCTCAAATGCTATATAAGGGTGTCTCGGCTCTATGGATTTAGAGATACTCCTTAGTCTAATTTTGATCATAGGGGTTTTGCTGAGCTTAATTTTTCTTATAGCCGGCTTATTTATGTATTTAGTTTCAGAGGGTCCTCGCTTAGATCTTGGTATAGAATTCAGATACTTAAATCTAGTTTCCTGGATTGAGGCTGTGCCTAAGATGTGTATGTATCAGAGGCTTCTATCTATTGGTTTAATAATCCTTATACTAACCCCCTATATTAGGGCAGTCACGTCTTTCGTATGGTTTATGTACCATAAAGACAAGAAGTTCTCATTATTTACACTCTTCGTAATTATAATATTAACACTATCGATATTAGGATTAATTAGGGTCTTCTAGAAGTATCTATATATTCTTAGCAATATAGAAGATACTATGGTGTCTAAATGAATGAAACAAAATGTGATAAGGAGATAAAATTAGCGATTATAGTCTCAGAATTTAACTATGACATAACGAGAATAATGCTTGAAAAAGCTCAAGAACACGCAGCATTTCTTGGGACCAAGATAGCTTATGTGGCTAAAAGCCCCGGCACATTTGATATACCTATACTAGTGAAGAAGATATTATCCAGCAGGAAAGATATTGACGCCATAGTAACACTCGGGGCCGTGATAGAGGGAGAGACAGAGCATGATGAAGTAGTTGCTCATCAAGCAGCTAGAAAAATCCTTGATCTATCAGTAGAGTTCGGTGTACCAGTAACACTAGGAGTGATAGGTCCTGGCGCTACGAGAATGCAGGCTCTGGAAAGAGCTGAGGAATACTCTAGAAGAGCTGTTGAGGCAGCGGTGAAACTTGTTAAAAGAATAAGAGAATTAGAGTGCGAATCTCAACAAAAAAATTAATTGTTTAATTCTTTAAGAGATTCGACTTCTTCTTTAAATGATTCATACTCTTTAGGTAAACTAAAGTGTATATCTACAATATTTTCATTAGTATAGATCTTATAATCCCTGATCTCTAAAGAAGACAAGAAGCCCTCTATAAATTCTTTTAAAAGAACAGCTCCTTTATCGGAGTCTGTGGAACCAATAAAAGTTACTCTGTAGTTGAGTCCCTGGTTTTCGATGCGGATCTCCTTGACTATATTAACTTCTCTTAGCACATATAAACTATCCATAAGCTCATTAAGATCCATGTATTGTTTAAGATAAGCACCAACTTTTTCACCTATCTCTCTCACATCCTCAAGGTACTTGTTAACGTCTACATCACTCAAAATCTTCGTTAATAAACTCAAAGGTATTGGGACAGGATCCATGGGTATCAGAGCTTTATATAATTTTAGGAATAACATGAGATCCAATGGGCAATAACTATGTTGAGATAATTCATAGGCGCTCTTAAGCAAGTTACTTATATATGAGGTAAGTGTTACTCCTCGAGATCTTGCGATTTTAGAGATTTTCAGTAGGAGATCTCGATTTACTGTTATAGTAGTCTTATCTGCACTCAAACTCTATTCCACAATAAATCCTTATTCAAAAGAATTTATCTATAAACTTAAGACATAGATCTCGACTAATTATATCTTTTGTTTTATGAAAATTAATTATAAATAATTAAGAATAATTATAATTAATTATTTGTAATTAACGCAATATATTATCTCGAATCAAATAATTTTTATCATGGAGAAGGTGCCTCTATGGCGGCTCCAGCTTATGATTGGCTAGACTCAATGATTTGGAGTGTTGGTATAGCATCAGTGGTAATAGGTGTATCAGCACTTAAATCAAAAATAAATAATGGTGTAGCAGACGATGGAAACAATGGAAGTTTTCTTGGGGCATCAGCATTTCTACTACTCCTAATAGGATTGTTCTTATTTGTTAGTGGATTAGCTATAGGAATTATATGGCCTTTCCCAATGTCTGGTGGGGTATATAATGTTTTGTTTAGTGGTGCATCAGCTCTAGGAGGTATTATGCTTATAGCAATCTCTATAACATTGATTAGAAAAGTTGATCTAAGGATATTATCCTATGGTGCACTACTCTTCGGGATCTACTTATTTGATGTGGCTTATTCAATTGCTTCATATAAACTGACTAAGACACCTGATTTCTCAGCCACTATATTTTCAGTGCTCGGCTTAGCCTCAATACTTTCAGTACCAGCTACTCATCTTAGAAATACATGGATCTTGAGAATATTCGCTGTAGTAGCAATAGTGGCAGGTCTCCTATGGTTATTCGAGGCGTATAATGTTACGTACTCTCACCTAGCACCTCCACCACCGCAAACAACAACTACTCCCAAGTCCTCTTAATACTAAACCAATTTTTTTAGCTACTCATTTTCTTTTCTAACCTAGCAATTCTCTAAGTAGATCTTCGGGATCTGTTATTTTCAATCCTGCTTCTCTAAAGAAATATGAGATATTATCTATATCACGTTTAAGAAACTCTATAGCATTTGGATGATCTATGGGAAGTGCTTGTGAAACATCTATTATATATGGCTTATCATTGTATATCATTATATTATATTCGCTTAGGTCAGCATGAACAAGTCTTGCTCCCAACACTATCTTTTTTAATTGCTCAATTACTTCTTCGTATATTCTCTCAAGAGAGTTTTTATCGAGGATTCCTTCATCGTATGCCTCCTTTAGCAGAGGTGCTCTCACACCATTTGATCCTATGAATTCCATTACGAGAACATTATTTCTTTTACAAATAGGTTTCGGTACTCTAACCTCGGCTCTATACATTCGAGAGAGATTATTGTATTCTTTGGATGTCCACATATAAATAAGTTTCTTCCAACTCATTCCTCTATACTCCTCATATCTCGGATCTCCTGCTAGATACTTCCATATTGATTTCTTGAATTCAGAGGTCAGCGTATAGTATATTTTTACAGCAACATCCTTATCCTCATAGTCAATACCCCAGTAGACTCTTGCCTCTTTACCGCTGGAGACAACTCCCTTTAGGTTTTTTATACATTTTGCTCTTATTAATTGTAGAATAGTTGATATCGTGGCTCTATCAAATACGCTCTCTACGGTCTCGAGGAGATCTGTATCAAAATATCTCTTCTCTTCCTTGATTTTTCCTCCAGGGATCTTAGGATCTTTATTAATCATATTTAATCACGATCGCAAGATAAAGATAAGTTCCCGTATTTATTAAGAGCCTCTAGAGCCTTTAAAAGATCTTGATCAGGCATATATAATCTATACACAGTAATTATCTTAGCACCCGTGATAGCTTGAACCTGTGGTTGAGATTCTATATCTATAAATCTCCTCTTTCTACTACATTTAAAATTGTAGGTAGGGTTCTCTAGGGGGAATTTGATAAGAAGCCCCATTGCTCTTATCCCCCGAGATGTAACCACGTAATCCCTAGGTATCTGTATCATTCTAATTTCTCTTCCTTTTAGTATGAGTCTATTAATAATCCATGGTGTCATGAAGAGAAGCTCAAACATTATTATGTAGCCCAGAAATCTTAATAGAAGATCCCCGCTATGACTAAAGTAAGGCATTATGTACCAGAGATATCCATAGTATATTCCAAAGGTTACTGGAAGATTTATCAGAGAAATACTCGTAAAACTCATCTGTGGTCTCATATCGTTTATTAATTTATCGTCTTTGTTCATTAGCTCAATGACTTTATTCTGTTGGGCTTTAACAATAATTCTTCCGCTACTAACGTATTCAAGATCTTCTGCAGAACCAGCTCTAGCTCTTTTAATACTTGTGAGGATTGAGTAGGCAAAAAATGTTGCTATTATAAGTAGTATCACGTACCCATAATACTGCGGAAAGAATAATAAAATAGTTGAGTAGATTAGAACCATAGCTTGAGAAAAGGCTATGCTTCTTAAAATAATTTTTATACTCAACTAATCAGACCCTGAGAAAAATAGTTTAAAAAAAGAAATATTTTTCTATCTAAGAAAAATTCTTTTATCAACCCTTTGTTCTAAGTTCATTAAAAGCCTTAACTAACTCGTTTAAAAGATCCTTGGCAGCACCCGGGTCAATTACAGCAACCGATGATGCAGCTACTTGTATACCTGCAGCTTGACCAAGTCTAGCTTTGCTGGGAACATATAAGTAGGGTACTTTCTTCTCGTCACATAAGTACGGTAGATGAAGAACTACCTCTGGAGGATTTACGTCCTCGGCTATAATAACCAGCTTAGCTTCTCCTCTCTCAACGGCTTTAGTGGTTTCATTAACACCCTTCTTTATTTTTCCGCCAGTTGTCCTGGCCTTATTAACTAATTCATAGGCTTTCTCAGCTACTTCAGGAGGTGTCTTGAATCTTACGTAGGACGGTGTTTTGCTCATCCTCATCTACCACTCGTCATATATGATTTATGTGGCTAAGCTTATAAATCTCTAAAAATAGACTCAATAGAGTAGAGGTGTTTTTACGAACATAAATGAGATATATAAGAGTCTTTCTAAAATACTTGATGAGGAGAGGGTCTCCAGAGACCCTGTGACCCTAGGGTTGTATTCAACTGACGCTGTTTCTTTCCCTATAATCCCAAAGGATCTCTCAGAAAAATTTGTTGTTGTAATGCCTCAGGACTCTAAAGAGATTAGTGAAATAGTGAAATTCTGCTACAAAAATAAGATCCCGCTGATTCCTCAGGGCTCCTCAACAAGTCTGGCTCTTGGATCGAGTGTGATAAGTCTTTCCTCGCTCAATCAATTAACAATCCTTGAGAAAGGAGTGATACTCCACACGGGTCTAATGAGGAAAATAGTTGAGTTATCTAGATTAGATAGATATGTTGTTGCAGAACCAGGTGTAAGAATAGATGAATTAAACGATCTTTTAGATATAGAGAAGACAGAATTATTCTTCCCCGTAGACCCAGCCTCCGCCAGAGCGGCTACAATAGGTGGTGCAGTAGCTAGTGGAGCTGGTGGTTTAAGAGGAGCTAGATATGGAACAATGAGGGAGTGGGTTTTAGCACTTGAGTTTGTGGATGGTCTAGGAAGAATTCATAGAGTAGGTTGTAGAACTATTAAATGTAGACAAGGATATGATTTAACACGACTACTTGTTGGCTCCGAGGGGACGCTAGGGATCATAACATCAGCAACACTCAAACTCTGGCCAAAGCCTCGAAAGATCGTAAGAACTCTCTATTTCACAGAGAAATTCTTGGAAGGCTACGAGATATTCCTAAGAATTAGAGAAGTCTTCGGTGTCCCTCTCATATCAGAGTATTTATCAAATAGAATCGTTAGAAAAATCTATGAAACCACAGGAATATCCTTTGGTGAGGGTCACGCATTTATAATAGATCTTGAACTTGATAAATACAGTGATACAGATCGTGTGAAAAAAGATCTAGAAGAGATCTTAGACAGTAATTATGTTAAGAACTATGTTATTGCAGAGGACCACGAGAAGGATTTTGATAAAATATACTTCTTGAGAAGATCTATGTATCCATCCACATTAAAAACTAGAAAAATGAAATACATAATAACTGAGGACATAGTGGTTCCTATATCTAAGATACCAGAATATGTCGACTTTGTTGAGAGAACCAGAGAGAAGTATAAAAGAGAGATTGAGATCGGAGGCCACTTAGGCGACGGAAATCTTCACCCAAAGTTAGAGGGTGACTTAGATGACCCCAGAGATAGAGATCTTGTTATGAAGATAGCGAGAGAAATCGTTATTGAGGCTGTTAGACTAGGTGGTAGTGTGAGTGCTGAACATGGTATAGGTACTATGAAGATAGAGTTTTTATTAGAAGAATTTAAACATAGAGAATCTGAGCATACCATTGACCTGATGAAAAATCTCAAGAAAATATTTGATCCTGAAAATATTCTTAATCCTGGTAGAGTGATCCCTATTGGCTAATATTGTGATAAAAAATCCTGTTGAATATATTAGAAAAGAGGTTTCTAAGTGTGTGTACTGCGGTTTTTGCGAGTATGAGTGTCCAACACTCGATATATTACATGGTAGAGGATACGGGCCTCGAGGAAGAGTTAGAGTAGCCAATCTCTATGTTAACTCTAAAATTGTTTCTAAAAAAACTCTTGATTACGTGTTCACATGTGTTCTCTGTGCAGCGTGTGTTCAGGCGTGTCCAGCTAGGATAGATATTCCAGGTGTTGTTATAGCTATGAGAAATATTTTAAACAATAATTCTATCCTGAAACAATTTTCTTGATATACTCATTTTTTATCTTAGTAATAAGAGATGGAAGATCTATTTTCACAGGACACACTTCTTTGCAATTCCCAGCATGTGTGCATAAAGTGCTTAAATAACCTGCCTCTTCTCTATAACCTAGTACATATAGCCAAACAACACCCATTGGACCATTAAAATTCTTGTACCCATATCCATACCCTATTGTTTGATAAACAGGGCACTCAAAGACGCATCTCCCACATCTAATGCATCTAAGGATTTGCTTAAAATCCTGATCTCGTGCTCCCTTGAGTCTGCCATTATCTAGTAAAATAACGTGAAGCTCTTTTGGTCCTTGTGCTCCATAGACTCTTTTATGCTCTATATCAGCTGTCGATGAGGGGCCTGTTATAACACTAATGTATGTAGGAGGATATAAACCATCGTAAGCTGCCTGAACAATAGCTACTTTAAAAGCGTCTTCTAAGGTAGGGACGATCTTATCCACAGGTACCAAGGCTATGTGTTTCTTAGGTACAGATGTTACAAGTCTTATATTACTCTCGTTTTCAACAAGTATAATAGATCCTGTGTCTGCGGCTAGAGCGTTAGCTCCTGATACACCTACATCTGCAGAGAATATTTTCTTTCTAAGAAATTCTCTTACAGCTAAAGCAATCTCCTCGGGTGATGAATCAATAGATAGTTTTATGCCTATTTTCCTGAGGCCTTCAATGATCATCTCCTTAGTGAGATGTATTGCTGGAGCAATTGGGTGCGAAGGTCTTTCTTCAAGGATCTGTACTAGGAACATGCCGAGATCTGTTTCCCAAACTTCTTTACCTAATTTCTCTAAGTATTCATTTAATTCGATCTCTTCAGTAGCCATGCTCTTAGCTTTTATAATGATTTTATCAGAACCTATTATATCAGCAATAATTCTTCTAGCCTCCTCAGCATCTCTGGCAAAATACACTGCACCTTTATTCTTCTCAATATTTAGTTTTGCTTCTTCGATTAATTCTTCTAGTTTCTCCAAGCTTTCTTCCTTAATTTTTCTTACTTCCTCAGCGATTCTTGTGATATGTGGGTATTGCTTAAGGAGATCCCAGATCTTATCAGAAGACTCGGTAGCTATTCTATTGATTTGGTGTCTAGTAGCCTCGTTTCTTAATACCTTATATAATTCTTTTTCTATGTCTCTAATCATTAAGTTAGATCACCTCAGAAACTCAGCAAGATCTTTGATAGAAATATTGTATTTATCAGCCACTCTACTGAGACTCACGTAACAGATTGGGCACATAACAATAATTTTATCAGAGATCTTTGAAAGCTCCTCCAACCTATATCTAGCCATGTAACCAGATATAGATGGCGCAATAGACTCAATGGGGCCTCCGCAGCATCTAGTTCTACTCTTACTCCTTAAGTGTTCTCTATATTTCACACCTAATTTATTCAAAATAGCTCTTGGTTGATCTATTATATTAGAGTATCTAGCAAGTAAACAAGGATCATGTATAACGTATTCCTTCTCTTCGTTTATAGATTTTTTAACTATTTCTAGATTATTAGAGAGAACCTCTAGATAATGAATAATTTCAAAATCAAAATTATCCACGTAGATAGGATATACATTCTTTAAAACATGATGTGTATGGGGATCAATAGTATATATTTTCTTAACATTGTATCTCTTAAAAATCTCCACAACTTTTTTAATATGATCAATGAAGTATTCTTCGAGGCCTAGTTCATGTAGAAGTGCACCACTATAGGGTTCATCTTCGTGTAAGTAGCCTATTGAAGAATCAATTTTTTTCAATGTTTCATATATGTTTCTAATAATTAAGGAGCTTCTCATAATTTCTGCTTCAGGGGGTTTAAGTACACTATACAGATCTATGAATCTTGTGAAAAAAGAGCCTATTTTCATGGCAGCAGATGAAAGACCTGCATGCTCACTTTTCTCAAGTTGTTCAACAAGAACCTTTATGAAAGGAGCCATTTGATACATACATGAGGTATATATGATACTGCTTCCTCCCTTTGGAATACTTAGATCTTTTGCCCAATAAGTACATCTATCAGGTTTCACACCCACAGGATTTCCAGTCTTCCTCATATTATCAATAATTAGTTTCATCACTTCTCTAAGTGGCAAAGTTATATTAATACACCAAAAAAGAATTTCAATGATAAAAATAAATATTGTTTGTTAACTAAAGTCTAGATCTAGGTATTCAGTTATAAATATGCACTATCTCTCTATTTCTTCGACCTCTCTATACCAGGGTTTTGAAACTCCGATCTTTGATCTCTTGATCCACTCCTTACTCTTAGGTTTTTCGTCAACTATTTTCTTTAATTTATTTATTCTCTCAATAATTCTCATACCTTTATCTTCGCCTATTGTGGATGTGTGATTTCTTATGAAATAAGTTAATTTTTCAAGATTTATTTGTGCATCATACCAAAAACCCCAATCATTAGATAATACTGTAGCTATGTAGTCATCGTCTATACAATCTTTCTTTTCATTAGATTCGCTACATAATTTGTGTCCGTAGAAGAGAACTGCTAGATCAACAAGATCTTTTCTATTTATTTGATGAATTTGAAGTTTCTCTAATACAAGATCTGCTAGAGAAATTGTGGGAAAGTCTAACTCAAGTCTTCCTCTACCAGGTCTATCTCCGAAGAAAATATCATGGCTGAATTCTAGTTTGTCAAAGAATATATCTGCGTGATAATAGTCATTAGGGTGATAATAAACTAGTCTCTTCGCACCAAATAAAGCCTTGACATAAGGATCTGTTTTGAATCTTAGTTCTTTTTCGAAGAAATCAATTATATCTTTTCTCTGCTTACTATAACCAATCAAATCAAGATCAGTGAATAAAGTATCATCATTCTCAAATCTCTTTAATTGATCATATATCCTCAGCGCATCAAGCTTATCCATGGAGTGGATATATATTGCTACTGCACCTAGGATCCTCAAGAAAATATTTTTTCTCTGAGCTTTCTCCACGATCTCTACTGCTTCTTTAATGAATTCATCTTTACCTAGAGATACTTTCTTACTCAGGCTCATACTAACCCTCTACCTTCCAATAATTAATTAGTCTACCCTGATCAATCTCTATTATATAACCCTTAAGCACTCCCTCACTATACTCACTACCAGGATTAACAACAATTGTTTTACCGATCTTGTCCATGCCCCCCGATTCATGTATGTGTCCATGCAACCCTATTAAAGGCTGATATTTCTCAATTACTTTTCTGACGGCTTTGCTACCCACATGCTCATACTGGACCGCGCCAGCAATAACTACTGGTTTGAGATCCTTAGTTAATTTTGGGGCTAGATCCAGATGAGTGTTATATGGTGGTGGATGAATATTGAATATTGATTTTGAGGGATCTTTTAATTTCGATATTTGCCTCTCTAAATACTTCTCTAAGTCGCCTTCTTTCATTTCCCTAGGAGTATTCCAAGGCGTAGGATTCACATAAGGACACGAGAACATCTCCACACCTTTCAGTTCAACAACTCTATCAATTGGGTAAATAACCCCTCTATCACTATATTCCTTAATTACCTCATCAATCACGTACTCATCATCATTACCGGGCATCACAACAGTTATTATCTCCTTTGTATTGACTTTATTAACAAGTAGCTCAAGCCAGTTTCTTAATCTCTCAATCATCTTCTCAATAATGATCCTATTAACCTTCTCAGGAGAATTCTTTAATTCCTCAAGCTCCTTCTCATCAACACGAATAAAGTATGCTCCCGCTCCCTCGAGTTTTTCCTCGAATCTCTTAACTTCTTCTTCTCCTCTTAATTCCCATACTCTACCGAAGTATTTAGCAGTGTAGAAATCATCTTTTCTATTGATTATTGGTACCAGAACCTTACCAGTCAAATCCCCAGCTAGAATCAATGCGTTAGCATTATACATCTCAACGGCTCTAAGCCATTTTCTCCACACAAGAGTTGATCCATGCACGTCTACCGAGAAAAAAATTCTTAGAACCATTTAAAACACTCTCTAGTTACGCAGGCGGTATTTGAGTATATATTTTTGAGGGATCGATGCCTCTTCTTCTATTCACAGCAGACATATATGTGAATACAGATAGCCCTAATACACCTACTATAACATTTATTAAAACAATCATTGGATCAGTATATGATGTCAGTATCATAAAGAACCATCCTAGCCCAAATATTATAGCTCCCACCACAGAGGCGAGTAGCCTCGAAGGAAACACCATTCTATCAAATAGCTCAGGTCTCCACCAAGGAACAAGCATTAATGCTAAACCAGTTGGCCAAACAAAGAGGAAGACACTGAAATCTAAGAAGGCGATCAGTGCTTTGGCAGCACTAAATCCCATATTCTCTAGGAGTGTCATTAAAGCACCGAAGGCAGCTAGTATCGCTGTCACATGATTAGCCCATGTAGGAGCTGCAAACCTCGCTGAGACCTCAGATAATTTCTCGGGTAATATTCTGTCGAATGCCATTGCAAAGAATCCTCTTACACCACCAACCCATATAGGGATGACGGTGTTTAGATACCATAGGAAATATGCTAATCCTATGGTTATTGCTATAATAGGATTCGGAAATGCTATAGATGCATAGAAAGGCACTGAAGCGTCGGGAACAGGCTTGTCTCCTACTATACTACGTAAAACATCTTCATGTTCATACTTAAGATATGAGTACGAAGCTAAGAAATCATAATTAAATACCCATGGTAGTATCAAGGCATTAGCTAAATAAAGTATCATAACTAGTAAGAATCCTATTGCATAGCCTCTGAAATAGCTTCTTGAAGGATCCTTGACCTCGCTACCCACAAAAGTCACTATCTCGAGACCTGTCCACGCCCAAAGTGTCCATAGAAGCATCCCGTAGGTTCCTGTCAAAAGATCATTGGGTGTTAATGAGGATATGCCCGCGGTTTTAGCAACGGTCTCATTGAGAGCTGTTTGAATAATTTTTTCTGAAACACCCGAGCCATATACTGCATCAAATCTATTTATACCATTATTAGCTCCTACTGTAAGTAGCGCTATTAGAACTATGATTGTCACTGTTAAGGGTATTAGAGCAATTATTCTCATAACCCACTTAATAACTCTCATACCCGTGTAGTTAATAGCCCAGATCACTACAATCAGAATTAATGCTATAATTAATTGATTATATGGATCTGTGAGAGCTGATGCTAAATCAATGAAACTCTTATTACCAGTTGATAATCCCGCAACAACCAATGGACCACTCAGAGCCTTAATGCCTATGAAGAGCAGAAAACCTGATGCAATCGCTGCCCCTCCACCAATTATGAAGTACCAGAATGGCAAGAAACCTAGTACCGGATGAAGTGTTCTTGAGACGAATACGTAGAGACTGCCAGATCTCGGATATGAAGCCACTATTAACGCGAAACCTATCACAAGGGGTAGAAACATTAATCCTGCAATAAAGAAGGCTAGAGCTATATTACCTCCATAGCAACTGGGGTCTCCAAGGATCTTGACTGCATAATAAGTCATTCCAGAGGCGGCTGGTGTCGCAAGAGCCCATATAGCTATATCAAACCATCCAAGTTCTCTAACAAGACCTGAGGCTCTTCTAACAAATATAACTTCTTCACTCATAAATTCACCTTCATTTAAGATTTAACTTAAAGAATTTATATATTTATTGATTCATATATATTATGTACTGAATGAATTGTAAAAATTTTTTATTTTCAACCTACTAATAAGTAACTCTAATATCAGTAATTTGTGATAGAATTTGATGTAGTTAAATTAAATACCTTTTAACCATGATTATCAATGGAATAATTCTTTTTCTCCACTTTTTCACTCTTATATGATTTACATGCTATCTCTAATAAATCTCCTAAATAAGTGTTAATCAAATATGCTAATACATCAGGATCTGTTTCTCTATGGGCTAGAGTTCTTATAAGCATTGTTCTAATCATATCGATTCTTGTCACTTCATCACTCTCTAACCATCTTAACCAAAAGTCTTTCTTGTATTCCTCGGCCTTGATTATTAGCTACCTCCCTATATATCATATAGAAATTAGTAAATAACGGTAGTACTCAATCCCCGATGCTCATAGCATTGATTCTATTAGCTATAAATAATATTTTAAATTTCTAGCTATTTTTCATTAATGGTTAAAGCTTATAAGCTTCCAGAGGATTTTTAGAGAGGCTTTGTGAAAAGGTATCGTGAAAACAGCCTTATTAGATTAGACATAGTTAGAGGGCAAATAGAACTCCTCAAAGAATTCAGAGATGAACATTACCTCTGGAACATAGATATTCATCCTACACCGATAGAGAAGAGAACCTGGGGGGCAGCAACATTTTTCTGGATATGGGTCTCAATGGTTTTTATAATACCTAGCTGGACCTTGGCTAGTGTAGGTATATTCTATGGATTAGATCCATTGATGTCTGTAGCAATGGTTTTTCTCGGAAACCTCATTGTTCTAATACCAATGATCATACAGTCTCACGGAGGAGCTAGATACGGTATAGCAGAGCCGCAGCTCACGAGAACTAGATGGGGTATATACGGTGCTAATCTACCCTCTATCCTAAGAGCAATAATAGGAGCTGGTTGGTGGGGTATTGAGACGTACATTATTACTGAGGCAGCCGTAGGGATCTACACAATAGCCTTAAGCAAAACAGAGCTTCTTAGAGAACTTGTCCAGAAATA
>ERZ1669249.178-NODE-178-length-36056-cov-49.557985_pt1 | contig 36056 bp, 39 predicted proteins | sample MGYA00579293_ERZ1669249 | MGnify/ENA primary metagenome ERZ1669249 (study PRJEB41166, sample SAMN08046057) | hot springs metagenome | biome: hot spring; feature: neutral hot spring; material: thermophilic sediment; isolation source: thermophilic sediment from... | reverse complement strand
CATCCCTTAAAATATGGTGTTCTAAGATGGTGCATGGCACAAATTCCACAATTTTCCCAAGGTTTTCCAAACCCGCTTGGGTAAGTTTTCCATTAACCCTAAAGCCAGCCAAGTATAATGGTGGTCCGCCAATCATTAGCAATTGAGGCCTTTCCTTGGCAATTATGCTTAGCGTTTGATTTGACATTGGTCCTTGAACGTCTGGGGCGAACATGAACTTTTCATCATCATACTCTACGGTAACCATTAAAATCCACCCTAGAGCAGAGTCGTCTGGCCCATGTGGAACGGGCTCAGAAAACCTAATTTCGGTTTCTCCAAAATTGAAGGTTTTTCCATCTGCAATTTCAAGTTTTTTCGCATATTTCCCGCCGGTTTTCTGAAAAACCCACGCTCTCCTCCTCTGACTGAAATTGATTCTCTCTTTTGGATTTTTCATTAAAACCACCTTATCTTGGTATATTTGTCTGGCCGTTTCATCTTTCTCCGTCCAGTTGCATAGCCAGTCCTCATAGGAGGGCGTGTGATGGTCAAAATGGTAGTGGCTGACAGTCACCAAATGGGCTTTCTCAGCCGCTTCAGCTATCCTTCTCCTCGATTCAATTACAGCCTTATACTCTAATGGGTGGGGAGGCAAACCGTAACGATTTGGGCAGAGGGAAACCCCGGCATCCAATAAAATCCTAACATCTCGTGTCTCTACATATGTGCACATGGAACGAACGCCCATACTTTCAGCGGCAAGAGGCACAACCTTAATATGCTTAAGCATAGCTCTTCAGCAGCCGAACAAGGCTTCAGCTATAACTTTTTATCCAAGTCAAGCATTTTAGTTTTGCATGGTGGGCGATGACGACTCTGGCCCCACTGAAGCATGATTGGGATCTTGAGTGCGCGAGCCCGCCCTTAAATTCTGGCAAACGGCAATGGCAAATGTGAAATCTTAGTAAGCAAACATTTTCTCGGTGTTTAAAATTGACTAGGCTGTACGAGAAGACGGCTCCAATCCCGCCAGAAGAGTATGTGAGGGTTGACCATGAATCTCTGAAAAGCTATGTTGCTACAGTTTTAGCCTCCTACAATGTGCCTAAAGAGGATGCACAAATAGTTGCTGATGTACTTGTGACCGCCGACCTTATGGGCATTGAAAGCCACGGGGTTCAAAGGCTTAGAAGATACACCACGGGCATTCAAGTGGGCTCTGTAAATCCCAAGCCTAACATCAAGGTTGTGAGCGAGTCAGCTTCAACGGCGTTAATTGATGGAGACTCTGGGCTTGGCCAAGTGGTCGCCCACGAGGCCATGGAAATCGCTGTCAAGAAAGCCGGCGAAGTTGGCGTTTCAGCTGTAGGTGTTAGAAACAGCCATCATTTCGGCATAGCCGGGTATTATGCGCTTCAGGCTGTTAGACGTGGCATGATAGGCATTGTGATGACCAATTCAGAAGCTTTAGTGGCTTACACGCACACCATTGGCAGAAATATTGGTACAAACCCAATAGCAGTAGGCTTTCCAACTAGAAAGCCGCCGCCGGTACTATTTGATGCAGCCACAAGCGTTGTGCCAATAGGAAAGATAGAAGTCTACGCCAAAGAGGGAAAGAAGATACCATTGGGCTGGGCCATTTCCCCTGAAGGCAAATTTCTAGACAATCCAATGGAAGTTTTAGCCAAAAAATGTGCTCTGCTTCCGGTGGGCGGGCTTGGCGAAGACTTCGGTGGACACAAGGGAGCTGGCTTGGCACTTGTTGTAGATTTGTTGTGCGGCGTTTTGACGGGAGCCAATTATGGCAAAAATGTAAAACACACAACGGAAAAGAACCATGCCAACGTTGGACACTTCATGATAGCCATAAACATAGACAAGCTAACACCAATAGAAACTTTCCTAGAAAGAATAGAAGAATACAAGAATTACTTGAAAAACTTAACAAAAATATCGGAAAATACCGAGGTTTGGATACCCGGAGAAAAGGCATGGCTAACCATGGAAACAAGGAAGAAGATAGGGATACCCATCCATAAAAATATTTTAAAGGAAATAAGAGAGGAAGCCGCGAAAGTAGGCTTGGAATTTAACGTTAAAGTTTTGAAGGAAACAGCCTAACACTGCGGGCTCTATTCGAAGTCTTCTGGTTTCTCCCAGAGTTCCAACATTCCCTTTTTAAGCTCTCTGCGTTTTCTATGGAGGAATTTGTATACTGTTGCGTGTTGCCGCCCCTCAATGAGCATTTGGATAGCTTCCCTTGCCACTTGAGTTTGCTCAATTTTTCCAATGATGCTTACAGTATGTCCGTAAACGGCTATGTTGGTGTCCGTTAGCTCCTCAATTATTCTTCTTGTTTTGCCGTCCATTCCAATTATTCGACCCTTCACACGCCTTATGTCCGATTCCGACCTTCCAAAAATTATTCGAAGGTCTATTATGTCCAAGACAGCCTCTTCGTCATGAATTAACCTAAAAGCACGTTCTGGCGAGAATCCCCTGCCTATAGCTGTTACAACATCTTTTGCCCTTAAAAGGACGGATGGATCTTCAGCGTTCTCAGCCAATGTGATTGTTACGCCACCCGTGTCACTTTCTACTTGAAGCTCAACTGAGAGCATCCTTTCAATAGCCCTTTTAGTCTCCCCTTTAGGGCCTATTAGCACGCCGACACGCTCCTTTGGAATTCTTACGAAGGTGCTAGGTTGAGCCAACTCCGGTTACCACCTTATAAAACTCGTTTGGCGAAAGAACTTCAACGCCTAAACGGCTGAAAAACCTGTTGATGTTGGCTATGTCCCTATTTAGGAGGAAGTCAGCCATGGGATGGGATAATGGAACAGCCTGCGACATGTCAAAGAACACTGGTCGTCCCCTCCAGATCATAATGTTGTATTCGCTTAAGTCCCCGTGCACAAGCTCAGCCTTCTGGTAGAGGCGCTTCAAATAGGTTATGATCATTTTGTAGACTTTGTCCGGGTTTTCAGGAGGCTGCTCCTTCATTGACGGCGCACTCACGCCATTTTTCCCGATAAATTCCATTATGAGCACGTTGTTCCTAACGGCTATGGGTTTTGGCACTCTAACCTTTGCGGCTATCGCCTGTTCAAGATTTTTAAATTCCTTCTGAGCCCATGCAAAGATTAATGAGCGTGTGTCGCGCTTTACATTTTTAAACCTTGGGTCTCCCTCTATGTATTTCAGCATTCCCTTTCTAAACTCTGCGGAAACTGTTAGGTAGATTTTTATTGCCAACTCATTTCCAGCCTTGTCCTTGCCCCAATAAACGCGGGACTCTTTTCCAGCCTTCACAACGCCGTAGATTCTGTCTATGACACCGCTGTTCATGAAGTCGTATATGACCATGAGGGTTGAGCGGTCGAAAACCTCCTCTAAAACTTCGTATTCCTCGCTTCTCTTCTCCTTCATCAACTGTTCAATTTCGTATTCTTTCTCCTCTTCATGGAGCTTTTTCTCAACGCGTTCTCGAAAAGCCAATTTTATAACCAGCATCCTAAATTGTTAAGTAGCCATTTTTGCGGAGCCACTCCGCTTGTGCATGCGTGTAACGCCAAATTACGTCTCCGCGGGTGTTGGACTGGAAATCCCATGGGGAAACTAAGACGACGTCTCCCTCGCGGATCCAAACACGCCTTTTCATCTTACCTCTTATACGGCATAATCGCTCATTCCCATCTTGGCACTTAACCAAGACTCGGTCAAAACCGAGAAGCTTAACGGCTACGCCTAAAACATCAGTTCCAGACGGGAGTACCATCTCGCTCAATTCTTCTTCGCTTATTACCTTCTTCTTTCCCAACCAAGCACCTCAAGGCATCCAACATTAACATTTTCGTTATAAAGAGACATGCTTCTCCCTTAAAAGCATGTATGCTTAACAAAAGCCAAGAAACTCTAAAGCTTCACTATTTGGGCGTGCGGAACACCCTCTATGTTTAGAATAGCCTCCGGATGGACATAGCCCTTTTCAACAGCCTTTTTCACGACGTTTTTCCCAACCATATTTACAATTGTTGAGTTTTCTATCATGGCTATGGCTTCTTCAAGCTCCACCTCCACGCCTTTATAGAATTCTTCCGTTACATGGAAGACGATTTTTCCCTCACGCAATGTTTTTCCAAGAATTTCGGCGTCGCAAATGGACAACAATACATTGTTGCCGATTTTCCGGATTTTCATGTAGCACTTCAACTTTCAAACACTCTTATAAGTGCCTAACAGAGGATTTTGCGCCGCAAGCCTCACATACGAGGAAGGAAAGGCGTTTCTCCTTAACAATTTTTGTGTCTGGGCGTTTGCATACTGGGCATATAACGAAGGTTTCCATATATCGCTGGAGAAGCCTCTCAATGGTTTCCCTTGGGAACTTGCCTTGAAAAATAACCCTTGACTCTTGCATTATTGCTGCGGTTGCCAACTCCCCTGTTAGAAACTTTAAGATGTGCTGAGGGTCGCGGTTCAGTATTTCGGCAATTTCCTTAAAATTGTGGATTATTGTGCGCATGCCCACAACCGTGTAGTGGAGGTTTGGAATTTCCAGTCTCTCCCGTTTTGAAGTGATTTCCGGAAGCTGGGATCGCGCCCTTTTTAGCAATGCTTCATAGTCATATTTCATTGGCTGGTGCTCCAAAAAGCATAATGGAATCATTCTATTTAAAACTTAATACGCCAAAACAAGAAACGTGATGGACGAGGGAAAATGTTTGGGCTACATCTACCTTTATACCGGAACTGGTGGCGGTAAAACGACAAACGCTTTAGGGTTGGCGTTGCGTTCTGTTGGACACAAGCGCAAGGTGGTCATAATACAGTTTCTAAAATGGTGGAAAAACACTGGTGAATACAAAGTTAGAAAGATGCTTGCACCATATTATGAGATTTACCAGTTCGGTCGTAGAGGATGGCATGGGCTTAACAACCTAAGCGAAGAAGACAAGAAACTAGCAAAAAAAGCATTAAAGTTTGCAGAGAAAATTGTTAAGGAGAAAAAGCCCCACCTACTCGTTCTGGACGAGATCAATTTGGCTTTACACTGCAAACTTCTAGACATAAAAGAAGTTTTAGAATTTTTAGACAAAATTCCAAAAAGAACAGATGTTGTTCTGACAGGACGGTATGCGCCAAAAGAATTGATTGGCAGAGCTGATTTCGTAAACGAGATTGTCGACGTCAAGCATCCAGAAGAAATGGTTACAACGAAGGGTATACAGTATTAAACTTTGTGCGGAACGCTTTGCAAAAACCAATTGAAAAGCTTAAAGGCTCCTCAACATTTAGTGTTTAATTCTCAACGGTGGAGGATGCTTGAAAAGGAAAGGTCACCCATACATCCCGAACTCTAATCCAGAAATTAAGCAAGAGCTGATGAGGGAGATAGGCGTAAAAAGCATCAAGGAACTTTATGCTGACGTCCCAGAGAAGTACCTTCTGAAAAAACCGCTGAATCTCCCAGAAGCTATGTCAGAGTTTGAGGTTAAAAGGCATGTTGAAGCCTTGTTGTCAAAGAACAAGACATGCGAGGACCTGCCCATTTTTCTTGGTGCCGGATGTTGGCCCCATTATGTACCAGCCGCTGTAAGGGAGGTTGTCCAAAGAAGCGAGTTCCTAACCTCTTACACACCTTATCAACCTGAAATTTCGCAAGGCATGCTCCAAACACTCTTCGAATATCAGAGCATGATTTGCGAGTTAACAGCCATGGATGTTGCCAACTGCTCCATGTACGATTGGGCTTCAGCCTTAGGCGAGGCGGCACGCATGGCTTCGAGGGTGACTAGGCGAAACGAAATATTGATTCCAAGGATTATACATCCAGAGCGGAAGGTAACCCTCAAAACCTATACTGAACCAGCCAACATAAGCATAAAAGAGGTAGCCTACAACCCAGAAACTGGGCAAATAGACTTAAGCGATTTAGAAAGCAAAATTTCCAATAAAACAGCCGCCGTTTACATAGAAAACCCATCTTATCTAGGCTTTGTTGAAGAACACGTTGACGAAATAAGCAGTTTAGCCCACAAGCACGGCGCCCTATTCATAGTTGGCGTTGACCCAACATCCCTTGGAATTTTAAAACCTCCGGGCGAGTATGGCGCAGACATCGTGGTTGGTGAGGCCCAACCCCTTGGAAATCCCATGAATTTTGGCGGCCCTCTCCTAGGCATTTTTGCATGTCGCGACGACTTGAACCTAATTAGGCAGATGCCGGGGCGCATCATAGGCTTAACAACAACTACTAATGGAGGCAGGCAAGGTTTCTGTATGGTTCTGCAAACTCGCGAGCAGCACATAAGGAGGGAAAAGGCCACCTCAAACATATGTTCTAACGAGGCATTGTGTGCTGTGGCCTCAGCTGTTTACATGGCTTTGCTGGGGCCTCAGGGATTGCGGGAGCTGGGCGAAACAATAATGTATAAGGCTAATTATGCTATGCGCTTGCTTTCAAAGATTAAAGGCGTGAATACACCAGTTTTTAAATCCGTGCATTTTAAGGAGTTCACTGTAAACTTTGACAGTGCAGGCTTAAGCGCTAAAGAGGTTAATGAAAAGCTTCTTAAAATGGGGGTTCATGGAGGCAAGGACGTTTCAAGGGAGTTTCCAGAACTGGGGCAAACGGCTCTCTACTGTGTGACTGAAATCCATTCTAAGGAGGATATTGAGCTTCTCGCAAAATTGCTTGAAAGAATTGTCAAGGATAGGTGAAAAGTGGATGTTTAGGCAAGCTCAATGGAACGAACCATTAATATTTAATCTTGGAAAAGCCGGAAGGGTAGGCCATGTTTTACCAAACGTTGAGGAGGATGTTAAAAAGGCTGTTGGCGACTTGTACGAGTTAATTCCAGAAAACCTGCGGAGGAAAAATGCGCCTAGGCTTCCTGAACTTTCAGAGCCTGAGGTTGTCCGCCATTTTATTCGGCTTTCGGAAATGAATTATGGTGTTGATTCAGGGCTTTATCCCCTTGGAAGTTGCACAATGAAGTACAACCCAAAAATAAACGAGTTTTTAGCTGGTTTGCCAAAATTGAGTATGCTTCATCCATACCAAGACGAAAGCACTGTGCAGGGCATTTTAGAAATCCTTTATAGGCTTGAGCGTTGGCTCGCCGAAATAACGGGAACAGCCGAAGTCTGCTTACAACCAGCTGCTGGCGCCCATGGAGAATTTTTAGGCGTATGCATTATGCGCGCTTACCACAAGCTGAAGGGTGAACTTGAAAAACGGAAAGACGTGCTTGTTCCGGATTCAGCCCATGGGACCAATCCAGCAAGTGCGGCTATGGCTGGCTTCAATGTTGTTGTAATTCCTTCTGATGAAGAGGGCTATGTGGACTTGGAAGCTTTGAAGGCGGCTGTTTCTGATAGAACTGCTGGTTTGATGCTTACAAATCCAAACACGTTGGGGATATTTGAAAAGAATATTGAGGAGATAGCCAAAATAGTCCATGAGGCTGGCGGGCTCCTTTATTACGATGGGGCAAACCTAAACCCAATACTTTGTAAGGTTAGACCGGGCGATATGGGCTTCGACATAGTTCACATAAACATTCACAAGACCTTTGGTACACCCCACGGTGGTGGGGGCCCGGGTGCTGGACCAGTGGGCGTTGCCGAAGAATTAGTCAAGTTCCTGCCCGTTCCAAGAATTGTATTTGATGGTGAACACTACCGTCTAGATTATGATAGGCCCCATAGTATTGGTAAGATTCGATGCTTTTATGGTAATGTTGCTGTTTTGTTGAAGGCCTACGCTTACATCTTAAGCCTTGGACAAGAAGGGTTAAGGGAGGTTGCCGAAGTTTCTGTTTTAAATGCGAACTATGTTACGCGGAAGCTTCTGGAGATTGAAGGCTTAGCGCTTCCATATAGCAGCGGGAAACACCGAAAACATGAGTGTGTTTTCAGTGCCAAGCCGTTGAAGAACAAGACTGGAGTTTCAGCCTTAAACATTGCAAAACGCCTATTAGATCATGGACTGCATGCACCAACAATCTATTTCCCATTGATTGTTGAGGAAGCATTAATGATTGAGCCTACAGAAACGGCTGAAAAGGAGGAGTTGGACCGTTTCATAGAGGCTATGCGGGAAATCTGCAGAGAAGCCCATGAAAACCCTGAAAAAGTCTTGAAGGCGCCATATAACACTGCTGTTCAAAGGCTTGATGAGGTTAGGGCTTCGCATCCTCAGACAACGGCTTTAAGCTGGCGGATGTATCAGAAAAAGTTGGTTTCCAAGAACCCATAACCTTTTATATTGTGCCTTCGCTTTATTTCCGAGAAAATTTGGATGTGTTGGATTTGAACGAGCTGGAAAATAAAGTGTATGAGGCTGTTGGAAAAGTTGTCGACCCAGAGACTGGAATGACATTTGCGGAGATGCATATGATTAAAAGCGTAAAGGAAGAGGAGCCCGGAGTTGTCAAAGTCGAGTTTATTCCCTCAAGCCCCTTCTGTCCAATAGCCTTTAAACTAGCCATGGACATTAAACGAGAAGCCTTAAAAGTTCCAGGCGTCAAAAAAGCGCTGGTTTATTGCCGCGGACATACGATGGAGCAGCAGATTAACGAGGCGACAAACAAGGAATAATAGGGCGAAAATTCCTTCACTCTTTTTACCCAGTGAGTGTTAGAGTTATGCGTGTTAAGGGCGAGCATGAAATATACTGTTGTGGCGCCCGTGTCCGCATTTCTGAGAAGGGCGTAGAAGTTTTAAGCGAACCGCTAATTGAGTACTGCCCCCTTCATGAGGCTCTTTATGGCACTAAAAAGATTGACGTGGAGGCTGTGCGGAAAAGCGTTGAAATGAAGATTAATGGCTTCGGTTTTTGTTGTGGAAACCGTGCTTTCAGCGATGAGCCTATTGTTGCTTATGGGGCTTCCGAAATGATGAGCGTTTGGCTTGAGAAGAGGCTTATTGACAGTGCAGTTGTTGTCTGCGAAGGCGCTGGCACAGTCATAACTTCTAATGGGAGGCTTGTGCAAGCCATTGGTGCTCGCCTAACTGGAATAGTGAGGACTTCGCCGATACCGGAGATAATCCAAAAAATTATGGGTGAAGGCGGATTTGTTCTAGACGAGAAAAGTGCTGTCATTGATCAGGTTGGCGGGGTTAGGAAGGCTTTGGATTTGGGGTTTAGGCGTGTTGCTGTAAGTGTTGCTGGCTTCCAGTCGAAAGCCATAAGCGAAATCAGAAGGCTTGAGGCGGAAAGGAAAGCCGATGTTCTAATTTTTTCCGTCTGCAATACTTGTGTTGGCAAGGCAGATGTAGAGCACATAGCTGAGGCGGATATTGTTTGTGCAAGTGCTTCGAGGATAATTCGAGAGGAAATTGGTAAAAGTGCCCTTTTACAGTTGGGTGTGACTATACCCGTTTATGCCCTGACCGATAAGGGGAAACGCCTCGTTTTGGCTTACTTGGCAGAGTTTAAGGATAGGCTTGTCATTTATAGAACTGGCAAACTGCCATATGTTGTTGGGAATAAGGGACCAAGGCTTAAAAGAGTCTAAATGCTATGATAACCAAAATGCTTAAGTGAAGAGAAGGCGATATCTTTCTGCAACAGATGGAAAGGTGTTGATTTAGGTTTGGCAGTTGAAGGTTTTTCGGGAAGTAGAAAACCAGTAGACGTGAAAGTAGGCGAATTAACTCCCGCCTCAAGAGCTGTAAACGTGAAGGCAAAAGTAGTTTCAAAAAGCGAGGTTAGAAGCATAGCCTCTGGAAGAGACGGAGCACCCCACACAGTCTGCGACGCTTTGATAGGCGATGAAACGGGCTGCATCTACCTAACCCTTTGGGACGACAACATAGCCAAAGTTAAAGAGGGCGAAACAATAAGCATAGGAAACGGCTACGTAACCCTATTCAAAGGAAGCATGCGCCTAAACGTTGGGAGATACGGCACCCTTGAAGTGGCAAAAGAAGCCCTAACAGTCGAAGTGAACACACAAAACAATCTATCCTCAAAAGTTTATGAGCAGCAGAGACGCCCATTCAGAGGACGTGGTGGAAGAGACTTCGGCGGAAAGGAAAGAAGAGGCGGATTCCGCCCAAGAAGATACTAAAAGTTAAGCCCACTTCATCCCGAAATTATCGTGAAACCTTTTTGTCAGCCCCCTATTTTCTCCACAACAAAATCTTTAGCTTAAGGTTGGATTAAAGGCTTTAACTTAACATTCTTCAAGAATTTTTCTAGCTTCGCTTAAATACTCCATGAAACCGAAGTCTTTCTTCTCCTTAAACTCTATGCCAAGTTTATCATATAGCTTCCTTATAACGGCCCTCTCAATAACCTCAGCGCCAGAACCAAAAATTTCCCTTAAACAGTTTACAAAAATTTCAGGATTGTTTGGAACCTCTTCCTTTTTGAGGGCGTAAGACTGTTTTAGGCGAAAGTAAACAACATCTCTCCCATTCTTTCCGAGCATGAGTAACCCTTCATCTATGGTCTCTGCTAAGGCCTTCTTGAGGGCTTCTGTTATCTGGGTCACCATGCTCACCTCAAAACTCCTCTGTGTGGACGTAGAAGGCCATCAAAAAGAATAGGTACGCTAAGTCAAAGAGGACATTAAGCATGTGCCCACAGTAATATATGCCCTGTGCAGTTGTATAACTGAACAGTATGTCGGCGTAAACATCCATTAATATGGCTGCATTAATAAGAAGCCACGACCTTCCTAGTTTTCCCTTCCAATGCCTTTCCGTCAATAAATGCTGGTGTAGCAGTTGTTACGTCTGGCTTATCTTTGGAAAGATATTGGCGTAGCAGTTGTTTGGTCATTGATAAGAAGCCACGACCGCCCCAATATATAAAGTTGTGAACGGCAAATCTGAATCTCAAAAAGCGTGATCTAAACTTTAAGGCTTATCAGATTTTACCGCAACCCTTAAAGCTCTAATACACAAAACAACAATCTCCCGTCAAAAATAAAAGGAGATTGTTGCAATGTGTTCGACTGGAAAAGAGGAAAGGAAGCCGACCGTTGAGGAGCTTCTTGCGAAGGCAAAAAAGCCTTCCCAGCTTGCTCCGCCCATGCACAAGTTTTATGAGGGTAAAGTTCAAGTCATGCCAAAATGCGCCATAACAAGCCCAGATGATTTTGCAATATGGTATACGCCTGGCGTTGCAGCCCCATGCAGAGAAATCCAAGCCAACCCCGAAAAAGTTTTCGAATTGACAAACCGTTGGAACTATGTGGCTGTTGTCTCTGACGGCACCCGTGTTCTGGGCTTGGGAGATATAGGACCGGAGGCAGCCATGCCAGTCATGGAGGGGAAAGCCCTACTCTTCAAATACTTGGGCGGTGTTGACGCCTTCCCAATATGCCTAAAAACCAAAGACCCAGAAGAAATAGTCCGGGCATGCGAGCTTATAGAACCTTCATTCGGCGGAATAAACCTTGAAGACATTGAAAAGCCAAAATGTTTCTACGTCCTAGAAGAAGCCCGAAAGAGACTCCAAATCCCGGTCTGGCACGACGACCAACAGGGAACGGCCACCGTCATATTGGCTGGCTTAATAAACGCCTTCAAAATAGTTGGCAAAAAACCAAAAGAAAGCCTAATAGCACTCATAGGTGCTGGAGCAGCCAACATCAGAACAGCCTACGTCCTAATAAGATGGGGAATAAAACCTGGAAACATAATCATGGTGGACACTAAGGGCGTAATTTACGCTGGAAGGAAAGACTTGTCAAAAGAGGAAGACCCATGGAAGTACGAGCTAGCCCAAATAACAAATGCTGAGGGCAGAACAGGCAACATAGCCGAAGCCTTCAAAGGCGTAGACGCCGTTGTTGCAGCGTCAAAGCCTGGACCAGGCACAATAAAGAAGGAGTGGGTTGCAACAATGGCTGACAACGCGATAGTTTTTGCATGTGCAAACCCAATTCCAGAAATATGGCCTTGGGAGGCAAAGGAAGTCGGAGCCCGTATTGTGGCTACTGGAAGAAGCGACTTTCCAAATCAGGTCAACAACAGTTTGGGCTTTCCGGCAATATTCCGCGGAGTTTTAGATGTGAAAGCTAAAACGGTTACTGATGACATGTGCATTGCAGCCGCTGAAGAGCTTGCAAAATTCGCCGAGGAAAGGGGTATTCATGAGGATGACATACTGCCAAGGATGGAGGAGTGGGAAGTCTTCCCACGCGAGGCGGTGGCATGCGCCCTAAAATCCATAGAGCAGGGCGTGGCTAGAGTGAAGCTTAGCAGGCAGGAGCTTTACGAAAGGGCAGTTTCAATAATAAAGAATGCTAGAGAAAGCCTGAAGGTCCTAATGAGGGAAGGACTCATAAAGAAGCCGCCGCCAGAAGAAGAATTGCTGAAATAAAGGGGCTAAACACCTAAAATCCACTTTCCTTTCGAAATCTGTAGAAAATTATTTAAACCGTTTTATGAGACATAGATGGCTAGGGAGAAAGACAAAATGCGCTCAGATTACGCCCTATACGCAGTAGCCGTAATATTCTTTATAATAACTGGAATAGTGTTCGCAATCCAAATAGAGGAAACTTATTATAAATCTCTTGGAATAATCGCAACCACAGTGCTGGGGATTTTCTTCATAGGGCTTGGCTACACTCAAAGACCAAAGGCAAAAGTGCAAACTACAATGGCTGCACCGCCACCCACAGCACCAGCGACACCTCCACCAACCCAACCCACACTTCCATCATCTCCAATTGAGGCTGTTAAAGAAAAAGCTGTTGGAACTGTGGAAATGGCTGCTCCAACTGGAACACCGTTAACCGAGGTTAAGGGCATAGGCGAGAAGAGGGCGGAGCAACTTAAAGCTTTGGGCATAAACAGTGTTGAAGAACTAGCCAAGACATCAGCGGAAGAGCTGGCCTCTAAACTTAAGATTTCACCGAAAATAACACAAAGATGGATTGAAAACGCCAAAAAGCTGACTGAAAAATCCTGAAAAGATAAGCCTAAAAAGCAGAGTTTCACACGCTTAAGATTTTTATTATATTCCTTCTCTCAAGCCTTTTTATGGCGTCTAGAAACTCGTTGCGCTTTTTCCCAGATAAATTGAAGCTTTGAAGCATATCCTTTAAAGGCGTTCCAGACCTTCCAAGTCCAGCGCTTTCTCTGTGAAGATGCTTAACTATTAGTCTCTCAAGTTTTCCACATCTCCATGTGGTATTACGGATAAGCACAACTATTGCCTTTCTGAACTCTCCCCTTTCTTTCTTCTGCTTTTCCTTCAAACGCATCCTCATATCAATTTATAACTTTGGTATTTTTAGAGTTTACGTCCTATCTTCCTTTCCTAGAAACCTATATATCCCAATTTTTAACAATGTTAGCCTAAACTGAGGCTGTACACATGATGGAAGGAAAGATTGGAAGAATAATTTTCTCAAGGATATTTGAAGATGAAGATTTAGCAGAAGCCATTAAGGAAAGGGTTGAGAAAAGCGGAGTGAAGGCTGGTCTAATAATTGTTATTGGCAGCCTTAAAAAGGTTGTACTTGGCTATTACACAGAAGGCGAATACAAATATGTTAGGCTGGATGAATCTCTGGAGATAGCTTCATGCAGTGGAAATATTGCTGTCGACGAGAAGGGCGAAACAATAATTCATGCGCATATAGTTGTCACAAATGAGAAGGGCGAGGCCTTCGGCGGCCACTTAATGCAAGGCTCAATTGTCGGAGCCACAGCGGAACTCGCCATAATTGAGGGTGTCGGCTTAAACCTGCAGAGAACTTTTGACGAGAAGACAAAGCTTAAGCTCTTAAGGCTCAGCTAAACACTTTTCTAGGAGTATTCCGTGGGCATCCCCATAGTAATAATGAAGTTTTCCAACTTTCTTATAACCAAGCTTTTGGTAGAGGCTTAATGCTGCAATGTTATCTTCTCTAACCTCCAAGCGGGAAACTTTCACCCGCTTATCCATGAAAATTTTCTCCAATTCTTGTAACAGCTTAATTCCTACGCCTTTGCGACGGTGGCTTGGAGAAACATCTATTGTCAATATGTGCCCAGTTAGAATGTTATCCTCAAAATTGATCATTCCAATAATGAAGCCTATGATTTTGTCGTTTTCCTTTGCGATTAGGCTTATGCAGTTTTGGTTTGTGAGAAGCTGGGCTATTTGCTGTTTTGTGAAGGCTTCCCTCTTAAAACATTCCATCTCAATTTCAAAAAGTCTGTCCAGATGCTTGATGGAAGCATCTTCAATCTTCAGCGTTGCTGACACCTTCAATTAAGTAGGGGAAAAGCGAAATTTAGCCTTTATCAGCTTTGGCGGCTTTAAGCGAAGCCTTTATCGCCGAGATCTCAACCCACTGTTGGATTAGGAATCCCGCAAAGAACTTCAGCCAAAGTGACAAAATCCTAGTGAGGAATGTTGCCGTTGCACTTACATCGGATGGTATGCCTAAAACCACATATAATGTTGTCATGGTTATTTCTGGAAGTCCAACTTCGAAAGGCACACCGATGGGAATGGACTTTATAGCTGTTGTTATGGATTGCGTCACGAAAATAATGCCTAAAGACGTTTCTCTAAAACCCATTGCTAGAAAAACTATGTAGCAGATAGTCAAATAAGAGAGCCATGAAAAAGCAGACAAAAATATGGAGGTTACAACAACCCTAGGTGCGCGGGCATATTCTTTTATTGAATCGTGAAATATTCTAACAATGTTAAAGGCGTCTTCCTTAGCCTTCTCCAGCTTCCTTTCCCATCGCCCTCCACCAATGAGTTCGAAAACTTTGATTAGACTGCCGATTATTTTTAGGGTCCAACTTATTTTAATGCATAAGATGGCGAGTAAAATTATGAAGAATATTGTTGCTGCAGTGACAAAAATGCTCAAGTTGAACACTAATGGATCAACAGATTTTTCAGTAAGAAGCATGATTGTTCCAGCCACAATTGTTGCCGCACCCACGCTCATGCTTATCAGTCTGTGAGCTACAAGAGATGCGACAACCTTGCCGCTTACGGAGTTTCCATGTTCTCTTGTGATTAGGTATATCCTCGAGATCTCACCACTTATGGATTCTGCTGGGATTATTATGTCAATAAAATTGCCATACCAAACATACAAGTAGGATTTCAGAGCTGAAAGCTTTACTGAAAGAGAGCTAAGTAGAGTGTGCCAAGCCATCGAGTAGAGAAACATTTCAACAAAGATTAGCGAAGCAGCCAATAAGTAAAGCGGCATGTTTACCCTTTGAATTTTCGCTATGATTTCCGGTATGTCAACACGTAAGATGAAGAGGTATAGAATGAAGGCTACTACACCGACCAAGAGCATGAGTAGAGTTTTCCACGTAATCTTTGGTTTGGCGGAGATCATTTGCGTTTACATCTCACAATGACGCACAAAATCCTCCAGCCACATTATATATTTTGCTCAATTTCGTGTGGACTGCTTTCAGCAACTTCAAAATAGGGCATAAGCCATACTATGTTATTGTTGGTGTTTGCATGGAGTTGGAGGGTGTTCATCTTCTCCTTACATATCGTTGTGATGTGGAGTGCGAACACAGCTTTGTTTAGGGAAGCCCCAACGCCAAGGGAACATTCACATTCAGGCAGGTTAACGAAATACTGGCTGAGGCTAGGAAAATTAGTCGGTTAGCTATGTCTCAGTAGAGGGTGGTGAGCCTTTCAGCTATTACCTAATAATGGTTAAGACTGTGAATAGAAGTGTTGAGCTTAAGCTTGCACGTTAAAGTTCTCTCAAATTGCTATTGGGCCACTTGCATAGAAGATGTCATAGAGCGGCTTATGCCAATAGCAGAAACAAAAGACGTGGAATTAAGCCCAAGCAGCGACCCCCCTATCACGGTGAGAAGTGGATAACGGAAGAGGTTAGGAATGCCGTGAACGCCGCAAAAACTCTAAACACGAAAGTTGGAATAATGGCTATCAAATGCCCGTTGCAGAGGCTCCATGTTCAGAGGAAGTTGATGGAGTTAAGGTTGGCTTATATGAGCTTATGTACCGTTGCAGAGCATGTTCAAAACTGGCAGATAAAGCTGTCAAACGGCATTAGCGGGAATTTACGAAACGTCCCTACGAAGACTTTGCCGATCAGGAGAGGGTTCACATAGACCCCTTTGGATATGTTCATGTTTGTCAAGGGATATCAATAGGAAATGCTTGGCGGAAACCATTATCAAAAATAATTAAGGAATGCAACTCTTACGCTAATCCCATACTTGAGCCCTTAATTCGTGGCGGTCCAGTGGCACTTGTTGAAAAATACAATTTACCTCATGATGAGTTTTATGTTGATGCATGCCATCTATGCTATATTGCGAGGCACATGCTGTGGGATAAGTTTCCAGCAATCTTGGTGCCAGACCAGATGTACCCGGGGAAGGCTTAAATGGCTAAAGCCCAAAATGCCTAGCCTAGTGATGTCCAATGTTTAGGCGCGAGGAAGCCCTAAACCTTGTTAAAAAGCATGTTTCAAAAAGAAACATCGTCTATCATATGCTTGCCGTTGAAGCTATAATGCGAAGCCTAGCTAGGCACTTCGGAGAAGATGAGGAGAAGTGGGGTTTGGTGGGCTTAATCCACGACATCGACTATGAAAAAACCGAAACCACACCAGAAAAGCACAGCCTAGTTGCAGAACAAATCCTCAAAGATGTCTTGCCCGAGGAACTTTTGAGGGCGATAAAGGCGCACAATTTTAGGCACACTGGCGTAAAACCAGAGAGCAGAATGGAGAAGGCGTTAATTGCCAGCGACGCCATTTCAGGCTTGCTGGTGGCATGCGCCCTTGTGATGCCTTCTAAAAAGTTGGCAGAGGTGAGGGTGGAAACTGTGGTGAAGAAGTTTAAGGATAAGGACTTTGCCCGTGGCGCTGATAGGGAAAGGATTTTGCTCTGCGAGGAAATTGGTCTTCAGAGGGAGCAGTTCTTTGAAATAGCCCTAAACGGGTTGAAGGAGATAGCCCAAGAAATAGGTCTCTAGAATTCGGGTTTAGTTTTTCCAAGCTTCTTGTCTAGGCAAGCCTTAACAAAGCCGTAGTATTCTGGGTCTGGTTTTCCAGGGCGGCTTTTGAATTCTCCATGGAATTGGGTTGCGAAAAAGAAGAAGTGGCTTGGCAGTTCGAGGATTTCCATTCTTCTGCCGTCCGGGCTTCTCCCGGAAAAGACTAAGCCATTCTTTTCAAGCTTCTCGGCATAGTCCATGTTAACTTCGAACCTGTGGCGGTGGCGCTCATAGATTTCCTCGCTTTTGTAAAGCGTATGCGCCATAGTACTTGGTTTTATGACTATCTTGTGGGCCCCAAGGCGCATTGTTGCACCCTTGTATTCTATACCCCTCTGTTCGGGCATTAGGTCTATAACTGGATGAGGCGTGTTTGGGTCTATCTCTGTGCTGTTGGCTTTCTCCAAGCCGCAGACGTTTCTGGCAAATTCCACAACGGCTAGCTGGAAGCCATAGCATATACCTAGGAAGGGTATGTTGCTTTCCCTTGCAAATTTTATAGCCATAATTTTTCCATCGGTTCCCCTTGGACCAAAGCCATATGGAACGAAGATTCCGTCAAACTCTTTTAACATTTGAACCATGCTGGGATTTTCCTCGAAAGTTTCAGCCTCAATGTAGTGGATGTTCACCCTTGTTTTGCATGTTGCACCGCCGTGGCGCAGTGCCTCACTCATGCTTACATAACTGTCAGCTAATCCGGCATATTTGCCCACTAAGGCTATTTTGACCTCGTGTTCAGGGTTTAGAACAGCATCCACAAATCTTCTCCAGTTTTCAAAGTCTGGTTTACGTTCTGGAAGCCCAAGCCTCTTACATATGAAGCTGCCCATCCCCTGCTCGTCAAGGATTAATGGCACCTGGTATACGGATTCAACATTATATGAGCAGAAGACGGCATTTTCGGGAATTGTGCCGAATAAGGCTATTTTTCTTAAGGCTTCTGAATCTATCATCTGGGAGCATCTTGCAACTATTATGTCTGGCTGTATACCGATACGCCTCAACTCATTTACACTATGTTGTAAAGGCTTTGTTTTCATTTCCTTCGTAACATCCAAAATTGGTACCAAGGCGACGTGCACATACAAAGTGTTTTCATAACCTTCTTCAAGGCGCATCTGCCTTATAGCCTCAAGGAAGGGTAAGCCCTCAATGTCGCCTACTGTTCCGCCAACCTCTGTCAGAGCCACGTCAACCTTCTCGTTTAAAGCCACATTTCTTATGCGGCTCTTTATCTCATTAGTCACATGTGGCACTATTTGGACGCATCTTCCGAGGAAGTCTCCCCGTCGCTCCTTTTCAATAACAGCCTTGTAAACAATGCCCGTGGTAATGTTATTCTCCCTTTTTAGGTTTAGGTCTAGGAAGCGTTCATACCAGCCCAGGTCTAGGTCTGTTTCGCCCCCATCGTCCGTCACGTAAACCTCGCCGTGCATGTAGGGGTTCATGGTTCCAGCGTCAACGTTCACGTATGGGTCAATTTTTATGGCGGTAACTTTAAACCCCCTTGCCTGAAGCATCTTCCCAATAGACGAGGTTACAATACCCTTTCCAACAGAGCTTAAAACGCCGCCCGTAACAAAGATATATTTAACCATGCAGCTTTGCCCCTTGTAATAACAGAACCATAAGCCTCAAATCTGCTTTTAAATTTATTCTCCCGTGTTCCGCCTACTTTTTATTCGTAAAATTGCCCTAGTTAGATGGAGAAAACGCGATGGCGGCTAAAAAGAGTCCCAGCATCGTCTATTGGCTTGGAGAAAACCTATACCTCAACATAACGAACAAATGCTCTAACAACTGTTACTTTTGCCTAAGAAACTTCCTCGATGGCGTGGGAGGATTCAACCTCAAACTTGAAAAAGAACCAACATTCAACGAGATAATAGCGGAACTTGAAAATGTCATAAATAGGCGGAATTGGCGGGAAATTGTCTTTTGCGGTTTTGGAGAACCCCTCGAAAGGCTGGACTGCGTGCTAGAAGTTAGCAAGTGGATAAAGAAGCATTATGGGAAAATTGTGATGTTAAGGGTGGACACGAATGGTCAAGCCTTACTGCTTAATAAAGGAAGAAACGTTGTTGAAGAGTTGAAAATGGTTGGCGTCGACAAGGTAAGCGTAAGCCTAAACGCCCACGACAAAGAAACTTACAACCAAGTATGCAGACCAGTCTTCGAAAATGCCTTCGAAAGCATCATAGAGTTCATCAAAAAAGCCAAGGAACTTTTAGATGTTGAAGTGACAGCCGTTCGAATTCCAGAAGTTGACATTTCCAGAGTTGAACAGATTGCCAGAGAAATGGGTGTAAGGTTTAGGGTTAGGGAATATATACAGCCATTTTGGTGAAAAGCTCATTTTTCAGCTTGGCTTATTATGGCGTTTATCTGCTCTGATGTCAACGGTAAAGTGTGGAGGGTCTTACCGCGAGGCTTTAAAGCTTTAAAGAATGTTTCCCTTAAGGGTAGGGGCTTCTCAAACTTTGAAACGTATTTGAATTCTATGGCTTTTCGCCATCCATAGGTTTCGCATTCCCTCTGCTCCTCTTCTGAAAGCTCCTCCTTTCCGTAGACGTTTTCTATTACGCCATAGCCGATGAAAGAGTCTCCGAACTCCGTTCTGCTAACAAAAAGTATTGTCTGTCCCGGTTGCCATTTCCTACGTGCCCCAGTGTAATACATGGCTGAGTCAAAGACTTTTTCAACCCATTCCTTTTTGGCTATTCTCAAAATGTAGCCTTCGGCTTTAGCCATGCTTCTTTCGCCGTTCAGCCCTTTATGGTTGTATGGCTATCTTAATCTCGTTCTTAGCTGTTGAAAGGATTTCAAAAGCCTCCTTTATCCTTTCCAGAGGCATCTTTCGCGTTATGAGGGGCGCCACATCTATGGTTTTTGAGGCTATCAGGTTTAGGGCTTTCCTAAAGTGAAGGGGTGTCGCGTGAAAAGTGCCAAGCACAGTTGTTTCACCATAATGGAGTTGCTCAGCGTTAACCCTAATCTCGGTTCCAGGTTGGCATCCGCCAAACTCTAGGACTGTTCCGCCCTTCCTAACGAGTTTTAAGGCTTGCTCCCATGTTTCTGGCTTTCCAATAGCCTCGATAACAACGTCTACACCATAGCCACCAGTTAAACCGCGAATCTTCTCCTCAACACTCTCCCTTAAAGCGTTCACAGTTTCGTCCGCCCCGAGTTTTTCGGCAAACTCCAACCTTTCTTCGACAACATCCACCATAACTACTTTTTCGGCACCCATTCTCTTTACAGTTAATAGGTGCAACAGCCCTATTGGTCCAGCGCCAATAATCGCTACAGTGTCGCCAAGCTTAACCCTTGCTTCTTCCACTCCATGAAGCACGCATGCCAGAGGCTCTGTTACGGCGGCTTCCTCATAGGATATGTGGGGTGGGATTTCCTGCATGTTGACGCGGACCATGTGGGCTGGAACCTTTATGTATTCGGCGTAGGCTCCCCAGAGCCAAATCATGTTCTCGCACAAGTTATACTTGCCTTTACTACACATAACGCAGCGCAAGCATGGGGCACTATTTCCAGCGCGAACCCGCATACCTTTCTTGGGCCATGCTAGACCCCCGCCGACCTCCATAACCTCGCCAGCCCATTCGTGCCCAAAAACTGTTGGAAGTTTTATCACCTTTTCAACGTAACCCCGATGGAAAATTTTTAGGTCTGTGCCGCATGTTGTTGCTGCCTTAACCCGAACTAATACTTCGCCAGCCCCGACTTTAGGGGTTTCAACGTCCTCGATTCTTAGGTCTTTTACGCCGTAAAGCATTGCTGCCTTCATAACCCTTCACTTACCTAGCACGATAACCTTTAGGCTCTCTTTATCCTCTAAGGCTGTTTTAAAGGCTTTGGCAATATCATCAAGTGGGAAGCGATGAGTTATCAAATCCTTTACGCGAATCTTTCCAGACTTTATCAGTTCTAGGGCTTCCCTAGTTTCCACGTGGGAAGTCGAATATGACGGGATTATTTGCAGTTCGTTGAAGAAAAGTTGTTTTGGGCTTACCTCCAAAAATTTTCCAGGGTCGGTTGGGGCAAAAACACAGAGTTTCCCACCCTTTCTGCATACGCCTAACCCAGTCTTGTAGGCTTCTAGATTTGGAGCTGAAACGATTGCTAGGTCAACACCCCTACCACTAGTTTCTCTTCGAACGATCGCGGCTAAATTCTCTTTTAACAGATTTACAGCGACGTCAGCTCCGAACTTTTCGGCAGCCTTCAGGCGGAAGTCAACCAAGTCGCTTACAATAACCTTTCCAGCGCCAAAAATCTTAGCCAAAATAGTGTGGATTATGCCTGTTGTTCCAGCGCCTATTATCGCAACTGAGTCACCCTTTTGAATGCCACATTTTTTGATGGCTCTTATGCAACAGCCAACTGGTTCTATTAGGGTGGCTTCTTCGAAGGATAGATTGTAGGGAATTTTTAGCGTGTCCAATTGGAGGTTTGGGGCTGGAACTTTAAAGTATTCGGCGAAACCTCCTGGAAAGATGTTTGTTTTGTGAAACTGCTCGCATAAAGTGTAATCTCCATGTAGGCAGTAGTGGCATTTCAAACAAGCGACATGATGGTGGACGAAAACTCTGTCTCCAACATCAAAATTTTTAACAGCCCTTCCCTTCTCAACAATAACACCAGACGGTTCGTGCCCAAGAACCAGTGGAGCGCGATTTTTCAGATACCAATCCATTAAATCAGAGCCGCAGATTCCGCAAGCTTTCATCTCAACAAGAACCTCATCGTTGCCAATTTCTGGAATTGGCATTTCCTCAATTTTTATGTCCAACTGACCATAATACACGGCTGCTTTCATTTTAGGCTCAATGGTTTTCACGGCGACTGAACACTTAAGACTTTTGCAATCATTAGCCCAGCATCATATTGCTTTTATACCAGTAATGAGCGTAGAATAGCCTTAAAGCAGAATAAGTGGTGTAGGAAATGAAGATTGAAAAGGCGGAACTTGTGGCATACACCATCATAGCCGTAGGCTTAATATTGCTTGTCATAACCTTCATAATGGCTTATCTAAGACTGGAATCCGTTGCAAGTATAATAACATCTCAGAACATTTCAGAAGCCCTTGGACAAATCTTCGGACCAATAGTTGAGGCTGTTATTAGAATCATGTTTCTAGGCATAATGGGTTGGATAGGCTCAATAGTGACAATGAGGGGCATACAACTCTACAAGGAGGCAAAGATTAAGGTGGTGGCTCCCATTCCTCCAAAATCTCAGCAATCACCAACCACCGCCACCTTCATCTCAGCAAAATCAACAAACCCAGCCAGCTAAAACCTAAAGAGAGTTTAAAACAGGCAGAGGAACCCAAAATTGCGGCATATAGTTAGAGCCTTAAGATTAGTAACTGTAGTTCTGTGGTTCGCTGTTTTACTAATGCCCGCTACTGTGGCTCTCTCGTTATGGCAGATTTTCGAAGCGAGGAACAATGTAGCCCTAGAAAAGCCCAACTTTTCCATGTCAAATGGAAACTTTTCCATTTCAGTACCCTTCTTCATTAATAACACAGGCTTTTATGACATTTCAGAGTTATTTGCAAAAATACACATGTATGATAAAAATGAAAAAATCGCAGAGTTTACAACAGAACCATTAAATATCCCAGCGGGAAGAATGGTTGAGTCCAGTCTAAACGTTTCTGGCAATTTAGCAGATATGATTTCGAAGGACAGCGAGCTCCTAACAAATAGCAAAAACTTAGATATCGGTGTTGCCCTACACTTTCAAGTGGCTTATATACTAGCCTTCAACATTGCAAGAAACTTCACATATAATTGGGGTGCACCCTTCAGCAACCTAACCGTAGATTATAAGCCCATCAACACTACGCACATTTCTTTTTTGATAAGCTTTTATAATAATGCCTCATTCCCATTAAGCGGACCATTAAAGGTTGAGCTTTTTAATCTTCAAAATGTTTCCATAGGTCCGGTGGCGCAAATGGCGCAAACCCTGGATGTAGCCCCTAACGAATGCTATCAATGTTCATTTACCTTTGAAGCAGCTGAAACGGGCATAATCCGCCTATTTTTTGCGGACATATTAATCATTGAAAGGCGTTGGGGTCTCCATGAGCGAAGTTGAAGCAGAAGCTAAACGAAATCGCCGAAAACTTGTTAATAAAACTGTTAAGGCTGCGGTTGTGACAGCCATTTACGGAGTGATTTGGTTCATCATATGGCTTTTGCTTCCAAGTTTTTTGGAACCAATCTTCAAACAGTTTCCAGCATTATTCCAGCGATTTTCGACACTATATTGGGTTTTGGCTTACGTTTCGCTTTTCTTCACATTCGCCACGAGAATCAGCGAAGGCACTATTTACAAATACATCCTCATCATCATAAGGTCCTTCTTCATTATAGTTTATACCATTTGTTCAACAAACTTTGGCATCTTCACCATAAATTTTGAAGGTTTCGCTTTCACTGTGGAGTTTATTCCGCTTCTAGCAATAATGGTTGCAATAAACCTTCTATCAATAGCTGGCGGACTTATCCAAGCCATAGAATTTGCAGCCCAAACTCCAGAAGACTAGCCTCCAAATAATTTATTTACTCCTCAACGTTTGGTGGTGAAGGATAAAGATGAAAATCTGGTTCAAGCCAGTTATAACTCTCATAATAGTAAAAGTCATATTGGGCGTTCTATTAATTTTTTATCTCCCCATAATGGGGAAACGCCCAATATGCAATTAGTTCTGAAAATTCGAGTTTCCTAAAGTATGTTGTGAGCGAAGGGTTTGTCGGCGAACTTACACATACAATCAGAATTACGAACCAACGCAGAACCAACGCAGAGCAGACGGCGTAAACCTTTACGTTCCGCTGGTTAGAAATGAAACTGCCAGACACTATGTCATACTCTACAATGTTAAGTTCGACAAGAGACTAAGCCTACTATCCGATGGTTCCGGAAACGTGTAAATTTGCTGGAAAAACTTGGCAATTTTGCAAGGTCAAACCCTTACTTGGAACTTGACTATAAGGTTCTCTCCTTCAGCCTTACTTATACTGTTAACTCAAGCATGATAGGAAGTATAACAAAAATTCAGGCTTTACATGAAATATACGCAGTCCGAAAAGCTCATAGAATCGAACAATGAGAAAATTATTGAAAAGGCACAGAAGTAAGACTTTTCGACGAGCAAAATGTCCAATTAACAGCCCTTCAACCAAAATGTTTGACGGCGTTTTTTCATAAAAACATTACCGCAACTATTCAAAGGATCGAACAGGCAGAAACAGCCATTTTAATCGGAAAAATTTTTGGTGTATCCCTAATTTTCCCAGCTGAAATGCGGAGAATAGAATAAAGGCTTCAAGAGGTTAGAATCCACGTCCAAAATGCCATAGACTCTTGAGAAACCTCCGCCCAAATTGCAAACATAAACGCTCAAACAGCTTTTGAGGAGGAGAAAAGCACTTTAAACACTGTTTGGCTGCTAATCTTTAAAACCTTTGCCATTTATATGGCTATTTTGACATTTTCACTGTTTGTCGTGCTTTTCTTTGTTAGGCGTTTTGAAAAGGGTTTATCTGAAGGAGCTGGCGTAAGCCATATAGCCACAAACAGCTCGTAAACTTAGTGTAATGTGGGTTTAGATGCAAAAGTCTTATTCAAGACTGCTAGGAATTGTTGGAAAACCCAACACTGGGAAATCAACATTTTTCAGTGCTGCGACCCTTGTGCCAGCTGAGATTGCAAACTATCCCTTTACTACAATAAAGCCCAATAGAGGAGTTGGCTACGTGAGAACACCTTGCGTCTGCAAGGAGTTTGGGGTTAAGGACACACCCGTAAACTCTCTATGCATCGATGGTGTTCGCCTAATCCCGGTGGAATTCATCGACTGTGCTGGGTTGGTTCCGGGCGCATGGCAAGGGAGAGGTTTAGGCAACCAGTTCTTGGACGAGATAAGGAAGGCTGACGTGTTAATCCATATTGTGGATGCTTCCGGCGGCACGGATTCTGAAGGTAGAATATGCAAGCCCGGCGAGCACGACCCGGTTGAAGATGTGAAGTTTCTTGAAAATGAGATAACGATGTGGATGGCTAACATCCTCAAAAGGGATTGGGCTAAAATTGCAAGGACAGCTGAATCTGGGTCAACAGACCTCCTTTCGATTTTGGAGGAAAGGCTCAGCGGCTTGGCTATAAGAAGGGCGCACATTTTCGAGGCTGTAAGAAGGACGGGGTTAAATGCTGACAAACCCACAAGCTGGAGCGAGGAAGACTTCATAAGATTTATTGATACTTTAAGGCGGATTGCAAAGCCGATGCTGATAGCGGCAAACAAGATGGATGTGCCAACAGCCGAAGAAAACCTTGAAAGGCTCAAGAAACTCAACTATCTAGTTGTTCCATGCTGTGCTGAAGCTGAACTTGCATTACGCAGAGCCGCAGAAAAAAAGTTAATAGACTATAGACCTGGAGACTGCACCTTTAAGATCAACGCCCCCGAGAAGCTTACCGAAAGCCAGCTTAAAGCTTTGGAAACTATTAGGGAGAAGGTTTTGTTGAAATTTGGTTCCACGGGCGTTCAAGAAGCTATAAACATGGCATATTTCAAACTTTTAAATATGATTACGGTTTATCCAGTTGAGGATTTGGAGCATTTATCCGATCATCATGGAAGGGTTTTGCCGGACGCCTACCTGGTGCCATATGGAACAACCGCCCGCGAGCTCGCCTACTTAATCCACACAGAGCTTGGTGAAAGCTTCATTTACGCCATAGAAGCCAGAGAGAGAAAACGTGTTGGGGAAGACTACGTATTGAAGGATAGGGATGTCATCTCAATAGTGAGTGCCAAAAAGAGAGCATAACTCGCCAACCTAGGCTCCAAAACGTCTTTTTCGCTTCTGAAAAGTTCTAACAGCTCTCAGTAAATCAATAAGCCTAAAATCCGGCCAATATACGTCTAGGAAGCAAAGTTCGCTGTAGGCGGACTGCCACAATAAGAAACCGCTAAGTCTCTCCTCTCCAGAGGTCCTTATTATTAAGTCTGGGTCTTGTTTTGGCAGGTGTGAGGTGTAGAGGTGCTGCTCAAAGAGTTCTTCATCAACGTCTTCTGGGGCTAGCTCCTTTTTCTGGACTTTTTCTGCGATTTTCCTTGCAGCATCCACTATTTCGGCTCTTCCACCGTAGGCGAAGGCTACGTTTAAAAAGTGCCTGTCATAGTTCTGCGTTGCCCTCTCCACGTCAGCTATAATTTTCTGTAGATTCTCCGGAAGCAAGTTTGTTCTGCCGATGACTTTGACCCGAACCTTGTTTTTGTGGATCCTCTCATCCGTTATAATCCTCTGAAGCTTTTCAGAAGCAATTCGCATAATTTCCTCAACTTCTTTTGGGGGGCGGCGGAAGTTTTCTGTTGAAAAGGCATAGAGTGTTATGGACTTAACATTAAGCTTTAAACACCATTCTAGAAGCTTCTCAACCTTTTCAGCTCCTTCCTTGTGGCCATACCATGGGTCAAGGTCTCTCTTCGAAGCCCACCGCCTATTCCCATCCAAGATTACGGCTATGTGTTCAGGCTTAACGCCACTTTTAACCTGGTGCCAAAGCCACTTCTCATAGAGCTTGTATGCGCCGATGACTGAAAGTATAGACCTTAGCATTTATTAGAGCCTCGCATTTTTAAGCGCGTTAACACATGGGCAACTTTTCCGCTCAACGGGTAGAGCCTCAACAGTCCCAATTAAGAGTTGCTCTATTTTAGGCTGAACTCTTCGTGAAATGTCAAAGACCTCCTTTGGTGTCAAGCGCTTCTGCATGCCAGCAGCCATATTAGAAACAAAACAGACACATGCATAACAAATTTCAAGTTCTCTGGCAAGCACAACCTCTGGTAAACCGGTCATGCCCACAATATCGAAGCCCAGACGCCTAAACATTTCAATCTCAGCGGGGGTTTCAAAACGCGGTCCCTCGGTGCAAACGAGCACAGCTTTAGGCTGAACTGTCAAACCAAGCTTTTCAGCAGTTTCAATTAGAACCTTGCGAATTTCTGGGCAGTATGGTTGAGAAACGTCAATATGTGTAACTGGGGCTTCATCATAAAAAGTTGTAGGACGAGTTTTTGTGAAATCTGCAAAATCATGGGGAACAACAATGTCGCCTGGTTTTAAGCTCCTATTTATTGCGCCAACAGCATTGACGGCTATAATTCTTTCCACACAAACCTCATACAACGCGTAAATGTTCGCTCTATAATTCACTTTGTGTGGAGGAACAGAATGCTCAACGCCATGCCTTGGAAGAAAAACAACTTCTCTGCTCTTGAGCTCTCCAATAAATAATGGTGGGGGAACACCATATGGTGTTCCAACGATAACCTTTTCGAAGTTTGTAAAGAGTTTTTCGAAACCTGTTCCGCCGATAACAGCAATTCTAGCCTTCTTCCTTAGGCTTTTCAACTTTCTCTTCAGACTCCTTGAAAAATCCTTTTGCAGATCTATGAATCACAACTATAACCAGCAGTGAGGCGATGCCAAGTAAAATGCCGACAACAATTGAGAATATCAAAATTTCGTAGCCTATTTTGGGGTTTATCAGAATGTTGGAGGCGGATTCTAGGATTTGCCTAGTCCACCCAACCAGGACAATTAAGGCTACGTTGCGTAAAAGCCTCGCATCCCTCTCAAAATACCAGCGTATAGCCCTACCGGTTAATGCTAAACAAACCCCTACTATTACAAGGTCTTTTGAGCCCATAATAAAGTGCCCTACGACTTGTGGTGAGAAAACGTTCAGCCAGTGGGAGGTGTCTACATATGGGGAGGCTTCATCATATCCTAGGTAAAAGCCTATTCCTACACATAATATGCCAGCAAGCGCCGAAAATACAGAAATCTGCACTGGAAGAGGTGGCGGAGAATATTCTTTCATCCAAATATAGGCCTTCTTTACCATTTTGTCAACGCCGAAGCCCTTGATGAACATGTACGTTCCTAAAACAATGATGAAAGCCATCAAATAGTAGTGGACTAAGCCGAATATTGCAAGAACCCCTAAAATTAGGAAGAGGAGTCCGGGCAAACCTAATGCTATACGGGAGTATTTTGGATTCTCCAGAATCATCTTGAAATATCTGGAGAATAGGGCGGCTGTCTCCTCTATGGATTCACTGTGCTTAACAACTATTCTCCTTACTGATGAAACTGGCACCCTCGACTCTATTAGGGGTAAAACTGCCTCATCAGAATAGCCGTCTGTAACGAGGATAATTTCGCTGGCTGGGAAAGACTGCAACACTTCGCCTAACTCGGCAACTATCTTTCTGTCGGCGCTAATGCTTCCAAACTCCGAACCAGAGATTGTTGCAATTTCAAAGACTTCATCTGGTTTGTTCTCGCCGATGAGGCGGTCGTAAACTCTTATGGCTTCAAACATGGCGTTTGCGTCGGGCTCTTCAGGATCTTTTAGGGCTAAGGAAACCGCCGCATTTAGGTTTTTATCTCTCCCGATTAAAGGCGTTTTTATTTCTGCTTTTGTTGTTAGGTCTCCGTCTCTGTCAACGCAGAGGATTAGGATTCTTTTCTGTTTCTGCTCCGTTTCAGTCATCTGTTTTCTTCCAATAATACTTACTATGAAAATTACTTTAAGTTTATGCTAGCCCCTTCTCGGCTAACACCTTAAATTCTTCCCATGTCAGCTTTTCGCCACGCTTTAATTTTTCAACAGCCTGCCTTTCCATAGTTTCCAGAAGCTTTTCCTCGATTTCCCTTCGCTTTTTCTCCTCTTCAATTGAAATTTCTTCCCTAAACCGTCTAATCTCGTTCAAGATTTTTGCAATTTCCGTTTGAAGGGACTTTATCTTATCCTTAGTTTGGAGGTAAAGCCTATGAAAATTGTCCGCCCCGCTTTTAATTTTCTTTGCTTCATCAACCCTCTTTAACAGTTCTTCATGAATTTGCTGGCTTTTCTCTGCGTGTTCCACTATGTTTTTGTGGTACTGTTCAACCCTTGCTTGTAGGGCTTTTAACTCAGCCTTCAACTCGATCCTTTTCTGGTTTAGCTGCTCAAATTTCTTGTGAATGCTGATTTGGCTTTCCAGCTCTTTAACCTGCTCAACAAGTTTTTTCTCCTCTTGTAGGCTTAGGGGTGTCGTTTGAATCTTCCATTCGAGGCTTTCGGCTTTCTTCTCTAAAACTTTAGGGCCCCGCGGAGGCTTCTTTTTCATGAGTAGCTCAAGTTCTTCCCTCAAATTTTTAAGTTCCGCAAGTTTTTGGGCTATTTCCGCTTCAGTTTGGCTTCTCTGCTCCTTTAACTCCTTAACCTTTGCGTTTATTTCGTCTCGAGCGTTTTTAAGCCTAAAAATTTCACTCCGTAGGTTTTTCAGCTCCTGGTTTAGCTTGTCTCTTTTTTCTGCAAGGCTCTTTGCTTCGGTTTCTAGTGTATTTTTCTGTTCTCTTAAAGCTGAAAGTTTTTCGGTTAATTCCTCAATTTTCCGTGTTTTCTCGTTTTTTGACAATTAGGTTCTCCTTTTCTGCCTAACCCATTGGAGGATCTGTCGGATTAATCTTGTCCCCTCTTCTGAGGAAAATAATGGTAGATCCCAATTTTCGGTGATTTTCCATCTGGTGACGCTTTGATTTGCAATCCTTTTTTGGTATGACTCTTTATAAATGAGTATGCCCCTTCTCTGCCATGGTGGTGTTTTAGCCAAATTTACGCCATGTTTAAAAAGTGTTTCATGGAGTTCCTCGGTTTTCATGCCCTCAATTTTTTGGCTATTTCTGATGGCTTGTAGCCCATTTTTCTGAAAAGCCAATAAGCATAAGCATTATTGTGGTTTCTCCAAGCATTTGTTTGCCTCCAACTCAAATACTCCAATATTTTTTCATCGTTTGGGGTGACTATTATACGGGAGTCGAAGGCTGCAACAACTTTTTTGCCGAAAAACTTCTGCAGTTGGAGGGAGAATGCTGCTGAGACAAGGCTGGGTATAACCGAGTCTATCTTTTCAATTCTGCCGTTAAATGGTGCCTTGCCATCAAAAAGTATGTTTAATTCATCGCTGACTATGTAAACCAGTGTTGGGCTGAATCCCTTTTCAAGTAATATTTTGCCGGAATGGACATGGCATTGGGCAAACCTTTCGTCGAAGGGTTTCTCTGCGCCTATGTGCTCTGCAAGGGCGCGAAACTTCCAGCCGTCAAGCCTCATGAAAAATGGTGTTTCCAATGGAACAGAGGCTTTTGAGAAAATTTCGCTTTTAACCCAGCCTTTAAAACTTTCAGCCATTCCCTTTACCTAAGCTCCAGCCATACTTATTCGAGGATTATTCTTGCGTCCACTGTTTTGGCGCCTTTCTCATAAACCATTATTGGGTTTAGGTCAAGCTCCTTAATTTCTGGATGTTCAGAAACAAGCCTTGAGGTTTTTAGGAGAATTTGCACTATGGCTTCTATGTCTGCTGGTGGCACCCCCCTATACCCTTTCAGAAGCGGGTAAGCCTTAACCTCGCTAATCATTTCACGGGCTTCCTCCTCAGTTATTGGCACAATTCTGAATGTGACATCCTTCAAAACCTCTACGAACACGCCCCCAAGCCCAAACATTAGGGCATGACCGAACTGGGGGTCTTTGATGGCTCCAACAATGACTTCTGTTGATGGAGGAGCCATTTCCTGAACTAGAATGCCCAAAATTTCAGCGTCTTTCCTATGCTTTTTTACATTTTCCATTATTTGTTTGTAGGCTTTCCTCACTTCTTTTGAGTTTTTAAGGTTGAGCATGACCCCTCCAACATCAGACTTATGGAGGATGTCTGGCGAAACAATTTTTAAAACGACTGGATGGCCTATCTCCTCTGCAAATTTTACGGCTTCAGCCTCGCTTTTAGCCAACCTAAACCTAGTGACTGGGATGCCATATTCCATGCAAACGCTTTTTGCCTCCATCTCCAACAAGTGCTTCCTTCCAGCCTTGCGAACCTCTGCGAATATGCTGCTTACCTTACTCATGCTTTCAGTCCTCGGAGAATTGTAGCATTTAAGTTGCTTTTTAAAATTAAATCCTTCGGTTCAACGTTTGCGCCATATGTTGTATGCATTGATTCCAGCAGTAACGGCTACCCTTATACTCGCAGTTTTTGCGCTCCGGCATGTCAAAAAGTCTTGGCTTTCGACCTCTGCCCAAATCCCCATTAGACAAGGGCTTTTTCCATAAATATACAGCGTATGGAAAGTTAAAAGTGTTGGTGGGGCTGCCCGGATTTGAACCGGGGTCCCGAGCGCCCGAGGCTCAGAGCCTAGACCAAGCTAGCCGACAGCCCCAATTTTAGTTTTTGTGTAGGCTTAATAAAGGTGTTTTCTTAACCTTTAAACTCTTATCCGGGCATTAACTATCTACTGCTGAAAGGGGAGGGTTTGGAAGGCTTGTCCAGTCAGCATCAGCGTGTGCGGGGAATCCGAGTCTTGAAGGCTGTTTCTTCAGCTGTTAGGCTCAACATTTTAAGCGCCCTTTTCAATCACGGACAGCTTTCTTACACTGAGCTCATGAGCCTTTTGAAGATGAATCCCAGCCGTGATGCCGGACGTTTCGCCTATCATTTGAAGTTTTTGCTTAAGGCTGGTTTGATTGAGGCTGATGTGGAGTCCAAGAAGTACGGCTTAACAGATTTGGGTAAGATGGTTATTGACGTGGCTGAGAAGATTGAAAAGCGAAGTTTAAAGGCGCAGAGAATCCTTGTTAGGACGTCTCGCTTCACCCTTGAAGAGTTTGACGCCACAAAAATTGCCAACAACCTCATTAAGGAGGCTAGTGTACCCCCGGAACTCGCCCAGAAAATAGCCAAGGAGGCTGAAAAACGCCTCCTAAAGGCTAGGACACGCTATTTAACGGCTCCATTGATAAGGGAGGTTGTCAACGGAATACTAATCGAAAAGGGGTTGGAGGAGCACCGCCACAAACTCACCCGTTTGGGGCTGCCGGTGCATGATGTTTCAGCTTATCTACTAAAAGGCAAAGCCTTGGCTGATGCATCTTCTGCTTGCGAAGAGTTTGGAAGAAACGTCCTTGAGGAGTATACGCTCTTAAATGTGCTGCCAAGGGACATTGCAGACGCATACCTTTCGGGGGAAATCCACCTACACGATTTAGGCTCTTGGATTTTGAAGCCAAGCGATGTAATTCACGATTTAAGATTCTTCATTAAAAATGGCATAAGCCCAAATCCCGCAAATATATCCCTACCCTTCGTAAAACCTCCAAGAAGCCTTAGTTCCACCTTAAACCTAACTTTCAACGCTCTTTTGCGAGCATCTAAGGAAACTGATGGAACACAAGTGCTTGAGTACTTCAATGTCTTTTTGGCTCCTTTTCTGAAAGGCTTGGATGCAGCCGCCGTCGAGGAGGCTTTGAGGCTTTTTATTATCGGTGTTAGCCATCATGTTAATGCTTCCATAAATCTTGAGTTGACGGTTCCAAAGTTTTTGGCTGATAAGCCAGCTGTTGGCTCCGCTGGTGGTTGTTATGGGGATTTCATCGATGAAAGCCAGCTTCTAGCCACACTTGTGTTGGAGGTTTTTGAGGAAGAAAGCCTCGAAAAGCCGCTGTTAAATCCAAGACTCATAGTTAAGATTCGCCCAGAAACCTTCACAGACAATAAGGCTGCTGACATCCTTATTAAGGCGCACCGTCTAGCCTCTGAGAAAGGCATACCATACTTTGCAAATCTTTCAGGCGAAGATGAACAGTTTTCAGTTTTCTGCCCGTCTGGAAGCATCCTAAATGCAGACTTTAAAGAAGACTGGGAAATCGACACGGTCCGCACTGGCGTTTTAGGACTGGTAACCGTTAACTTGCCAAGAATAGCATACGAATGCGGCAAGGATAAGGAAAAGCTATTTGCACTTTTAAGGGAAAGATTTGAAATGGCTGTAAGAGCCTTAGAAATAAAGTACAAAGCCTTAAAACAGCGTGGAAAGAATTTTCTCCCATTTTTGACCCATTCAGCTAATGGCGACCAATATTTCAGAGTTGAAAATGCTGCACGTCTAATAAATCTGGTTGGGTTAAGGGAAGCCTCAGAAACCCTCAGCGGAAAAAGCTTATACGAGGACGAAAGCCCGCAAAGGCTTGCTTTTGAAATCGTGAAAAAGGTTTTAGAATTCATACCAAAAAGTGGAAGACGCGAGAGAAGGCTACTTCCATCCGCTCTGCATTATACTGATGTTTCTGAAAGGCTGGCCAAACAGGACATCGAAAGGTTCGGTGTCGCAAGAGTGCGCTTCCACGGAACAAGGGAAAAACCGTACTATTCAACATATAGCCGAATAAACCTCCAAAACTGGGAAAAAACATCAAGAATTTTAGCTGTTGAGAAAGAACTTTATGCATCACTCGTCGGTGGAAACTTAACAGTTCTAGAGCTGGAACAGGCCGAATACGCACCAGAAGCACTTTTCTCATTTACTAAGAAGCTTGTTGAAGCCTACAAGCTAGGATTTTTCACGTATAATCGCTGCTTAACTTACTGCAGTCAGTGCCACAAAACATGGTTTGGCACGCTACAAAAATGTCCCATATGCGGTTCCGTTGGCACGCTAACAGCCTTCACACGCTTTCAGTAACCTCTGCTATTTGACAGCGCCAAGTATCAATGCCAAGAGCGCCATTCTTGTTACTATGCCGTTCCAGACTTGTTGGAAGTAGCGGGCATGGGGTGTTCCGTCAACCTCTGCGGCTATCTCATCAACCCTTGGAAGCGGATGCATAACAATCAAGTCCCTTTTCGCTTTACTCAAGGTTTCAAGATCTATCTTGTATGAACCCTTAACCTTTATGTATTCCGCCGGGTCTGGAAAACGCTCCTTCTGTATGCGGGTCACATATAAAACGTCTAAAAGCGGAACCACCTTCTTAATGTCCGTTTCTTCAGTAACTGGGATTTTCTCCCTAATCTCTTCGAGGACCTCCCGCCGCATCTTCAAAGATTCCGGAGAGACTAGGTATAATTCCACATCATAGTAGGATAAAGCATAAGCCAAAGAATGAACGGTTCGCCCATAACGCAAATCGCCGACAAGGGCTATTTTCAAACCGTCAATCCTACCCTTCTCCTTCATAATTGTGTAAAGGTCCAGTAGCGCCTGTGTTGGATGCTCCTCCGCCCCACTCCCACCGTTAATTATGGGAACTTTTGCAAATTCAGCTGCAAGCCTCGCAGCCCCCTCAAGAGGATGCCTAATAGCAATTACATCAGCATAATTTTCAACAGTGCGCACTGTGTCCGCCAAATTTTCGCCCTTCCTGACGGAGGCTATTTCTGCTTCTGCAAACCCTATTGTTGAACCTCCAAGCTTGTGCATGGCTGCCTCAAAACTTAGGCGGGTGCGGGTGCTGGGCTCAAAAAACAATGTTGCAAGGATTTTGCCCCTAAGCATGTCGGAACCTTTCTGGGCTAGAGGCTCCATTGCTTGGGCAATTTTTAAAATGTGGTCTATTTCTTCTCGTGTAAAGTCTCGGATGGATATTATGTCTCTTCCTTCAAACTGCAATTTCACACCCTTTTAGACAAGCGACGGGTTCTCCTTAAATAACTTTTTATCAAAACGCCTAAGAGTGGTGGAAAACTATAGAAGAGAGAGGCTATCCAATTTAGCAGTCCACGAGCTGTTAAAATTGAAGCGCGAGTGCTTCTAAGGAGATAAAAACCTTTTATCTCTGCGCCGACAATACCGTTTTGACTGGTGAGCGAGCATATGAGCGAAAGCGAAACAATGCTTTATGTTTCAAAAATTAAGGATGGAACAGTCATAGATCACATAACTGGCGGGCACGCTTTAGACGTTATTAAGATTTTGGGGATAACGGGTAAGGAGAAGCGCATAATCACCATAGCCATAAACGTTCCAAGCAGACGGTTTAAGGTTAAGGACATTGTCAAAATTGAGGGAAGGGAACTCAAACCAGAAGAGGTTCACAAAATCGCCCTTTTGGCACCCCATGCAACAATAAACATCATCAGAAACTACAACGTTGTGGAGAAGCAGCGGGTTAAGCTTCCAAACGTTATTGAGGGCATTCTTAAGTGTGCTAATCCGGCTTGTATAAGCAACAGCAACGAGCCGGTCCAATCAAAATTTTATGTTAAAAGTGAGGAACCTCTAATCTTGAAGTGCCATTATTGCGGCTATATCATGGAGAAAAGCGACGTTTTGAAGCAATTTTAAAGCCTTTCTAACGTATGTTCTGTTTTTGAGATAATGCTTATATCGTAAGATGTGATATTTCAAAAGTAGATATATCAATAAAAGGACATATTGAATATCCGTCGAACAAAATACATATGGTGAAAAATGATTGAAATAATAGCCATAACATTATGGGTTGGCTTCACCGCCTACGCCATATGGTATTTCACATCAGCAAAACATTATGCGCCCCTAACACCAAGTGAGGCGGGGCTTCTTTGGAAGATTCATAAGCAAACAGCAAAGTGCGACTCAAAAAGATGGCGGGAAATTCGCCGCGGCAGAAAAATTGTAGGTTTTGCTTGTGAATGTGGTTTTAGGTATATGCAGAAGCGCCCAATAGTGGCAGGCACACCACAGCCGGTTGTAAAGCAGTCTGCGACGACAATTTATCAGAAACTGCATAGGGCATAAGACAAAACAGAATCGCCATCCTTTCGTATTTTTGAATTTTTAAACCAGCCGTTCTAAGTTTTGGACATTGTTAAAACATTTATAGATGGAAGGCTTGCAAGATTGATTTGCGGGAAGTCTTAGAAAGAAAATTGGATATGGAAATAGAAAGATGGCAAAAGTTCGAAGCCACACCCTCAATAGCCTTTTGTCTTCCATCTGAAAAATCAATTTAGTTTTTGTCGCTTTCAATTGTGCGTCTTTTTCTGTCTGTGCAGTTCTTTTTCCGTTTGAGTCAAAGGTATTTTGAAATGGGGCCATTATTGCAAATGCTTAAGCGTGCTGCCCTTGCCTTAACATCGATTGTCATCTTATTCTCTTTGCTAAATAGTTGTGGGCAAAATTTGGCGGGTATAGTCCCCAAAAAGGTGGTTTTGAAATGTTGACGGTGA
>ERZ1669249.176-NODE-176-length-36846-cov-4.990297_pt1 | contig 36846 bp, 28 predicted proteins | sample MGYA00579293_ERZ1669249 | MGnify/ENA primary metagenome ERZ1669249 (study PRJEB41166, sample SAMN08046057) | hot springs metagenome | biome: hot spring; feature: neutral hot spring; material: thermophilic sediment; isolation source: thermophilic sediment from... | reverse complement strand
CCAGACCAGTGGCAGTGTGAGCGCCGCGCTCGATTTTGCCTCAGTGCAGCGCGCCAACCCCGAAATGCAGCGCCGCGCGCAAGAAGTGATCGACCGCTGCATCGCCTTAGGCGAGCAAAACCCGCTGGTGTCAATTCATGATGTGGGCGCAGGCGGTTTATCGAACGCCTTTCCAGAACTTGTGCACGATGCGGGTTTGGGCGGCGTGTTTAATTTGCGCGCCATTCCCAATGATGAGCCCGGCATGTCGCCGCTTGCCATTTGGTGCAATGAATCGCAAGAACGCTACGTTTTGGCGATTCGCCCCGAAAGCCTGCCGCTCTTTACTCAACTCTGCGAGCGCGAACGCGCGCCGTTTTCGGTGATTGGCACGGCCACCGCCGCAGAGCATTTATCAGTTGCTGACCCGAAATTTAAAAACCTGCCGATTGATTTACCCATGCACACGCTGTTTGGCCACCCGCCCAAAATGCAGCGCACGGCGCACACCCTAAGCACGCAGTACGCCGCGTTTGCCACCGACACGCTTCGCTTAGACGAGGCCTTAAACCGAGTGCTCAGCCTGCCGACCGTGGCCGATAAAAGTTTTCTGATTACCATTGGGGATCGCAGTGTAGGCGGCTTAACGGTGCGCGATCAAATGGTCGGCCCCTGGCAAGTGCCGGTAGCCGATTGCGCCGTTACCGCCACCGATTTTTACCATGATACCGGCGAGGCCATGGCGCTCGGCGAGCGCGCGCCCATCGCCGTGCTGGATGCGCCCGCCTCTGCGCGCATGGCGATTGCTGAAGTGCTTACCAACTTAGCTTGCGCGCCCATCGCCTCAACCAGCGACATTAAATTATCCGCCAACTGGATGGCCGCCTGCGGGCATGAAGGCGAGGACGCCGCGCTGTATGCCACCGTGAAAACCGTCGGCATGGAATTTTGCCCGGCACTGGATATGGCCATCCCCGTCGGCAAAGATTCCCTCTCGATGAAAACCCGCTGGAGCGAGCAGGGCATTGCGCGTGAAGTGGTTTCCCCCGTCTCGCTGATTGTCACAGGCTTTGCCCCCGTCAGCGACATCAACCGCGTGCTCACCCCGCAACTGCAACCCCTGCCCGATTCCCGCCTACTGCTGATTGATTTAGGCTTTGGCAAAAATCGCTTGGGCGGCTCGGCCTTAGCGCAAGTGTATGGCCACATCGGCCAAACCCCGCCCGATATTGCCGCCGCGCCACTCAAAGCCCTGTTTAACACGATTCAGCTCTTAAGTAGCCTTGGGCATATAGTGGCCTACCACGACCGCAGCGATGGCGGGCTTATCACCACCTTGCTTGAAATGGCCTTTGCCGGGCGCTGTGGGTTCGAGGTGGATTGCGCAAGCCTAGGCGGCGATGTGCTCGCCGGCCTATTTAGCGAAGAAGTGGGCGCGGTTATTCAGGTGCGCGCCGCCGATCTTGCCTTTGTGCGCGACCAATTCGCCCTAGCAGGCTTGCGTGCCGCGCTGCACGATTTGGGCGCCCCCACCGTGGGCGACACCATCAGCCTAAGCTGGCAAGGCAAACCCCTCTTATCGGCGGCGCGCAGTGCGCTGCATCAGGTGTGGTCGAAAACAAGTTTCTTAATGGCGAGCCTGCGCGATCATCCCGCCTGCGCTGCCGAAGAATATGAACGCATCCAGGATACGCAAGATGCCGGTTTATCTGCCAGCAAAATCACCTTTGATGTGCGGGACAACATCACAGCCCCCTTAATTCAAACGGGCGTGCGGCCGAAGGTTGCGATTTTGCGCGAGCAAGGCGTCAATGGCGAGGTGGAAATGGCTGCCGCCTTCGATACGGCCGGCTTTACGGCGGTTGATGTGCACATGAGTGATTTAATCCAAGGCCGCATTGATTTATCCGATATGCACGGCCTTGTGGCCTGCGGCGGATTCTCTTTTGGCGATGTGCTGGGCGCCGGTTCCGGCTGGGCGCATGCCATTCGCTACAATCCGCGCGTATTTGATGCATTTAGCGCATTTTTTAACCGCAACGACAGCTTTGCCCTGGGCGTATGCAACGGTTGCCAAATGCTCGCGCAATTGCATGATTTAATCCCCGGCGCGCAAAACTGGCCGCGTTTTGAGCGCAATGTATCCGAGCAGTTTGAAGCCCGTTTATCCTTAGTTGAAATTCTGCCCAGCCCTTCGATTTTGTTTGCCGGCATGGCAGGCTCGGTGCTCCCCATCACTGTGGCGCACGGCGAAGGTCAAGTGCGCTACCGCGACCCGATGGATTCTGAAGAAGCCTTCAACACCCTGCGATTTGTGGACGGCCAAGGCATTGCCACCGAGCATTACCCCGAAAACCCCAACGGCTCGATTTGGGGACAAACCGGCTTTTGCACGCCCGATGGTCGCTTCAATATCCTCATGCCGCACCCTGAGCGCGTCTGGCGTGCCAGCCAGTTTTCGTGGAAACCGGACTCTTGGTCGCAAGGGCAATTTAACGATCACAACGCCAGCGAAGGCCCGTGGCTGCGCCTTTTCCGCAATGCCAGGCATTGGGTCGGTTAAGCACAAGCCCTCATGAGCCACCCCCTCACCCGCTGGGCACCGCCCCCCGTGCTTGTGCTCATGTTCGGCTCAACGATGTGGGGCACAACCTGGATTTGGCTCAAAGCCATTGATGGGCTGGGCGTAGGCCCCTTACTCATTTCCGTGCTGGCCTATGGCGCCCAGTTTTTAATGGTGCTGCCTTGGGTTTTGCCGAATTTGCTCAAACGGCTGCGCCGCCCCGGCCATACCCCACTTGCCTGGTGCTGGCTTTTGGCTTTGGCGGCTTTAAGTGGCGTATCGGGTGTGGGCTTTACCATGGCCATGGTGTATGGCGATGTGGTGCGCTCAATGTTGTTGTTTTTCTTAATTCCCGCCTGGGGGGTGTTGTTCGGGCGGATTTTTTTGGGCGAGCCCTTTACCGCGTATCGCCTAATCGCGGTGGTTTTTGCCTTAATGGGTGCCGCGCTGATTTTAGGCCCTGATCTGCGATTTGATGACAACCTAGGCTTTAGCCTTGCCGATGGATCTGCCCTTATTGCCGGGCTTGCGCTGGCGGGCGCCAATGTCGTTTTTCGCTACTTGCAGGCCGAGCCCATGCTCTTAAAACTCTCGGTGATGCAAATCGGCGGCGTGGCGTTCGGTTTAGGCGCACTCGTTTTTTTCCCAGAACCGATCGGGCTCATCACCTTAAATGGCCTCATTCAAAGCGTGGCCTATGGCGCCACCTTGCTCTTAGGTGCCATGCTGGCCACCCAATACGCGGTTGAGCGTTTGCCTTCAGGACGCTCTGCCGTGCTGATGACGCTTGAGCTTGTCATAGCCAGCCTCACCGCCATTGGGATTGGCCATGAGCAGCCGGGGCTGTGGGTTTGGCTGGGGGGCGGCCTGATATTATCCGCCGCTCTGCTGGAAGCCACAAGCCAAACGCCCGACAAACCAACCGAGCAAACCCCATGAACGAGGCCGCCTTTTCAGGGCTCAACCCGCAGCAAGCCGCCGCAGTGCGATATTTAGAGGGTCCTTTACTCGTCCTAGCGGGCGCGGGCTCGGGTAAAACTCGGGTTATTACCGAAAAAATCGTCTATCTCATTGAAAAAAAAGGCATCCCTGCGCGCGGCATTTTTGCGCTTACCTTCACCAATAAAGCCGCCAAAGAAATGGCATCGCGCACCACAGAGCGGCTCACCCCCGAGCAGCGGCGCGGGCTTGCGATCTCAACTTTTCACACCTTGGGGCTGAATTTTATTCGCCGCGAATTTGCCGCCTTGGGTTTGCGCGCAGGCTTTACCGTGCTGGATGCCGACGATAGCTTATCCTTATTTAAGTCATTGATTAATCACAGTGAATACAAAGACATCATTGAACCTAAGGCCGCGCAATGGCAAATTTCGCAATGGAAAAATGATCTAATCGCCCCCCAAACCTGTTACGAGCAAGCGCAAGATGACGAACAGCGGGCGCTGGCCTCACTCTTTGATCAATACCAACGCCAACTCGCTGCCTGCAATGCGCTCGATTTTGATGATTTAATTGGCCGCCCCGTTGAGCTCCTACAAAGGGATAGCGCCGTACGCGAACGCTGGCAAGCGCGGGTGCGATATTTACTGGTGGATGAATACCAAGACACCAACACCACCCAATATGAACTGGTGCGCTTACTGGTGGGCAAGCTTGGCGCACTTACCGCCGTGGGCGACGATCACCAATCCATCTACGCCTGGCGCGGGGCGCGGCCGGAAAACTTAAACCGGCTCGCGCTCGATTTCCCCAACTTGCAGCGCATTAAGCTTGAACAAAATTACCGCTCCGTCAACAGCGTGCTGCAAGCGGCCAATCACCTGATCGCTCACGACACCACCACCGAATCCAAACAACTTTGGAGCGATATTGGCGCGGGCGAAGCCCATCGCGTGATCGTATGCGCCACCGCCGAGGAAGAAGCCGAGCGCATCGCCACCGAAATTCTGCACCGCCACTTTCGCGCCCAAACCGAATACCGCGATTTTGCCGTGCTCTACCGCGGCAACCACCAAGCACGATTAATCGAACAAGCGCTGCGCAAGCTCAATATCCCCTACAGTCTCACGGGCGGACAATCGTTTTTTGAGCGCGCCGAAATCAAAGATGCGATGAGCTACTTAAAACTCCTCGTTAACCCCGATGACGATGCCGCTTTTTTGCGCGTCATCAATACCCCGCGCCGAGAAATTGGCCCCACCACCATAGAAAAATTGGGCGGCTACGCCCGCGAGCGGCGCAGTTCGCTCTATGCTGCCGCGCGCTCCATGGGCATTCAAACCGTACTTGAACCCCGTGCAACCGAACGCTTAAACCGCTTTTGCGACTGGCTCGATGGCCTGCGCGAGATGCGCGATACCGATGCCATCGACATCATCCGCCAAGTATTCGATGCCATCGATTACCCAAGCTATCTGCGCGAGCAAGAAGCCACCCCTAAAGCCGCCGATCGGCGCTGGCAAAATGTTGAAGAATGGCTCGACTGGCTCAACAAAATCAGCGACGCCAGCAGCGATAACGGCGAGATCATGGACTTACCCGCCTTAGCCCAGCGCATGACCTTGCTCGGCATACTCGATCAACAAACCCGCGAAAAAGATAGCAATGCCGTCGCCCTGCTCACCTTGCACGCCGCCAAGGGGCTGGAGTTTGGCCATGTGTTTATGGCGGTCATGGAAGAAGAAATTCTGCCCCACCGCGATTGCATCGATGATGAGCGCCTCGATGAAGAGCGCCGCCTGTGTTTTGTCGGCATCACCCGCGCCCGCCTAAGCCTCACCTTCACCCTAACCCGTCGCCGCCGCCGCTATGGTGAGTGGAAAGACACCACGCCCAGCCGGTTTCTGGAAGACATACCGGCCAACCTTTTGATTTGGCAAGGCGAAGGCATCGAACAACCCAAAGCCGTAACCCAGGCTCAAGGGCGGGAGCACTTAGCGAGCATCCGCGCAATGCTGGGTAAACCTAAAGCGGTTTAAGTGACGATTCACGCCTCCAGCAACCAATGCAAGCGCGCGGCAGATTGCCCTCAAACTAATTCATAGCAAAGCTTTCAAATTCACCTTGCATCATTCATAATACCTAAATAGATATTTTCTATATCTTGCTATTTGAGCCGCGCTGACGGTGATCTGCAACTGCGTTTACCTCGCATCGCGTGCCCATAGCCATTTTAATTCCTTGAGCGGAGGCAATAATTGATGACAAACCGAGCAACCCTTAGGATTTTAGTTGCGGCATTAGGCATGCTGTGCCTGCCCAATGCATTTGCCGCACCCAATGAATCGCAAGATGCCCGCCCCACTGCGGCGATTATGCTGGCGCAAACCTGCGCCGGCTGCCACGGCACCGAGGGCTACACCCGCGGCGATGCTTTAATGCCGTTAGCCGGCTTGCCCCGCGCCCAGTTTATTCGCGCCATGGAAAAATTTGCCGATGGCACGCGCGAATCCACGGTAATGGGCTCAATATCGCGCAATTTATCGGCCAAAGAGATTGAATTGATGGCGAATTATTTCGCCTCATTCCCCGAAAACCCACCCATTGCCAAAGGAGGTAAATTATGAGCGCGATGAATCGGCGTCAATTCCTGAAAATTTCCAGCGCCGCAGCAGCTGCGGCCACACCGCTTATGGCGGCCAAAAAAGCCAGTGCTGCTGCAGCGCATGTGGTGGTGGTAGGCGGTGGCGTAGGCGGGGCGACTTTTGCTAAATACCTGCGCATGTATGATCCGGGCACCCAGGTTACCCTCGTGCAAAATGAAAAGGATTATCAGCGCCGCTATGGTTCAAGCGAGGTGATTGTCAATCACATCGCGGATTCTGCCTTAAATATTTCTTACGATGATCTCAAGAACTATTACGGCGTTGAGTTTGTATTCGATACCGTGACCGGCATTGATTTTGACAAACGCCAAGTGCGCACCCAAGGTGGCACCACCCTTAATTATGATCGCGTGGTGCTCTCGCCCGGCATCACCTTCGACTACAGCGCCGTGCCGGGCATGACCGAAGAACTTGCCGACACCAAAATTCCCCATGCCTGGAACGCAGGCCCGCAGTTAAAGCTCTTGCGCGATCAGGTCAACAAGCTGCCCATCGATGGCAAGGTCATTATTGTGCCGCCGCCCGCGCCGTTTCGCTGCCCGCCCGGCCCCTATGAGCGTGCCGGGCTCATTACCCAATGGATGCTGGAGCGCGGCGATAAAAATCCCAGCGTGACTATTTTAGATGTGAACAATAACTTCCCCGGCGACTACAACATGGTGCACCTGTGGAATCGGTTTTTTGGCATGAATGTGCCTAAAGACTTCACGCCGTTCACGCAAATCAAATATACGCCCGAGCAATTGGCCACCTTAAAAACCTATGATAAGCCCGCGAAATTGCAGTGGATTCCGGGCAATCAAGGGGGGCGGGTATTAAAAGTTGACGCCGACACAATGACCGTTGAAGCGGAAGCGGGCAAATTTCAGGCGGATTTAATCAACCTAATTCCGCCCTTAAAAGCCGGCAAAATCGCCTTGGATTTAGGCTTAGCCGATGCCTCCGGCTGGTGTCCGGTCGATCCGACGACGTTTGAGTCCAAAATGCACCCATTCGTGCATGTCATTGGCGATTCAAGCCTTGCAGACCCCATGCCAAAATCTGGCTATTCGGCCAATAATCAAGCGAAAATGGTGGCGCTGCAAATTAAATCGCTGCTCGCGGGCAATGGTGTGATTGAACCCATCGAAATGCAAAACACCTGCTATGTGGCGGCTGGCCCTAAAAATTTCTCGATTTTTGTGACTGAATTTTTCCGTGAAAAAGACGGCAAAATCATCGAGGGCGATCAACCTCCGCTCCTGCCCTTTAATGCCAGCGATGAAGCCTACAGGTTGTGCCGCGTATATGAAGAATCATGGATTGAAAACTTCACCCACGATACGTTCTACAAACCCTACTGGGCCTAATTTACCCGTTTAGCGTACCAACACCGCCTCAATCTCGGGGCGGTTTTTTTATGCCGGCGATTGTGCGGCGATGCTCTGGCTCATTTTTAAGGTGAACCCCGCTGCCAGCCCGATAAACCCCGCCGAAATAAGCAAGCAGCCTGTCATGCCAATGGTTTGGTAGGCGTAGCCGGAGAGCACTGTGCCAAGCAAGCGACCACCGGCGTTGGCAGCATAGTAAAACCCGACATTCATCGCGGCTTTATCGAGCGACGAAACTTTTAAAATGAGATACGAATGCACCGCCGAGTTAATCGCAAACACCGCGCCGAACACCGCAAGCCCTAAGGTAATCACCCAACTGGGATTAAGCTTTGCCATCAAGCCGACCCAAATCAAGAGCGGGGCGGCTATTAAAATCAGGCTCCAGCGCAGGGCGGTAAGCACACCCACGCCGCCTTGGGTATTTTTTAAAAAGGATGGCGCACTGGCCTGCACGAGGCCATACCCCACCACCCAAAGCGCTAAATACGCGCCCACCCATTCAAAATCCCAGCCGATGGAGACCAAATACACGGGTAAGGCCACCACAAACCACACATCACGCGCGCCAAATAGGAATAAACGCGCCGCCGCGAGCCAATTGATGGCCGGCTCTTGCGCGAATAAGCCGCTAAATTTCACTTTTCCCTTCATCGCGCCTAAGCCGGCCGGCAAGGTGAGTGTGGCCATAAAACCCAGCACCAGCAGCAAGGCTAAGGTGAAATTTGCACCCTGAAACCCCAACCAAGCCAAGAGCACGGCGCCTAAGAAAAACCCTGCGCCTTTGAGCGCATTTTTGGAGCCGGTAATCCACGCTACCCATTTGAAGAGCTGGTCATCGGCGGCGCCCGCCACCAATTTCACGCCGGCTTTGGCCGACATTTTGTTCAAGTCTTTGGCAATGCCCGAAAGCGCTTGCGCCACCATCACATACACCACAGTGAGCATGGGATTGGGCACGGTGAGCATCAACAGTGCCCCAATTTGCAGTGCAGTGCCTAACTGCATCGTGCGATTCAAGCCAATGCGCGCGCCGAGCCAGCCGCCCACAAAGTTGGTGACGATGCCAAACACCTCATAAAACACAAACAGCATGGCAATCGCAAACGGCGAATACCCCATCTGGTAAAAATGCAGCACTACCAACATGCGGATGGCGCCGTCGGTTAAGGTGAATGCCCAATAATTACCCGTGATAATGAGGTAATGGCGCAAGGCGGCGGTCATGCGAGATGCGCCCTGCCGACTTTTGAGGCGAGTTCGACCATGCGGTTGGCATAGCCCCATTCGTTGTCGTACCAGGCCAGCACTTTGACGAGCTCGCCATCAATCACCATGGTCGAGGGCGCATCAACAATCGCAGAACGGGCATCGTTCACAAAATCAATCGATACCAGCGGGCGGGTCTCATAACCCAAAATGCTGGGCGTGGCATCGGCGGCGGCTTTTAGCAAGCCGTTCACCTCATCAACCGTGGTGGCGCGCTTTGAGGTGAACACAAAATCGGTGAGCGAGGCATTAAGCAATGGCACGCGCACCGCCAAGCCATTGAGCAGGCCGTTTAGTTCGGGGAATATCTCGCCAATCGCCTTGGCAGAACCCGTGGTGGTGGGCGAAAGCGATAGGCTTGATGCCCGCGCGCGCCGCCAATCTTTATCGCCTTTATCCACCACCACTTGCGTGTTGGTCAGATCGTGCATCGTGGTCATCGTGCCGCGCACAATGCCTAAGCCCTCATGCAGGGCTTTAACCACCGGTGCCAAGCAATTGGTGGTGCAGGAGGCTGCGGTCACAATACGGTGTATGGCGGCATCAAAGCGATGATCGTTCACGCCCATCACCACGTTTAACACCTCTGGATGCTTAACGGGCGCGGCCACCACCACGCGCGGCGCACCTTGGGCGAGATGTTCGCTAATTTGCGCAAAGCTGCGCCATTTACCGGTCGATTCAATCACCACATCCACACCAATGGCTCGCCAATCAAGTTCTTGTATGGTTTTGTGCATCGAAAAACCAATGGTTTGGCCGCCGATGGTGATGTGCTCGGCCTCGGCGGTAATCCCGCGCGACCAGCGCCCATGCACCGAATCAAATTCAGTTAAATGCGCCATGCACGGCGCATCGCCTGCAATTTCATTGATGTGCACCACGATTAAATTCAATTCAGGGCGATCAAATATCGCCCGCAGCGCCAAGCGCCCCATGCGGCCATAGCCGTTAATCCCCACACGAATAGGTCTTTGCATCGTTATTGTCTCCTTAGTCATTAATTAAGCCGATGGCCTGAATTTCATCGCGGATGCGGATTTTTTCAATCGCATAATCGGGTAGTTGAGTGAGCAGGCGCACGCGAGTCTCCAAGGTTCGGCCGGCCGCCACAAAAAATGCCACCGGATCAGCCTTGGGGTGCTCATGCATTTGTTTCACCGGATCAGGCACCCCCCAATGCGCGGTAATGGGCCGCCCCGGCCAAGCGGGGCAGGCCTCGCCAAGCAAGGTATCGCACACCGTAATCACCAAATCCATGGGCGGGGCATCGGGCGCTAAAAACACCGACCAGTGCTTGGCCTGCGCGCCATCGGTGGGTAAATCCAAGCGTTTTAATGCTTCAACCGTGTAAGGATGAACGGCGGCGGCCGCGTTTTGCCCCGCCGAATAGGCCACAAACCGCCCACGCCCCCAACGATTGAGCAAGGCTTCGGCCAAAATAGATCGTGCACTGTTTGCCACGCATAAAAACAATACGTTAATTATTTTGGCCGGCGTGGCTGGGTTGGTCACTTCATCGTCTGAATCTGCCCCATTGGCCAGCAAGGCGTGATTATCTAAATACAGTTGGTGCGCCTCTTTGAGTACGGCAAACCCCTCAGCACTCAAAGACCAGCTCATCCGTGCTAAGCGTAAAATTTCCCGCACCCACAAAGGTAGCGCGGGGTTTAAGGCATAAAGGTTCGCGGTGCCCTTTTGGGATGATTCCAGCCACTCATCGGCGACCAAAATGCCGATATGCCGCGAAACCGTCGATTGGGGTTTATCGAGTAACTGTTGCAGGTGGCAAACACATAATCGCGGTTCCGCTTCAAGCAGCAGCAAAATCCGCAAGCGGGTTTCATCGGAAAGCACGGTGAACAGTTGCTCGGGGTGTTGGTGTAGATCAGCGGTATTCATGGCGCATTCATCCGTTAAACCGAATATAAGGCGCCCAAGATACAAGGGTTAAATGACAAACTCATGAAAAAAACGCACGAAAAAACCGATGCCAAAACGCAGGGGTAGCGCACACCGCCCAGCCTACATAGGACCCAATGGCGTACAAACCCATCACAGCGCGTTAGGGCAAGCGAGATTCTGCTCAATTTGGCTTAAATTCGACAAGGTTGTCTCAGCAATCGCCGTCATGGCTTCGCGGGTAAAAAACCCTTGATGCGCTGTAATCAGCACATTGGGGAAGGTCAGCAGGCGTTCGAGCACATCATCTTGAATAATGTCACTGGAATGATCCTCAAAAAACAGCCCTTCTTCTTGCTCGTACACATCTAACCCCAGTGCCCCAATATGCCCCGATTTCAGGCCGGCAATGACCGCGCCCGTGTCGATGAGCGCGCCACGCCCCGTATTAATGAGCATAACACCCCGTTTCATAAGGGCTATTTTGCTCGCGTTAATAACATGGTGCGTTTGTGGGGTGAGTGGGCAGTGCAAGCTTATAATGTCCGATTGCTGCAGCAAGGTATCTTGATCGACATAGCGCACACCTAATTGAATGCACTCGCTATTCTCGATCTGATCGCAAGCAAGCAGCACGCAACCAAACCCATGCATAATGCGAGCGAACACTGCGCCAATGCGACCCGTGCCCATAATGCCCACGGTTTTGCCGTTAAGATCAAAACCGAGCAAGCCATTTAAGGCAAAATTGCCCTCGCGAACCCGGTTGTAGGCGCGATGCGTATGGCGATTAAGCGTCAGAATTAAGGCGAGCGTATGTTCCGCCACGGCATACGGCGAATAGGCCGGCACCCGCACGACGCTAATACCCAGAGCGCGGGCGGCGGCTAAATCCACATTGTTAAACCCGGCACACCGCAGCGCCACCACTTTAACGCCCCGCCCCGCTAAACAGCGCAATAAATGGGCATCGATTTGATCGTTCACAAAAACGCAAACGGCTTCAATATCGTCTGCCAGACCACAAGTTTGCGCGGTGAGCGCCGCCTCGAAAAAAATCAATTCATGTTTGGGTAATCCCTCCAAGGCCGCATTGGCACTGATAAAACTGGTTTTGTCATAAGGTTTTGCACTAAAAAAACCGATGCGCATGGGTATGCTCCAAAAAAATACGTCTCGCCGCCAATCACACAAGCCTTAAGCATAAACGGATTGCCTAACGGCCCTTATGAAAAATCAACATCAGATAAAATCTGAGCTAACCTAAGTAAGCCAAAAGACAGCGTTCAGCGTTCTCGGTACTATGCCGCACTTGATTCACGCAGTTTGAGCCGTATTTTATGCCCGACCAAAGCCTGCAGGGGGTAACCCCCCTCACCCGCGCAGCCCGCTGGCTGTTGGCACATCCCGTTTGGATGTTTATTTTATTTGCTGTTTGGCTAGGTGCCACCTTGGGTTTGCGCCCGTTGTTTGTGCCCGATGAGGGGCGCTATGTGGGCGTGGCATTGGCCATGCTGCATTCCGGTGATTGGTTGGTGCCAAAACTCGATGGGTTGCCTTTTTTTCACAAACCGCCGCTTTTTTATTGGATTACTGCCAGTGCGCTCGCGGTGTTTGGCTCGCATGAATGGGCGGCGCGCACCGCACCATTTCTTGCCGCTTTAGCCTCAGCCTTCACGTTATTTTGGTTTTTAAATCGCCATAAGAATCGGCGCGCGGCCGGTTTAAGTTTGCTGATATTGGCAAGCTTCCCGTTGTTTTTTGATGCCGCGCAATTTGCCAGCATGGATATGCTGGTGGGCTCGCTCATTGCCATTACGATTTTATTATTAGCGCATGTGAGCCAGCAGCTCACGCTTGGCAAATCCGCCACCAAAATACTGGTTTTAGCGTATGCCACCGCCGGTTTAGGCATGATGACCAAGGGCATGATTGGCTTTGTGCTGCCCGGCATGGTCATTACGTTTTGGCTCTTATGGAACCGGCGGTTTACTCATCTTTATCGGCTAATTTCCTTGCCGGGCATCGCGGTTTTTTTAGCCATCGTGCTGCCGTGGTTTGTGCTGATGGAGCTCAAATTCCCTGGATTTTTACAGTACACCTTTATTTATCAGCAATTTGATCGCTATTTGGATAGCAGTTTTAACAACCCGCAACCCATTTATTTTTATGTGATGATTTTATTTGGTGGCTTGCTGCCTTGGGCGATCGGCCTCACGCTCTTAGGGCTGCATCCCGCGACGCGCCAGCAACTCAAAATTACCGATAGCAAGGGCTTGAGCAGTTTGGGGCTCATTTGGTTAGCGGTCATTTTGCTGTTTTTTTCGATCCCCACCTCAAAACTCATTGGTTACATTTTACCCACCGTGCCGGCTGCAGCCTTGCTTATTGCCTTAGCGTTAGAGCAAGCGCTGCAACGCAGCACCACCCATGCGCTCAACCTGCGGCGCTGGCAGAGACGCATCGCGTTGATGGCCCTTATCGGCGCGTTATTGGGGGTAAGCTCGGTATTTATCTTTGCGGCTATTGATAAAAAATCACACAAAAACATAACCCTACAAGTTAAACCCTTCATAGCCGCCGATGCGCGGGTGGTGTTTTACAACTATTACTATTTCAGCGTGCCGTTTTATTTGGATCGAAAAGCGCCGGCGTTAGTGACGGGCGGTTGGGACAACCCTTTGAATTTCAAATCCGATGGCGCGGGCACCGAGCTTTATACTTCGGGCAAGTTTGATGCGGCGGCGGCAAAAGAAATTTTAATCTTGCCAACCACACTCGATGCCCTAATTGAGGCGGCCAATGCGGGCACCGAGCCGCCAGTTTGGGTATTTATTCATCGTGATGAAGCGCAAAAACTGCCCTTGTTTGCCAGCAAGCAGCCGCGCGCACAAGATAAAAAAACGGCCATTTATTGCTTTGGCTGCGCGCAGTAAAAAGCGCCTAAAAGCCCTCTTTAACCCATCTTTTAGCCCCTATTTAAGCGGGTGCAAAAGCCCAATGTTTGCTGGAAAGATAGGTTAAAACCGCGACGATGCCGATAACTAAAAACAGCGCTGCCGCATAAGGCAAAGGGGTCCATGCAAGGAGCGCGGCATAAAGCAACTCGTTAACCAGAAAGCCTGCCACCGCCACTAACGCGAATCGGGGTAAAGTTCGGGCTAAATCATGCGGCTCATCCCGGCGAAAGCTGCCGTGCCGGTGGCCAAAAAAGCTCACCCAAAAGGCGATAAAAAACCCGAATGGGTTGGCGGCTAAAGGCGGTGCCGACAAAAAATGCACCAAGAGCCACACCACCGACAAATGCACCATCGCCGCCGCCGCGCCCACGGCGATAAACACCAACTGAGATTGCAGCCGAATCATTAGGCCGAAGAGACGCTCAATCATGGCGAGCTTGGCTACCCGCGCTTGAGTCAGGCACACCCGACCAAGGGCTATTGTCGATTTTCGTATCCACCAAATAGCGCGGGCGCTGCTTGACTTCATCGTACACCCGCCCCAAGTATTCACCCAAAATCCCGATAGAAATCAGTTGGATGCCACCAAAAAACATTAAACCCGCCACGATGGTTGTCCAACCCGCTACCGGGCGTTGCTCGATAAAATAGGCCAAGCTCACATACGCGCCATACCCCAAGGACAACATCGCCAGCACCAAACCAAACACGCTCCACAAACGCAGGGGCATGTTAGAAAAGGCCGTTAAGCCGGTGAGCGCCAAATTGATCAGTCGCATGCCCGAATAATGCGTGGTGCCATGCGCTCTCGCATCGGGCGTATAGGGAAGTGCCAGTGTGCGAAACCCAACCCAGGCATAAAGCCCTTTCATAAACCGATTACGCTCCGGCAAGGCGCGCAAGGCGGCAACCACTTTGGCATCTAGCAGGCGAAAATCGCCCGCATCTTCAGGCACGTGTACGGCAGAACCAAAGTTAATTAAGCGATACAACAGGTGCGAGCCCCAGCGTTTCCAAAAAGGTTCATCATTGCGATTTTCCCGCACCAAATAAACCATTTGCGCGCCCTCACGCCAGGCATTGAGCATTTTTGGCATCATGGCGACCGGGTGCTGCAAATCCGCATCTAAAATAAAGCACACCTCGCCTTGCGCATGATCTAGCCCCGCGCTCAAGGCGGCCTCTTTGCCAAAATTGCGTGAAAAATGCAGCACCACCAAGCCCGGCATAGCGGCATAGTCGGCCAGCACTGCCCGGGTTGCATCATTGCTGCCATCGTCAATCAATATAATTTCCCATTGCTGCGATAACGCGTTGAGCTGGCAGCTTAACTGCGCAATTAAACTTGGCAGATTTTGCGCCTCGTTAAACGCAGGAACCACACAAGAAATGCGCACAGACGTAGCGCTCGGATGCTCATTCATGCTGTTAGCCATTACAAAATAAAGTGCAAGAATACACGCAAATCACATCAAACCGCAGGCGTAAAACTAACCATTTGGTCATGATTGTTTCGACTAAAGACACGTTATGATAAGCAAATGAAAATACTCATCGTAGAAGACGACACCCGCGCCGCCCACTATCTCAATAAAGGTTTGAGTGAATCGGGGCACCAATGCGATTTAGCGGCCGATGGCGAAACCGGCCTGCACATGGCCATTACCGGCCAATATGATGTGTTAATTGTCGATCGCATGATGCCTAAACTCGATGGCTTGGCCTTAATTGCCGCCTTTCGTGCGGCGGGTAAAACCACCCCCGTGATGGTTTTATCTGCCTTAGGCGAGGTGGATGATCGCATCAGCGGCCTGCGCGTGGGTGGGGATGATTATTTGGTGAAACCTTATGCCTTTGGCGAATTACTGGCACGGCTCAATGCCTTAACCCGCCGCGCCCAGCCTGCGGCCAGTGGGCTGGAAAACGACACCCTCACCGTGGCCGATTTGGTGCTCGATCGGAACAAACACCGCGTCACCCGTGCCGAACAGCGCATTTTGCTGCAACCGCGTGAATTTCGTTTGCTGGAATATTTAATGCGCCATGCCGATCAAGTGGTCACGCGCACCATGCTGCTTGAACAAGTCTGGGATTACCATTTCGATCCGCAAACCAATGTGATTGAAGTCCATATTTCCCGTTTACGGCGTAAAATCGATCGGGACTTCAGCCTGCCCCTGCTCCACACCATTCGGGGCGCGGGCTATCGATTAGGCATCGTGCCGGAAGACTAACCTACCCAGTACACGCAGCCCCCATGCACCTACCCAGATTAATGCGGACCACGGTATTTCGCCTATCGCTTATGTATGCGCTGGCGTTCAGCATACTCACGGCGATTGTTTTAGGCTTTGTATTTATATCCACCCAAAACTACTTAACCGAACGCATCACGCAAACCCTGCAAACCGATTTAGCCACCCTGCTTGAGCCCGATGCCGATGCCTCTGAAAGCGGCGGCGGTCGTGATACCCGCGATTTAATTGACCGCATTAAAGAAATTCAGCATTTTGATAAAACCCGCGGCGGCATTGTCGCGTTATCTAATTCTGCCGGCAAAATTCTGGCGGGCAACCTCTTACACTGGCCCCAAACCATTGCACACAAAGATGGCACGGCGCGCTTTAATATCAATGATTCCGCCATTCCCCCGGCGCTGCGCCAGCGGAGCGATGATTTTGATGTGCTGGTATTTGTTCACGCCCTGCCCAATGGCAATTGGCTTATCGTGGGGCAGCAACTGGCCGATGAGGAAGATTTAAGCGAATACATTGGCAGTTTATTCATACTCGCCCTGCTTTTGATTACCTTAATGGGGTTGCTTGGCGGCGTGGTGATGGGGCGCGCGGCTCTAAAACAAATTGATCAAATCCGCAACGCAGCACAAAAAATTGCCCGTGGCGATTTAACCGAACGCCTGCCCGTGCATCCGAAGCGACACAATGAATTTGATGAAATCGCCATCGAATTAAACCTAACTCTTGATCGCATCAATGCCCTCATCAAAGGCATGCGGGAGGTGACCGATAACGTCGCGCACGATTTACGCAGCCCGCTTAATCGCCTGCGCACCCGGCTGGAAGTGGCACTCCTCGATCACAATCAAATAAAGCCCTGCCAGCACATACTCAATGAAAGCGTTGAAGATTTACAAGGGATTTTATCCACCTTCAACACCCTGCTTTCCATTTCACAAGCGGAGGCCGGCATTCAGCGCATTCCTTTTAGCCCGCAAGATTTAAGCGCCCTGTGCCGCGACATGGGCGAACTCTACGAAGCCAGTATTGAGGAAGAATATCTCAGCCTGCAGTGCGATTGCCCCACCCCGCTTATGATTTCAGGCAACCGAGATTTACTCGCCCAAGCATTAAGCAACCTGCTCGACAATGCCATTAAATACACCCCCCGCGGCGGACGCATTACCCTCTCCACCACAAAGCTCGATACGTGGGCAGAATTGCGGCTCTGCGATACCGGCACAGGCATTCCACAAGACCAATATACCCATGTATTTCAACGGTTTGTGCGGCTTGATACGGCACGGAATTTGCCGGGCAATGGCTTAGGGCTCGCCCAAGTTTTAGCCACCATCACCGCCCACCGGGGCGAAATTCATCTATCGGATCATCAGCCCGGCTTGTGTGTGCAAATTTTACTGCCCTTAAGTTCGGCGCAAATATAATTGGGCGTGGCTCAGTGCGGGCGCTGGGGTCATGGGCTGAATTTGCACTAAAGCGCGTGGCGACGCAAACGGCTCAAAACTCTGAGTTCAGAGTACACCACAAAATTTACGCCGGTTTTTGCTCTGCGCGCGCACGGCGTGCTGTTTTCGGATCCGCCTTGAGCGGGCGATAAATTTCAATGCGATCGCGGGGTTGCAACGCTTGGCTTAAAGGCACCAGCCGGGAAAAAATTCCCACTTTTTGGGTTGTTAAATCAATATCCGCAAACTGATCCAACACACCACTGGCTTTAATAGCCACTTCAACCGTGGCATCTGAAGCCACCAACACCGGCAAAATCACCTGCTGCTCGGGCAAGGCATAAGCCACTTCAACGGTCATTAAACCGGGCTTAGCCTCGGTTGCAAAATTAGTGTTCATGAATTAAAGCTTGACCATAAACTGAGGTTGCCCGCGCTTGAAAAGCTCCCACTAAATTTCGCACAATTTCACGAAAAATCGGGCCAATCGCCATATCAATGAGTTTATTGGCAAACTCAAAGGTCATATCCAACCGAATCACGGACCCGCCCGGCACCCGTGACCCATCGGAAGCCACCGTGGCAGGCAAATCCGAAAAAACCCAAGAGCCATTCAATGATTTGAACGGACCATCGAGCAGGCTCACCACAATGCGCTCCCCTGGGGTATTTTGGTTACGGGTCGCAAACGATTTGCGAAAGGCACCCACTTTCATCGCAATACGCGCATCCATTTGTGCGCCCTCAACCCGCATCACCCGAGCGGATTCGCACCAAGGCAAAAATTGCGGGTAGGCCGCCACATCATTCACCAAGGCAAACATTTGCGCGGCGGTGTACGGCACTTGAATTTGGCGGGAAATCGTAGTCATAAGGGCAATCAAAACACTCAGGTGGAATAAATAACCATCACGGGCAACCCTTGCCAAACAACACGGCGCACTCCTGCGCGCGCTGAATCATAGCGTAAAAAAATTGGGCACGGCGCGCAAACTACCCAAATCGTGCAGGCAAGCCGCAAATCTGCGAAACTAGACCCCATTAGTGCAATTATAAGATAGATGGTCATGGCAAAATCCGGTTCAAAATCCAGCGCAGCGCAATCGAATGCCTCTTCAACTATTGCGTTGAATAAAAAAGCAAAATTTGATTACTTTTTAACCGATCGCTTCGAAGCGGGGCTGGTTTTAGAAGGCTGGGAGGTTAAATCCCTGCGGGAAGGTAAAGTCCAGCTCACCGATGCGCACATTCTCTTAAAAAACAACGAAGCCTTCATGATTGGCGGCCAGATTAACCCGCTTCTTCAAGCCTCCACCCATATTCGCCCCGACAACACGCGAATTCGTAAATTGCTGCTCAACCGCCGTGAAATCTCAAAACTCATGGGCGCCGTGGCCACCCAAGGTTTTACGGTGGTGCCCACGGCCATGTACTGGAAAAACGGCCGCGCCAAGTTAGAAATTGCCCTAGCCCAAGGCAAAAAAGATCACGATAAACGCGCCACTTTAAAAGACCGAGATTGGGCTCGCGATAAGCAACGCATCTTGCGCACCAGTAGTTAAACGTTAAGCCCGATAATGCCTCACTTTCTGCATAGAATTATCGCGTAATAATTTTGCAACCAAATCATTTCCCGCTGCGTATGTTGTTTGCGTTACCCGACGCAAATAAAAAACAGAGGAAAAATCATGGGAAATCTGCAAAATTTTGGGGCAACACCCAAGGTTAATCGTGCAAAAAATTGCATAGCACTCGCCATAACAACGGCTTTGCTGGCCACAACCGGCATGGCGCATGCCGATAACCTGCTGGGCAATGGCCGTTTTATTGCCACCGGTGGCATTCAATCGCTAGATGGCGCGGCCGGCGGCGGCATTAACCCCTGGGCGGTTATTGCCGGTTATGGCACCAACGATCAAATCGATCCCACCGCCTCCTTTACCAATGTCACCTTACCCGATTTCAGTGTGAATCAGCTCGGTGTATCCATTGGGATTTTTAATCGCGTCGAATTATCGTATGCCTACCAAACAGGCACCTTAGGCAGCAATGTATTTGGCGCCGATGGCAAAGTCACCCTGCCACTTGATGGCGTTAAAATTGGCCAAAGTGTTTTTGGTGCAAAAGTTCGTTTATATGGCGATGCTATTTACAACTCGGATAATTTTATTCCGCAAGTATCACTGGGCGTGGAATATAAAAAGGCCGACACCTCAAGCAATGCCTTAGTACCCGCTCTAAACTCATTAGGCGCAGGCGTTAAAGACCACGGTACCGATGTGTATTTAGCGGCGACCAAAGTATTTATTGGTGGGTTTTTTGGCTACAACTGGCTTATTAATGGCAACTTACGTTATACCAAAGCCAACGAAACCGGCTTGCTCGGGTTTGGCGGGATAAACCATGATAGCTACCATGTTAAACCCGAATTTTCTACCGCCATTTTACTGCGCCCCGATGTCGCTATTGGGTACGAGTACAAGGGCATGAGTAATAACCTAAGCGATGCGGGTTTGCAGCAATCCAGCTGGAATGATGTTTTTGTTGCCTACTTCCCCAATAAGAATGTGTCGATTGCCGCCGCATTTGCCAAATTAGGCAATGTAGGCCCTTATAAAAATCAAAATGGCATTTATCTCAACACCACCGTTAGCTTTTAATTTTAGAGGAATTAATTTATGAATCGAACTACACTTAAATTATCAGCGTTAGCCATTGGCTTAGGCTTTTCTGCTTTAAGTTTTTCTGCTTTTGCATCGGCAGGTTACTATAATGAGTTTGGCCAAAAGGCGGGCATAACCAGCATTATTGATGATTTTGTGGGCAACGTAGCGGCGGATAATCGTATTAATGCGTATTTTGCTCATGCAAATATTCCATTTTTAAAAACATCGCTTGTCAACCAAGTGTGTGAGGCATTAGGTGGACCATGCAAATATACCGGCCCTGCTATGGCGCCTTTGCATCATTCAATGGGCGTTACACAAGCGGATTTTAATGCGCTGACCGAAGATTTGCAATTATCCATGACAAAATACAATGTGCCAATTCCGGCACAAAATCATTTAATTGGAATTCTTGCGCCTATGTCTAAAGACATTATCACCAAATAATTTAATCCTTTACGTTTTTATATAGAACCCGCAATTGCGGGTTTTTTTATTATTAAATAATTTAGGGTATGGCCGCTATGCGGATCGAACGGGTATCGGCACGGCCATGGTCATCTACCGCGCGAAGCTGATAGGTGCCGGGGGTGGTGGGCACCCAAAACAAGGTTTGCCCCGGTTGAGATTGCCCCAAATAGCTGCGATCGGCAAACCAGTGCAGCGCGCGCGCATCGGCATCGGTATCGGCTGCTAGTGCAATTTGGTTAGCAGCCGCATGGCTTAATCGCAGGGTATAGACACTCCCAAGCAGGGGGGAGGTGATTTTTGGCGTCGCCCCTTGGCCGGTTTGATCCCAATACGGGCAATGGGCGCGCGCAGGGGGTTTAACGCGGGCAAGCCCCGCGCGGCTGAATACTTGCTGCAACTCGCTCGGCCAAAACTCGAACACCTGCTGTTCATCTTCCGGCAACTGATACGGGGGGCAAACAGCTTTTTGGGTGATTTTATTCACCCATACGGGGCGATACACCGTATCCACATCAATGGGCGACACACCGGGGATAAACCAGCTGGTGCCGCGTCTCGGGCACCAAATAGTGGGCAGTGCGCCGCTGGATAAACACACCTCAACCTTGCGCAAGCGCTCAGGGATTGGGTGCTGCGCAGTTTCAGGGAGCGCGTTGGCCGCCTTCATTGCATGGATCATATTAAACAGCAAGGGGCCTGCCGCCTCGCCGCCCACAAAAGCGGGGTTTGGGCTGCCATCAAAATTTCCCACCCACACCACCAGCACGTAAGGCCCCACTATGCCCACGCTCCAGGCATCTCGAAAACCCGATGAGGTGCCGGTTTTCCATGCCACCGGCAAGCGGCTCGGCTGGCCGGTGGGTGCTAATACCGGCGGCGGATTTTGGTTCAAAATATCGAGCACCATGAAGCTTGCCGCGTCACTTAATAGCCGTGTGCCGGTTGCATCGGGTGAGTTTTGCAAGAAACGCAAGGGTTTGAGCACGCCTTGATTGGCGAGCATGGCATACAGTTTGGCCATTTCTTGCAGGGTGACCTCACCCCCGCCCAGCACTAAGGCTAGGCCGTAATGATCCTCGGTGGACATATTTGCCACCCCAGCTGTGCGCAAAAAATTATAAAAGCTTGGGTGGTTGAGCTTCTGTGCCACATCCACCGCCGGAATATTGCGACTGCGAATTAAGGCTTGGGTTGCGGTAATGGGTCCTTCAAATCGCCCATCGAAATTTTCAGGCGCGTATGTACCAAATGCAGTGGGCACATCGCGCAGCACCGTGGCGGGAATCACCACCCCTTGATCGAACCCTAAGCCATAGATAAACGGCTTGAGCGCCGAACCCGGCGAACGCTTGGCATCGGTGCCATTGACTTGACCAAAAATCGCCGGATTGAAGTAATCCGCCGAGCCGATCAAGGCTTTAACCCCCATATCGCGGGTATCCACAATCAAGGCGGCCGCATTATTAATGCCTTGATTGTGCCGTTGCTGTACAAACACCGATAGTTGCTTTTGAGCCAAGCGTTGCAGGGGTAAATGCAGCGTGGTCCGCAGCCAGTAATCATTGGGCGATAAGCCTTTTAATGCTTGGGTTAAGGTTTGCTGCGCCAACAATTGATCGACAAACCACGGTGCATGAAACGGTAAGCGCGAGATGCTGCGCATCGTTAAGGGTAAGTTAATCAGCGCGGCAGCGCTTGCATCGGCCGGATTTTGGGTTTTCCAGAGCTGATATAGCCGAAGCCGCGCCGCAAAAAGGCGCGCATTAGCCGCACCATCCGTAATTTTGCCGCGCTGACTCGGGTTTTGGGGCAACACGGCCAAGGCGAGTGCTTCGGGTAGGGTCAATTGCGCGGGCGTGTGATTAAAATAAATTAAACTTGCCGCGCCCACCCCCTGAATATTGCCGCCAAAGGGGGCGTAATTAAGATAGGCCGTTAAAATTTCTTGCTTGGAATAGGTGAGCTCAAGCTCAATCGCCCGCCCCACTTGCAAAAGCTTACCCCAATGCGTTTTGGTATCCATTTGCCACAACAGGCGCGCCAACTGCATGCTGATGGTTGAACCGCCTTGCGGGTGGCGGCGTAGCACATAAGTTTTAAACGCGCCCCGCGCGAGACTCAGAGGATTAAACCCGGGCTCCCAATAAAAATACCGATCTTCATGCAGCAAGATGGCTTGAATGAGTTGCTGCGAGATGTCTTTCTGTTCGATCCACAACCGAAACTGCTCATCACGCGCTAATGTTAAGCGCAAAAGCCGCCCTTCATCATCCAGCACAGCAGTGGAAGATGGCAGCCATTGGCTTAAGGGCAAGTGTGGTTGATTAAGCCACCAAAGCTTCAAGCCCCATAAGCCCATCAGCATCAGGCTTAAAACCACCGCCAAAATTCTAAGCCGCCGCCAAGCAGGGGGGGAAACAATCAGGCGCATTGGCTTAAACCGGCTTCAAAGTGTACCCATCACGGTTGCGCAGCGGGGGCAGCGGGCGCGGGCGGCAGTACGGTGAGGGTGCCGGTGCCGGGCGCATAGGCCACTAAGCTTCGGTCATACATCGAGCTTGCATAGGCCGGTGGGCGCATGAACGATCCCGTATTGGTGGCGCGGATGCGATAAATGTATTGCTGAACATCTCGATTCGCTTCGGCGTAAATTAGTACCCGATCTTCCCGCGGCTCGACATAATTGACGGCAAGATGACTGCCCGGCTGCGCTAAAGGATCTTGCGGCGCATCCGGCTGCGCTTCGGAATTATCAGCCGTGCCATTATCAGATGTAGCGTCATCAGCCGGAGCGTTATCAATATTGGCCTGCGGATCGGCTGATCCCCCATCTGCCCCATCGCTTGCGGGGGCGGGCGGCGCGGGCGGTGGATTGGGCACCAGCTCAAAACCGCCCGGCAGAATATCCACCACCGCTACATCACCCACGGCAATATCACCCAGTGCGCGCAAGCTGATATGCACATCGATGGTTTGCCCAAGTGTGACATGATCGACCGGTTTGCCCGCCGCATCGGTATAGGTGCGCACAATCTCCAAACCTTCTTTTAGGGTTTTAGTGGATGGGTTGCGGTCATAACCCGACTGCGCCAAGGCATACCAAGCTTGGGTTTGCGCAGGGTTTTTCGAGTCGACGCTGAACTCAACCGCTCGGCTATCTAAGGCAATTTCACCCGATAAAATCACGCCTTTAACGCGCCCAAACGCTTGCAGCGCGCCATCGGTGCCTTTTTGTTTGAGACTTAAACCCACAGGATCGGCCTGATTACCCCCCAAATTGGCCAAAGCCAACATCGACATTGCCGCTGATAAGGTGTTAAAGCGTCCTTGAGAGATGGCCTTTGCCAAACGGGTGATGGTATCTGCCGGGAGTTTAGCGGCTTGCTGCGGGAAGTTTTTCTCAATTAAATACAAGCTATTGGCATCAAAGATCAGCGGATCATAGTAATCCTCATAGCGCCAGGGCAAACTCGCCGGGCGCGGCTTTGACAACACGGCCATCGGCGCTTGGATTAATTTATTCGCCTCGGTATCGGCTTTCAGCAAATGAAAGGCCGAAGCCAAATAAACTGCCGCCGCGTCCTCGCGCCATTGCGCGGGGTATTTTTGCGATAAGTGCAGTTGCACGGCGGCAATCAGGTTGGTGGTCACCTCGCCTGATTGCGTTAATAAATAAATGGCAAAAGCCCGTGCCCGAAGCTCCGCCAAACTCGATAAAGCTTCATCGGCGGCCATTTGGTGCAGATAGCCCAAGCCTGAAGTCAGCATATCATCCGGCACGTGCAACCCCGCTTGGCGTGCCAGTAATAAGAACTGCACCGCGTAGCCTGAAACAAACGGATTGGCATCAGGGGTGGCTGTCCACACGCCAAACCCGCCCTCGCTGTTTTGCCGGCTACGCAAAGTGGCAATCGCGCGGTTAACCACTTCGGGCGACCGTGCGGCACTGGCTGAGCTCAATGCAACTTCCGGATTTGCCGTGGCAATTAAGGCGGGGGTGGCCGCCGAGATAGTTTGCTCGGTGCAATAATTGGAATAGTTTTCCAAATAAGCCCCCAAGCCTTGCATCATCACCATGGGCAGGTAGGAGATGGCCGCGCGACTTTCGCTGCGTTCGGCGAATAAATCGCGCAGGGGCGATAGAGTGACAGGCTCACCCGCGCGCACCTGCCCCACCTGCACATCGGTTTGATACGGGCTGGCCGGCCGCACCGAAATTTCAACTTGGCGAGCGGCTTTTGCTTGCTCGAAAGTGGCGTTAAAGCGCACCGGGGCTGAGCCAAGCTTGTCCAAAGCTTTGAGCTTAAACCGTGCCACGCCCGATTGACCGGCGCCTAATTCCAACGTTTGCACACCATCACCCAGCGCATCAAAGCCTTTACCTGCATCGATTTGCACCCGAATAGGGAACCGTGCCTCGGGATGAGCGAGATCAGCTGTGAGGTTATTGACCACGTTCACCGTGGCATCAAACTCATCACCGGGCGCGACCGCAACCGGCAAATTAGGCGAAAGCGCGAAATCGCCGCGCACAGTGGTGTCTGCTTCCGTGATGCCAATTTTTTGCGGGGTCACCGCCATCACCATCACTTTCAGCGCTCCGTTGAAGGAATCGGGCACGGCATACTGGAAGGTGTGGCTGCCTTTAATTTGGGTAATGCCCGACCAATACGCTACCGGCTTTTCATGCTTGCGGCGGAAGGGATTGAGCTGCTCGTGGCGCAGGCCGTTTTCATCACCGCCCGTGGTCGACATTTGGGTAAGCTGAGCAAACGAGGGCAAAATCAAATCCAAAATTTGGCTCGTGCTAACCTGCAGCATGCGTTTGCGAAAGAAATAGCGCAAAGGGTCTTCCAATGCGTAATTGGCCACCTGCAAAATGCCCTCATCCACCGCAAACACCACCACATCGGCAGGCTCTGGCGTTGTGACCGTCATATCCAGAGTTTGACCGGGCTTAATTATGCGGGGTACGTTGAGCGTGATGGGGGCTTTGTGGGCATTCACATCCACAGTAAACGGTACCACGCCATAACTCAGCGGGCTCATGTAAATAGCGCTGGAGGACGGATCGCGCACAAATTGCACATTAATATAGCCATTGCCTTCAAAGCCTGCGGGCACGGTAATATGCTGCACCGAACTTGCGGAGTCAGCATGGAACCAAGCCCATGCAACCACCTTATCGCGCTCGATGGTGATTAAGCCGCTGCCGGCATAGGGCGCGCGAATGGACACGTCAATAGTTTCCCCGGGCGCATAATCTTTTTTGTTCAACGCCAGTTGCAACTCAGCATTGCGTTCAAGCGAACGGGTGGCATTGGCAGCGCCCGCCACCACAAAATCGATGCGATTGAGCGTTTTTCCGGCGGCAGACTCCACCACAAGGGCGTAACTGCCGGGTTCATTGGTGGGCAAGGTAAACGCCGAGCCGCCAGCGGCAATCGAAAGGGGCTGGGTATTAATGGGACTTTCTTTCAGCACAGATTCGTATTTATAGACACCAGAATCTTGCTTGGTGAGTACCGAGACATATTGGCGCGATAAAATCACCACACGCAAATCGGCCACATCAATCGATTTAAGCTCGGGATTAACCGCGATTAAATTCACTAACTGGGCGGTATCCCGCGGGATGAAATCCAGATTCCCACCCGCTTTAAGCCCAATTAAATAATCTGCATTTGATACCAGCGTGCTCGCCGTGGCCGCTACATTCCGCCCGCTGTCTGGCTCAAACACCTGGGCATAAAAGCGCAATGAATACGTTGCCGGCGCAAAGCTCGATAAATTTAGCGCAAAATCAGCGGCGCCTTTGGCATCGGTGGTTTGCTCTTGCAGGGTTTCGGTTACCCCATCCTTGGCGCGTTCCGGGTCATAAAAGTGATAATCGGCAAACGCGGCAAAGGCCGGAAAAGCCGGGCGCAAGGTTAAGCTTGCCGTTACCCGGCGCTGATCGGCCGGCGTTCCAAACAACGTATCGGCTTGAATGAGCGCATGCAGCGCCGAGGGTTTCACCCAGCCGACCACGGTGGCGGGCTGCAATTGCGCCGTCACGCGGGTTTGATCCGGCTCAAATTCTTTAACTTGTACGGTGGTGGAACCCAGCAAAGTGGTGTCATCCGCGTTGTGAATCAGATACAAATTCACTATCCACGCGCCGGTGGGGGCGGTTTCGCTCGGTGTATATTGCCATTGCATAAAACCACTTTGATCGGGTGAAATTCGCTCTTTGGCCACCGTCATCCCGCGCGGATCAACGAGCTCAATTTTTAATGGCACACCGGCAACCGATTGCTGCCAACTCGCCGCACGCACAATCAGACCAATATGAAATTCATCGCCGGGCCGGTACAAACCGCGATCCGAGAACACATAGGCGCTCAATTCGTTGGCCGATGCCGCACTCGGTGCACCGCCCACATCAAAGCGCGAATAATTGAGCGCCCGATCTTGCCCTTCAATCGGCAAGAACGAGAAATCGGTACCCGTAGCATTTCCTGCACCTGCAGCGGCGCTATCGCTGTGATACACCGAAAACATCACAGGCTTTTGTTCGCGCTTAAAGCCGTTTAACGTGGGGAAAACTACATGCCCATCGGCATCGGTGGTTTGGCTGAGCAAGGTTTCGCCGTTTTCAGCAATCACCTTCACCACCGCATTAGCCACGGGCTTGCCGGTGGTGATGGATTGCACGAACACATCACGGCTGCCATCGAGAGATTTTTTAGCGAGAATGCCTAAATCCGTCACCACAATTAAACGGGCATCACCGATGGCCGCTTCATCTTGGTAGCTGTTAGCATCAAACGGACTATTCTGCTCGGAATCATCTTGATCTTGATTTTGACCCGAATCATCAGCTTGATTGGGATCCCAAGGCGTGAGCCGAACCAAAAACACGCCACGTTTACGCTGGGCACCGCTGCCTAAATATTGAGATAAATCAACCCCGGCGTACACCGCCTTGGTGGGGTCGGCATCCGGCAGAGCCTCGGTTTGCACGAATCGTTGCACCAGATGATCGGGCGCAATCCGAAGCATCGGATGCGCGAAACTACCTTGATTAAATGCCACCAAATGCTGCATTTGCGTGGGCAGCACGCGCGCCACACTCACCCGCATGCCCGGCACATTGCGCGCCACCACCGAAATTCGGTGATCGCCATTTTGCGAGAGCAAAGCGCCCTGCCCCATTAATTTTAAGAGCTGGGGATACTCAGGCACGTTCAGCACCACCCCCTTGGATTGACCCAACACATAGCCACCAAAGCCATTCAACCCACGGCTCACTTGCACATAAATGGAGCGCTGGGGCGGCGCGGTAAATTTAAAACCATGAATGCTTGCATATTCACGCTCGGTGGGTTGCACGGCAAGCGGCAGCTCAGTGGCTTGCTTTAAGACCGCCTCGCTCACCGCGCTTGGTGACCAGCCATAATTTGGCTGGCCATTGGGTCCGCGGGTCGGCAAGAGCCAAGCTTTGACTTTTTGGCTTAAATCTTTGCCGGTTACCGGCGCGCTGGTGCCCAAAATGAGAGTTTGAGTGGGCTCAAATTGCGCATTATCCACCAAGGTCACTTGGGTATCGGTAATCGCCAAACTATACAAACCCGGAATTTGCACGGTTTGCACCAAAGGCTCGGACAAATGCGCCCCGCCCCGAATACTCCTCACCCCATCGGCCAAAGTAAAACGCATGGGTTGGGTATCTTGCGGCACGCTTAAAGGCGCGGAATGCACAAAGGCATTTAAATTGCGTTGATCATAGGTAACGGAAAATTTTTGGGGGGCGCCCGCCACCCATTGATTTTTAATCGATGGGTTGGGCGATAACATCGCCAGGGTAACGGCTGGCTCAAACGTTTTGGGATCAACCGGATAATTGAAATTCACCCCGAATATCGCGGATTTTTTTAACGGGTCTTGCGGGTCTTGATAAAACTCGGCGCTTTGAATGGTGGCGGCAAACGCGACGGTATTAAAATCAAATGCGGTTTTTTCAAGCAAAACCCCGGCAGTCAGCGCCGTTTGTTGATTAAATTTGAGATTAAATTTTTGCCCCACCGGCCAATCAACGGCGGGCGTAAATTGCAGTTCCTTATCGGATTGCCACACCCATTGCCCCGCTAGGGGTGGGCTTAATTCAATGCCCTGCTTGGCGGGCTTGCCCACAAGCTCAATTGGCGCAACTGAAGCCGAAAAATCCACCACCAAGGGGCTAATCGTAATCGGCGTGTGCGTGTAATCGGTCACGGCAGGCGCTGTTAGCGTTACCTGCACGCGGGGTGGTTTGATCGGTTCAGGCCGATTTTGATACGCCTGATACCCAAAAAAGCCGCCCATGCCGAGCGCGAGCATCAACAAAAAAGCACCCACCGCCCGCACCGGTTGCAAGCGTATAGCGCGTTTCAGCCGAGATAGCCACTGAGGTGCACGCCAAGAAATAGCACCAAAAAGGCTGACCCAAAAGCGCGCAAAAACCCCGGGCTTTTCGCCGCTTGATGAAAAATTTGTTTGAACGGCGGGCGTATCTTCGGGCACATCAGGGGCCGGTGGCGTGGACTCAGGTGAAGTGGATTCTGGGTGCTGCATCATAAATTCCTTTTTAATGATTGAGGCAAAGTATTGCGTTTTGACTCTAACTGATTAATTTTTTGAGAAAAATTTAGCCAAAATTGTACACGATTCTGCTTTGCAACTCATGATAAAAAAGCGACAGCGCGTTAAATCAAGGCGCCGGCCGCACCAGTGTTTGAATATCTTGCGCCATGTGCAAATAAGCGATTAAAAACTCAAACAGCATCCGCCAAAAAAGCTCCATAAACAAAAAGCACACAAGGCAAGTCAAAAAAAATCCTACCCGCTGGGCGGGGCTGAGCACTTGGCGACTGAACGCACCCACCGTCCTTTGTACTTGGCGCAGCCAGCCATAACGCAAGCCAAGCCAGCGCCAAAAGAACCAAGCCGCTACCGGCATGAACAGCGCGCCCAGATAATAAAACCCAATCAAAGCATAAGGGCTAATTAAGCTGCGAAAGGTCAGAAAATTGACGACATCGGTCATGAAAAACCACACTTTCCAAAAAAATTAAGCCGCAAATTCATCTCATTGCTTGCGCTAACATGCTCGCAAGATTGAAGATTTAAAAATTTAAAATCAGCCCTCAAGCAGGGTTGGCAGGGTTGCGCAAAAACAGCCCTAATGCGCAAGGCTGCGGGCAATTAACGCTTATTTAACAGCAATTAGTAGCCCAAGCGCCGCCGCGCCTCGCGGTGCAGCGCAGGGGTGGCCGCCGCGCACACGGTGGTGGTATCCAAGCCGACCGGTTGGTTGTTCAAATCGGTAAACACCCCGCCCGCTTCACGCACAATGACCGATAACGCGGCGATATCCAGCACGTTCACATCCGATTCCAGCACTAAATCAATTGCACCGCGTGCCAGCAAGTGGTAATGATAAAAATCGCCATAGCCCCGCGTGCGATTGACCTCGCGCACGATACTTGCCAAACCCGCCCAGCCTTCTGGGTTTGCCGCCAAGGTTTTCAAATTTCCCACCGATAGCGTGGCCGCGGCCAGGGTGTCAATGCGGCTCACTTTGGCCGCCTTATCCATCCAAAAGGCACCGCCGCCAAGCTCGGCATAGGCATACTCGCCAAATACCGGCGCACTGGAAACCCCTAAAATAAGCTCATCGCCCCGCATCAAGGCAATTTGGGTTGAGAAAAACGGATATTCCCGCACGAAGCTTTTGGTGCCGTCGATGGGATCAACCAGCCAAGTAAATTCTGCATCAGCGCGCGTTTTACCCGTTTCCTCACCATAAAAACCATGCTCGGGAAACGCGGCGAGAATCACCGCTTTAATCGCCTCTTCGGTTTCCACATCGGCAATTGTGACCGGCGAAGCATCCGCCTTAATCGTGATGTCGATATTTTGCTGCCAGTATTTTCGTACCACTGTTTCGGCAGCGCGGGCGGCGGCGAGCGCGGTTTGAAGATAGATACTGGACATAAAGGCTCCTCGGCATTGGGTTAAAATAAGCCAAGCAATTTACCTGATTTAACGCGGATTTTCTTGATCGATTCGCACCGATGCCGCCAGAATCGGTGGCTACTGTTAGAATCATCTACTCTTTTGATTCAAGAAAGGTACGCCCCATGTGCGGAATTTGTGGTTGGTTAAGCGCGCCCGGCACGCGCCCGGATCTCGGTGCGGTGCGCCGTATGATGGATCGGCTCGATAGGCGCGGCCCCGATCATGAGGGCAGCTTTTCCGATGGCGCTTTGGCACTGGGGCATCGGCGGCTTGCCATTCTTGATTTAAGTTTTCATGGCGCCCAGCCCATGATTGACCGCGCGCACGGCTTAGCGTTGGCGTTTAATGGCACCATCTACAACCACCCCGAATTGCGGCAGGAATTACGCGCTCTAGGGCATAGGTTTGAATCCACGGGCGATACCGAGGTCATCCTCAAAGCTTACGCCCAATGGGGCAGCGATTGCGTGACCCACCTCTCGGGGATGTTTGCCTTTGCCATTTGGAACATGAAAACGGGCAGCCTGTTTTTGGCACGCGACAGGCTAGGCATTAAACCCTTGTATTACACCGAGAACCCGCGCGACCCCCAAGCGCCTTTGCGCTTTGCCTCAAGCCTGCCTGCGCTACTGGCGGGTGGCCGTGTTAATACGGATTTTGACCCCATTGCCCTGCACCATCAATTCACCTTGCATGGCTCTGTGCCCGCGCCACACACCGTGTTTCAAGGCGTGCGTAAATTAGCCCCCGGCTGCACGTTAACGGTGGATGCGCATGGTCAAAAAACGTTGCATCGCTATTGGCAAATTGACGCCACCGAGAAAGAAGATTGGACTGAAGCCCAATGGACAGAAGCCATCCACCAAGGCTTGCTACATGCCGTTAAAAAACGCCTAGATATTAGTGATGTACCGGTGGGTGTTTTGCTCTCAGGCGGGCTGGATTCCTCCTTGATTGTGGCCTTGGCCGCCGAGGCAGGCCTAACACCACAAACCTTCACGATTGGTTTTGAAGATCAGCCCGAAGAAAAAGGCAGCGAATTTGAGTTCTCAGACCCGGTGGCCGCGCGTTATGGCACCTTGCATCACCGCTTTCATATTCCCAATAACCAAGTACTCACCCGTTTGCCCGAGGCGGTAGCGCAGATGAGCGAGCCTATGTTCGCGCAAGATGCGATTGCGTTTTATCTCTTATCCGAGCAGGTGTCCCGAGAAGTTAAAGTGGTACTCAGCGGCCAAGGCGCCGATGAAGTATTTGGCGGCTATTTTTGGTATCCCAAGATGGCGGCCGCGCAAGGCACAGATATTGAACGCTTTGCGCCATTTTATTTTGATCGCGACCATGAAGAATTTTTGAGTTTGGTAACCGCGCCCTTCCGCGGAGAGGATCACACCCGTGCCCGCTTGAGTCTTGAGCTTTCAAAAATCAAAGGTGGCAACTATATCAACCGGGTGCTGGGGTTTGATACCAGCACCTTGATTGTGGATGATCCGGTTAAACGGGTCGATAACATGACGATGGCTTGGGGGCTTGAAGCGCGCGTGCCGTTTTTAGATCATAAACTCGTGGAATTAGCCATGCAGATGCCCGCCCAATTCAAACTCGACTGCGGCGGCAAAGGGATACTCAAGCGCATCGCGCGCGGGCGAATCCCCGATGCGGTGATCGATCGCCCCAAAGGCTATTTCCCCGTGCCGGCCCTTAAATATGTGCGCGGGCCATTTTTTGAATTTATGCGCGACATTTTAAGCACACCCACCGCACAAACCCGCGGGCTGTTTGAACCACAATACGTTAACCGCCTGCTGGCCGCGCCCGATCAACACTTCACCCGCCTACAGGGCTCAAAACTCTGGCATTTGGCCGTGTTTGAATTATGGCTGCAGCAAAATAATTGCTAACCGCTCGAATTAGTTAGACAAATCAATTCGGGCAGGCAAACCGGCAATCCAACCAGTTTGGGGTTGAAACTGCACCGTCAAACGATAGCTTGTCCCCGTGGCAGACGACTCACTGGCTAACCCAACCACCCGCCCGCTCACGGTCGTTTGATTGACCTGCACCTTAAGCAACTGACCTAACTGAATGCCGACCGCCGTGCTGGGGTTCAAATTAGCCTCGGCATTCATCAAATCCGCGCGGGCAATGCGCATTAATGTAGGCGCACTCAATTCACTGGAGACGGTTTCGCCGACAGCTGTCTCAACACTTAAAATTCGGGTCGCAAAGGGCGCGAGTAACTCAGAGCGGGCAAGCTCCCACTGCCGCAGATCCGTGCGAGCCTTGGCAGCACTTAATTGAGATTGGGTTTTTTCCTGCTTGATGAGAGCATCTTGGCGCTCGGATTCGGAGGCGACTGTGCGATCAAATAATTGCTGCGTGCGTTCAGCGTCTCGCCCTGCCTCCGCCCCCGCGCGCACTAAGCCAGCACGCTCGGCCTGGCTTGCGGCCAAACGATCGGCAAAGGGCGCTCGATCTAGCCGCAGCAGCACAGCCCCTTTCGCCACCACTTGGCCTGGCTGAACCGGCAAAGCCGCCACCACCCCCGAAACCGGGGTCGAAAGCCGAGTCACATCGGCCCAAGCGAGTGTCGCGCTCACGGCTGTGGCAGTTGAGGCAGGTTCTTGCACGGGTTGCGCTGCTTGGGCACGCGAACCCAACCAACACGCCAACATCAACCCCAAGCATAAAGACAGGAAAGCGCGCTGAATTAAGGTTTTTGGATTCATGGTGTGGGCTCATGGGGGCTGGGTAACACGCCGGACGAAGGTAAGGGCGCAAGGATGCGATCAATCGGTTGACCTTGCAGGGCGGCTAATTCGGCCCAATACACGGCCAAGGCATAGGTGGTGCGCATGCGTTCGAGTTGCGCGGATGATTCTTCGACCATCGCATCACCCAAGTCGGTTGCCTTTTCCATTTGGTACAGCGTTTGTTTGCGGGTGAAATTAAGATCGGAGAAGTTTTCCAGCGCCTTGACCCGACTGGTCGCAGCGGTTCGGTAGACCTCAATCAGTTCCAATGTTCGCGCGGTCGCCTCACGGAGATTGGCCTCCTGTTCAGCAATTTTTGCAGCAAGCTTCATGCGCGCGGCTTGGGCTTTGCCAATTTGTGCATCCCGCAACCTGCCGTCGTACAAAGGAAAATCAATATAAACCCCAGCGCGCAAAGGATCACGGGAACCTAATTCCCGCTGATAATAATCGCCATTCACCTCAGCGAAGATGGTGGGCGCATTGTGATCGCGCGCCGCGTTTAGGGATTGCTCGGATGCACGATAACGGGCGCGCAGGGCTTCAAGTTCTGGGTTATTTTGCAGAGCATCTTTAATCGCCAGGTCCAGTTCGGGCGGTTTTTCTGATAGCCACTTGCTCAAATGCGGTATCGCCAATTTGGCAGGAATTTGTTCAGGCACGCCAAGCAGCTCAGCTAAGTGGCGGCGGGCTAAGCGTCGATCGGCATCGGCGCGGGCTCGTGCGAAGAGCACCTCTTCATAGGCACGTTGCAAAAGCGCCAAATCGTAATCGGAAGCCAAGCCTAATTCTTTGCGATCTTTGGCCTTATCCAAGCGCACATATTCCACCGCCATGCGCTCGTTTTGCACGGTATAAATTTGATCATTAATTAATACCGCAAAAAAAGCATTCAGTAATGCCAGCCGCTGCTGCTGTTCTTTGCTAAATAAGCCAAGCTCTGCGCTAATAACCTGTTGCTTTGCTGCCCCCTCGCGCATTGCTTGTCGGCCAAAATCGTAAAGGCGCTGGCGCGCACTGATACCGATGGCGTTGTCCTCCCGCGTATTGGGATCGGTCGCCACGCGGCTTGGCTGAATGTAGCGCAGATGGCCTTGAATCGACACGGTGGGGTCATACCAGCTATCTACTAACGCGCGGTTAGCCTTCGCTTCTAAGATATCTGCCGCTGCTGACATCACCCCGTATTGGCGATCAAGCGGCGCCGATAAAACCGATTGTAAGGTGAGTGCGTCACCCGCCGCCTCACTGGCGGCACACCACTGGCCTTCCAACATGACGAGGGCACTCAGCAACCCAATCAACCACCTAGAAGGCTCACTCATCTCAAATCCTCAAACCGGCGACACTGGCCGAATGAAATGGACACGATTGCCCACTCAATTGCCGTGCTGCTGGCGGTATTTGAAAAAATTGTTCCCCGGCTCCTTGTACGCCCCACTGACGACAAACTCAGCCAAGGTTAGAAATTCCTTCGCCGACCGTGTGGGGCCTGTAAACACCGTGGCTACCTTGCCGTCGGTATCGATAAACGCCATCACCGGCGTCGCGCGTACCCGAAACTGTTTGAAAGCAAATTCTTTCTGGCTGAGTTGTTTGCCTTGAAAATCCGTCATCGACACATCCCCTTCGATATCAATCGAAGCCGTGATGAAATGTTTTTTCATAAAAGCTTTCACCTCAGGATCGGTAAATACCGTGGTTTCCATGCGATGACAAAAAGGGCAGTCGGCCATCTGAAAAAAAAGAAAAACGCCTGTCTTATGATCGGCGCGCGCTTGCTTCACATCGGCCGACATATCAAAAAATGAATCATCAAAGAAGCCATCCGCCTTGGCAGCGCCCCACCCACCAAAAAGCAACAGCGCCATGAACACGGCCGGCAGCAATCTAAGCCCGCTCGCATAGGTTGGCAGCTTGAGCGCCCAAGAAAAATGGTGCGATGATTGATGATTCATGCCAGCTCCGAGAGTAATTTTAACTATCTCAAAAATTCCATTTATTTTTAATTAGTTACGGGTTATTTTTAATCATCTGCATTAATTGTTCACCCGTAATGGCGCCGACATGCCGGCCAACCAATTCCCCCTTGGGATTAATTAAAAAAGTGGTAGGAATCCCCGGGATGTTGCCAAACGCAGCCAATTCATCGGGACGGGTTTTGAAAATCGGATAACCCAAATGATTTTCCTCCGCGAAGAGCGATAGCTCAGCGGGCGACTGATTGGCATCCACACTCAGCCCCCAAACTTGGATGTGATCTTTTTCGTGAGTTTGGGCAAATTGGGCAAGCTCCGGTAATTCTTTACGGCACGGCGGGCACCAGGTGGCCCAAATATTGATAACCACGTAATTGCCGCGCTCTGCCGAAAGGGCGTGTGTCTTGCCATTCACATCCTGCTTGCTGAACTCAAGCGGCGCGGCAAATGCATTAGCGACCAAGCCAAAAACAAGCCACCCGGCCAAGCCAATAGCTGCGGTCAAGCGTTGCACGCGATAGCGCATTTTGGGGAAAAAATTTAATTGCACCACGGATTACACCTCATTATGAAATTAAGAACACCGCATACTGTACCCGCACAACACGCAAAAAGGCGAGCCAACCGCGCGGATGGGCGCACTTTTGTTGCCGCCATGCGCAGATAAATCAGGATTTTTTACCCAACCGACAAAAAAAAACCAAACAAGTTAGCTATGATGTTGAATCATTCAAGGCTTCATTAAGCAAAAGCTTTAATAATCCTAAAGCAGGTACGCGCGGCCGATGATTAAATTTATTTTGATCATTTTTATTTTATTTATTGAGATAACTCACTACGCATGAGCGAAATTTTAGTTCTTTACTACAGCCGCTATGGCGCCACGGCGCGTTTGGCGCATCAGGCGGCACGCGGGGTTGAGCAAATCAATGGCATGACGGCTCGTATTCGCTCGATCCCCCCGTTGCCCGATGCCAATGGCAGCGTGCCCGAACCTGCAGCCGATGCACCGCCTAACGTTTGCCCGCAAGACTTTGAGGAATGTAGCGGCTTAATCCTCGGCAGCCCAACCTACTTCGGTGGCATGGCTGCTGCGGTGAAGCATCTGCTCGACGATACCAGCCGCCAGTGGTTTAAAGGGACGCTCACGGGCAAGCCTGCGGGGGTATTCACCTCTACAGGCTCCCTGCACGGTGGGCAAGAAACCGTTTTGCTCTCGATGATTGTGCCGCTCTTGCACCACGGCATGCTGATTGTTGGCATTCCGTACAGCGAGGCGGCACTCGCGCATACGCAAACCGGCGGCACACCTTATGGTGCCAGTCACACCGCGGGCAATAACAAGCCGCTCAGTATGGAGGAGCGCCAGCTTACCCAAGCGCTGGGCATGCGGATTGCAACAATCGCGCAACAACTTGCCGCTGCCCCCGCCTAAGCCTGCCATGACGAACCCCGCCTATCCGCAGCGGATCGTGTGGCTTCGGCGCATTATTATTGGGGTTCAACCCTTAATCGCCGCCAGCTATTTAATGATGGCCGCTTGGGGCGAAAGCCTTGCCCGCCCGCACGGTGCTTGGCTTATGGT